>Ga0207664_10001270_pt1 | contig 16640 bp, 11 predicted proteins | sample LARL83metaG_FD_184349 | JGI IMG/M metagenome (GOLD analysis project Ga0207664, IMG submission 184349) | Corn, switchgrass and miscanthus rhizosphere microbial communities from Kellogg Biological Station, Michigan, USA - LAR L8-3 metaG... | ecosystem: Host-associated > Plants > Roots >... | reverse complement strand
AGGCTCGGGGCCGCGGGCGTGTCGCGGGACGTTCGCGGCCTGCTGATCGCCGGGCTAGTCGCGGCGTGCCTCGGGCTGGCGGTACCGGTGGTCACCGGTACTGTCCTCGGCCGGATCGCAACGGGCGCCTCGTCCGGCGACGAGCTGCGGGTGCTGCCGATCGCGCTTATCGCGGCCGCGGTGCTGGCCGCGGTCTCCACCGCCGCGCAGAACCTGCACCTGCTGCGGGTAGAGGGAAGGATCGAGAACGGCACCCAACTGGCGCTGTGGGACCGCCTCATCCGGCTACCGGTGGCGTTCTTCCGCTCGACCAGCTCGGGGGAGCTGGCCAACGCCGTGCTCGGAATCTCGTTCATCAGGGAGTCGTTGAGCGGCATCACCGTCGCGGTGGTGAGCGCCGGCCTGACCGCGCTGCTCGACCTTGTCTTGATCTTCGTGCTCAGCCCGCTGCTCGGCTTGGCCGCCCTCGGCGTCGCCGCTGCGTGCCTGGTGGCCGTCGGCGTCCTCGGGCTCGCCATCACCCGGCGCGCGCGGCGGGCGCTGCCAGCCGAGCACCGCACCGTCGCGTTCACGAACAAGCTGCTCACCGGCATCGCCAAAGTCAAGATGGCGGACGCCGGGGACCGCGCGTACGCGCAGTGGGTGCAGCTGGCGAGCGGCGCTCGCAGGCACCTCGTCGCCGTACGCCGCGTCCAGGGATGCGTCCAGGCCCTGTCGGCGGTACTGCCGATCGTCGGCCAGCTCGTCCTGTTCCTGATGATCGCGGGCCCGCTGGCGCACAAGGTGGCCCCCGGTGAGTTCTTCACCATCAGCATCGCGTTCTCGCTGCTGCTCGGAAGCCTGCTGCTGCTGGTGTCCGCCAGCGTCGAGATCATGGCGGCGACGCCTCGGCTAGCGGCGCTCGCCCCGGTCGTCGATGCGCGGCCGGAACATCGGCCGGACCGCACCGACCCGGGCGACCTGCACGGCGAGATCTCGCTCGTAGGCGTCAGCTTCGCCTATCAGCCCGACGCCCCGCTGATCCTCGACAACCTCACGCTGCACGTCAACCCGGGCGAGTTCGTCGCCATCGTCGGCCCGACCGGCTGCGGGAAGTCGACGCTGCTGCGCCTGCTGCTCGGCTTCGAGAATCCCACCTCAGGCGCTGTCCTGTACGACGGGCAGGATCTCGCCGACCTTGACCTGCAGGCGGTCCGCCGGCAGTGCGGGATCGTGCTCCAGGACGGTGCCCTGTTCGCGGGCAGCATCAGGGAGAACATAGCCGGCGCCGGGAGCTTCGACCTTGACCAGGTGTGGGACGCGGCCCGGCTGGCGGGCGTCGACACCGACATCGAGGCGTTCCCGATGCAGATGGGCACTCTCCTGCCGCCGGGTGGCGGCACCCTGTCGTCCGGCCAGCGGCAGCGCATCCTGATCGCCCGGGCGCTGATCCACCGGCCGCGAGTGCTCTTCTTCGACGAAGCGACGAGCGCACTGGACAACCGCACGCAGGAGATCGTGACCGCGAGCACCCGGACGCTGTCGGCCACCAGGCTCGTCATCGCCCACCGGCTGTCCACGATCATCGACGCCGACCGCATCATCGTCCTCGACCAGGGCGCGGTGGCGCAGGAAGGGACGTTCGCCGAACTGATAGCCCAACCCGACGGCCTCTTCTTCCGGCTCGCGTCACGTCAGCTCGTCGGCGCGCGCCTGCCCGCCAGCGATTAACCGCCGGCCCGGCCGGCGTCGCCCCGCGCCGCGTCCAGGCTCACTGCTCGGGCTCTGCCGGGTCGAGGACATCGCGGACCAGGTCAGAACCGACATTCTCAAGCACGACCCGTGTCGTCGCGCTGAGCAGGGCGATGACGGCCTGCGTCCTGACCATCGGATTGGCATTGAGGCCCGGCCCGCGACTGCTGTCCCAGTTCTCCACGATTCCCGCATGGACAACGTGGACAAGCTGGCCCGCGAGAGGCTCGGTAGCATCGAGGATATCGGCGACCATGCGTATCGCGGCGGGCAGCGGAACACCAAGTTGCCGTAGGGCAAGCGCGGTCCGAAGCGGTTTCTGCCGGGTGACCCGGAGTTCGCCGCCCGCCGACCGGCCAACGATCCGATGGTGCTGCAGCGTATCGATGAGACCGGGATCGCGAGCACCGACGCGCTCAAGCAGGGCCGCCATTTCGGCTGCCTGCGAATCGGCGTCGTCGGTGCCAAGAATGGCGCCTATGGCGAACAGGTTAAACCCCTGCCGCTGGAGATCCTTGATGGCTTCCGCCCGATTGACGTGTACTTCAAGATAGAACGCGCGGCGGCCAAGGCGCAACGGCCGAGGAAGCAGTCCCCGGCCTTGCAACGCCCGAATATTGCGGGCCGACATTCCAGTTCTGTCCGCGAACTCTTCAACCGTCATCCGGTCGTGCGCGGCATTATCTGACCGCGGGCTATCGATCGAAGAATGACTGTCCGGGACGGAACTCACCTGGGCACCCATGGATTCACCCTTGCCGACTCGCTAACGATCAAAATCCGGGACGGACATTAACGAGTGTCGTCGGTGGTCGCGCATGAGTCGATGCGACTTTCGGGTCAGGCGGCGGCCGCCGGACCGTAGTGGTGCGGGCGCACCGGATGGCCGGAACTTGGGTAGCTTCCACCCATGCGCGCGCAGGCCCGCGATTGGTAGTCATGGAGCGTGAGCACGTCGGACCGGTCGCCGGGCAATGATCCCGCGGCCAGCCAGCTACGTCCCGGCTGGTGGCTGCGGGCACTGACCGCCCGCGATCGAGACGTGGCCGGGCAGGCGCCGCGGCCGCACTGGGCCGACGCGGTCGAGAACGCGGCAACGGCGTCACCCGCCGTGGTCCCGGCCGAGGACTCAGCCGCAGGCAAACCGGACCCGCACCTCGCCCTGCTATGGCCGTTCCTGGCCCGGGTTAGGGAGCAGCTGGCCGCGGCCGCCCACGGCCTGCCGGCCGGGTTTGCCGTTCCCGGGCGGCTGACGGACGCCTACGTCTCCGCCGTCGCCCGCCAACTGGGCGACATTGCCCGCCGGACTATGGAGTCCGAGCTGACGAAGCCGGAGCCTGGCGACTTCGCCGCACGGCTGCGTACGCCGGCTGGGCTGGCGGCGTTCCTGGCTGACTATCCGGTGCTCGCCCGGCTGCTCGGCACGGCCACCGAGTTGGCCGTCGAAGCCGGGCGCGAACTACTGTCCCGCTTCGCCGATGATCGCAGCGCGATCGTCACCGAGCTGCTCGGTGGGGTCGATCCGGGGCCAGCCGTGGCGCTCGAGCCGGGTCTCGGCGACCGGCACCGGGGCGGACGCTCGGTGACGGCGATGTCATTCGCGGACGGCCGCACGGTGATCTACAAGCCGAACAACCTCGGCGGCCATCTCGCCTTCCAGCGGGTCATCGACTGGCTCAACGCGCGCGTGCCCGCCGGCGAGCTGCGGTTGCCTGCGGCAGTCGCCCGGCCGGGATACGGCTGGGTGGAATTCATCGCCGGCCGGCCGTTGCCGCGACTGGCTGCGGCCGCCGAGTTCTACCGGCGAGCGGGGGTGCTGCTGGCCGCGCTCTACGCCACGCACGCGTGCGATATGCACCATCAGAACGTCATCGCCAGCAGCGCGTCCCCCATCGTGATCGATGTCGAGACCATCTTCCATCCCGACTTGCCGATGCCGCGCACCACCGCTCCCGACCCCGCCGCCGAGTTCCTGGCGTCCTCCGTGCTAAGCACCGGGCTGCTTCCCTACGTGACGGTGGACTCCGGCGGCGTTCACGACCAGTCCGGGATGACCGGCGGCGGGGGGCGCAATGTGCCCCGCTTCGACGGCGAGGTCATTGAGCCCGACGGGCATGAGGCGGCGCTGATCGAGGGATTCCGGCTCGGTTACGACGCGATCGCGGCCGAGCCGGCGGCGTTCGCGCTGCTGCTCTCGTCCTGCGGCAACACCGAGGTACGTGCCATTGTCCGCCCCACCAGCGGATATGCCGGGCTGATGAGCGAAACCACGCACCCCGACCTGCTGCGCGACGCGGCCGACCGTGACCAGGCGCTCGCGGTGCTGCGTGAGGTATCCGCCCATCACCCGCTGTGGCGCGGCCTCGCCGACTACGAGATCGCCGACCTGTGGAACGGCGATATACCGCTGCTGACCACCCGGCCCTCCCGGACCGACATCTGGACGTCGGGCGGGGTGCGCCTGCCTGGGCAGCTTAGCCGGACCGGGCTAAGCTGCGCGCTCGCCAGTGTCAGGGCGATGGGCGAGGTCCACCGGCGCGATCAGGAATGGATCATCTCGGCCAGCCTGGCCGCCAGGAAACCACACGGCGGGCACCGCGCCGCACGGGCGGTGCCGGGACCGGTGACCGCAGCGGCGGCCGAGCCGAGCCGGCTGCTGGCCGCCGCCTGCGGGCTCGGCGACCAGATCGTGGCAGGCGCCTTTGCCGGCCGGGAGGAACCTGGCCGGGTGAACTGGCTGGGCCTCCAACTCGTCGAAGACAGCCAGTGGATGGTGCTGCCGATGGGGGCCGGCCTGGCCGATGGCTACCTCGGGGTCGCGCTGTTCCTCGCGCAGCTTTGCGAGCTCACCGGGATCGACCGCTATGCCGAGACCGCCAGGCAAGCGGTCAGCGCGATTCCTGTGCTGCTGGCCGCGATCGGCGGCCGACCCGAACTGGTCACCGCGATTGGCTGCGGAGGAATCGGCGGCCTGGGCGGTATCAGCTACGGTCTTGCGAGGATGTCCGGCCTGCTGCACGACGCGGAGCTCGGCCGGTGGGCCGAGACGGCGGCGGAGATAGCCGCCACCGTGAACCTGGCCGCGGCGACGCCCGGGTGGGCGGCGGGCAGCGCCGGTTGCCTCGCCGCCATGGTCTCGGTGCAGGCCGAACTCGGTTCCGGACCGGCCGCGTCGCTGGCCAGGGCCTGTGCCGACCGCCTGTGCGAGCTAGTAGCGGACACCGACGGGTACTGCGGGCTTGACGGTAACCGGGCGGACGGGTTCGCCGCCGGCCCGGCGGGCATCGGCTGGTCACTGGTCCGGTTTGCCGAGGCCAAGGCGGAACCGCGCTACCTGGCGGCGGGGCAACTGGCCGCCCGACGCGCGGTCGAAACGCCGTCGCCGGACGACTCGCTTGGGTGGTGCTCCGGCGCGGCGGGCCGGCTCCTGGCCAGGACCTGCCTCCCCGTCGCGACAGAAAGCCTTGACGAAGAGGCCCGTATCCTGGCCGGCCGGCCAGTACTTGAGGACCTTAGCCTCTGTCACGGTGAAGCCGGCGTGGCCGATGTCCTCTCCGTGCTCAGCGCCGTCACCGGGAGCAGAACGGCCTTTCGAGCCCAGCGCCACCGAGCTGGTCTGCTGCTTGACGTTGTCCACCGGCACACGTCCGTCTGCGGTACGCCCGGCGGGGTTCCCACCCCAGGGCTGCTCAACGGGCTGGCCGGCATTGGCTACGGGCTTTTGCGGCTCGGCTTCGCCGACCGGATTCCCTCCGCGCTGCTACTCCAGGCCAGCCCGTCCGCGTCGAGCTTGACGCATGGCCACTCACTCACCAGAGAGGAAAGCCCATGACCGAAAACGACAACAACGCCCCGCACCAGGCCGGCAAGGCCCGGCTGCTACCGAAGGTAACGTTCGGCCTCGGCGCGGCCGTGCTGGCCGGCGTGGTGGTGGTGACGGTCCCGGCCGCCCCCACCGCCACCGGCGCGGCCGGGACCGTCACCACCACCGCCGCGCTCAGCGCGGCCATCAACGCCGTCACCGGGGCCGGCATACTCCAGACCACCTGCTGCGGCGGCAGCAACCATCTCCTTTAATTCCCGCCCGAGCTAGGCGCGCTCGCGCCCATGTAAATAGCCCGTCAATTCGTGGCTCTCGGATATTCACGGGTCGCGGGTCCGCACTTAATATCAGTAAATATGCGGACCCGCGCCTCAGTGATGGTTGGCAGGGACGACGAGTTCCGGCTCGTGGAGCAGCTCCTGATCGCGGCTAGGGACGGCCGGGGCAGCGTAATCTTCGTCATCGGCGAGGGCGGCATCGGAAAATCCAGGCTCGCCGCGGCCGCAGCGGACGCGGCCTTCGCCGCCGAGATGGGCCTGCTGCGCGGGCGGGGCAGTTCCATCGGGCCGATGGTTCCCTTCCGGCCGCTGACCGAGGCGTTGATGTCCCTGCTGCGCAACAGCGAGCCGATTGACGTCCGCGAGCTTGGCCCTTACCTTCCCGTCCTCGCCCGGCTCATCCCCGACCTCGGACCGCCTCCGGTGGTGGAAGACGGCGGGTCCCTGGTCATGATCGCCGAGGCGGTGCTGCGCCTGATCGGGCTCGTCGGCCGTGGCCGGGGGTGCCTGCTGATCCTCGATGACCTACAGGACGCCGACGCCGAAACCCTGGGCGTGGTGGATTACCTGGCTAGTAACCTCGACCGGCAGCCCGCGGTGCTGCTTGCCTCCGTGCGCACGGGCTCCTCTCCCGCGCTCGCGCTAGCCCGGTCGGCCGCCCAGCGCGGCTCTGGCCTCCTGGTCGAGTTGCATCGGCTCGGCCAGGCCGACGTGCGTAAGCTGGTCGGCTCATGTCTGGGAGACGACGTCCGCGAGATCCCCCTTGAGGTGATCGACCACCTCTGGGCCGCCAGCGCCGGGATCCCGTTGCTAGCCGAGGAGGTACTCAACGCGCTGCGCACCAGCGGGCTGCTGGTGCGGGAGGACGGTGCCTGGCGGGTAACCGGCCAGTTGCGAGCCCGGCCGCCGGCCACGCTCACCCTGACCATGGCCGGACAACTCGAGCGCATCGGCCAGCGAGGCCGTGAACTGCTCTCGGTGGCCGCCATCTTGGGCCAGCGGTTCCCCCTTGCCGTCGTTCAGGCGGCGACCGGAATGAGCCAGCGGGAACTGCTGACCGCGCTGCACGGGGACATCGCGGTGCATTTCGTGGCACCAGACGAGGAGACCCCTGACTGGTACGCCTTCCAGCACCCGCTCGTCGGCGAGTCGATCCTGACCCTGCTGGACACCGACGAACGGAGCCTGCGGAGCCGGCAGGCGGCGCTGGCGGTGGAAGCAATTTACCCCGGGCTACCAGGCGAATGGTGCCAGGCCTCGGCAACGCTCCACCTGCAAGCGGGCGATCGCAGCCGGGCCGGGCGGCTTTTCGCTGAGGCCGGCCGGCGTGCCCTGGCCCAGGGAGCCGCGAACTCCGCCGTCACCCTGCTCGACAAGGCGCTCGATCTGCTCAGCGGCTCCGAAGACGCGCAGGAGCGGGCCGATGTGTTCGCTAGCGTCCTGTACGCGCTAGCCGAAGCCGGCCTGGTGGAGCGGGCGGTCACGTCCGCGGGCGAACTCGAGCGGCTGGCGGGCGCGCTGAACCCGGGTATCCGCGCGCAACTTCATACCAGGCTCGCCTGGGCCGCCGCCGTCGCCGGCCGCTCCGCCGATGGCCTCCTGCAGGTGGATATAGCGCGCAAGCTGCTCGGACCCGATGCCAGCGCGCACGATACCGCGCCCATCGATGTCGTCGCCGCCCACCTCGCGCTCGACGTGCCGGGCCCTGGGCAGGTGCAGGCGGCAGAAACCCTGGCCAGGCGGGCGGCCGAAGCAGCCGAGGGCGCGCGGCTGCCCATCGTGGCCTGCCAGGCGTGGCAGGTTCTGGCTGCGCTGAGCCGGTCCCGCGACCCGGATGAGGCGACCGCGTGCCTTGAGCGGGCACGGCACATCGCGGTGCGGAACGAACTGCCGATCGAGGAGATTCACACGCTGATCAGGCTGGGCAATGACGACGCGCTGCGCGACGGCAGCCTCGACCGCCTGCGGCAGGCCCAGCGCGAGGCGTCGGCGGTCGGCGCGGTGACGTCCCGCTACCAGGCGGAAGCCAGCATCGCCCTCCAGTTGATACTGCAAGGCAAGTTCGCGGAGGCCACCGCGATCATCGATCAAGTACTCGCCGCCACCACGCGGCTGCGGCTACTTGAGACCACCCAGTACACGTTCCTGCTGCGGGCGATCCTCTACGCGCACCGGGGCAGGCGGGCGGACATGACGGCCGCGCTGTCCGATCTCCGGCTCTGGGAGGGCGATCATCCGCAGCACACCCCCCGGGTACATGGCCTGGCCCGAGCCTGGTGCGCGCTGCTTGAGGAGAACCGGCCGCTGGCCCTGCGGGAGCTCGGATTCGCGCTCACGGCCGAGGAGGAGAACCCGACCATCTTCCAGCTCACCGGGCGGTACGGCGTGCACCTGCTCCTGTGCGTGCTCGAGGGGACGGCGGGACCGCCCGAGTACCAGGCCATTACCGCGGCACCGGTCAGCCGGCTGCGGTGGGACAGGCAGTTCGCCCTTTTCGCGGGAGCCGTTCTGGACGGTCGCGCGGGTCGCGGCACAGCGGCCTCGGCGGCGGTGACCGAGGCGATGCGGGTGGGCGCGCCTTACCCGACCGGGTGCCGGCTGGGGCTGCGGCTAGTGAGCGAGGCCGCGATCGCGGATGGCTGGGGATCCCCGGCCGACTGGTTGCGAGATTGCGAGAAGTACTTCTTCGAGAGTGACGTGCCCGCCGTCGCCAGCGCCTGCCGGGGCATGATGCGCCGGGTCGGCCTGACCGTCGCTCAGCGACGCGCGGGCGCCGGCGACATTCCGCTCGCGCTCCGCTCGGGCGGTGTCACCGTTCGCGAGTACGAGATCCTGCGGCTGGTGGCCCAGCGGCTAAGCAACCGCGAAATCGCCACGCGGCTGCACCTATCGCCGCGAACGGTGGAGAAGCATGTCGCCAGCCTCATGGCAAAGACCGGCCAGCCCGACCGGATCGAGCTGGGGAAGCTCGGGTAGGCACGGGTCTAGGTAGCAGTACCCAGATTCCATGGCACGCAGTTGCCGTCGTACGTAGTAACCCGCGGTCCTGGCGCCGACGAAGTACCCCCAAGGTCGCTTCACTCGCTGAGAGCGGATCAGCCTGCCCCTGACGAAGCAAACGAATCCGGCGGAGCGGAGAGCCGCGCGCGGAAAATGTGGGGGTTGCCACCCGATGCGCCGATCGCGCCGACGGCCTTGCATAGGAGGCAGAGACGGTCTGAGCAGGAGGGGCGGTGGCCGATCAGGTGCCTACGAAGTATCCCCACACTGGACCTCGCCAGTTCGCGGATGATGACGTGAGGTCAGCCGGTTCTTGCCCGGTATGCGGAGCGTCTCTCGCCGTCGCGCCGGGTCTGGAACCGCGGTCGATGGCCGACGCCTTGCTTCTCACCCACCGTGAACGGGTTGTCTTTCGGCTGCTCGGCTTCGGTTACGACAATCGGTCGATCGCTCGCGAGCTTGAGATCAGCGAGCGGACGGTCAAGCGCCACGTCACCTGCATACTCGCGAAGCTCGAACTCGAATCCCGGCTGCAGGCGGGGCTCGCCGCGCTCGTTATCTCATCTTCGCCGGCCGCGGACGCTTATTGGCCCAAAGGTCGCATGGATTTACTGCCGGGCAGCGGACGATGCTATTGATGAACGCAAATTCCAAGGTCCTGGAGGGACGCATGGCCTTTGACGCACTGGCCACGCTCAGGCAGGCTGGCAACTTGGTGGATTTGCTTACCCCGGAACAGCAGGCTGTCCTCGCCCAGCTCACCGAAGAAGAGGTGACGGTACTCAACTCAGTCAAGGAACGCCTCGATGCCGTTTCCGATGCAGACGTCGAAGGGCAGTCTCTCACCATCAAACTAGCGTGAGATGACGGGACCCCATGAAATGCGCTTCCTGCGGTGCGAAAGTTAGTGCGGCCGACCGCTTCTGCGCCGGTTGCGGTGCACCGCTTGAATCGCGCGTTCGTCAAGAAAGTCGTAAGCGGGTATCTGTCCTTTTCCTCGACATCGTCGGCTCCACCGCGCTGGCGGAACAGCTCGACCCCGAGCCATTGCGGCTGATCATGGACCGGTATTTCGCTGCCTGCGCGGCCGCCATCGGTGACCATGGCGGAGCGGTGGAGAAATTCATCGGTGACGCCGTCCTGGCTGTCTTCGGCGCCGCCGCGACCCACGAGGACGATGCCGCTCGCGCGACCAGGGCCGCGGTCAGCGCGCTGCGCCGGCTCCGTGAGCTCAGCGCGGAATTCGACGCCAAATACGGGGTCAACCTGGAGGCCCGGTGCGGCATATGCACGGGCGATGTGATCGTGATCATGCCGCCGGGCGGAGACTTCCGCGTCGTCGGGGACGCCGTCAACACAGCCAGCCGACTCCAGACCGCCGCCGGTCCCGGCGAGATCTTGGTGAACGAGGACACCGCGGTCATGATCCGCCGCGCGATCGGCATCGAGCCGATCGCGCCGCTAACGCTGAAGGGCAAGGCGCGCCCGGTCCCGGCGTGGCGCGTCACCGACACCGCGACAGCGGCCGGGAACGGGCACCCGCCTGCCCACCCGTTCATCGGCCGGGCCGATGAACTGGAGGAACTGGCCCACACATTCCGGCGAGCACGGCGATTGCGGCAGGCCTGCCTGGTCACGGTCATCGGGCCGCCGGGGATCGGCAAGTCGCGCCTCGCGCGGGAGTTCATCGACTCGCTGCCGACGGATGAGGTGACCGTCCTGTCGGGAAGCTGCTCGGCCTACGGCAAGGGCATCACCTATCAGCCGCTGGCGGAGATGCTCAGGTCCTATCCGGGTGGGTGGGCCGCCCTGGCGGAGCTCCTCGGCGACGGCTCGAGCTCCGCCAGTGCTGCCGCACGAGCATTGTCAACGATTGTCGGCGAAGAGGGTGCAGAGCCGGTCAGCATCGCCGGCGTTGAGGACATCTCCTGGGCCACATCGCACCTACTCGAGGTGCTCGGCCGGGTCCGCCCCGTCATCATGATCTGGGAGAACCTGCACTGGTCGGAGGAGACCCTGCTCAACCTGATCGATCACGTCGCGACCTGGCTGGCCGATGTGCCCGTGCTCCTGGTGTGCCTGGCCAGGAACGAGCTGCTTGAGTCCCGACCGTCCTGGGGCGGCGGAAAAGCGTGCGCGATGACGCTGGAGCTGGGCCCGCTGACCTTCGAGCAGAGCGCGGCCCTGGTCAGCGAGCTGGCAATGCCGGGCGAGGTGTATCCGCAGGAGTCACCGGACATGTACCTGCGAGTCGCGGAGCGGTGTGACGGCAATCCGCTCTTCGCCGAGTTGATCTTGGATGTCTTCGCGGAGACGTCCGTCACGGCGCCTATACCGCCCACGATCGCGGCGCTCCTCGGCGCGCGGCTTGACCAGATTCCCGGCCAGGAACGCAGGCTGCTTGAACTGGCCGGCGTCATCGGCCGTGAGTTCACGCCCGCGGTACTGGCGGAGATGGCCGCGGCCGACGGCATTGGCGCCGCTGAGGCAGAAACACTGACGGCCCGGCTCATACAGCGGCGTATCCTACGGCGCTCCGCGGCCGGCGCGCTTGCGTTCGCGCAGTCCTTGCTGCACGAGATCACCAACGATTTCACCCCCAAGCGGCGCCGCCAGCAGTGGCACGACTTCCTGGCTCGCTGGCTCGCGAGCCACGAGCGCGACCCCATGGAGGTGGCCTACCACGTCGAGGCCTCGCTCACGCTGCGCAAGCAGCTCTGGCCGGGCGACCCCGGGCTCCCCGAGCTGGCGTCGACTGCGGCGGGAACGCTGATCGCCGAAGGCATGAACGCCCTCGAGCGGCACGACTTCCCGGCCGCGGTCGCGCTGCTTGACCGCGGCCGGGCGCTGGTACCCCCCGGTGACCCGAGGCACACCGGGCTGGCGCTGCACATCAGCGACTCCGGCCTGGCGCTCTGGGACGCCGAGCTTCCGCTGGCGGCGCTGACGGTCGCCGAGACCGCGCTCCCGCTTGACCGCCGCAACACGGCCACCTGTGCCATCCAGCGTCGCATCGTCGCGCTGCGGCTCGGGCTGTCGCCGCCGGCCCAAGTGGCGGCGGACGCGAGGATGATCGAGGCAAGCCTCGAAAGCGACCAGGAAGACAACCTCAGCTGGTGCCGGCTGCACCAGCTTCAGGCCTACTTGCACCTGGTCAGTGAGCGGGCCGCCGCCGCGGACGCGTCGCTGCGCCTCGGCCTGGCGCGGGCCCGAGCCATGGGCGACGGGTACGAGGAGGAGCGGCTGCTGTGCGCCAGTTGCGAGCTGGCGCGGTGGGCACCGCGACCGGTGGCGGCCGGGCTCGAGCTGTGCGCCGCGCTTGACCGCCGGTTCGCCAACAACCGCGCCCTGCTGGTGCCTGTCCTGCTGACGCGCTCCCATCTGACCGCGATCGCAGGCGACCTCGATGGGGCGCGGCGCATCCTGGCCACGGCGCGCGACTATGTCGGCGACCTTCACCTCGACCTCGCGCACGCGGCGGTCATGGAGCTCTCCGGGCTCTTGGAATCGCTGTCGGGCGCGCACGACAAGGCGGAAAGACACCTCCGGCAGAGCCTCAACGTGCTGCGCTCGGCCCGCAGCGCCCCTGACACCCAGAACACCGAGGTCGCGATCGCGCGCGAGCTCTTCGAACAAGGCCAGGTAGCGGCGGCCGGGCGGGCTCTGGACGAGATCGCGCTGGGGGATGAGACGGTCAGCCTGCGCGCGCGGATCGCGGCCGGAGCGCTGCACGCCAGGATCGCGTCTGCGCGGGGGCGGCACGGCGAGGCCGTCGCCGCGGCCAGAAGAGCGCAAGCGCTGAGCGCGGACATCGATGACCTGTGCCTCACTGGCGACACGCTGTTCGACCTCGCGGTAGTCCTGTCGAGCGCCGGAATGGCGGCGGAAGCCGCCACCGAAAGCGGGCAGGCGCTACGGAAGTTCGACGCCAAGGGGGCAACGCTGCTGGCCGGGCGGGTGCGCGCATGGCGAGCAGGCCTCGCCCGGGCGCCGGGAACGGCGTCCGAATGACCAGCTCCCCGCCCTGGCGCAGGCCACCCCGGGCCCACTTTCCCGGCGTGCCGGCCTGGGGCATGCCGGTTCACGTGCTGCCCGGTGAGCGATTCGACTCCTGTGTTACGGATCGGATCACCCGGGAATGGGCCTGGGGGGGCGCAGACGGTTCCGGAATCCGGGTCTGTGTGCTCGACAGCGGTGTGGACGGCGACCATCCGCTGGTCGGCGGGGTGGACGGCGCATTCGAGGTAGTGCCGAGCGCTGACGGCAGCCTGACCGTCAAGCCGACCGTGGCCGACGACTCGGCCGGACACGGAACCGCGTGCGCGAGCCTGATCCGGTCGGTCGCGCCGCACGTGTCGCTCACGTCGGTCCGCGTCCTCACCCAGGGCAAGCATGGCACCGGCGACGCGCTGCTGACCGGCCTGAGCTGGGCCATCGACGCTGGCTTCGATGCCATCAACATGAGCCTGTCAACGACGAAGACCCAGTTCCGCGCGGCGCTGCGCGAGCTTGCGGACAAGGCCTACTTCCGGCGCTGCATCATCGTCGCGTCCGCGCACAACATGCCGGTGCAGAGCTACCCGTGGCCGTTCGCGTCCGTGATCTCGGTCGCCAGTCACGACGGCACCGACCCGATGACCTTTTACTACAACCCAGCGCCGCCGGTCGACTTTTACGCTCGCGGTGTCAGGGTCCCGGTTGCCTGGCCGGGCGGCCGAGAGGTCCTCACCACCGGGAACAGCTTCGCCGCCCCGCACATCACCGCCATCTGCGCGCTCATCCTCAGCAAGCACCGCCTGCTTACGCCCTTTCAGCTCAAGTCCGTCCTTTACCTGACCGCTGAGAACGTATCTAGTCCAGAAGGAGAGGAACATGTCGCTGTTTGATGTGCAAGCACCGCCATCCTCGCCGCCGACAGACTCCGACATCACCCGGCGGAGGCTTCTCCAGTCCATTGTCGAAATGGTCCGAGGCATCTTCGGCGCGGCTGCCGCCTCGGTCTTCCTCCTCGAGCAGGAGACCGGAGACCTGGTCTTCGAGGCCGTCGCGGGCGAGGGCGAGGCCCTCCTGCCGGGGACCAGGTTCCCAAGCGGCACCGGAGTCGTCGGCTGGACCGCGCAATGCGGTCAGCCGCTCGTGGTCGACGATGTTTCCGATAGCCCACTGTTCTCCCGAGAAGCAGCCGAATCAACCGGCTACGTTCCCCGCAGCATCATGGCGGCACCGCTGTTCCATGACGGCGACTGCATCGGCGTGCTCGAGGTGCTGGACCGGGACAGCCGTCAGCGCTCCGATCTCCACGATCTGGACGCGCTGGGGATGCTGGCCACCGAGATCGCGGCCGTACTGGAACTGCTGGTCCGCGTCCGGCCGACGCGAGACGACGAGCCGCAGAACGCGCTGCTTGACATGCCGCTGCTGCGACGAGTGGCTGAACGGCTGCCAGCGGCAACCGAGCAGGTGAGAGCCACGGTGGCGAAGCTTCTGGTGATGGCGGATGAGCTGCTCGCCAATGGTCATAGCGATGCCGAGGCCAATGTGATCCGTGCCTGAAATCGAGAGCTTCGTCAGCCAACTGGCAGCGCGTGACCGAGTTTTCGATGTACGTCCACGGCGCGATCCCCCGCCGGAGAACCGGACGGGCCGAACGCTCAGGGCGTCGGCCAGCCGGCCACTGCCCAGCGTCCTGCTGCTCAGCCGCTCGTGCGATAGCGAGCTCGATACCGTTCAGGATCTGCTGGCCAGGGCGGCGGTCCCGGTAGAACGCGTCAATTCGGATGAGCTGGCAACCCGGAACTTGCTCATAGACCCAACGGACAAAACCATTCGCCTGAACGAACGCTGGCTGGCTCCTACCGTCACCTGGCTACGGCATTTCTCGGTGCAGGCGATCGACGGAGGCTCAATCGGTCCGGCACCCGAACTGTTTCTCCGCGCTTCCTGGCGCGCCGCGGCCGACCAGCTAGCGGCCATCTCAGGAACATCGATTCTGCCGCAGCGACCGCCCCTCCTCGCGCAGCTGATGCTCGCCCAGCGCAATCAGATATCCGTACCGCGAACGATTGTTACCACCGACCTCAGCCACGCCCGCCGGGCTTTCAGCTGCCCAAGACTGGTCATCAAGGCCGTGGAACAGCATTTTGTCGAGGCCGAGCCGGGCCGGCTGACCGGAATCTTCCCTACCGTGGTCGAGCGGCGCGACCTTCCTGGCGGTCTCGGTCCCCCGGTCGTGGTGCAGGAATATGTCGAGCACGACGCGGAGCTGCGGGTGTATTACGCAGCTGGGCGGATTACGGCGTACGCAGTCGGCAAGGACTCCCCGGCCGGCCCATGGACTGACCCCGACGGGGTCCGGGTCCGGCCGGTGGAATGCCCGGCTGCGGTCGCGGCGGCCACTCGCCTGCTCGCTTCCGCGATGGCGCTCCGCTTCGGTGCGTTCGACTTCCTCATCCGCGGCGGTACACCGGTCTTCCTCGAGGTCAACCCCGACGGTGACTGGCGGTGGGCGGAGCGGAGGTCACGCACGACGCTGGTCTCGCTGGCGGCGGCCCGCATGCTGACCGAGTTCCACTATGAGACGCGGCAAGCTATGCCGCTCACCGTAGACCACGGCATCAAGCCGCTCAACCTGCTGGCATTCTTGTCCCGACCCAGCTGTCGGGTGGTGTTAGCGCCCCGGCCAGCTGGCCAGGCCTGGCTCACCCGCGCCGCCCTGGCCAAGCCCTGCCCGTAACCGTTCCCCGTCGCACGTGAGGCCGGCGGCCTGCGTGTAGCGGACGGGGATCGGGTCGGAGAGCTCGCCGACGAAGCCGGTGCGGGGGCCCGCGATGAAGCCGATGAGGCACCAGCCGCCGGCAGCGTCGCGGACCAGGCGAGGAGCGTAAAGGCCGGGGCAATGGACCGGGCGGGCCAGCGTCATGTCCCAGGGGCCGGTGACGGACGGGCCCGGGACCACCCAGATGGGATCGTCGCCCGGATTGGTGCAGAACAGCAGCAGCGGCTGGCCGTCGACGACGACGGTCTGCGGGACCTCTAGGTGGCCGAAGCCGGCCGGGCCGGTGAGCGGGGGGCATACCGCCCAGTCAAGCAGGTCGGCCGAGCGGGCGTGGCCGATGACGCCGCGGCCGGCGGCCGGGCCGTGGCTGGCCCGGGCGGTGATGAGCATGTGCCAGCCGTCGCCAGCCGGATCGGGGAACACCCAGGGATCCCGCCAGGCCTCCTCGGGCCAGTCTGTCCGGCTGAGCCGCTCATACCAGGTGGGGTTGGCCTCGACCAGCGGCTTGCTGCCGTGCCGGTGCCAGCTGATGAGGTCATCGGACACGGCCAGGCCGATCCGCTGAATGAGGCCGTCGTCGGCCCGGCTGATGCCGGTGTAGAACAGGTACCAGCGGCGGTCCGGGCCACGGACCACGCTGCCGGTCCAGGTGGCCAGGTCGTCCCAGGCCGGGGCGTCAGCGGGCACCAGGGCGTCGGCGACGAGCTGCCAGTCGCGCAGGTCGGCGGAGACCGCGTGGCCGATTGAGGCGCGCAGGTGCCGGCGGTCGGGGTCAAGCAGGGCCCGCGAGGCGCGCAGGAAGAACGCGTGCTGGCGGCCCTCGTCGTCGGCGGTGTACCAGCTGTCCCAGACCCAGTGGTCCGGCAAGCGCAGCATGCTTTCACTCTCCCTTGGCAGGCAGCGGGCCCTTGATCGGCAGTCGCCGCGGCGACATACGGGCAGGTCTGCGGCTGGCCCGCTCAGCCGGACGGAGCGGCGATCGACGCGCGGGCGATGAGTGGCATCGGCACCACGCGCGGGCCGCCGTCGCCCG
>Ga0207664_10001269_pt1 | contig 16641 bp, 14 predicted proteins | sample LARL83metaG_FD_184349 | JGI IMG/M metagenome (GOLD analysis project Ga0207664, IMG submission 184349) | Corn, switchgrass and miscanthus rhizosphere microbial communities from Kellogg Biological Station, Michigan, USA - LAR L8-3 metaG... | ecosystem: Host-associated > Plants > Roots >... | reverse complement strand
GAGGCCCGACGCACGTGCTCGACGCGGAGACCGCGGCGGCGCCAGCCGCGAACGCAGTTCTGGACGATGCGGACGGTGTCGTCGTCGGAGTCGTCCAGGACCTGGATCTCGAGCCGGTCGCTCGGCCAGTCGAAGGCCGCGACGGCGTCGATGACGCGCGTGGCGACGTGCAGCTCGTTGTAGATCGGGATCTGCACGCACACCAGGGGCTCCCGGCCCTTGAGCAGCCGCGGCGCCGGCGCCCGCGGGATGCGCAGCGCGCTCCAGCTGAGATAGAGGAGGTTCAGCCCGTAGACCAGCAGCAGGACGCTGGAGACTCCGAGCAGCGCGAGCAGGACGATCAACGGTCGAACAGGGCGTAGGGCCGCATGGTGCGGCGGACCAGCTCGACGCGGCGCAGGGCCTCCGGCCGGTGGCGGCGCGTCCACATCATGTATCGCCAGCCGGCCAGGCCGATCCACCGGGCGGGGTGCTCAAGCGCTCGGGGATAGAGCCGGCGCGGGAGGCGGCGGCCGGGCTCGACATGCCATCGAGAGCTGCGCGCGGCCAGCTGCGGGAAATGCTCCAGCAGCTCGGGGTTGGCGGCGATTGCGGACTCCAGGAACTCCTCGCCGAAGACCGGCTGCTGGACCAGCAGCTCAAAGGCCATGTCAGCGTCCTGGCGGACCAGCGGGAACCAATCGGAGCGCTCCAGGACCAGGTTGGCGGTCATCAAGCGCGGCGCGAGCGGCCGGCGGGTCAGGTCGTCGACCGGCTTGCGCCGGTGCCGCAGCGCGTGCGTCAAGCCGAGCACGTTGAGCACCACGTAGGCCTGGTGGCGGAAGCCGTCCTCGACCACGAGGTTCAGGTCGACGTCATCGGTGATCGTGAAGCCGCCGCTGGCGAGCGATCCCGCGACCGCGACGCTGATCACGAATGGCGCCACCTCGAGGAGCCGGCTTACGAAGCGCAGCGTCTCGGGCAGATAGACCGCCGACGCGTCGTCGTGAAGTCCTGCCCGGGTGGCGATCCCGAGTGCGCGCTCCCGCTGCCCAGGCATGACGACGATCCCCTCTGACTCCAGTAGCCCCGCCCGGAGCGCCGCTTCACGAACCGCCGGCTCGGACAGAGCGCCGCCGAGACAGAGCTGGCCCAGGCGGGCTGCGCAGACCGCGTAGCCGCGGCGCTCCATCAGCTCCGCAGTTGCGCGAACGCGTCCTGTGGGCGAGCCGAATACGAGGGCCGGGGAGGGAACGGCCATTGAGTGGGGAACGCCCTGCCGCAACCGGAATTCCCCGGCCGCAGCGTGCTAGAGGACCGAGGCTACCTCCTGCGCGACGTGGAGGAGCTCGGCCTGGGTGGCGTCGCCGCTGACCAGCGCGGTGATGCCATGCCGGCGCACCAGCACCGCCGGCTTCCCGCCCGCGTTCACCACCTGCGGCTGCGAGCCGCCCTCGGCGACCGACAGCCAGGAGACGTGGACCGTCTCGGTGTCGAGGGCGTAGGTCACGGTCGCGACGCCCTGGGCGTGTGGCCAGTCCATCCGGGCGCCTTTGGGCGTCAGGCCGGGCAGAGCGACGACCGGCACCCGGTTGCCGTATTTGACGGTGCACCAGTGCGCGATGTCGACCGCGTTTGTAGACGTGTACTCCGGACTCTGGTTGGCGACGAGCACGGCCGAGGCCAGCGGATCCGGCGTCGCCGGCCGCGTCGCCAGCACGGCGCCTCCGACCACGATCGCCAGGGCGGCCGCGGCGGCCAGCGGCAGCAGGAAGCGGCGGCTGCGCGATGCGAGCGCGACCGGCTCGGCTGCGCGCGAGGCGGCTCGCAGCCGCTGCCCGAGCAGCTGGTGCGCCTCCAGCTCCGAGCGGCACTGGTCGCAGTCCGAAACGTGGTCCCGCGTCGGCGCGGGCACGAGCTCGAGCTCGCCGTCGGCCAGGGCGGCGAGGTAGGGCCGGTGCTCGGCGTGTAGATCGACCGTCAAGTCGCGTCCTCGCGCAGGCGGCGCATCAGCAGCCGCCGCCCGCGGTAGATGCGGGACATCACGGTGCCGATCGGCACGCCCAGCCGGTGCGCGGTCTCCTGGTAGCTCAGTTCTTCGATCGCTGTCATCCTCAACGGCTCGGCAAACAGCGGCGGCAGCGCCCGGAAGGCGGCCATCAGCTCCCTCATGTCGGCGCGTGCGAGCACGGCTTGCTCCACTGGATCAAGAACGCCGGGATCGGCCGGCAATTCCTGGTCCAGGTCGTCGGCGGAGACCGAGGGGCGGCGCGCGGCGGTGCGAATTCGGCTGATGTGCAGGTTGCGGGCGATGGCGAACAGCCAGGCGCTGAGGTTGGTGCCGGGCTGGAAACGGTCCGAAGCCTTCAGCGCACGCGCGACCGTTTCCTGCGCGAGATCCTCGGCGTCGGCCGCGTCGTGCGTCAGGGAATAGGCGTAGCCGCGCAGTCGGGGCGCCTGTGCCGCGATCTCCTCGGCGAGGCCGGCGTCCCCCTCCGGCTCCATGAGAGTGGAAGCATAGAAGGGTGCGTGCGGCTCTGCTGACCCGTGAATACCCGCCCGAGATCTACGGCGGAGCCGGCGTGCACGTCGAGTACCTCGCGCGCGAGCTGTCCCGGTTGGTCGAGGTCCAGGTGCACTGCTTCGGCGCGCCGCGCGATTCGCCCCTGGTGGCGGCGGCATACGAGCCCTGGGATCGCCTGGCCGGTTCGGCGCCGCATCTCGCCGCCCTGCGCACGATGTCGATCGACCTGGCGATGGCGGCCGGGGTTGAAGGCGCCGACCTCGTGCACAGCCACACCTGGTACGCGAACCTCGCCGGACACCTGGCGAAGCTGCTCTACGGCCTCCCGCACGTCATGACGACACACAGCCTGGAGCCGCTCCGGCCCTGGAAGGCGGAGCAGCTGGGCGGTGGCTACGCCCTTTCCTCTTTCTGTGAGCGGACCGCCATCGAAGGTGCTGACGCGGTGATCGCGGTCAGCGGCGAGATGCGTAAGGACGTGCTCCGCGCCTACCCGGCGGTCTCGCCCGACCGCGTCCGCGTCATCCACAACGGCGTCGACCCGGACGAGTACCAGGCGGACCAAGGGACGGACGTGCTCCTGCGTCACGGCATCGACCCCGGCCGTCCGATCGTCCTCTATTTCGGGCGCGTCAGCCGCCAGAAGGGCATCGTCCATCTGCTCCGCGCGGCCAGACAGATCGAGCCGGGCGCCCAGGTGGTGCTGCGAGCCGGTCCGGCCGACACGCCCGAGCAGGCCGAAGAGGTGCGGGAGCTGGTGAGCGACCTGGCCGCCCACCGCGGCGGCGTGGTGCTGATCGAGGAGCTGCTGCCGCGCCGCGACCTGGTCCAGCTGCTGACGCACGCGGCGGTCTTCGTCTGCCCGTCGATCTACGAGCCCTTCGGAATGGTGAACCTGGAGGCGATGGCGTGCGGCACGCCGGTGGTAGCCAGCGCCGTGGGCGGGATCCTGGACATCGTCGAGGACGGCATTACCGGGATTCTCGTGCCGTTCGAGCCGGGAGACGACGCCTACGGGACTCCGGCCGACCCGGCTCGGTTCGAGTCGGCCCTGGCGGCGGCGGTCAACTCGGTCCTGGCGGACAAAGAGAAGGCCCGCGCCCTGGCGGACGCGGGCCGTCGAAGGGTAGTGGAGAAGTTCAGCTGGTCTGAGATTGCGAGGCAGACGGCGATGCTGTACCGGGAGCTGACTTCGGCTTGAGGGTCCAGCCGGGCAGGAAGCCCTTCTGCACCCGGCTGATGAGCGCGTTCTCCTGACTCTGGTTGAGCTTGCCGGCGCTCACGAGCTTGTCGAGCATCGGCTTGAGCTTGCTGACGACGGCCGCCTCGAACTGCGACTTGTCCATCCCGGCCTTGCTCGCGAGCTGCTCCACGCTCGTGCCCGAGCGGAGGTCCTGGCGCAGCTGGCGCGGCGTCAGGTTGAGCGCCTGTGCCTCGGCGCGGAGGACGATCCGGCGCGCCCGGATGCCGATGCGCCTGCCGTGCTGGGCGGCGCCGGCCTTGGCACCCGGCGTCGGCTGGGTGTTGGCGGCGAGGGCGGTCGAGATGGTCGGCGCGGCGGTCGCGACGGCTCCGCCGGCGAGCAGCAGACCGGCGGTGCCGGCCCCGGCGATCTTGGCGTAGAGAGGAATCCTGAACATCATGTCTGGGACTCTGAAGCGAGCCTGTTAAAGGGGCGCGCAGAGGTTGTCAGGAATCTGTAAGTTGCTGCAGTGAGTTCCGCCCTCGACCTCTTCAGCGACCCCACGCGGGCGTGGTTCGAGGCCGCTCTCGGCACCCCGACGGACATCCAGGACAAGGGCTGGCCGGCGGTTGCGCGCGGCGCCCACACGCTGATGGCGGCGCCGACCGGCAGCGGCAAGACGCTGGCCGCCTTCCTCTGGGCGATCGACCGCCTGACCCTCGAGGAGACCCCGCCGGCGGCCGAGCGCTGCCGGGTGCTGTACGTCTCGCCGCTCAAGGCGCTGGCGGTGGACATCGACCGCAACCTCCGGGCGCCCCTCCAGGGCGTCGCCATCGAGCGCGAGGCGCGCGGCCTTCCGGCCATCTCGCTGCGCGCCGCGCTGCGCACCGGCGATACGCCGGCCAATGAGCGCCGCGATCTCGAACGTCACCCGCCGGACATCCTGATCACGACCCCGGAATCTCTCTTCCTGCTTCTGACCAGCGCGGCCCGCCGGATCCTGAAGCCGATCCGCTGGGTGATCGTGGACGAGATCCACGCCGTGGCAGCCAGCAAGCGGGGGGCGCACCTGGCGCTCAGCCTCGAGCGCTTGGCCGAGCTCACCGCCTCCGATCCGCAGCGGATCGGCCTCTCCGCGACCGTCCGGCCGCTGGACGAGGTTGCGCGCTTCCTCGGCGGAGATCGCGAGGTGGCGGTCGCCGACGCAGGCCGCGTGCGGGCCGTCGAGGTTTCGGTCCAGGTGCCGGTGGAGGACATGGCCGATTTGGCCAGCGCGGCGGAGCCGCTCCAATCCGGCCCGGCCCATGCCCTGGTTGCCCCGCCGGTTCCGCGAAAGAGCATCTGGCCGGCGTTGCAGGAGCGCCTGCTGGAACTCGTCCGCGAGCACCGGTCGACGATCGTGTTCGTGAACTCGCGCCGCCTCGCGGAGCGGCTGGCGGCCCGCCTCAACGAGCTGGCGGGCGAGGACCTCGTGCGCGCCCACCACGGCTCGATCGCCCGCGAGCAGCGGCTCGAGATCGAGGACGCGCTCAAGCGCGGCTCGCTGCGCGGCCTGGTGGCGACCTCGAGCCTGGAGCTGGGCATCGACATGGGCGCTGTCGACCTCGTGGTCCAGGTCGAGGCGCCGCCGAGCGTGGCGTCCGGCCTGCAGCGCGTCGGCCGCGCGGGGCACTCGGTGGGCGAGGTCTCGCGCGGCGTCGTGCTGCCGAAGTTCCGCGGCGACCTGCTCGAAGCCGCCGCCGTCACTCAGCGCATGCTGCGCGCCGAGATCGAGGCGCTGCGGGTGCCTCAGAACCCGATCGACGTGCTCGCCCAGCAGCTCGTCGCGATGTGCGCCCTGGATGAGCGGCGGGTCGAGGACCTCGCCCGCGTCGTGCGCCGCTCCTATCCCTTCGCGCACCTCGGCGAACGCGCCTTCCAGGCGGTGCTCGACCTGCTCAGCGGCCGCTATCCGTCGACCGAGTTCGCCGAGCTGCGCCCCCGGCTCACGTGGGACCGCGTCAACGGGACCCTGCGCGGCCGACCCGGCGCCCAGAGGCTGGCGGTGACCAACGCCGGCACCATTCCCGACCGCGGGCTCTACACCGTGAACCTGCTCGAGAACGGCAAGCGCGTGGGCGAGCTGGATGAGGAGATGGTCTTCGAGTCGCGGGTCGGCGAGACCTTCGTGCTGGGCGCCTCGACCTGGCGCATCGCGGACATCACCCAGGCCCAGGTGCTGGTCACACCGGCCCCCGGCGAGCCGGGGAAGATCGCCTTCTGGAAGGGCGATGCGCCCGCGCGCCCGGCCGAGCTGGGCCGCTCCCTGGGCGCCCTGGTCCGCGAGCTCCGCGGCATGTCCGACGGCGCCGCCGAGGAGGCGCTGCAAACGCGCGCCGGTTTCGACGAGCTCGCCGCGCGCAACCTCGTCGCCTTCCTGCGCGACCAGGCCGAGGCGACCGGCGCCGTGCCGGACGACCGCACGATCGTGATCGAGCGCTTCCGCGACGAGGTCGGCGACTGGCGCGTCTGCATCCTCACGCCGTACGGCAGCCGCGTCCATGCGCCCTGGTCTCTGGCACTGCGGTCGCGGCTCGCCGACCGCCTGGGCATCGAGGTCCGCACGCTGCACGCCGATGACGGCATCGTCCTGCAGCTGCCGGACGTCGACGAGCCGCCGGAGCTGAGCGAGCTCCTGCTGGAGGCGGAGGAGGTGGACGAGCTGGTGCGGGCGGAGCTGCCGGGCTCGGCTCTGTTCGCCGCCGCGTTCCGCGAGAGCGCCGCCCGCGCGCTGCTGCTGCCGCGGAACCGGCCGGGCCGGCGCAACCCGCTGTGGCAGCAGCGGCAGAAGGGAAGCGAGCTGCTGCAGGCCGCCTCGCGCCACCCGGACTTCCCGATCCTGGCCGAGGCCTACCGCGAGTGCCTCAACGACTACTTCGACATGCCCGCCCTGAAGGAGCTGCTGAGCGGCGTGCGCTCGCAGCAGGTGCGCGTGGTCACCGTGGATACGGAGCGGGCATCGCCATTCGCGGCCTCGCTGCTGTTCGAGTATGTCGGCCAATACCTCTATGAGGGCGACCAGCCGCTGGCAGAGCGGCGGGCGCAGGCCCTGGCCCTCGACCGCGAGCTGCTGCAGGAGCTGCTCGGCGAGGAGGAGCTGCGCGAGCTTCTCGACCCCGACGCGATGGCCGAGCTGGAGCTCGAGCTGCAGGCGCTGCACCCGGAGCGCTTCCCGCGAGACGCCGACGAGGCGCACGACCTGCTGGCGCGGCTTGGTGATCTCGGCGCCGCCGAGCTGGAGGCGCGCGGGGTGGCGGCTGAGTGGCTGACCGAGCTTGGCTCCGCCCGCCGGGCGCTTCGCGTCCGCATCGGAAAGGTGCAACGCTGGATCGCGGTCGAGGATGCGGCTCTCTACCGCGACGCGCTGGGTGTGGCGCTTCCGCCGGGGCTGCCGACCGAGCTGCTCGGGCCGGCGCCGGCTCCCCTCGAACAGCTGCTCTTTCGCTGGGCTCGGACACACGTGCCGTTCCATGCCGGCGAGCCCGCCGCGCGCTGGGGTCTGCCGGTCGCGCGCGTGGACGAGGCACTGGCATCGCTGGTCGCCGCAGGCCGGCTGCTGGCTGGAGAGTTCCGCCCGGGCGGCCGGGGCCGCGAGTACGCGCACCCTGAAGTGCTGCGTGCGCTGCGCCGCCGTTCCCTGGCGGCGCTGCGTCGCGAGGTGGAGGCCGTCCCGCCGGACACGCTGGGCCGGTTCCTGCCCGCCTGGCACGGCATCGGCTCGACCGCGCCCGGCCTCGAGCGCCTGCTGGAGGTCGTGTTCCAGCTGCAGGGCCTCGCCCTGCCGGCCTCGGTGCTGGAGCGGGACGTGCTGAGCGCCCGCGTCCGCGACTACGCGCCGCGGTTGCTCGACGAGCTGGTCTCGATGGGCGAGGTGGTGTGGGCGGGCCAGGGCGCACTGGGACTTTCGGACGGCCGCGTGGCGCTCTACCTTCGCGGCGAGCTGGAGAAGCTCCTGCCGGAGGCGTCGGCGCCGCCGGATTCCGAGCTCCACTCGCGGCTTCGCTCGCACCTCCTGCAGCGCGGGGCCAGCTTCTTTCGCGAGCTGCAGCAAGCCTCGGGCGAGAAGGACCCGGACGCCGTGCTCGACGCGCTTTGGGACCTGGTCTGGGCCGGCGAGGTGACCAACGACACCTACGCGCCGCTCCGCGGGCTCGGTCCGGTGCGCTCCCGGCCGCGGCGCCCTCGGCTGGCCGGGCTGATCCCGCCGCGCGCGGCCGGTCGCTGGTCGCTGCTCGGGCACGCCGGGGCGAGCGCCACGGAGCGCTGGCACGCCGAGGCCGGCGTGCTGCTGCAGCGGCATGGCGTCCTGACGCGCGAGGCGGTTCTCGGTGAGGGCCGCCCCGGCGGGTTCGCCCAGCTCTACCCGGTGCTGCGAGCGATGGAGGAGGCGGGCCGGGTCCGGCGCGGCTACTTCATCGAGGGGATGGGCGGCTCGCAGTTCGCATTGCCGGGCGCGGTGGATCGGCTGCGGACGCTCCGCGAGGCCGACGGCAGCGTAGTCTGCCTCGCCGCCACCGACCCCGCTCAGCCCTACGGCGCGGCGCTGCCCTGGCCGGAGGGCGGGCGCATGGCGCGTCAGGCAGGAGCGTTCCTCGTGCTCGAAGGCGGCCAGCTCGTGTGCTACCTGGAGCGCGGCGGTCGCTCACTCCTGAGCGCAGGCGAGATCCGCGTCGACCATCTGCGCGCGCTGGCGGCGGCCGCTCTGCGGGCGGGGAAGCTCGAGATCCAGCAGGTTGACGGCCGGCCGGTGCACGAGACCGAACTCGCCGCCGGCCTGCGGGAGGCCGGCTTCGGCGCCAGCCCGCGCGGCATGGTTCTGTACCCCAAAGTGGCGGGCGCCTCTGCCTGAGGGCGACACCATCGCGCTGACCGCGGCGGCCTTGAACGCCCGGCTGATGGGCAGCGCGGTGCTCGGGGCTCGGCCGGCGCGCTTTGCCCGGCTGGCCGGCTCGCGGGTGGTGGCCGCGCAGCCCGCCGGGAAGCACCTCTTCGTGAACTTCGACTCCGGGCTGTCTCTGCACACCCATCTCGGCCTGCGGGGTTCGTGGCATGTCTACCGGCCGGGCGAGCGCTGGCAGCTGCCGGAACCCGCGGCATCGGTCGTCCTGGAGTTCGCCGATTGGGTGGCGATCTGCTTCCGGGCCTCCATCGCCGAGCTCGAGCGCGGCCAGGCCTCGGTAGGCCATCTCGGCCCCGACGTGTTGGCGCCCGACTTCGACCCCGCGGTAGCCGCGGCGCGTGCCCGCGAGCTGGGCGTGGCGACCGCGGGCGAGACCCTGCTGGACCAGCGCGCGGCCGCCGGGATTGGCAACGTCTTCCGCTGCGAGGTGCTCTGGATGCACCTTGTCTCGCCGTTTCGGCCGCTTCCAGATTGTGACCACGACCTGCTGACCCGGCTGTTCGCGACCGCGGCTGAACTGGTCGCTGACAACGCCCGCACGTCGGCTCCCCGGCGCTTCCCGCACGGCCGCGCGGCGGTGCATGGAAGGGCTGGGCGACCCTGCCCTCGCTGCAGGACGTTGGTGTCAGCGCGGAGGCTGGGCGAGCAGGCACGGATGGCCTACTGGTGCCGCGCCTGCCAGACGTGAGCCGATTAGTCCCTCCGCGCCCTCTGCAGCCATTACGCGATCCTGGTCCGGTGCTCGGGCGTTGGAAGTGGGTGACCATCGTTGCGGCCGTCTATGTGCTGCTGATGCTGGGAGGCACGATTCCGTCGCCGCTCTACCCGATCTATCAATCAAAGCTGCACTTCGGGGCGCTGACCGTGACCGTCGTCTTCGCGGGCTACGCCGTCGGCATCCTGCTGACGCTGGTCGTCGTCGGGCGCGGCTCGGACGTCGCCGGCCGGCGCCCGCTGCTGCTGGCGTCGCTGGGCGCCGCCCTGCTCAGCACCGTGGCGTTCCTGTTTCCGGATTCGGTGGGAGACCTCTTCGCCGGTCGAGTGCTGTCCGGGATCTCGGTCGGGATAGCGACGTCGACCGCGACTCCCTATCTGCTCGAGCTCTGGCCGGGAGCGCGACAGCAAGCGTCAGTCCTCGCCACCGGAGCCGTGATGGGGGGCCTGTCGCTCGGGCCGCTTCTGTCCGGCATGCTCGCCCGCTTCGCGCCGGAGCCGCTTTACCTCGTGTACTTCGTCTTTCTCGGCCTGGTGCTGCTGGCGGTACTGCTGATCATCCCCGCGCCGGAGACGGTCGCCGGAGCTCGAGCCGGCGCGGTACGCCCGCGCTGGCCCTCGGTGCCGCCCGCGATGGCCGGTCAGTTCACGAGGGCGGCGATCGGCGGCTTCGCCGGGTTCACGGTGCTGGGCCTCCTGAGCGCCCTGACGCCGACCTACCTGGCGAAGCGCCTCCACGATCCCGACCACGCCCTGGCGGGAGCCGCTCTGTTCCTGCTCTTCGCGGCCGGGATGGCGGCCCAGGTCCTGCTGCGCAACCGCGCCGGGCCGGGTCTCGCCGCGGTGGGTTTGGTGCTGGTGCCGGTCTCGCTCGCGCTGCTGTTGGTGGCGCTGCAGACCAGTTCGTTGGTCTCGCTGCTGTTGTCGGAACTGGTCGGCGGGGCGGGGGCGGGGCTGGCTTTTCTCGGCAGCCTCGGCTCGGTCAACCTCGCGGCGCCGCCGGATCGCCGTGCCGACGTGGCGGCCGCCTACTTTGCCGCGGCCTACCTGGGTTTGTCCTTCCCCGTAATCGGCACCGGCCTGGCGACGGATGCGTGGGGAGCGACGGCGGCGGCGCTGGTGCTGGCGATCGTGATCGGAGTCGTCTCGATCGGCACCGCGGCCGTGCTGGTCAAGTTCCGCGGGTAAACTCGGCGTCTGGTTCGGGGAGTGGCGTAGCCCGGCAGCGCACCTGGCTGGGGGCCAGGGGGTCGCGGGTTCGAATCCCGCCTCCCCGACCAAAAGCCGCATAGGCATCGCATGTAAATCGCATGCAGCGCGCTTCGGGCCGCCCGTGGGACGGCCCTGGGACTGGGATCCGTGCCCCGCGGGCGTGCCCGTCCCACTTCTTATCGAGACTGTCGCCCAATCGTGGGTACCTCAAGCAAAGATCGGTTCGATTCCGATGCGTCCTGCCCTGAGAAAGGTCGGTCGCGTGCGCGCCCGCGGCCTCATCGTGATTGCCGTTGCCGTCCTCGTGGCCATCGCCTGTGGTCCGGGTGGCGGGGCGAGCCCGGGCAACTCGGGCGGCAACGGAGGCGGTGCTCCCGCCGCTGCCCCCGGTGCGAGCGGAGGTGCCGCCCCCGCGGGCGCGGGCTCGAGCGTGCAGTCGAGCGTCAAACCCGGAACGGGAGCAAACCCGCCTCCGGCCCCGCCTCCTGCACCTGGGACGACCTCGGCACAGACGCCCCAGGCCGGTGATGGGAGCGGTGGGCCGCCGGCGGCGACGTCACCCCATCCATAAGCGACCAAACGACGTTCCCCGGGGCCAAGGCAACCATCGCATCCTCGAGCACAGAGGCGGCTCGTCGAAATCGCCCGGGTGGGTAATCGCCGCGACGTCTGCCCAGGCGCATGAACTCCGCCGCCGTTAGAGGCGGCCAGACATCAATTCGGCTGGGCCGCCCGCTGATCGAGCTGCAGCATCCGAAGTGTGCAGGCCAGCCGCAGCCAGGCCCGCCTGCCAGCCTGGGGCCCGCCCACCTGCGGGAGGCTCGATAGTGGCCGCGGCCAGCCCGGCACGCGCCAAGACCCAGGCAATCTGTGAGTTCGAGTTCCACATGTCGCCGACGCCGAGTTCGTCACGGCCCCACACGAGCATCGGCACTCCGGGAACTGCGTCGAGCACTCGCCGGGCAACCTCCTGGCTGTCGCTCAGATGGCGCGGGCTGTCAACGGCCTCGTCGATGTCCGGGATTGAACCGTCCAGCCACCGCCGCAGCTCGTAGCGAAAGATTCGGAACCGCCCAGCCCAGCCCGCACCAACCGGACCCACGCCGACGACCCCTCGTTCTCCATCCGACCTGCCCGCCGGAGTCATCTCGATCACATAGCGGCCCTCGGGCAGGAATACCTCAAGCGCGCAGTGGTACAGATCGCGCGGTGCGCGCCGCCTGATCCGCGACGTGATCGCTTCGTAGATGCGTCCGTTGAGTCTTACGAAGTTCCCGCCTGCCCCAAGCGGCAGCCAGTACAGATCAACGCCATAGGCATGCGAGGCGGTGCTCATCCGGCCACCAGGCCTTCCACGTAGTCCCAGACCGCGACGAAGCCGTAGCCGCGCGATTTGAGGTCCGAGATCATCCCGGCGAGGGCGTCCGCGTCCAGGGTGCTGCCGTCCTCCGCGGCGCCGACGTGCATCAGCACGATCTCGCCGGGCTGCAGCCCCGCCAGCACCCGTGAGCGGATCGTGCTGGTGGACTGGCCCGTGGCGGCGCCCTTCCAGCCCAGCGTGTCAATCGTCCAGCGGATGCTGCCGTAGCCCAGACGGTTGATCTCGGCGACGGTCGTCGCGTTGGAGTCGCCGTAGGGGAACCGGAAGATGGGTTTCGGGTTGCGGCCGGTGGCGCGCTCGATGATCTCCTGGGTGCGGAGCAGTTCGCCGTCCATCTCCGCCGCGGACAGGGTTGTGAAGTAGGGATGGTCGTAGCTGTGGTTGCCGATCGAGTGCTCGGGAACGGCGGCGATCTGCCGGGCGCCGTCCGGGTACTTCTCCACCCACTCGCCGGTCAGGAAGAACGTTCCCGGCACCCCGGCCGCCTTCAGCGCCGCGAGGATATTGGTCAGTCCCTGCGCGCCCGAGCCGGCGTCGAAGGTGAGAGCGACGATCCTGCTGTTGGTCGGAAGCCGGCTCCACTCGGTGCCCAGCAGGCCGACGGGCAGGAAGGCACCGCTGGGGCTGGGCGTCGCCGTGGCCCGAGGGCTCGGCGGGCGGGTAGCGGGCGAGGGCAGGCGGGCCGATGGCGAGGGCGTTGGGAGTGGCGCGCTGGGCGACTCCGCCGGGGCGACAGCAGTTGGGCTCTGTCCAGGCGGCTTAGCGCTCGGGCCGGGCCCTCCACAGGCGGCGAGGAGAGCGACCCCTGCGGTCACCGCCAGCAACCGCCACCGCACGCGCTTCATCCGGACTCAGCCGTTGCCACGTTCTGAGAATCGCCGCGGGCCACGCTCCGGATAAGAGGAGTCCGGCCCACCCGGGGTGGGTCGGAAGCCCCTCCTGGCCCAGAGGCCGGCGGCCCATCCTCGAGTCGGTGGAGGTGCGCCCATGATCACCACCGATCGCCCGCCGGTGCTGGCAACCCACGAAGAGCTTTATCGCGCGAAGGTCGGGGTCCACGCCCTGGTCGAGGTGCCGCCGGCGCGGTTCCTGGTGATCAACGGCGCCGGCACGCCCGGTGGCCCGGGCTTCCAGCAGGCGCTGGCCGCCCTCTATGGGATCGCCTACACGGCGAAGTTCAGCCTCAAGAACGCGGGCGGGCCTGTCTTCAAGGTGCCGCCTCTCGAGGGGCTCTTCGACGCCTTTGCCGATCCCGCCGAGCCATATGGTCCGGAGCTGCACGACCAGCTGCGATGGACGCTGATGATCCGCATGCCCGAGCCGGTCGACGCCGGTCTGGTAAGTGCCGCACGAGCCACGCTCGCCGGCAAGCGTGATCTGCCGGCGCTGGCCGAGGTTCGCTTCGAGGAGTTCGACGAGGGCCTCTGCGCCCAGGTGCTACACCTCGGTCCCTATGCCGAGGAGCCCGCCACCGTGGCGGCTCTGCACGACTTCATCCGCGGGCAGGGTCACTCGCTGAGGGGGCGACACCACGAGATCTACTTCAGCGTGCCGGGGCGGACTCGACCCGAGCGCATGAAGACGCTCATCCGCCAGCCGGTCTCGTAGGCTCCGGCAGGCGGCTCCGCGGCACCGTTCATCGGATCACGACCGCCATCTCGCCCAGCGTCGAGTAAGCGGCTTCGAACACCTGGCGGGAGCGCCAGATGGTTCCCCACCAGGGATCGTTGATGACCACCTGGCTGGGCGTGATCCCGACGACGAGCACGGCGTGCTCTTGCAGCGAGTACGTGACGGTCGCGCCGTCCCAGGCTGACCAGGTGCTCACCTGGTCGCGCCGGTAGTCGCTGGTAACCCAGGCGATCACGGGCTGGCCCGCGATCAGCTGGGAGTACACCGACCTGGCCGAGACGCCTCGGCCGGCGGCCAGAACGGTCGCGCCCGCCGCCCGCGCCGCCCTGGCGACCGGCGCTGCATAGACGCCGTAGCCGGTGAGCTCTGACATCCGTCCGTTGGGATCGCCGACGAAGCCGGTGTCAGGGTTGCCCCAGCGGACTATCCGGCCCGATTGGTCGAGCTCCGGAGGACGCGGGTCGACCCCTGTCCAGCCCAAGAGGGCGCTTTCCGTGCTGCTGATCCCGCGGGCTGCCAGCGCCATCTTCAAAGACGCGATCTCGCAGGTGACGTTCGTATCCTGCAGATCCAGGGGGGCCGCGACGATGCCGGCTTGGGAAGACGGGAGGCGGCCGGGCCGGATCCAGGCCAGTTGCGCCGTGCCTGCCGGCGGCTGGCCCAGCACGGCCGAGCTGTGAATCCAACCGCGGCCGTCGGCGAGGTGCAGCCAGTCCCGGCTCCACGGCTCGATCCGGCCCGTGGTGTCATCGGCCAGCGCAGGCTCGTCGGCCCTGCGGAACCAACCGTCGAAGGTCACCACGCTGCCGGCGGGCACCAGGTCCAGGACCGGCATGTCGAGACCCGGCCCGAAGCGCAGGCGGGCGGCCGGTTGCTGGACGACCTTCCCGGTGAAGGTGGTCGCCGCCCTCGGCGTAGGTGCCGGTGTTGGGGAGGCCTTGACAGCCGGGGTCGGCGGAGGCGCCGCTGTGGGCGAGGCGGCCGGTGTCGGGGAGGCGGGCAGCGCCGGTGCTGGGCTCCTCCTTACCGCACCGCCGGTGGCGGTGCCGCAGGCGCCGATCAGCAGGGCGGCCAGCAAACCGGCGATGACCGCCCTGCCCGCTACAGGCGGGTCGGTCGGGTCAGACCGTCGCCGTGACGCGCTCGTCCGCCATCGCATCTGCCTTGGTCCGGTGCACCGTTCCCGCCGGATGCTGAGCGGGCGCGTAGACGGTGAAGAGCTTGAACGGCTCGTCGTCCGTGTTCACGATGTTGTGCTCGATCCCGGCCGGGACGCAGACGACGTCGCCCTCCTCGAAGGGGTGGGCGACCCCGCCCAGGATCGCCTCTCCATCTCCCTCGACGGCATAGAGCACCTGGTCGACGTCGTGAACCTCGGTACCGATCTCCTCGCCGGGATTCAGCGACATCACCACCAATTGGCTGTGTTCGCCGGTGAAGAGCACCTGGCGGAAGAAGGCGTTGTGCTTTGCCGAGTGTTTGAGCTCGGCCACGTACGGCTCTTTCATTTCACCTCCAGGACGGCGAATCACGCCAAGTGCCCCGCCGTCGCCGGCATAGCGTCTCTCGACTCGACACATGCGGCTACGGGCGATCGACCCGAGCCGGCCGGGACTGTCTGACCAGCGGCGCAGGATGGCCGCCACGACGGCTGCCGACTTGGCGGCGCCCGCGCGTTACCTCAGACATGCCGCGACGCGTTCGCCCCGGTCTGCAGCGCCCGGGCCAGGCCCAGGGCAGCCCCGGGTCCCTCGCCTCGCTGGTGCTGATGTCGTCGGCGATCGGAGTCATCACCGGCCTGGCGGCGGCCGCCGGTTATGGGCCGTTCACAACTCTGCGCCCGGCGCGGCCGCTTGCGCAGGCCGGTTTCAAGGCCGCACAGCCGGTCAGCGCGAGCGCTCTCTTTCCGCCGCCCGTTCGCGAGACGACCTACAAGCGGGTCGACGTCTACGACCCGCCGCCGGCCACCCAGCAGTTCAGCGCCGCGCCACCCCAGGCTCCGGCCCCGGCTCCCGCGCGCCCGCCCGCACCCGCGGCATCGCCGGCGCCCTCACCCACCCCGGTCGGCGACGACGGAGGTGGCGGCGGAAGCGACCCGTGACGAATCGAGGGAGGGACGCCGAGCTCCGCGACCGCGCACTGCGCCGTTCTCGCCTGGCCACCGCCGGCGGCCTGGCCGGGGCGCTGGGCCTGACCGGCGCATTCTCCACCGCCGCCGCGGTCACCTTCAGCGGAAAGCCGGTGGCGGCGCCGGCGAAACCGCCCCGTGTGCCCGTCGCCACCGCTCCCGTTCAGCAGGCGCCCCCGCCTCCGCTCGTCGTGGTCCGTACCGTCCATCACGCCGCTCGAACCGGCTGGGTGGGCGCGCCCGCACCGCCTGCGCAGGCCCCTCGACCCATAGCCGTCGCACCGGCCCCGGCACCGCCGCCCCCGCCCCCGTGCGTCTCGACGCCGTCGCACCCTTGCTGAGCGCGGAGTCCTTCCCGGCCCTCGGCTGCGTGAACACGGTGGTGGTTGCCGAGCCAGACGCACTTCCCGAGGCGGTGGCGCTCGTGAGGGCGTTCCTCGGCCAGGTCGACCAGGCCTGCAGCCGCTTCCGAGCCGACTCCGAGCTCTCCTTGCTGAACGGTGGCGGTGGCGGCGATTTCGTCCTCTCGCCGCTGCTCGCGGCCGCGATCGCCGCGGCGTTGCGGACGGCGGAGATCACGGGCGGCCTCGTCGACCCGACGATCGGCCGCCGCCTGCTCGAAATCGGCTACACGGTGACCTTCCGCGATCTTCCGGCTGCCGGTCCGCCGCTGCGGCTCAGAGCCGTGGAGCCGGTGGACTGGACCGCGCTCGAGTACTGCCCCGGCTCTCGATCGCTGCGGGTGCCGGCCGGCGTCGTCCTGGATCTCGGCGCCAGCGGCAAGGCGTGGGCGGCGGACATGGCGGCGGCCGCCGCCGGCGAGCAACTTTGCATTCCCGTGGCGGTCTCGTGCGGCGGGGACGTGGCGGTGGGCGGTCCTGCTCGCGCGGAGGGCTGGCCGGTACGCGTCGAGCTCGCACCCGGGGCAGGCGAGGTGCAGGACGTGCTG
>Ga0207664_10001268_pt1 | contig 16642 bp, 14 predicted proteins | sample LARL83metaG_FD_184349 | JGI IMG/M metagenome (GOLD analysis project Ga0207664, IMG submission 184349) | Corn, switchgrass and miscanthus rhizosphere microbial communities from Kellogg Biological Station, Michigan, USA - LAR L8-3 metaG... | ecosystem: Host-associated > Plants > Roots >... | reverse complement strand
GCTCCGGTGTATCCGCCGCCCGGGCAATACGCAATATTGATGTCATATCGTATGTATTTCCGTTTTATATTTGTCATCTCCAGCCTGTGTGACGTTGCAGCCGAAGACGAGGGCAATATCGTAAGGGCGCCAGCATGCTTTATCTGGAACATGATAAAGCATGCCCGCATGGCAATGAAAGGCAAGGTAAGACCGGATAAGCAAGATCCGGCCAATCCGGCGAGCTCAGGCGAGTTGACCGCACCGGGCTATTTACGCCACTACCACCAGCGGAACCGGTGGGTCCGCTTGGTCCCCCTCCTCCGGGCCTTGGCGCTCTTTTCCTGATCGCTGGTCCGGGACTTGCCCGGCCGTTGACCGCTGCTATATATCCGGTCCGGCCGCCGGCCGTCCAGATCGGATAGGGTTATCTCTAGAGTTGCGAATTCTGTCGGTTGTTCAAGCGGCTCTTCAAGCGAAAGGAATATGCCTGGAAAGCTGGGGTGGTCGTCCATTGACACTAGCGCTCTCTTTCAGGACGCTGCCCGCGGCAGATCACTGTCCCATGGGAATCAAGGAGGTGCTGGACTTTATCCATGTTCCCTCTCTTCTTAGCTTCCATGGGCGGGTTGAGCCTCGTCGAGCGGATCTTCGCTCGGGATGCCGGTGCCTTCCTGGGCGTTGACGCCCGGCACGTTTCCGACGTTGATAATGAACTGATTGCGATCCGCCGGGTAGACGGTAATGGTAAGTCGCATAGGCTCGCCCTTCTCGTCAAAGGCGGTCCGGAAGATCTCGTACACTTGAATACGGCCATCCGCGGAGATCCTGAAGAAGCTGGCTTCTGCGGAATTCAGTGCCCGCACGGTAATCCAGTCGCGATAACCGCGCTGCCGGATGTTGAGTCTGTCAGCCAGGTACTGCACGGTGCCCTCGGGGATGTCGCGGGCGCCCCGCAGTCGTTCCGCGCCGCGCTCGGCAAGCTTCATCGGGTAAAACGAGGTCTGCAGCGACCACGGGTGATTGTCTATGAATCGGCGCTCGTGGCGGCTGATGACCTCGCTGCCCGCGTCGATCAGCAGGCCGCGGGCCACCTCTTCGGTGGCCTCCTGGATCTCGACCTGAACTGGGCTGACCGCGAATTTCCGGTTCCCGGCCTCGATCTCGGACCGGTAGAGGTCGCCCTCGCCGCCCCCGAATCCGTCGACATTGCCTGTCAGCGTGGTGACGAAGGGTTCCATCTTCTCGACCACGAACGTGCCCTGGCCAGGCTTCGTCTCGACGAGGCCCAGGCTGATCAGCCGTTTGACGGCGTCCCGCACGGTGTTCCTTGACGCCCGGTATTGACCCTTGAGGTCGGCCTCGGTGGGCAGTTGGCTACCGGCGGCCAGATCGCCCGACGCGATCTGCTGATGCAGATCCTCGGCGATCTGCTGGTACAACGGACTCGCCATCCATCCTCCTCACCGAACGCATGTCCCCGTCGCGGGCTGAGCCCGCCTGTCCAGACCATCCAGCTTGCCCGGGCCGCTGGTATCTCTCCCCGACCGTCTTATACCCAGCTGGGTGACGGTAACCGTTTGGTCAGGTACCAAAGGTTGGGATGAGTGGGTTCATTGGATCCATTCTATCAGTGGGTACGACCGGGACCTGCTGGACGGTACTTGACAGTAGAACGTTGTACCTTGATGGAATGTTCCGATCAGCCGACCGAGACGGCTGCGGCCCGGTGGTGCGCTTCGCGCAGATCTGCGCCTGGCCGTTCTAAGCTCGATGTATGCGCGACGATGACAGCGGGCCGAGCCGCCCGTGGCTACCCGGGAGCGCGACCGGGATCGGCTCGATGCCAGGGACGAACCCGGCTGAGGCGATGCGCGTCATCGCCGGTGAGCTGCCCGACTTCCCGCACCTACCCGAGCTGCCGGCCCGCGGACCAGGCGCTGACCTCACCGGGCGGACCGCGGCCCTCCTGGTCGACATGCCCGTCGAGGTCACACCGCGCGGCTGGCGGCTCGCCGAGAGACCCGGCCGGGACCTGGCCAGGGCCCGCTCCATGCTTTCCTCTGATCTGGACGTCATGGAGGAGGTGATCGATGGCTTCGCGGGCCCGGTCAAGGTCCAGCTGTGCGGGCCGTGGACACTGGCCGCCACGCTGGAGCTACCGCGCACGCTGAACGTGGCCATCGCCGACCCCGGCGCGGTCGCCGACCTGACCGCCTCGCTGGCCGAGGGGGCGGCCGCCCACGTGGCCGAGATCGCCAAGCGGCTGCCGGGCGCCCAGGTCGTGGTCCAGTTCGATGAGCCCGCCCTGCCCGCCGTGGCGGGCGGCGAGGTGCCGACGGCGAGCGGCCTTTCCCGGCTCCGCCCGGTCGAGGACGAGGTGCTCAGGGACCGGCTAGCCGAGGTCCTCGCGTCGGTCCAGGGCTACACGGTGGTGCACAGCTGCGCGACGGCAGTCCCGTTCGGCCTGATCCGGACGGCGGGTGCCGATGCGCTGTCCTTCGACCTCAGCCAGCTACGGCGGGGCGAGGAGGACGGGATCGCCGAAGCCGCCGAGGTCGGCCTGGGGCTGCTGATCGGCGCCGTGTCCGCGGTCCAGGAACCGGGAACCGGGACGCGTGCTCAGCAAGGTGGCAAGCTACTGGTCCCGGGGCCGACCGGCCCTGGTGACGGCAGTGCCGAGGCCCGCCAGACCGCGGACTGGATCATCCGGGTGTGGCGCCGCCTGGGGCTTCCGCTGGCCACCGCCCCCGACCAGGTCGTGATCAGTCCGGCGTGCGGGCTGGCCGGCGCCTCGCCGGCCTACGCGCGCGCCGCGTTGACGAGGTGCCGGGAGGCCGCGAGCATGCTGGCTGAGCTGATTGAGGAGACGAGGGAGTCCTGATGAGTGAGCCGCAGGGCGCCGACGCTGCCTGGACTCAGGAGCGAGGGGCTCGCGACGAGCGACGAGGGAAGGCAGCGTCTAAAGGCGCCCGAAGGCGAGCGGGGGAAAGCAGTGAGTGAGAATGAGACGGGCGCGGAGGCCCAGCCGGGGGTGCCGGAGGCGCCGGCCGAGGCCAAGCGGCGGCACGCCGATCTCAGCCTGGAGATCACCGAGGCCGATCACCGGTATTACATCCTCGATTCGCCGACGATCTCCGACATCGACTACGACACCAAGATGCGCGAGCTGCGCGCGCTCGAGGAGCAGTATCCCGAGCTGCGCACGCCGGACTCGCCGACCCAGACCGTGCACGGCGCCATCTCCACGCTGTTCACCCCGGTCGAGCACCTGGAGCGGCTGCTCAGCCTGGACAACGTCTTCACCCTCGAGGACCTGGGCGGCTGGTCCGACCGGGCGGCCAAGCTCGGCGGGGCCGGGCCCTACCTGTGCGAGCTGAAGATCGACGGTCTTGCCATTGACCTCGTCTACCGGGATGGCGTGCTGGTCAAGGCGGCCACCCGGGGCGACGGGCGGACCGGCGAGGACGTCACGCCGAATATTCGCACGATCGAATCCATCCCGGCCCGGCTCAAGGGCACCGGGCACCCGGCCGTGCTCGAGGTCAGGGGCGAGGTGTTCATGCCGGTCGACGCGTTCGGCAAGTTGAACGAGTCGCTGCTCGACGCGGGCAAGGCCGCCTTCGCCAACCCGCGGAACTCCGCGGCCGGCTCGCTGCGTCAGAAGGATCCCAAGGTCACCGCGTCCCGGGCGCTCGACGCGATCGTGCACGGCATCGGCCGGGTCGAAGGCTCGGCCGACGCCAAGGGCATCAGCGGCGAAACGGCTGGTCCGGGCGAGGATGAGGGGCACCTGGAGGGCGCGCCCGACACCCAATCGGGCTGGTACGAGCGGCTGGACAGCTGGGGCCTGCCGGTCAGCCGACTGTACAAGATCGTGCCGGACATGAACGGGGTGCGCGAGTACATCGCCTACTACGGCGAGCACCGGCATGATCCGCCGTACGAGATCGACGGCGTGGTGGTGAAGGTGGACCAGATCGCGCTCCAGCGCCAGCTCGGCTCGACTAGCCGCGCGCCCCGGTGGGCCATCGCCTTCAAGTACCCGCCGGAGGAGGTCACCACCCGGCTGCTCGACATCCAGGTCAACGTCGGGCGCACCGGCCGGGTTACCCCGTTCGCGGTGATGGAGCCGGTCAAGGTGAGCGGGTCGACCGTGGACCGGGCCACCTTGCACAACGCGGACGAGGTCAAGCGCAAGGGCGTGCTCATCGGCGACATGGTGATCCTGCGCAAGGCCGGCGACGTCATCCCCGAGGTGCTCGGCCCGGTCGCCGACCTGCGCACCGGGGACGAGCGCGAGTACGTCTACCCCACCCACTGCCCGTCCTGCGGCACCGAGCTCGGCCGGGAGGAGGACGAGGTCGACTGGCGCTGCCCGAACACCAGGTCCTGCCCGGCCCAGCTCCGCGAGCGGCTGTTCCACCTGGCCGGGCGGGGCGCCTTCGACATCGAGGTGCTCGGCTACGAGGCGGTCGGCGCCCTGCTCGACTGCGGACTGGTGGCCGATGAGGGCGACGTCTTCACGCTCACCGAGGAGCAGCTGCTGACCTGTCCGTTCTTCGTGGTCAAGCAGGGCACGCTGAGCGCCAACGCCACCCGCCTGCTGGTCAACCTCGAGCAGGCCAGGACCCGGCCGCTGTGGCGGATCCTGGTCGCGCTGTCCATCCGGCACGTAGGCCCGACCGCGGCCCGGGCACTGGCGGCCGAGTTCGGTTCCGTGACGGCGATCGAGGAAGCAGGTACGGACGCACTCGCCGCGGTGGATGGCGTCGGGCCGACGATCGCGGCCTCGCTGCGTGACTGGTTCACCGTCGACTGGCATCAGGCGATCATCACCAAGTGGCGGACTGCGGGTGTGCGGCTCGAGGACCTGGACTTCGATGCCACCCGCGCCGCGGCGCGGCTGCTGGCCGGCGTCACGGTGGTCATCACTGGCACCCTGGAGGGTCTCAGCCGGGACGAAGCGGCCGAAGCGGTCAGGCAGGCAGGCGGGAAGGTCACCTCCTCGGTGTCCAAGAAGACCAGCTTCGTGGTGGCAGGCGAGAACGCCGGCTCCAAATATGACAAGGCGGTCGAGCGCGGCGTTCCCATCCTGAACGAGGACGAGTTCCGGACTCTTCTCGCTCAGGGACCCGCCGCCGTGCGCCAGGAATAGCGAGATGACCTAGCGAGCACTGCCACTCGGTGCGCCTTCCTGCCCGGCTGCCTGGGTCACATCAGCTTGACCAGGTAATCCTGGCCGTTCCGGCGGATGATCAGCTCGGCTCCGGTCCTTATTTCATCGTCCACGAATTCGTAGAGGGAGATCGCGCGGTTAACTATGTCCGTTTTGGACATATTAGTCCGTTCATGCGTAATCTGCAGGTCGCCCGCGGCCTTGTCGACCAGCATGACGGTAATCGGTTCGCCATGGACAGACTGCGAGCTGGAGCTTGGAGGCGGCTCATCGGTCGGATCGTCAGGTTCGGCGGGTAGCCTGGACTCTTCTCGGTTCCCGCTCATCCCGGCTGACCTGCTCGGGTCGCCGTCCTTGGCGCACTGTTGTCTCGGCACGCACTGTTAGCGTGGCCGGCGATCGCGCTGACCACGTTGCGGCAAACGTGCATGACTGGAACCCCTTTTCTTTCCTGGCGGCGTCGCGGCGGCCCAGCGGCATTCAAATGCCATCTTCTTTCTGGGCATGGCGGTAACGATCCTTTCCCCTGGTCTTGGGTAGGCGCATGAGTGGGCGCCGCGGTTTGTGGCGCTTCGGCTCCGCCCGGGTGGCGGTTCTGGACCGGGCCAACCCGTTGCTTCCGATGCAGAAGCAATGTCGAGCATGCCGAGATCGGTGCTTCCGCTGGCTAGCTGCTCTCGCTTCAGCTCTCGACCTCCTCAGCCCTCGCAGGGCAGAGGGGCAGGTCTCAGCCTACTATGCCCCATCGCCTACTACACCCCGCCCCATCGTATCGCTGGTACGCGGCTGCGTTATAGATGTCTCCCGAATGCTGGCGCTCCAACCATGCGGAGCAGTATAAATAAGTATGGATGATCGACAGGCGTCGGCGAGGGAGTGCTTTCCTACCTGTGTCGCCGGACATAGCGGGTAAGGCTGGCTATGTCATGGCGGACCTCGCGTACCGGCTCTAGACCGCCGTCCAGGCCTCCTGCCTGGGGCGATCCATCGAGGATAGCCGAGTTGCACCTGCTGAAATTTCCCGCCGAGAGGACATCTCGCTCCTTCGCGGCCAAACAGAAGAATCTCATAGGGAGATTTGCAGACTACGTAATTTTCCTTAGTGCGGCACGCCGGAATCGCAGCGTCGAGACCAGTCAGGCCTCGCGGAGGAAAACGAGGCCCGATGAGGTCGTCTAGCGCATCCTTATCATGCATATCTGATGTCATTGTCGTCACATATTACGCATGATCGCCACCAGGCACGGGAAGGCTCGCAGTCGCCGTCTGCCCCTCCTGTCGTCCGGCGAGGCGAGATGTCACGCGGAACGGCCGGGGGGCGGCGGTGGTAGCCGTCGGCCCCGCAGAATGGCCGGAAAGTGGGAACGCCGACAGTCTGCGACTGTGCGGCAACGGATGGTACATGATGCCCACGGCCTCCGCTCGCACTGATTTGAGCGCTCTCGTGTATCATTTGAGCAGGTCACGGCTGTGGATCTGCTTGCTGCTATGCGTTAAATCAGCTAAAATTTTCAGTGAACCGTTCACAGCGGAGTCATGTCCGGCCAGGTAGGCTACGTTCTATGCCCGAGTATCGTGTCCACCTGAAGCAGAACTGGCGAGGTTGCATGGAAGCCTGGAGATCCCAGGAACAATGTCCTCGCTGTGGGGAGGGGAAACTGTAACATGGCACCTAGAATCGCAAAGGCTGATAAAGAAGACGATGAAATACGGCTGGCCACGGAACGTATCACCGTTGCCTTGATTCCGAAGGCTGCTGATGATCTTTCACGCCTGCAGTCTGCCACTGGGCTATCTAAGACCGATATTGTGAACCGGGCGATCTCACTTTATGAGTTCCTCCAGGCCCAGATAGACGCTGATAACGACTTCGTCGTCAGGGACCGCAAGACAGGTGAGAGTCAGCTTGTCAAATTCCTGTGATGGCCGCCGGGTTATGGTATCCGGTAGACGCTGTCGACGTGCATGTGGTCCTGCAGGTGGGTTTCGCCCTGCTCTCAGAGCTGCCTTAGCCGACCGAAGCCGACAGCCGACAGCCGACAGCGGAATATGGCAGCGCTAATGCCCGCCGACGAGGCAGGCCGCGTGACGGTCTCGCTCGTGCTATGGCCCGGCCGTCCTGGCGTGCTTGTAAATACCAGCGTCATGTGCATGAGAATATTGTCCTAGCGTGATCTCCTTCCTGGAGTCGGCTGGCGTCGCCCTCATCGCCGCGCTGCTCACCGCCTGCTGGCATGCGCTGTCCCGTAACGAGAAGCCCGAGATTCCAGAACTGGCCATCGGGTTCGATCTCCTCGTGGCCACCATGGTTCTCCAATCCGGCTTCCTGCCCGGCTCGCATGGCGCCGAGCTCGGCTACCGCTGGGCCGGCCTCGTGTCGCTCTTCCTCATGCTCTCCGCCATGGCGTTGTACCTGCGGATACGAGGGTACGAGAAAAGCGAGGATATGTTCCGGCGGGTAGGGACGGCTAAACGACCGCATTACATCGCCATAGATCGCATGACGAGCGGGGCCGCGTGGTGTACGAGCATTTTCGGCTGCGCCGTGCTCTGCGTCTTCTGGTGGCTCAACGCGAATATCGGGCTGGTAGCCGACGCGTTGAAGGGATGGTCACATTGAGCAGCGCTACGCCGTCGCGGCCACGGCGCCGCCTGGGCCTGCTCCTGCTGGCCTTGGTGCCTGGCGTCCTAGCCGCAGCATTCATCGTCGTCACGCTGGTCCTGATCGCGATGAAGGGCCATCCTGAAGGCCTCCTGGCCATCATCGTCGGCGTGACGATCCCGGTAGTGCTACGGGGCGCTGGGCGCCTGACCCGGCTTGTCCGCGCGAGGCTTCATTCGGCCAAGGATGCTCGCCCCTCGAACCGGGCAGAGCTCAATATCGAGCTGAGGTCGACATCGGTACGCTGGCCGCCGACCAAGACGATCACGTTTCGGTGGGTCGGCTGAAACCGAGGCCTCACGTGAGCCGGACGAGCCGGGTCTCTCCTGTGCGCTCGTCACGGATGATCAGGTCACGATGTTCCCGCACCTGCGCTTCAATGAACCGGTAAAGCGTTATCGCGCGGTTCATGATGTCTGTCCGGGACAGGCCGGTCCGATCCTGAAGCCACCGGAGATCCTGCGCTACTGGCGGGATCAGGGTAACAGCGATCTGCTCAGCCTGGGTAGATCGGGCAGTGTCGTCCTGATGGGGAGGACCGCGTGGGCTCATTGGCATCGCGATCCTGCCTTCTGGCAGCGAGTTCTCGTCCCTCCGCCGCTTTCGCTGCGAAGCCGAGATACATCGGCATAACAGAATGCTTTACTGCAGGAAATCGCTGCCTAAATTTATACAGTCAAATGTCAGCGTACTGGCGAATCAATGTAATCTCAGGGAATAAACGCAAGTGACAGAATGCAGCCAGTGGTGCCAGGAGAGGCGACACATTGTGCTGAGCGGCCTCCGGCCAGGCGATCAGTGCTAGCCGATTCCCGTCCATCAGCACAATGGCGCCGGAATCCAGGACCGCGCGGCGGCCGGTCGCCGATATCAGGCGTGTGCCCGGCTCCGGCCGCCGCCGCGTATTTGTCCAGGTGATTCTGGCGCGCGGTTTCTCTTCGTCATGTCACCATTCCCGGTCGATCATCCTCGCCCGGTCATGCCGGTAGGCAACCTCGGGACGCGCCCCGAGGCCACGGGTATGCAACTGGGTGGCGGTTCTGGCGCCGCGGGCCAACCGGCCCGTGGCTGGCTTGGTTATATCGTCACGGTGGCTTGCTAGCGAGATGACGGCGATGTAGCCGCCCGTCGCTCCGAGCAGGAACAGCGCGAGTGCGATCAGCAGGTATGTCACGATCATGCCGCACCCCGCCGGGCCCGCCCCGCCGGTATGTGCTCATCGCAGCCTCGCGGGCTGCCGCGGCGCACATGTACCATCGCCGTGCCTGGCAGCAGCCGCGGGAATTTATAGGTCGAGTTCGTGTTCATCGTTTCGCTCCTTCTCGCTTGGTCGCGGGGGAGCCCGGGGCCTGCTGTCCCGGGCTGTCGGCTTGAGTCCCTCCCGAGCCGACCCGGAGTCGCTCACGGCGCCAGCTCACGAAGATCGTGCGAGCGCCGTGGTTGCCCATGGCCGGGCCTTTAAGGCCCGGCCACGGGGCGGCGATGCTCACCTCCTCCGTGGCCCCAGTCGTGCCGGCTGCCTGGCGCGATGCCGAGTGAGCCGCTAATGACTGGGGGGCAGTTGCCAACTGCCTCGAACGCTTCTTGTGAACATCAGGCTAGCATCTATGAGACGTACTTACAACAGAAATTTAGCAGTTTTTAGCTGTATCGCAGACAGCTAGGCGCCATCCCAACAGCTAGAGGCTTTCTGGTCCGTGACTTGGGAGGGCCGTTCCGCTGGCTATGGTGGGCAGGCTACGGCGTGACCGCGGCGAGCAGCGCCGGGACCGGATCGGACGTGTCCAGAAGGTCGCTGGCCGATGGGGGCACCGTCCATGCCCCGTGGCTGGGGCTGCCTGGCCGGGGTCGGCTGCCTAGCGCATCAGGCCGCGGAGCCCGCCGCCGTTGCGTACTTCAGGATCCGCAGGCCCTCGAGACGCAGCGCCTCTGGGTAGATGGCTTTGTAGATGCGGCAATTGGGCGACTTGATGTCATAACGGCCTGTTGCCCTGAAGGTCGCCACGGCGCACCCACCGGAACACCAGTACCGCCAGGTGCAGTCACGGCAGCCTTCCTTCTCCGTGACGGCCAGGTTCTGTACCAGTGCCAGGTCCTTGCGTACCAGCTGCAGAGGGTCGTCCCTGACGACATCGCCCAGGGTCCTCTCGATCTCCATATGACATTTGGCGACCCGGCCGCGCTGGTCAATGACGACATAGTCCTGACCCACCCCACAGGACCGCTGCCGTGGCTCGAGCAGCTGTCCCCGGTCCAGGATCGAACCCAGGACGCTCCAGGGCGGCAGGAACTCCTCGACGACACGGAAGGACTCGAGCAGGCCGGAGATCATCGCCTGCTCTTCGTACTGCAGGTCGGGGAACTGTGCCGAGCAATCGTTGTCACGGAAGAAATTAAGGCTGAAAGTCAGGTTACGTTCCAGGGCGAACCTGACCGCTTCGGCCAGGCCGGATGAGTTCCGGCTGGTGATGGTGACAGACAGGTGCGGGGGGTGGCCCTGCTCGGTCAGGTTCGAGATAGTGTTTTCCACGAAGCGGAAAGATGGCTTGCCGTTCGCGAAGGGCCGCTGCTGGTCATGATCCTGACGGACGCCATCCAGCGAGATCATGACGCGTATATCGTGCGCCTTCAGCGTGTCGATAAGGGTTAGCGGCAGCTTTACTCCGTTACTCAGCAGCGTTGCATGCAGCTTTATTCCGTGCTGGACGGCAAGCAATTGCGCATATTCGTGCAGCTCCAGCATGAGCCGGTGGTTCAGGCTGGCCTCGCCGCCGGCGTATTTCAGCTTGACTGCCGGGAAGCCGTGGCGTACCGCGGACAGTATGACAGCCTCGACCGAAGCGCGGCCTATCGACTCGTCCATCTTCTCGGCGGACTTGTGCACATAGCAATAAGGGCAGCGGAGGTTGCACGCATTGGTGACATGAAGCCAGGCAGTGAGCAACGAGCCAGTACTGAACTCCGGCGACTGGACCTGACCCTCGGGGTGGATGAATCCGAGGCGGCTGAGGCGGTCGAACACGTCCCGGGCGTCCCGTTCGTGTTCCGGTCCGGCCACTCGGGCCGCCCGGAGGGTTACGGGCTGGTCGAATCGCTGGAACAGTTCGAGTCCGGGCGCGTTGACGACTATCGCGCCACCCGATCCGACCGGATTGAAGAGGACGAAATGGCCATCCCCGATTTCGATCTTCGTGACCTCCCGGCCGCGAACCCAGCGGTGGACGCCAGTGATCTCGGGCGGGGGTGGCCAGGTGCGGGGCTGCAGGTTTTCGCTGACCGAGCATGCGCAGTCCTCGCAACCATGAGGTGCGGTCTGGGCGGCTCCGGAAAGATCGAAGCTCGACAATGCGATGGCCCGTCGAACCCCTGGTATTTGAGTCATATCCCGCCGTCAACTCGGTCAGGATTATCCTACATGGCTAGTACAGCTCTTCCAAGAGTGCCAGGAGTTGGGTGGCCGCCTCCGGGCTGCGCCTCCAGTCCTGGTATAGCTCCTCTCGCCAGCGCACTCGGACCTCAGGCGGCAGCCGCCGGACAAGCTTGCTGAACTTCCTGAATTCTTCGGGAATTGCCGACGTGCCGTAGGAGCCGACCCAGCCGTGCGTGATCAGCGGAAATCCAATCTGGTAATTTCTGAACGCGATGTCCAGCATGGCTTCGTCTCCCGCGATCACTTTCTCTATAGCCAGGTGTCCTTGCAGGACCTGCCAGCGGCCGCGTAGCTCAGGAAACTGAAGCTGGGCTATTTCAGGATGGTGCCATCGCTCGGCTAGCGGCTGGATCAGCTCTAGATATCTCGGGTCGTTCTTGTCTGACGACGCGCGATAGCAAAGTTCAGCGTATTCGGTCAGGCTGGCGAGCAAGAACCATCCGTCAGAGAGGTCCTGCGCCTTATTGGCGGCTGCGAGAAGGTAACCGAGGCCGCGGTCAGGATCGGTGGCCCCGAATATGCGGCCGGCTCGGTTCAGCGCGGAAGGATGGGCGCGGGCGTTCATGGCCTCGCACAGCCTGAGCGCCTTCATGATAAGTGACTCGGATCGCTTGGCCGGGTCGGCCGGCGGAGCAAGCAAGGGGACGCCGGCCTGGATCGACTGGAAGAGGCAGATGGCCTGCTCCTGGTAGACGAGACCGAGCCACGACGGGCTGGCCTCCCCGAAGAGCTGCTCTGCCTCGGCGTACGCATCCCAGGCGGCTTTGAACTGCCGCTGGTAACGGTAGACCTCGCCCTTGACGCTGCAGGAGATCGCCTGCTCGTGGCGTCGGCCGAGCCTGCGGCGCACCGAGATGGCACTGTTCACGAGGTTGATGCCTTCGTCGTACCGGCCGCCGATACCCTTGAGGTAAGCCCAGTTGTTGTAGATCGAGGCCATTTCCACCCGGTCCTGGTCCGGGTCAGAAGTTCCCAGGAAGGGCGTCTGCAAGATGGCGTCACGCGCCAGCCGGTACGCTTCGTCAGCGCTCAGCCAAAGGCCAATGTTGCGATAGTAAAATCCGAGTTCTTTGTGAGCATCTGCGCTACACCTATGCCGATCGGGCTCGGTGAGCTGAGCCGCCTCGGCCAGTGCCCGCTTGAAGTGATCGCCGGCCTCCCGTACCCGGCCTGGTGTTCGCAGGCAGGCATTTCCCTGCAGATTGAAGAAACGGTAACGGTCTAGATGATCCGTCGGTTCCGGCATCTGGCTGAGCAGAGCGAGCGCCGCATCGAGCGGTTCCCGGTCGATGAGATAGGTGGCCATCGCCAGCCCGATCTTTACGTAGCTGTCCCGGCCTTCACTCGGTAGCCAACTGCGGAAACTGTCGATGGCGCCGCCGACGGTGTCACCCAGGGTATTCTCGTCGGCTCCGCCGGGCAGGAAACGCTGCATCTGGAAGGCCAGCAGGTCCTCGAACAGGATGTCGTGGCGCCCGCGCGCCTCCTCCATCAGCTCCACGAACTGCCGCGATCCCGCCGTGAAGTCGAAGAGCAGCCGGTAGAAAAGCTGCGCCGCCCTGAGCTGATTAAGTTCCTGCTGCCAGCGGTCGAGTTCTGTTATCTCGCGGATGAGCTCGGCCTGATTCGCGGTATCCCGGTCCGCTGGCGTCGCCGCGCCGTCGAGTTCCGCGTCGTCCAGTGCCCGCAGCCTGCGGTCGACGTCCGGTTGCCTGCTCTTCAGCCGGGCCTCGAGTTCATCGGCCTGCTCGGCGTAAAGATCGGCGGCTCGCTGCCACAGACTCCGGCGCAAGCGCTTGTTCGAGTCGTACAGGCTGATGACTCGCTGAGCTAGCTCCTCGGCCACGGCATCGTGCAAGGTCACGTAGCGCCGATTGGCTCGCGGCCGGACCCATGGAATCCTGCCCAGCTCGCGCCAGGCCTGGCTGGTGTCGGTAACCTCGGGCGGCAGCTTCCAGTCGATCATCAGCTGGCGCCAGATCGGCTCGCTGACGCTCTCCCGCACGATCGCCAGCCGGTTGATCGCCTCGTGCCAGAAGTCGGCATCCCGATAAGGGGCCACCAGGTGGCGCCGGAAATCCTCGGCCCGCTCGTCGCCCGCGTGCGTGAAGGTGCCGTGATAGGGCTGATCCCGTCGAATCTCTTCCAACGGGACAGTCGTCTCCGGAGGCAGGCCGACCTGGCTGAGATAATCGACCGTGAGGGCTAGCCAGAGCGGGTGCCCCTGGGTCAGGTTGACGAGCTTTTCGGTGACGTCAGTGGAGAGTTCCGCCTGCTTGCTGATCGGGGCGAGATAAGCACGGCAATCCGCCGCGTCGAATTCGCCGAGCGATATGGTGGTGATCGCCATCCCCGGCAACGATCCGGACGAGGAAACCCCGTCGTGGGAGGGCTCTTCCAGGGCAGCCTTAACCGGCCCGCGCCAGTCGGCGCTGGGTAGTGAACGCCCGGCGAGAATGAAGAGCGTGCCCGGCAGTTCCTTGATCCACCGCGTCAGGGTACGCAGCAGGTACATGCCGCGGAGAGCCTCGACTGTGTCGAAGGTAATAACGACCGACTTGCCGGTGCCCTTGATGTAAGCCGCGTAGCACTCCGTGAAGACCGCTTTGATCTGGTTGAGATGATCAAGGACCATCTCGCGGCTCGCTGGCGTGAATCGCTGCCGCGGCAGTTCCGACATGAACTTGTGGTAGCGGCCGAAGTATTGCCGCACCGGATCCAGCTGGCTGGCGACGTAGAGCTCGAGGTTCGAAAGCAGCCAGTGCTGCGAGTCGTCGACATCAATGGGATCGAGCCAGCGGACCTCCGTGTCCTGACAGGCCTGCGGCAGCTGCCGCACCAGGCTGGTCTTGCCCGTGCCACCGTCCCCGTGCAACAGGACGGCCCGGCTGCGGCCGTTCCTCCTGACTTCCGTCACTTCCGCGATGATCTGGCTCTGTTCCTGCGCCCGCGGAATCTCGGGTATGGCAGCTTCCAGGTCGTTCGGGCCAGGCGTCATGGGCTGTCAGGCTCTGTGATGGCCGCGACGAGTTTTTCGAATATGTCTTCAGGTCCGGCAATTTCGTGCCGTAGCTCTTCGTCAATTCGTATGCGCTCGGCGGCATAGTCCCGAAGTTCGGCTTCGCTATAAGGGAACGGCTTGATCGTGCGTGACAGCTCCCGGGCAAAACTGGTCAAACTACCACCCCCCACGGTGACGGATCCCTCCGCCCTGAGTCTAGCCGTTTCATGCCATATGGCCTCCACCATGCCGACGATTTGTTCCTTACCGGTCAGCTCGCCCGCCCAGTTCTGACTGAAATTCCGTGCTCGCTCATGTGCGTTCGCGCGCTTGTCAGCCGGATAGAAATGACGATAAAGGAGCCGGCGGACAACTGGATGAAGCTCTTGCCAGGGCTCGTCGAGCGGCCGGCGCAACAAGGCCATGCCGGCGATGGCCTGCCATAGATCGTCAGGCTGCCAGCTGGCGTCCTTCATGGCGTCCCGGAAGGACTGGTCGTAGTCCTGCGGTTCCGCGTGGTACAGCTGATCCACGTGGTACCTAGTGAAGAGCCGGTATGGCGCCAGGACCCGCAAGGCTTCTCGCAGTGCTGTCAGCTGCTCGGCCGACCTGGGTGACTGGTCTTCCTGGCCGGGAAATAGGCTGGCGCGGCCCAGCAGCTTGTTCCGGACGTAGGGCAAGCTGATCTCATCGAATAGCTCCGGCTGGTAATCAAGCCGGTCGATCTCGAACCAGTCCTGTCGCCTAATCCACTCCAGGCTCGGCAGGACGAGCTCGGGCACTCCTTCCGTAACGCGATGCAGAAGCGCGGCATCATCGCGCAGCTCCGTGGGTGAGCGCCCCACGTACGGCATGTCGCGAGCCAGCCCTTCGAGCACGTCCTGTACGGTTTCCGGCCCGAATCCACCTAGCGGCAAGACGGACAGGCGCGGGTACGGTGTCACCCCTCGCCACCCGTCGTCACGCCGACTGGCGACGACGAAGGCCAGGCGGCCGCCGGTGTTCCGCTCTTGTATTAGCTGGTATACCCGGCCCAGATACTGGCGTAGCTGGGTGACCGCGCCCCGGGGGAGAAGCTCGGCACCGTCAAGCAGGCAGAGCCACGACTGGCCGGAACGGGTGATCTGCTGGGCGACGCCACGGAGCTCGTCGTCAGGCGCGGGTGGCGGCTGTCCATCGGGCGTGGTCGGTGGCTCCTTCAATCCGAGAAGCTTCCTGACCACCGTCAGGGGGTCGCGCTCATGCCGGGGCTCACCGGGATGCAGATCGACCTTCCTGATGGTCCAGCTCATCGTGGGCGGCTCGGCGGCATTCGCGGCTAGCTGCTCGAGGAATCTCGTTTTCCCCAGTCCCGGTGGGCTTATCACCAGCCAGAAGTGAGGACCAGCCGAACTGCTGACGGTGTTGAAGACGCGCTCGAGTTCCTCGGCCCGATCCAGGAAGTCCTGCCCGGCCGGAGCGTGGGCCTGCGGCTTGGCCGGCGCGGCCGTCGCCCGCGCCCCCGAGAGGATGCTGCCGCCCAGCTTGCTCAGCGCTGCTTCGGTTGCCTTTTCGCCGCCCGGCGTGAGGTCTACGGGGTAGTAAGCCTCGAGGCCGGAGTCGCCGAGATCAGGCGTGTCTGCTACTCGCAGCATATGGATAAAGGCGGCGGCCTGACCGGCCGAGAGCAGCTGCAGCTGCTGCTGACGCCTCATAGCCATGGCCAGCTCATCCCGGCACCGGGAAGAGGAAAGGAAACTGGGCGAGAGCATGACGACAAAAGCCTGTGCGGTATCAATGCCATTCGGGTCGTCGGATCCTGGCCTCAGGTCGCCCGCGGCTGGCGGGTCGGCAGCGATCACTTGGAAACCGTGGGCACCCAGCCAGGCCGCGACCTCTTCCCCCCGGCCGCGATCGTGCTCGGCGTAGCTCAAGATGACGCGGGGCCCGTCCCGGGCCAGCAAGTCGTCTGAGGTGAGGCCGAAAACCCTCGCTACTCCGTCGACTTCGCTCGCCTTGATCTCTCGCTTATCGCTCTCGATTTTGGCGATCGTGGTTCGCGGGAGGGAGCCGCCCCCTGCCGCCTTGTATCGCTGCGAGAGCTGCTCCGCACTCCAGCCCTCACTGAGGCGAAGCATGCGCATTCGCTTCGCGGCGACCTTCTCTAGCTTCTCTGGCTCACTCAACCACGTTCACACCCAACGCCAGCTTGGCTACACACATCATAGCTCCAGTTCGGTATACCGTGGAAGCCTGAACCGGAACAACGGTAGTGCCAGCAGATTTCCGGTGCCCCCTTTGCGGTCTTTCGTAATAAGTCCGCAATACGCGGGACGTATCTGAGTACCGATGTTTATCAATGAAGTATCATTATCTCGAACAAAGTTTCCTCGTCACTATCGCTGATCGATT
>Ga0207664_10001266_pt1 | contig 16649 bp, 10 predicted proteins | sample LARL83metaG_FD_184349 | JGI IMG/M metagenome (GOLD analysis project Ga0207664, IMG submission 184349) | Corn, switchgrass and miscanthus rhizosphere microbial communities from Kellogg Biological Station, Michigan, USA - LAR L8-3 metaG... | ecosystem: Host-associated > Plants > Roots >... | reverse complement strand
GTATATAATTTGGAAATATAGTGGATATCCAGCCACACTATTTAGAATAACAGATAATCAAAACAATGTATTTGAAATCGCTGGTAAAACACCAATCAATGATGGCTCTTGGCAGCACATAGTAGTAACTTATGATGGCAGGGGCAACGAACAAGGAATGAAGATTTACATAAATGGTACACTTGATGGCAGTGGTACAAACATACCGATTACAAATTCAATAGCGAGTACAAATCCATTAGCAATTGGAGCAATAAACTGGGGAGGGTATACATTCAATGGAGATATGGATGATGTTCAGGTGTTAAGCACCCAAGTTACCTCAACATATATCAACTCATTACTTGGAGGGCAGCCTTCAGATTACCAAAAATTATGGTTAGGATTTGACGGAAGGACTACTAGCGATGCAAGCGGAAATTCAAATAATGCTCAAATAAAAAATGCTCCAACTGACACAACTACAGAGTGGACCAGTGGTAAAAACATAGGTGATCAAACCGCATTTCATTTTAATGGTGTTGACTTTTTACAGATACCATATACATCACAATTTAGTTTTGATACAAACCAACCATTTTCAGTATCAGCATGGGTACGTACTAGCGATACAACACACAATATGTTCATAGCAGGAAATGACGGATTTGCATCAAGCAACTCAGGTTTTGAAATTTGGAAATATAGTGGATATCCAGCCACACTATTTAGAATAACAGATAATCAAAACAATGTATTTGAAATCGCTGGTAAAACACCAATCAATGATGGTTCTTGGCATCACATAGTAGCAACTTATGATGGCTCTGGCAACGAACAAGGAATGAAGGTTTACCTAGACGGTACACTTGATGGTAGTGGTACAAACATTCCAATTACAAATTCAATAATTAGCACCCAACCACTAGCAATTGGAGCGTTTACAGTCTGGGGATATTATGGATTCAATGGGGATATAGACGATGTTCAGGTGTTAAACTATGCAGTTGATTCACCCTACATCAACTCATTGTTAGGAGGACAACAGAGCTATCTTGATGCAAACGGCAACGGAGTGATAGAAAGTTCTGTTACAAATACTGACATAAACAAACTTGGTGCAGTAGCATGTGATGGAACTGATACAATATCAAACACACTCAGAGGTTATGATGATTGGGACCATCTCATAATAAATTCTAATTTACAACAAATTGCCACTTGGAAGGGTGGTGTTTCCGCCTTTGTTACGTTCACCCCACAAAATGAATCATCATATGAACAGTATTACCCACATTTACAACAACCAAAGATATCATTTGCAGACTTTTCAAACTCTACACAAATTAATCTAAAACCAATCTTAAACGCAACCAGTGATGATTTCAACAAGACATTTACTATTGCATTCAACTATCAAAAACCAAAAGATGCCGCAGTTGACACCTGGCTCAAGCATTGGGGATGGCACATTCAGGCAAACAAGCCATACAAACTACCAAGTGAAATCACAATGGACATGGTAAGAGACATACGCTCTTCCCACATACATTCGCTCAATTATACAATACAGAATTTGCCAGATAACTCGTTTAACTATTCTGCAGTAGACAGGACAGTGCTAAACAATGATCTTTCTGCAGTTGACGGTTTCATCCAAAAAGATGATCTATATGATGCAACACAGAAATTAATCGAGACAAAAAAAGACCTAGAAACTAGGATAATTGATCCAGCATCATATGGACTTGTTTTGTACAAAGCCAACAACAACTTGCAATCATTAGATGTAGCATCCAAGGTGTCTCCTACATCAAATATTCACAATCACACACCAACAATTGAACTTGATAAAAAAACATACAGCTGGACTGATCGTGTATACATTACAATAACTGCACCAGATCACAATTTGGATCCAAACCTGATTGATACAATTGGAGATAGTCCAGGCAACAATGTCACCATATCTACAAGAGGATACAGCCTCCACAATTACAAGTTGGTTGAGACTGGAGTAGATACAGGCATCTTTACAGGATATGTAATACTTACAGGAGATCATAACATAAAAGGTGCTGGAGGAGTAGATGGGGCAGGACTTGAACCTACAGGTAGCGGTCCAAGTGGCACAGGACCAACTAACGGATTTCTACCTTCCGAAGATCAAGATGGCATATCAGTATCATATCAATTTGCAAACAATCAGACTGTCACTGCATCATCCCTTATACGATGGAACATTGGTGAAATAAAGTGGTTAGAATCTAGCTACCCATCAAGTGGCCAGGGAGTAATGCAGATAGCTGACCCAGACATGAACCTTGATCCAAAGGCAGTTGACAAGTTCGACACCAACGTATGGTCGGACTCTGACTCTGGTGGAATCAAGATTACCATGACAGAGACTGGCCAAGATACAGGTATCTTCCAAGGTACGGTGTACTTTACCACAAACTTATCCTCATCTGGAAACAGACTCCATGTCTCTGAAGGTGATACAATTACTGGCGAATACAAGGACAGAACATTGCCAGCACCATACACATCAGCCGATCAGCTAAGATTAACAACAACTGCATTGATGGGAACATCAAAGATATCAACGACTAATCTAAGAATAACAGATGATTTGGGACATAAATTAAATACAGTATCTGATGGCCAAACAGTTTTCGTAGTTACAGATCTTAAGAATAACCAACAACATGACCAGCCATTTGCATATCTAGTACAGATACAAGATGCAAATGGTGTAACAGTATCTCTTTCATGGACAAGCGGCACATTGTCAGCAGGTCAGACTCTAAGCCCTGCTCTATCGTGGACTGCACCTACAGCTGGTCCATACACAGTCCAAGTATTTGTAGACAATAGTGTGAACAATCCAACAGCACTTAGTCCACCTCTAACATCTACAATCACAGTGGCAAAACATACAGGTAATCCAATAGTCAGTCCACCACCCCCAGTGTCTCCAGTAGTTTCTCCCTAGATTTGAAATATAACGAAGGTTTTCAAAAAATATGCCGTTTTATACTTTACTTGCAATATTTGAAAGCAAGTTATTAACAATACAATCCATTATTATCATTCATGGTAAAGTGAGATCAATTGACTAGTTCATTGAACAAAGGAAAGATAGTAAGCTATTGTACAATTTCATTTCTAGTCTATGCTATGATTTTATTTGTCAACACACCAACCGCAAGAGCAGATCCCCTCAATGTTGTAGAATTTACCAATCCTGGAGGAGAGACATTGCAGGATAACATATTCTTTGACGTAAAAGAATCTGGGGCAGACATTGACTGTTCTGAAAAGGGAGCTGGACCAATCTCTGTCACAATAAAGTCCATCAAACCGGATACTTCCATACGCGATACCATCACTCTCCAGGCAATAGAGATCAACAATCCGCTGGTAGGTTTTAGAAATCCAACAAGCAACACATGCATTTTTGGAAACACGTTTCTTTATCTCTCACCAGACAACCAGAGATTTCCAATAGAATCAACGGTAACAATTACACAAAAAGATACCAGTGGCGGAAAGGACAGCAATGGAATTGTTGATACCATATCAACAACAGTAACATCCACATCAACTCCCGGCGGAACTTCACTTACACTAACAGAGACAGGACCCAACACAGGAATATTTCAAGGACAGATCAAGTTTACTGCAGGCGCTACTGTATCAAACAGTGCACTCCATGTTGCAGCAGGAGATATTATCACATCAACTTATCTTGGCATACCATCATACGGCCAGGTACAGCCAAGCCCAAACGGCAGCTCAGGTCTGTTAGTAGCTGATGTTGGAGATACAATCCAGGCAACATACAATGGATTTTCTGGAACAACCACAGTATGTGTGTGCGGTGGACCCGGAGGAGGCGGCGGAGGATTGATTCGCCCAGGTCTTGTATTAGATATCGTAGCAGCGCTAGGAGCTATCGGCGGCTCGCCATACATAGTCCAGCCCCCTTCATTTGGAGGGTTAGGTTATCACTTTTCTGACGGCCTGACATTTACCCAAGTAGACAACAAGACAATACACGACATTTCACACTACAACCAGGAGCTGCCAAGGCAGGTAATGATTCCAGGAGATAGGGTCAATATGACATTCAAGACGTATGAGAGCTATTACTCGGAAGGTGTCATCCACATTGGTCTGTACCTAATCCCAAGAGGTCATGATATGATAACTCCAAAGAGTATTGCATCCATCGAATGGAACAAGGGAAAACCTGTCACAGTTGCAGACCCCAACCACATATTGTCTAACGTCAACGCCTCTTCAAGCTCAGACGGCAAGTTCCAGTATACAAAATTTGTATTTACTCCAACAAAATCATATGATAAAATGTCATTTCTTGTAAGGGCATGGAATGATCACATGTATAGTACAGATACCAGAATACATGATGCAATAGACATTCCACAAATAATCAACTCCACCCTACCACAAGGTACAATCAAGTATGACAACTTTGTAGACTTGCAGCAAGCGTTGCATCAGGACAAGTTTTACAATCCAGAGATCTTGTCCCATATCCATGATACAAGTGCAGTCTTTCCAAGTCAGCAAGGCAAGGTCTACTGGCTGTATGATACTGTAAACCATTTTGTGACTCTGGTAGTATCAGATGGAAACGACAACGAGTTGTTTTCACACAAGTCATCACTCCAGCCCTATGACATAGAAAAGAAAGGCGACTATAAGTTCATGCGCTTTACAGTCAAGCAGCTTGACAGGTGGGATACCAACCAGATGCAAAAGGCATTAAAGTCAGAGGAAGAAAAGGCATTGTCAGTAGCAATAGAGAAAAAAATTATTCCACAGAGCAACTGGTAACTAGAAAATTTTAAAAAATATCAATAAACAAGGATGGGAGAAGAGATCAGAGTCGTTGTTGCACGAATCTTTTCTATGCTTCGTATCTTGAAAGCAATCACTTCACGAAGTGATTCTGCAGACTCTGCCTCTATCTTTACTATTACATCATAGTTTCCACACGTAGGCTGGACCTCCTTTACCTCCTCTATCGCCCTAAGAGAATCCACAAGCGAACCAGTGCACTCCTCACAGGTTATCATCACATATGCACTCTCCATGTATCTTGGACTCGCACTTGATCTTTCCATGGATACCATTCCAGTTCGTGACAGATTACTGCGTCTTGCTGTTCCAGCTAAGTATTTTTCATCCAAGCTAACTCACAGCTTCCTGCAAAGAGAATATACCGGATAGTCAAGCCTTACGCCAACAGAAAATCCAACCAACGAATGAAAATCAAACTCCTTGAATCTTCTTGCAATCTGGTACAGGTCTCCGCCAACAACAGAACTGTTTGGAAGTGCAATCCCGTTTATCTTGGCGCACGTGTTTACAGTTGGGCCAAAAATGTCCTCACACATAGAACCAGAAGACTTGGCAATCGTCAATCTTCCATAGTCAGAGCTTACCCTGTAGCTAACAGGAGGCAGCCCACACTCCGACATTAGCAAGTTTATCTCTTCATAGGATTCCACCATGGCAAGGCTACACTCTAGCGAATCTTGTACAGAGATGTCATCTTCTGCATCGCAGGTATCAGGAAAATAATACAGTATGCTGTCTCCAATGTTTTTTACCACAACTGCGCCAAACTCTTTTGCGATTTCCGCCATGGCATTAAGGTATATTCTATAATATTCACACATCTTGGAGTTTTCCAATTGTGCAGTAATCCGAGTCGAGTTTACCATATCTACAATTCCCATGCAATAGCTCTTCTGGGTGCCACAAAATGAGATCTCGCTATGCATTGCAGCCCGGATTCTTTTTACAATGTTTTCAATTCTGAACCTCTCATTTCTTTGCAATGGAACGTCTAGTGTACTCATTGAGAGTATGATCTCATATAAACAGATAACGTAGAGTTAGCTGGCATAGCAAACACTTAGCTGGATTGGCAAGTATTTCTAAAATAGGATTTTATGTACATATCATTCATGAAAAAAGCTGCTACACAGTGCCAGGGTTGCGGTTCAAGAGAGGCACAGATAATCTTCATCCCCCAATACAGGGGATTGAGAGGGTTTTGTTTTCATTGCGACACCAACTGGCCGGAGTCATGATATCATGATAACCTTTAGATTGTTACAGCCCGAATCCACCACGATGGTACCAGGATACGAAAAGACTGCAAATGATTTTCTGGAGCTTGCAAGCGAGCAGCGTCTAGCAATCTTACTAAAACTACAAGAAGGTCCTGTCAAGGTATCCAACATTGCAAAGGAACTTGAAGCTACAGTGCCAGAGGTGTACAGAAACTTTGAAAGACTTGTCAAAGCTGATTTGATTGAAAAAAATCCAGACGGAAGCTATGGAATCACAACCACAGGAAAGATACTTGCATCCCAGGTATCATTGATCGGTTTTCTGTCTTCAAACAAGAAATATTTCAAGAACCATGACCTGGACCAATTACCAAAAAAATACATACAAAGGATTGGCGCGCTGGAAAGATGTGATACAGTAAAGGGGTTTGTCAAGGTTCAGGAAAAATGGAAGGAAATTTACAGTGATGCAGAAAAATACATTTACAATATCTTGTTCGAGGTTCCATACACGCCTGACCTGATGGAGTTGCTAGCCAAGAGAATCAATTCAGGGGTAAAGGTCCAGTCTATATTTTCAGAATCTGCAGTTATACCAAAGGAGAGAAAGCAGGCCTTTGACAAGCTAGGCTTCAAGGACCTGATACAGCAGGGAAAGATTGAAAGAAAAATGCAGCAGGATGCAAAGACAATCGTAATACTAAACGAAAAGGAAGCTGGAGTAATGTTCTCTTCCTCAGGCGGAGATGTGGACATGAGCGAGGGATTTTTCTCAAAGGATGAGCAATTTCATGAGTGGTGCCTAGATTATTTCAAGGACTGTTGGGAAAAAGCAGGACCATTCCGAGAGACCAAATTAAAAGAATAAGGTATAGAAAAAAATTATCTTGGGCAGAGCACTCCGCCCTGGCCAAACTTTGTCGCATGGATTACAGTGTGGTGGGTCTGGCGAAGACTCTCCATCCATGCCTTTCGCTTGGTCTTTTCAATCTTTGATATATCATAGGTACACATGATAGAGCCGCGAAAGTCCTCAAAGCAAGCGTGAGTCTTTCTCTCAAGCTCAAGCTGGACCGACATTCCATCAATTGTACTAATATTTGGCACGAGCCTTCCAACTATGCGGTATGGAGGTATTAGTCCCTCAAGAATCTCCTCAACATCTTTTTTCGACTTTTCAAACATTGCCTCTCCAGTGCTGCAGGTCTCGTGTATCTGCATCACGCGAAGCTTGCCGCTCTGAAAGTATTGCAAGGGTATCCCATAGTTCAAAAACTTCAGCACAATGGAACCGGAGTCTTCATGTGTCACATACACACAGGTCTCGTCCTCTGCCAGCCCATTTTTTATGAATCGAAATTCAATCAGCCTTGCATATTCAGGATCCTCATAAAGCAACAAGATGTGCTGCTTGTGCTCGATTGAATCCACGTACCTAAACGGCACTGACAGTGTTTCATAAATACTCATAATTTACCTAGTCCCATGTTGCACATTACACCTAGTTTGCAACACAGCTAACTAGTTACAGTTACAGCTAATTATCGCTTGTGATAATGCAATGGAAAAACTGTGATATCTGGAACCTAGGGATGAATTTTGTTCCATGTCAGCATCATTTGGCTGGTGTGGTGTATCGATGTGCAAAGGAATCATAATCCGTTTGCAGTGTAGTTGACAAAGTTAGTTTGATTTAGTTCTTGTTACGATACAATATGTTTGAAATCATGGTTCCTAGGAAATGCAATGATATTCACAGAATCAAGATTGGGATCATATCTATCAAGTCGTACCAGCTTGCTCTCGTTCTGGATTACAAATTGTGTATAGCCCAATTCCCGGATAAAGTCAAAGCTCTGTTGGCTGTTTTCAGAATTGGAGAGCTTGTCAATTGTAGTAGAATACTCGTAAAGAATTATTGGCTGCCGACTTTGTATGGTCTTGATTCCACCCTTTAATACCTTAATTTCTGAACCCTCTACATCAATTTTGATAAAGTCTAGAGATTGTACATTGTTTTCAGAGACAAAATTGTCTATAGTTGAGCAACCTACCTCAACTGAATCTACAACATGGAGATCAATTTTTTCAAGTGTAGAGAGCCCATTATTTACCAGGTTATCACCATCAATGGCGCGCCTTTTGTAAAATGTTATAGTTTTTTTGTTTGGATCATCCTGGATTGCCTTATGAAATGTTTTTACATTTTTGAAATTATTTATTTTTACATTGGTCTCTAATTTGGAATAGTTATCTGCATCTGCCTCAAAAGAGTAAACCATCCCATCTGGAATCTGTTTTGCAAAAGGCAGTGTCAAGAGACCAACATTTGCACCAATATCAAATATTGTTGCATTTTTTGATACCAGATCCTTTATTTTGATTGCTATCCAGTCTTGAATTATCCCATGCTGTGTTATGTGATAATCCAAAGCAGACTTTTCATCTAAATCATATAGAATATCGAATTTGCCCTTGATGGTTCCAGATTTTGGTTTTTTATTGAAAAGTTTTTTTATTAGGTTATTGTTCGTGGTTTTTCATGATTGAAAACAGTATTTGAATTTGATCTTTAAAAAAAATCTCAAAATCTATTTTATCAAGAATTTGTGGCTAGCAATTTTTATGATACCACCATACCACTACATAGAAAACTGGACATCAATTTATTACATGTTCACCAGGCAAACATATTGCAAAGTCTTTCTCTTGAATTCTAAACTACTAGCATTTTTCTCCAGTAAAAAATGGCAAGATGCTTGACTGCTATCCAAATTACATGGTACTGTATGACAAGTCCTTATTGCAAGCAATAAAGAACTAGACTTCTAGCAAGAATGCCATTTGAATAGAAATTCTAGTCACATGTGAAATACATGACTAGTTTGTATCAATCTTCTAGAATATTTGTAGCATATCCAGATATGCAATGTAATATGGTAATCATTGTTCAAAGACTTGTCTAGTAAGACCGATACGGCTCATAACAAGTATCTCCTCACTGTAATCTTTACTTCAATATTGGTACTCTCTCTTGGCATTCTTACACATGATGCCCATGCTGATATTCTTCCAGGCATACTTGCTGTAAACAATACCAGTGTACCAACAGCCGGACTTGTTGCAGAATGGAGATTTGAAAACAACGCTTCTGACACAAGTGGCAACGGACACAATGGTGCAACCGGCGGAGGGACTACCTATGTATCAGGAAAGATTGGCGAGGCGTTAAACTTTGACGGTACTGGCATAGACCGCATACCGTATAGCTCAGCTCTAGATTTTCCTACCTCAAGTTTTTCAACATCATTATGGATCAAAACCACATCACAGAATCTAGGTCTGATTGTAGACCACAGGAGAAATAATGATGCATGTTATTCAGGTTACAGCATTGAGGACGCAGGCTCTGGCAAACTAGTAGGACGATTAAGAATTTGTGCTCCAGCAACTGACACTGCAGCAAACTTTGATGTACTAACAAATACAGTAAATGATGGTTCATGGCACAATATTGTATTTGTTGTTGACCGCACCAACCATGTCTCCAAAATGTACCAAGATGGCGTTCTAGTAAACAGCCTTGACATCTCTGCACTTGGGAACATCTCACAGACTTCAATAGGTGTTGATCTAGGATATACCGGAAATCCAAACACACCAGTTGATCCTTTCACTGGAACGCTTGACCAGATAAGAGTCTATAACCGAGCATTAACAAGCAACGAAGTCAACTCACTCTACAATGAACCGTCTCCTCCAACAACTCCGCCATCGCCTCCGGCTCATCTTTTCACATACTCAGGCAATGCACAAGCTGGTCTATCATGGTCTGCTCCATCAAATGATGGCGGTGCACCAATTACCAATTATACAATCTACAGAGGATCTTTACCACACACTGAAACACTTCTTAAAGAAATTGGAAATTCACTATCGTATATTGATTCTACAGTAACAAATGGTCAGACATACTATTACTATGTTACAGCAAGTAATTCTGCTGGACAATCGTCTCCATCAAATGAAGCAACTGTGACACCGAATGCACCTGATAGTACAGGCGGAACTGTTGCAAGAACCGGTCTTGTTGCAGAATGGAAGTTTGAAAATAATACATTTGATTCTAGCGGAAAACAAAACAACGGTGCGACAGGTACAATCTCATATACGTATGGCGGATGCTGTCCCAGAGTAAGAAACGTGTTAACAACTGGACCTGGAACATACCATCCAGGTGAAATAGGTCTAGCCCTTGGCTTTAATGGAACAGTCATAGACCGTGTTGCAAATTCTGCATCACTAAACTTTGGAAATGGCAGTTTATCGATATCAGGATGGATTAAGACCAACCAAACATCATTTTTGTTTGTAGATCACAGAAGAAACAATGATGGAACCTATGCAGGATATTCTCTTGAGGGTACTGGCGGAACCATTCTTGGTAGAATCAGGGACAGTAGTGGACATGATGTATATGTACAAACAGGTCTTGTAAACGATACCAAATTCCATCATATTGTATTTGTTGTGGATAGATCCACACAAACCTCTAGGATTTATCTAGACAACAAGATGCTTGCCATGGCAAATATATCGACAGTAGGAAATATTGATCAAAACTCAATTGGAGTAGACCTTGGATATACCATGTCTCCAAACACCCCAAATGGCCCATTTGTTGGTACGATGGACCAAGTTAGAATCTACAATAGAACCCTAACAGATAACGAGATCCAATCATTGTACCTTGAAGGGCCATCAAGTGGACAGCCAACTGCTCCGCAGAACCTTGTTGCAAATCCAGGCAACAACCAAGTCGCCTTATCTTGGTCCACTCCATCAAGTAGTGGCAATGCGCCAATTACTAATTACAATATCTACAGGGGAGCCACATCAGGTGGCGAGACTTTTCTTGCCCAAACAGGAAATACTCTGAGCTATGTTGATAATACCGTATCCAACGGACAGAGATATTTCTACGAAGTTATAGCAGTAAACGCAGATGGAGAATCATCTGCATCAAATGAGGTCACTGTTGTACCGGTATCAGTACCATCTGCTCCACAGATAGTTATCACATCTGTATGCAATTCAGAAATTAATCTAAATTGGGCTGCACCTAACAATGGTGGGGCTGCAATTACAAATTATACTATCTATAGGGGAGCATCTGCTGGAGGGGAGACATTTCTTACAGAGAAAGGAAACTCTGTCGGTTACACAGATACTTCTGTAACTGATGGACAGACCTATTACTATTATGTCAAGGCTGTAAATTCAGTGGGTCAATCTGTAGCATCAAACGAGGTTAATGGAATACCTACCAGTTCAAACAGCTGCATGCCTGCAGCTGGACTTGTTGGCGAATGGAAATTTGAAAATAATGTTTTAGATACTAGCGGTAGTGGAAACAACGGAGTGCTAAGCGGTGGTGCCAACTATGTCTCTGGTAAGATTGGTCAAGCATTGCAATTTGATGGTAGTACAGGCGCGGTCTTAATACCAAACTCGCCGTCACTTAACTACGGAAGTACTGGAAGCTTCTCAATCTCAACATGGATAAAAAGCACCCAGTCAGGAGGTGGAGGAGCAGGCTTTGGCTTGATAATTGATCACAGAAGAAACAATGATGGAACCTATGCAGGATATTCCATAGAGGATAGCAACGGTACAATTTATGGCAGAATCAGAGACAGTTCTGCTCACGATGTAGCAACAACATCAACTAGTAACGTAAACGATGGCATTTTCCACAATATCGTATTTGTTGTAGACAGGGCAACACAGACAGAAAAACTGTACATTGATGACAACCTGCAGTCAAGTCAGAGCATAGCATCAGTAGGAGATATCGATACCGCTTTTGATCTCTACATGGGTGGAACCGCATCTCCGAATACACCAGTTGATTTCTTCAATGGAATTATCGATCAGACCAGAATCTATAGCAAGGCATTATCAGATTCTGAGATACAGACATTGTTCAATGAACAGGTACCTGTTTTAACAGGTGTCACAATAAACGATATCCAATCAATATCAGGGAGTGCATCACCATCAAACCAAATCACATTATCAAACTTTAATGCCGGTACTGGAACCAATCAGCTACTTGTAGTTGGCGTACATGCAAACAACAACAATGTTGCTTCCATTACATTTGGCGGAGTGTCTCTAACAAAGGCAGTATCATCATTTCACAACAACTATGCCGGATTTTGGTATCTGAAAAACCCAACTGGCACTGGAGATGTTGTTGTTACAACGGGAGGAGCTACTTCAGTTGTAGTCGGTGCTTATTCCTTGTCTGGAGTAGACCAAACAAGTCCAATTCCTACAAGTACAACAAACCATAACACAGTCTCTAACAGCCCCACCATATCGATAACAACCCAGTATCCAAACAGCATGGTACTTGACTTGCCGTCAATATATGGCGGCGTGACGCTTGGTTCCCCAACGTGCACACAGGGCTGGGATGTTAATGTACAAAATGCGATCACTGGAGCATCAAGCTCAACAGTTCAAGCAAAAGCAGGCTCTGCTACCTGTAGCTGGACCGCAAGCCAGAGCGGTGATCTCTGGGATGATGCCGCAATCGAGGTAAAAGCATCAAGTCCATAACAAATTTTTTCAGAGTATTGATCTTCTAGAATAGTTTCACCATAACCTAATATGCATTCAAGTCAAAACAAGACATTAGGAACATATTCAAAAAGTGGTAACAAACTATTGTTGCCATTTTTTATTTTTATCATAGAGTACCATAAGATCTGAATTCAATAAAGGTCGGAATTACTACAAATTTGTAGTTGTACGATACATCTGTTATTTTTCCAGGTGTTGCCCATCGATTGGTAGAAATTTATGAACGGCGAGTTTTCTTCTTCTTTCTGTTTTTACTAGATTTGTAGGCAAAAAAGCCAAGCATTGTCCCAATAATAACGGTCCCTACAACCATGCCCATCAAAATTGATGGACTGATATGAGAAGCATCCATAGAAACCAAGTATTGAAATCAAGTTAATTAAGATTCTAATTGAATAACTGCAAAACGACTTTCTTCAATTTTTAATAACAAACAATTACGAGCTAGCTAAAAGATGATTATAATTTAGAGACATCTCTTTCTATTTTGTTGCCTTCTTTATCTACAAAGTAGTAGGTATCATGGCCATCATTTTCAAAATGCAATGTAAAGCTCTCATCTAAATCGTCTAACGTATCGCCTCTGACTTGGAATCCACATTCTACACAGATTCCCCTCATGTCCCTAGTCATATTACTTTATTATTTTATCATTTCTTACTATTAAACAAGATCCATATTTTCAACAATTATGACAATATGGGATTACAGACCAGCTAAAGATGGTTATAATTTTAAAATCATAGGTTCGAGTCCTGTAAGACTTGCTACAAAATTGCTTTTCCTAATTTTTTATTTTAGGATATGGAGTTTATGATATTTTGCACACTAGAAATTAGTTGGTTTGCCTGATCCTGGGTTATCTTCTTTCCTGTCTGTGCATTCACCTCGTTGAGGAATGCATTAAGTTGATTCTTTGCAGCATTGTTGCCATGTGAATTCAGTGAGGAAAGCGCAGCACCAAGTTTTGCGTCAAGACTGTTTGTCTCACCGCCTGGCAGGTTCATTCCATTAATAATGCTAACAAGTTTTTGGCCTGCCTGAATTGGTGTTAGTACAGTAATGGTAAAAGTTTTGGTGGCATTATTTCCTGCGTCATCGGTAGCCATACATGTGACAATATCAGAACCAAATGAGAATTCTGAGCCAGACAGAGGACTGCATGACGCAGCACTTGGTTCATCATCGGTTGCATTTGCTTTAGGATATGATACTAGTGCACCAGATGGATTTGTTGGGAATACAGTCATGTTAGAAGATACAGTAAGAGATGGTGGAGTAGTATCATACTTGAATGTGACAGTAGAAGAACCACTGTTTCCAGCTTTGTCAATACAGTTTCCTGTTAATGTAATTGATGTACCGTCAGGACCTACATAGTTTGTTGCTGTATCACAAGAGTCTATTCCACTTGATGCATCAGTACCTGTCCACGAAATTACAACTGGATGATTATACCATCCATTATGATCAGGCAATCTCGATGGGGTTGCTGATACAGTCGGAGGAGTCTTGTCTATGTTTATCCCAGAAACAGTAAAGTTTGCTACGTTTCCAGCATTGTCAATTGCAGTTCCCGTAACATTTTGGTTTTTACCTTCTGTTGATATCGTAACATTTGGTGTGATTGTTGCAATTCCCGATGTTGCATCCGTTGCAGTAAAGTTAACTGTAACGTTATTGCGATACCAACCATTCGTATTTGGTGCGGTGGTTGGAGCACCAGTGATTATGGGTTTTGTTGCATCATAATGTATTGTAACATTCCCAGCTCCAATATTTCCTGCATTATCGGTACAATTACCTGTCTCGTTTATGCCAGATGTGTCAGGTCCAGAGTATATTGTAGGGACATCACATGACTTGATACCGCTCTCAGTGTCTGTTCCAGACCATGTTATAGTAACAGTAGAGTTGTTCCATCCTTTTGAGTTCGGTGCCGGAGCAATACTACCTGTCACAGTTGGAGGAGTAGTGTCTGACGGGGTTGAAGTTGAGCATTCTTGATTTGTAGCTTCGTTCCAGCAAAATGATATTGTTTGCCCAACAGAACCATCTGGATTTTGTGTAGTGACAGTAGTCTGAAGTTTTTCAAAGTTTATTCCGATGCTTTCAGTTGGTGCATCTCCGCCACTTGAGACAGAATAGCTGGAAAATAAAACATTTGATAGAACATAGTGAGCATAAACAAATTGCCCCTTGCTAAAAGCAGATGCTTTTGTTAAGAATATGTCTATTTTTGATATCCCCTGGTTGAGTAGAAGTGCCTTAACAATTCCAGGTGAAGATTTGTCCATGGTTTTTGTAATTACTAGGTCTGAGATAGCTGGTGCTGAAGCTTGCTGTTCCGTACTTCCAGATGACATGGTTATTGTTCTAGCATTAGAAAAGTGGAAGCTGTTCAGCTCAATATCATTTGTAAATCCTTGAGTGGTTGAGCTTCCAGGTATTGACGGTATGCTAAGAAACACAGAAGCATGCGCATCATATGTGGTAAATGATACTATCAATCCAAGCGCTGCAATTAACAAGATGTTTCTAATAGCGATCATGATACCATGCGACCAAAACTATATCACTCGAAGATTGAAAAAACGACATATCAACTTCGCAAATAGAAGTTACGCTACTTTACCTAGTGCAAGGTCATATGTAGTTTGAATGGGTATACCCGGAGAGCCGTCTGGATTAGTTGGCGTAAACTTGAAAGTGATTTTGGTAAATGACAGAGAAAGTGATTCTGTTGGATTATCCCCCCCGCTTGAAACACTATAGCCTGATATCAAAACATTATCCAAGGTGTACTCTGCATATCTCATAGGACCAATACCCGTATCCTTGACAAAGGTTATTGTGACTGGACTTACGGCTTGACCCACCAAAGAGCTTTGAAGCAATAGTGGAGATGCCTTGTCCATTAATTTTGTAATTGTGATTTCACCTACATGTGGTGCGCCAGCTTCTCTTATACCACCAGCTGGTGATGAAATTGCTCGTTCTACACCCCATTGAAAGCTATCTACTTGAATTTGATTTTCAAAGCCTCTGGTTATTGTATCTCCAGAAATACCTGGAAAATTCATGTATATTGGATCACTTGCTGCAAACGAATTGGAACTTCCTATAGCAAGTATGCCTAAGGCAACCACTGCGATTGTAACTTGCCAATATTTCATCTCTCATTAGTACTGCTGAAGTATAGATAAACATATAGCTGATTTTTGCTAACAGGCGTTACACCAAGTGTATTCATTTTGATGGTATTTTCACAGGTCCTGTAGACTTGTTTACATTATAGTAGTCCAAATGCTTTTGAGTTTGGAATTGTCTTAAAACAGGTAAATGTCATTTTCCGTTAAAGTATTATTTTTTGGCATTGCCATTACTGGAGTTATAATATTTGCACTGGTTGGAATCCCACATCCAGATATCATGAAGCCTTCTCCACCAGTTCAACCAAATCAAGGGTCCGACCAATACGCAACACAAATGACAATGCAGACATGTCATGCAATCAACAACACCCTGCCTGACCCAAGATGCACTCCTGGTGCAATTGATCCTGCAGTAACACAGGACAACATTGATTCTACAATCTGTGTACCAGGATATACAAAGACTGTAAGGCCTTCAGTATCCGTAACAGAGCCACAAAAACTAGAAAGCATGAAGGCTTATGGGTTTACAGATTCTCCAAGCAATTATGAATTTGATCACTTGATTCCACTTGAGCTTGGAGGCGCACCAGATGATGCAAAAAACCTCTGGCCACAGCCACATTCAAGTTCATTTAGCAAGGATGGTCTTGAAAATTATCTGCATGGCCAGGTATGCTCGGGCAATATTGACCTAAAGTCTGCACAACATGAGATTGCCACTAATTGGTTCAGTTACTGGATGAGGGTAAAA
>Ga0207664_10001265_pt1 | contig 16669 bp, 8 predicted proteins | sample LARL83metaG_FD_184349 | JGI IMG/M metagenome (GOLD analysis project Ga0207664, IMG submission 184349) | Corn, switchgrass and miscanthus rhizosphere microbial communities from Kellogg Biological Station, Michigan, USA - LAR L8-3 metaG... | ecosystem: Host-associated > Plants > Roots >... | reverse complement strand
CGATTATTACGGTATTGGCTAGCGCCGCTCTCGGGCTTGTGCTCACCTGCCTGATGATTCCAGTGTTTCTCGGTAGCATGCGAGCTACGCTGGCCGTTTTTATCTCGGTGCCGATTTCGACGCTGTGTGCGTTCTTGTTTCTGGCATTGCTCGGATGTTCGGTTAATAGCATGGTGCTCGCGGGCCTGGCCCTGGCGTTCTCGCGGCTCATTTACAACGCCGTAGTTGTGCTGGAGAACATCTTCCGCCACCTCGAAAAGGGCGAGGTGCCTGCCGTTGCTGCCGCAGAGGGTGGCCAGGAAGTTGCGCTGCCAGTGCTGGCGGCCACAATTGCGTCAGCTGTGATCTTTTTCCCAGTCAGCTTTCTGTTTGGTGTGAGCCGATTTCTGTTCTCGGCCTTAGCGATAGCAGTGGTGTTCTCGCTGGCGGCTTCCTATGTGATTGCGTTGACCGTTATACCACTGTTCTGCGCCAAGCTGTTAAAGGCCCACCCTGCCGGCCTGGTTGATCCCGATTCGCATTCCGCTGCAATGAGCGCACCGAAGGACCGAGAGGCGAGAAAGTCCTGGCGAATGCGATTCAATCTTTGGTTTACGGAAAGGTTCGCACGTTTGCTCGCTTACTACGAGCACGGTGTCCGTTGGACCTTGGAACGCCCACGAATGGTTGTAATTACGCTGTTGGCGATGTTTGTGGCGAGCCTTGCGCTCTATCCATTCCTGGGGGTTGCATTTTTTCCGCGCACTGATGCGGGACAGTTTGTTATCAACCTGAAAACTCCCTCGGGGACGAGAATCGAGGACACTGAAGCTCTGGTCAAGCGAGTTGAGGACGTAGTGCGCCGAACGGTTGCTCAAGATCTCGGAATGGTGGTTTCCAATATCGGCGTAACCCCAGGCTTCTCGTCTATCTATACCAGCAATTCTGGCTCGCACACCGCAACCATACAGGTCAGCCTGAGTGAAAAGCACAAGATCGGCAGTTACGAATACATCGATCGAGTGCGGCGTCAGCTCAACCTGCAAATTCCCGAAGTGAGCGCGTTCTTTCAATCCGGCGGCCTTCAGGACGCGGTGCTTAATATGGGGCTTCCTGCCCCGATTGATGTGCAGGTGAGCGGCGGCGATCTCGATACCGTCTACCAGACGGCTGTGGGGATTGCGCGCGAAGTCCGAAAGTTGCCGGGAGTAAAGGATGCCTTTATACCGCAAGACCTCGATTATCCAGCCCTGCGCCTGGCAGTAAACCGCGAGCACGCGAGCCAACTGGGCTTGGATCAGAAGGAGGTCGTGGACAACATCATCACCGCGCTGACCTCTAACGGCATGATCGCGCCCAGTTACTGGATAGACCCTAAGACCGGGAATGACTACATGCTGACGGTCCAATATCCGGAGACGGCTGTTAAGGATTTCGCGGACCTCAAGGCAATTCCGTTACGCTCGCCAGAACAGAGCCGGACAACGACCCTCGACGCAGTCGCTGACCTGAGCAACGTGCAGTCGCCCACCGAGGTGGACCATTATCAGATCCAGCGCGTCGTGGATATTTATGTGACTCCGTCGGGGGAAGACTTGGGGCGCGTCTCTAAAGCCATCATGGCCGTCGTTCGCGGGAAGAATTTGCCTGAAGGTGTTCTGGTCACCCTCCGCGGCATGGTTGAGGCAATGCAGTCATCATTCCGCAGTTTCGGGTTAGGACTGCTCCTCGCAGTGCTCTTGCTGTATGTCGTCCTAGTCCCATTGTTCCGCTCTTTTATTGATTCGATGCTGATCTTATTGGCGGTGCCGTTGGGTATTACCGGGGCGGTGCTTGCGTTATTGATGTGGGGTGCGACTCTAAACGTGATGTCGCTGATGGGGCTGGTCATGCTGGTGGGCATTGCGGCGTCAAACAGCATTCTTATTCTCGAATACATCCGGCGCATGACTGAGCAAGGCATGGAACTCAATGATGCCGTGATCGCTGGTTGCCGCGTGCGTCTGCGGCCGGTGTTAATAACCTCTCTTGCAACCATCATCGGTTTAGTGCCAATGGCGATGAAACTGGGCACTGGAGGCGAGGCCTATGTTCCGTTGGCGGTCACGATTATTGGGGGACTGGTTCTTTCGTTTCTGGCAACTCTGTTCATCGTCCCGGCAGGGTACGTGTTGATTTACCGCAGGAAGAGCGCATCAACAGGGGATGCTGAATGAGCAGGAGCCAAGGGGCGAGTTTGCTCTTCCAGGGGTGGAGGACTCATTAATTAATGTCGGGCTTTTCGATTCGGAATCCTTATTTCATCATTGTCGCCGCGTTGCTCATCGTGATCCTCGGCATTACTTGCCTGGTTCGCATGCCGGTGGATTTGTTTCCCACGATCAACATCCCCGAGGTGGTGGTAGCCACTTTCTACAACGGGATGCCGCCGGAGGAAATTGAAACTGAAATCACAGGCCGGTTCGAGCGCTTCTTTACCCTGGGCAGTGGCATTGATCACATCGAGTCGCGCTCTCTGCCTGGGGTGAGCATCATCAAAATCTACTTCCAGCCAGGCACCAATGCCGATTCCGATGTGACCATGATCTCCAATTTGGCCATGGCCAACCTGCGGCGCCTGCCTCCCGGCACTCTGCCTCCCGTGGTGCTGAAGTTTGACGCTTCCAGCTTACCCGTTTGCATTATCACGCTGAAAGGCAATGGACTGTCTGAGACCCAACTCCGCGACCTTGGGCAATTCGCGGTCCGGAATCAACTGGCAACGGTTGCTGGTGCTTCTGTCCCGCCGCCGTTCGGCGGCAAGTACCGCCAGATCATGGTCTATGTGGATCCAGACAAACTGATGGCACACCAGCTCAGTTTGATGGACGTCGTGCGTGCAGTGAATCAATCTAACCTGATTCTGCCCGCCGGCGATGCAAAAATCGGCCCCTACGACTACAACATCTACACCAATAGCCAATTGGAGAAGGTCGCTGATATCTCCGATTTACCTATTAAAACCGTGGGCCAGTCGATGGTGATGGTCAGCGATATTGGCGAAGCCAAGGACGCACATCAGATTCAGACCAATATTGTGCGCGTGGAGGGCGAGAGATCGGTGTACTTGCCCATTCTGAAGCAGGGGGGAGATACCAACACCATTGCCGTGGTGGACGGGGTCAAAAAAGTGGTCGGGCACCTGTTCGGGATACCAAAGCAACTGGAAACGAGCGTGGTGTTCGACCAGTCCTTGTTTGTGAAGCAGGCCATTGAAAGCCTGCTGCACGAAGGTGGGATGGGGTTATTCCTTACTTGCCTCATGGTGTTGCTGTTCCTTGGCAGTCTGCGCGCCACCATCGCGGTCTCATTGTCCATTCCGCTTTCTGCGCTCGCAGCAATTATCGCCTTATACTTTGGCGGAAGTTCGATCAATACGATGGTGCTGGCCGGGCTGGCCCTCGCATTCTCCCGCCTGATCGATAACTCGGTCATCGTGCTGGAGAACATCTTCCGCCACATCGAAATGGGTGAGACTCCTGTGGAAGCAGCGCAGAAAGGAGGGCAGGAAGTCTCGCTCGCGGTGTTGGCCGCAACACTGACTACCGCGGTCGTGTTCTTTCCCGTGACTTTCCTCTACGGGGTTGGCCGGTACCTTTTTACTGCGCTGGCCCTCGCGGTTGTGCTTGCACTATTTGCATCATATTTTGTTGCCATGACGGTCGTGCCTCTCTTCTGCGCCAAGCTGATCAGCGCGCGTGAAGCCGACGAGGGCGCGCCCGAGTTCGACGAAGCCCACGCGCGCCATGCCGCTCCGGCTCGAGGGCGCGGCCGGATGGAGCGGTTCAATGCTGCATTTAACCGTCGCTTCCATTCAATGCTGGATTCTTACGATGGCCTCGTTCGTCGTGGTCTGGAGCGCCCTTGGACGGTCGTCCTCGGCATTGTCGGTATGTTCGTTGTCAGCTTGGGACTGCTTCCGTTTCTCGGAGTTGCATTCTTTCCGCGCACCGACGCCGGCCAGTTCGAAATCAGTTTAAAGTCGCCCTCCGGCAGCCGAATCGAGGTGACGGATGCCGACGTGGCCCGAGTAGAGGCCCTGATTCGGGAGGTCGTTGCTCCACAAGATCTGAAACTGATCGTTTCTAACGTTGGCGTCATCCCAGGGTTCTCATCTATTTACACCAGCAACTCCGGCCCGCACACGGCCACCATCCTGGTCAGCCTGAATGAGGACCATCGCATCAGCAGTTACGAGTACATGGATCGTGTCCGTCGGCGCTTGAAATCGGAAGTGCCTGAGATGAGCGCATTCTTCCAATCCGGCGGCTTGCAGGATGCTGTCCTCAATACCGGCCTGCCGGCACCTATTGACGTGCAGGTCGGCGGCAATGACCTGCAGAAAGCTTATAGCTCGGCCGTGCAACTTGCGCGACAGATCCGCAAGGTGCCCGGCGTGAGTGATGCTTTTATTCCTCAGGATCTCGACTACCCGGCACTGCGGATGATCGTTGATCGCGATCGTGCCGCACAACTAGGACTTAATCAGAAGGAAGTTGTAGACAACATCATTACTGCGCTGACCTCGAACGGCATGATCGCGCCCAGCTATTGGATTGACCCTAAGACCGGCAACGATTACATGCTCACCGTCCAATATCCAGAGACGGCCATTAAGAATTTTTCCGACCTCAAAGAGATCCCGCTGCGGTCGCCCGGCAAGACCGAGCCCACTACTCTGGACGCGGTGGGCAACCTCGTCCGCCTTGAGTCACCCACCGAGGTGGACCATTACCAAATTCAACGCGAAATTGATATTTACGTGAACCCCAAGACCGAAGACTTGGGCACAGTGGCTTCCGCAATCGATCACATCCTCGCCGGGACAACTCTTTCCCCCGGAGTACGCGTAAACCTCCGGGGCATGGTGCAGGGCATGCGTTCTTCCTTCCGGAGCTTCGGCCTGGGCCTAGTGCTCTCGATCGTGCTGCTATACCTGATTTTAGTTGCCCAGTTCAAATCGTTTGTGGATCCGTTGTTAATTCTGTTGGCGGTCCCCACCGGAATTACCGGGGTGCTGATCATATTGTTTGCCACTGGCACCACGCTGAATGTGCAGTCGCTGATGGGCGTAATCATGATGGTCGGAATCGTGGTATCCAACAGCATTCTGATCGTTGACTTTGCGCACCGCCTCGAGAACCAGGGCATGGATGTGCGCGAGGCGGTGATTACATCATGTCGCATCCGCTTGCGTCCCATACTGATGACTTCGCTTGCTACCGTCATCGGATTAATACCGTTGGCGCTGAAGCTCGGCACAGGGAGCGAAGCCTATGCCCCGCTCGCGCGCGCCATTGTTGGGGGGCTTACCGTGTCGGTGGCACTCACCGTCTTTTTGGTTCCCGCCGTTTACCTGTTGGTGTATCGCAACAAAGCACGAAACACCGGCGTGGAGGCGCAATGAGAAAACTTTCCGGCGACACCGACAGGCTTAGCGCGGCGATCGTATCTGCCCAGTATCTGTTCCCCGCAAGTTGCGTCTGGTTTTATGGCAAAGAAGCAATGGAGACTCCAGGGGTGCAGGTGTGATGAAGAAAGCCTTGCTTCTTGTCGTAATTTTAGTTTTTGTCTCTGTTGCACAAGCGCAGGTCTCGTTTGACCTGCATAATTCCGCGGGCCTGCCCCAGGCCCCAACGCCGCAGATCGGCGTCGGCTCAGGCATTCCTGGCGGCACTGACAACGGGCAGCAACCATCCGCCCCATTGGGCAGCGCAAATATACCAAGGGCTCTTTCCATAAGGGATGCCGAACAACTTGCACTCAAGAACAATCCACAAATCTCGGTTGCGAAGTTGTCCGCCCTAGCATCGCAGCAAGTCACCCGGGAAGCCCGATCGGCCCTGTGGCCCACAGCCGTAGCGGACTTGACCGGAGTTGACTCGCGCCCGAACAGCCGAATAACGGCCGGTGGGCTCAATAATCCGATCATTTATCAGCGGGCAGCGATTGGGACTGGGGTCACCCAACTCATCACAGACTTTGGCCGCACCGCCAATCTTGTTTCCAGCGCAAACTTCTCTGCAAAAGCTGAAAACGAGAATGCTATCGCGACGGAGGAACAGATCCGGCTAGCTGCAGATCAAGCCTTCTACGGTGCATTGCAGGCGCATTCCGTGACTAAAGTGGCCCAGCAGACTGTGAGCACGCGTCAAACGCTGGCCGATCAAGTGGAAGCGTTATTCAAAAGCAAGCTGAAGTCTCAGCTTGACCTGAGTTTTGCTAATGTCAATTTATCGCAGGCCAAACTTCTTCTGCTAGACGCACAGAATAATGAAAATGGGGCGCTGGCAGCACTCTCGGAAGTACTGGGCTACCCGACAGTACAGAATTTTCAACTAATCGAGGACACGACAACGCTGACGCCTCCGCCCGCCAATGTTGATGAGCTCATTTCCGACGCTTTTAACAAGCGCCCTGAACTTCTGTCACTTGGCTTTCAATACCAGTCAGCGCAAAAATTTCAAACCGCGGAGCATGATTTGCTGTTCCCGACGATTCGTGCCGCCGGCGCTGTCGGAGATACGCCGGTTCGCAACCCGGTTCTTTCCAATTGGTATGGTGCAGTGGGTGTGAATATCCAAATCCCAATCTTCAACGGCTTCCTGTACAACGCCAGGGTCCATGAGGCCAGCCTCAGAGCGCAAGCCGTGCACAACCGTCTTCTTGATCTTCACAATCGTATTTCGCGCGATGTGCGCACGAGCTGGCTGAATGCAAGCACGGCGTTCAATCGTCTCGGCGTCACTCAGCAGTTGTTGGATCAATCCAATCTTGCATTGGACTTAGCAGGGACACGGTACAAATTGGGCTTGGGCTCCATCGTTGAATTGAGCCAGGCGCAGCTTCAGCAAACCCAGGCTGAAATCAGCAACGCCCAAGCTAGCTATGACTATCGTCTCGCGTTGGCGGTGCTGCGCTACCAAATTGCAGGACCGTAGCTCGGGAGAAGTGTTGGATAAAGACTATAACAGCGCGAAATATGCGGTCTTGCTTCTGAGGCGTGGATTCAGTTGACTTGAGGTCTTCTCATTCATTCCAGAGTGTCATCACGGTCAGATAAAAGTCAGGCAATTTTTGTAGGCGTATTGAGTTCTTCATGTATTGGTATGACCATTGCTTTAGTAACAAGATTCTCGCTGCCAGAGTTGATTTCCACCTCTGCAGGTGGCCGCGAGGAGCGAGAACCTCCGGACGGACTTCCTCACGGAACGAACGTGTAAATCGCGCCGTCATCGTGCGTGCCGCCGTTCCGCGCGGCTCCGTAAAAGTTCCCGAATGAATCGGCCACCATCCCGGGATAAGGAAGCTGCCCATCACTGGTAGGACCCGTGAAACGATGCTCTACGTTTTCTGTCCACTGTCCATTCGCGTCGGGACTTAACTTGAATATCGTGCCACACGCGCATTCCGGGTCACCGTCCAGGCTAGTCGTTCCGTAAAGATTCCCTACCGCATCGAAAAGAAGAGTGCTGAGCGGACTGTCTCCATCTGTTCCACCCTGGAAGCTGTAAAGTACCTCTTCACTCCAGGCTGAGCCGTTTCGTTGCAGTTTGTAAACCGCACCAAAGCCGTTTGTGCCGCCAAAATAAGTTGTTCCGTAAAGATTTCCAAACTTATCAGCGATCAAGCCGCCAAAAGGAAAGCCCGCGTCAGGCGAGCCGCTGAAAGCGTAAATCGTTTTAAATTTCCATTCTCCAGCTGGACTGGGGGCCAGTTCGAAGACCACCCCTTGCTCATTTTCCCCACCATTTGTGGCAACCCCGAAAAGATGTCCGGCATGCCCCAGCAGTAGCCTTCCTGCCGATCCGCCAAATCCATCGGTCCCACCCGTGAAGGTATGCAGTACTTTGAAGTTCCAGTTGCCGGTACCATCAGGCTCCAACCTGAACACGACGCCGCAACCAGCGCCGAAACACCCCGTCCCGCCGCCAGCGGGTGCCATGCCATAGATATTGCCGTGCTTGTCAAAAATAAGGGGACTTCCAGCCCCGGAGCCGTCCGCGCCGCCGGTGAAGGCATGAATCACAGATTGGACCCAGGTGCCACCCAAATTGGTCAGTTTGTACACGACACCGCAGCCCCCGTCACAGTTATTAGAGCCCCCGGCGACGGTCGTGCCATAGAGGTTTCCCGCGGCATCGAGGGTCACGCCTTTGTAGGGTTCGGAGCCATCGGAACCTCCGTGGAAGCTGTAGAGCACCGTGTGCTTGCCGGACGGCGTCAATTTGAAGACCGTGCCACTCGAGTGCGCGCCTCCTTCGATCGTTGTCCCGTATATATTGCCGGCACGGTCGAGAACTAAACCGGTGTCGGCATATTCGCCCTGCTCGTCGCCAGTAAAGCTGTAGAGAATTTTCTCGCCCGCGACAGCAGCGGTGGTGAACATTGCAATCAGCGCGAATAGGACCGACGTATACCTAATACAAGACCCGAGCGCTTTGTGTGACATTTGACCCTCCAGGCAGGCAAGCAATCTCCACACGCTGAAGCGGCGCGACTATATCACAAAAAGTTGAGGCTGAACCGGTTTGACGGTCTTTTTACAAATCGAGACTAGAGGCTCGGTGCGCGATATTCCCAGGAAAGGTCTCGTACCCCTTCCCGCTGAGCGCAAAAATGCAATCTCGTGTACACGATGAAACAATTTGTCGAGCGTAATGTTCGCAGTCCGGAGCCAGTGGTCCGGCACATTCCTCATCCCTGCATGCATTGCTTAATTTGGGCGGTATCTATATGGAGGAAATTCGGATTGTTTGCCGAATCTCCTCCTTTTCGCTTTCGGGCGGCTCAACCTATCTCGGCTACAGTTTTGCGCCTTGCCTGCTTTGACAAGAAGCTCAAGGCCGTCACTTCCCACTGGCTCGCCTTTTTTCTATCCAATGCTGACGTGACTGCCGCCGCTGGTTGGAACTCTTCTCGAGTGGTACACCTTTCAATCGCCACAGCTGGCTTGCCGCCGTCACTCACCCCCCGAAACCGCATGTAACGGTCGGTGTAGATATGGCGGGCGATTCTTGTCACCTTTGCCTCGCTCCTAACGCTGCGGAGGCTATCAAAGACGAGCCTTAAAGTCCCACCCTGGCGTAGAAAGCGAGAGCGGAGTGCGTGTCCTAGCGACGGTCGGATAAAGGACTACTTGCGGGGTGACATCGCACTTTGGCTCGCAGTCGCGTCTATTAACTGCCTAACCGATTCAACAACAGCCAGCAACAGGTCGGCCTTAGGGGTCTTTGCTATGTCCGCTTGCGCGAGTTGCTGCGCGCGCCACGATTCTGAGGGAACCTCGGATTTATCGAGGTACTCCAGCGCAACCAAACCAGCCGCTCCCAGCTTGGAAAGTTCGTCAGAGAGTGGTGCAATCTCGTGTAAAAGAAAAGATCCTCGCACAAGCGGTTCTAACTTCCCATCATTGTCACGCCACGCCATAAGAGATGAGCGGATTTGTGCTTCCGCGTCGCGGTCTTGATACCGACTTTGAATGTACTTCCGCACAAGATCCTGGAATTTCCGTGCCGTTTCGCTCTCTGGATTGGCGTCATCAATGAGCCGGTTCAATGGCGCTCGGAAGTCCCACACCCCTTTAAAGTTCTCAAAGCGTGTGTAGTCCTTAACTGGTTCAACCACATCCGCAAGCGTTCGCAGCGCAGCAATGTCATCGACTCCTGCCATTCTGTGCAACATCGGGACTTCGTGCGATCTATGTGTCAGCCCCAGCCACTCAAGCCGCCAAGCGACTTCATCAAGTCGGGTGTACATCGAGCTTGCATCCTGCACTTCTTGAGGAGACCACAAGCGTTCTGCAATCGCAGCTGTCCGCGGCCATACCCGTGAATCGATGTTCTCGGGACTGATCCACTCCCCCCACATGCAGGCCTCCCCTCCGAGGATGCGACTCTTCTCCTCAGCGCTGAGAGTGGAGGCCGCTCCCGACATTGGATCGACAGCGTAGTGCCGCGCAGCCGGCCACATCAGGTCGAGATAGTATCCGAACGAAAGCATGCCGCTAAAGCCTTCCTGCGCCGCCGTGGCCAGCGATTGCTGACCTCGCCACGACTGCACGACAATGCTCTTAGGCAAATCAGGTCGCAGGATTTCATCCCATCCCACCATGATTTTGTGGCGCTTGCTCAGGATCTTCTGGAGACGTTGATTGAAGTATGCCTGCAGGTCCTGATTGTTTTTCATCTTGTGAGAATGGATGAATGCCTGGATTTTGGGATTGTCATCCCATGGCTTACCGTTTACTTCGTCCCCGCCAATGTGAAAGTAGGCGTCCGGGAAAAGCGTTGCCATCTCCGCGACGAACTTATCTAAAAACTTGTACGTCCTCTCCTGCGTGGGATCCATCACGGTGTCAACCCCACCCGGCTCGATTTTGTACGTGCCCGGAGTGCTGGCCAGTTCGGGATATCCAACGAACCATGACCGGCTGTGCGCCGGAATATCAAACTCAGGCATTACTCGGATGCCGCGATCGCGCGCGTACTTCACAAGATCACGAATATCGGTTTGCGTGTAGTACAGGCCATCGGAGCCCATCTCGTGCAGCTTCGGAAATCGCTTGCTCTCCACGCGGAAGCCTTCGTTGTCGGACAAGTGAAGATGCAGAACATTCATCTTCACCGCAGCCATTCCATCAACGTTGCGCTTCAGCACATCCAACGGAATGAAATGGCGACCTACGTCGATCAGCAAGCCGCGCCATGCAAAACGCGGTTGATCTTTTATCGTGAGCACCGGCAATGAGAATCCGTCCGTGTCGGTTTCGACCAACTGCAGAAATGTTTGAAGGCCGTGCAAAATACCGAGCGGATTTGCAGCCGATAGCTTCGCGCCCGAATCGCTGACGGCGAGTTCGTAAGACTCATCCTCGCCAAGTTTTTCGACTGCTTCACTTCCATGTTCGGCATTTATGACGAGGGTGGCATTTCCGTCTTGTGCGGCTGTTGGTTTAAGTCGCATTCCCGTTTCGCGGGAAACCTCAGCGATAAATCGCTCTACGCCGCGTTCCAGTGTGCCGTCCCGATAGCCTGAAACTGCAACTGAAAAGGATTGGTTGATCAGCAGGTGTCCCGCCGCAGTTTGCACACTGGATGGCATCGGCATCAGATTGAGCTGCCGCGGTGCTTGTTCCGCAGCAAGCGGTGCCAGCATAAGAAGGGTGATAGCAATGAGGGTTCGCATAGATTCGAAAATGAATGCTACAGCTTTAGGACGGTTGGACCAAAAAAATCTTTTCAGCATCGAAGCTGCCATTGTCGAAGAGCTTTTGCGTTGCCCAGCTTGCGTCGGCTGATAGTATGCGAACGGGCTTCATTGCCTTTTGGGTTGTCATGGAGCAGACCGATATGAATAACTGGCGTTTAGTTGTAGCAATCATCCTTCTTTTTGTTGCGCAGTTTGCAATCGCGCAAGCGCCACCATCGAAGCCAGAAGTAGAAAAGCGTGTCGATTCAATTCTTAGCCAGATGACGCAGGACGAGAAGATCGAGATCATCGGCGGCATCAACGACTTTTTCACTCGCCCGAATCCACGATTGAGGATTCCTGCCCTGAAAATGTCCGACGGCCCAATGGGCGTTCACGATTACGGCCTGACTACCGCATATCCCGCCGGAATTGCTCTGGCGGCCTCCTGGAATACCGAGCTCGCACACCGGGTTGGAGTCTCGATGGGCAAAGATGCACGCGCCCGCGGAGTCCACTTTATTCTCGGACCCGGCATGAATATTTATCGTGCTCCGATGAATGGCCGCAACTTCGAATACTTCGGCGAAGACCCGTTCCTGGCGTCAAGAATGGCGGTCTCGGTAATTAAAGGCATTCAAGAACAACGCGTGGTCGCGACGGCGAAACACTTTGCTGGCAACAACTCCGAATTCGCGCGCATGACTTTAAGTTCTGACATCGACGAAAGAACCTTGCGTGAAATTTACCTTCCAGCATTTGAAGCAGCGGTCAAGGAAGCCAAGGTTGGGGCCGTCATGGATGCCTACAACCTGGTGAACGGTACTTACATGACGGCAAATGATCATCTCAATAATCAAATTTTGAAAAGGGAGTGGGGCTTTGACGGAATCCTTATGTCCGACTGGGGAGCGACGCACGAAGGGATTGCGGCCTTTAACGGTGGCCTCGATCTTGAAATGCCTTCTCCGAATTTTATGAATCGGGACACGCTGCTCCCGGCGCTCAAAGACGGCAAAGCGACAACCGCGACTCTAAATGACAAAGTCCGGAGAATCCTGCGAACGGCAATCGAGTTCGGTTTCCTTGACCAGCCGCAGGAAGACACAGATATTCCAACCTTGAGTCAGGAAGGAAAGCAGGTCGCACTCGCAGAGGCCAGGGACGCCATGGTTCTTTTGAAAAATTCAAACAATCTGCTTCCGCTGAATGCGGGCAAAACGAAAACTATCGCTGTAATTGGCCCAGATGCTTACCCGGCCGTGGTCAGCGGTGGAGGCAGCGCAGAAACTAAGCCGTTCAATGCAGTCAGCTATTTGGAAGGGATCAGCAATCGACTTGGGACCAAAGTGAAAGTTTTGTACGCGGTTGATACGCCTGTTCTGGATCAGGTGTTTGAGAACTCCGAATTCGTTACCGCGCCCGGTGGCGAGAGCGGGCTGAAGGGCGAATATTTCAGCACACAAGATCTAAAGGGCGCTCCAGCTTTGGTCCGCACTGACAAGCACGTCCATCTCGATTTTGGCGAAGGCAGTTTTGCCCCAGGCGAACCCATCGATCATTTCTCGATCCGATGGACGGGCTATTTCGTCCCGAAGAACACCGGGGATTATACGTTTTTTACATCGGCGGACGATGGGGTTCGGCTCTATGTCGATGATGTGGTCGGAATCGATGACTGGTTGCCGCATTCTCAGACCGTGGATTCTTACGCCAAACATCTGGAAGCCGGCAAGGCGTACAAGATCCGGCTCGAATATTTTGAGGATGTGGGTAGCGCGATTGTTGGGTTCGGCGTGACCCGAGCCGAGGAATATATGGGTCGCGAAACCAAGCCCTTGGCAGCCAAAGCTGACGCGGTAATACTCTGCGTGGGATTCGATCCTAAGACTGAGGGGGAAGGTTCCGACCGCACATTCCAGCTTCCGGGTGGGCAAGACGAGCTCATCCAACAGATCACCGCGGTCAACAAGAACACCATCGTTGTACTGACTGCCGGCGGCAACGTGGACATGACGCGCTGGATTGACAATGTTCCCGTTGTTCTAGACGCTTGGTATCCGGGTCAGGAAGGCGGCACGGCATTAGCCCAAATTCTTTTTGGCGATTACAGTCCCTCTGGCAAGCTGCCAGCGTCTTTCGAGCGGCTATGGGAAGACAATCCCACCTTTCATAGCTACTACCCCGGGCCGGACGAACACCGGGTTAAATATTCGGAAGGCGTCTTTCTCGGCTACCGATATTTTGACCGTTCTGAGACCAAGCCCTTATTCGCATTCGGCTACGGCCTGACCTACACTACATTCGCATACAGCAATCTTTCCGTAACACCGCAGACGGGAAACTTGAGTGGGCTGGTTGCAGTCTCTTTTGATGTGAAGAACACGGGCAAGCGTGCAGCAGCAGAAATAACGGAATTGTATGTCGGGGACTCTCATGCCTCAGTTCCGCGCCCTGTTAAAGAGTTGAAGGGTTTTGCAAAAATAAATCTCGAAGCGGGCGAGACCAAACGGGTAACCTTGAAGCTCGATCGCAGAGCGTTCTCTTTCTACGACGTCAACAAAAAGGACTGGAGTGCTGATCCGGGTGACTTCACAATTTTGGTCGGCGGTTCTTCGGACAATATCCAGTTGCGGGGTAAGTACACGTTGACGCCCTGAAAACCCCTGATTAGCGGGCACAAACGTTGATGCTCGCTTCCAACTGCGGCTGGTTTCGGCTACCCTAAAGCGTATTTCTTTGCGAGGGCGGCCCTAGGTGTCAGGCTCACAGCTATTACCCGTCAGCACTGGACTATTGACAAATTCGTTTTTCACCAGCCGGTTGCGGTGGTTCCGATTCGCCGGAATTGTCGTAAGTCTTTCGTATTCGCTGAGCGCATCGGCGCAGACTTTCACGAGAACACCGACCATCTTTGTCCACGCCGATCAGATCCGGCGTCTAAGTCCTGAGCAGGCTGCATTGGGCTATCCAGTGCGTGTTCGGGGCGTGATCACCATGGATGCTCCTGCGCCAGACTTCATTATTCAGGATGCATCTGCCGGCATTTTCGTAGAAGGAAATATTTCGCCAAGATATCCGCACGTCCTCGGACAATTTGTCGAAATCGAAGGAGTGACAGGACCCGGTAAATTCGCTCCGGTGATACGCGAGACTAAGTTGCGCGTTCTCGGCCATCGAGCGCTGCCCAAAGCGCCGCTCTTTCCTTTTTCGCAGCTGGCAAATGGGCAACAGGATAGTCAGTGGGCACAGGTCCGCGGCATTGTCCGGTCTGCGGCCGTTGACCAAACTTCCTGGCGCGAGCCCACACTTGCATTGCAAGTAGCGTCCGAAGGCGGAGAGTTCAGTGTCCGGGTGCCGATTGATCATGAGCAGGATTTTTCTTCCTGGGTGGACAGTGAAGTTCTGATCGAGGGCGTGTGCGGTAGTCTCTACAACGCGGACCGGCAACTCACCGGAATCTTGTTCTACGTCCCCAGGCTAAGCTTTATCAAGATAGAAGCACCCGCCAAAGAAGTCCCGGTATCGGCTCTTCTGCGGTTCTCTCCTGGAATGGGCGCCCGGCACCGCGTGAGACTACGCGGCGTGGTCGAATACCAGCATGTCGGGAGCGATCTTTTTCTTCAGATTCAAGGCAAGGGGCTTCGCGTGCTCACGCCGCAATCGACTCCTCTTGCGGTTGGCGATCTTGTGGACGTGCTCGGTTTTCCGGCAATGGGCGGCACGACGCCGATCCTGGAGAATGCGGTATTTCATCGCCTTGGCCATCGGAAAGAACCAGATCCAGAAAAAATGGATCTCAACAAGCCTTGGGAGCAATTCGACAGCGCCTTAGTAACGACCGATGCGAAACTGCTTAGCCGGCAAGCCCAGCCTGACGGTATACGTCTCATGCTGCAAAGTGGCGAAGTGCTTTTCGACGCGACTCTCCCCCCGGGCTTTAGCGGAGATTCCGCGATTCCATTAAATAGTGAGGTGCGGGTTACAGGTATATGCCTGGTTCGTAGTGGAGGATTATGGCGAGTTCCAGAGTCGCTCGGCATGCTGTTGCGCTCGCCTCACGACATAGTGGTGCTCACCACTCCTTCGTGGTGGAATTTGCGTCATACGTTGTGGCTGCTGGCCATTACCGTAAGTATCCTATTGGCCGTCGCGGGATGGGTGGTACTCCTCGGCCGGCGGCTGCGCGAACAGATGTTCATTACGCGGGAAAAGTTAAAGCACAGTGCAGTGCTCGAAGAGCGCAACCGGATTGCGCGGGAGCTGCATGACACGCTCGAACAGGAATTAGCCGGGATAACAATGCAATTGGACCTTGCGACAGATTGTTTTCAGCAGGCCCCACACATTGCGCAGCAGGCGCTTGAGACAGCACGCGATATGAGCCGTCATAGCATGGTTGAGGCGCGACGCTCAGTATGGGACCTGCGGTGCCAGCTGCTGGAACGTGGCGATCTAGTCTCTGCAATATCACAAATCGTCGAGCCGCTGGTTTCGCCCGAGCATGCGAAGGTGAATGTCGATATCAAGGGAAGCCCAGTGCGCCTGCCCGGGCAAAAGGAGATGAACCTGCTGCGCATAGCTCAGGAAGCGGTAGCGAACGCGGTGAAACATGGACGCGCTCATCAAGTTAATATCGAATTGCTGTACACATCCATGTCTGTTTGCCTGAATGTAATTGATGATGGTTGCGGTTTTGCTGCCAGCCAGGCGGCACCTACGGGGCATTTTGGACTCCTCGACATGCGTGAGCGCGCGCATTCGATGGGCAGCTGCCTGAATGTTGAAAGCGAACTCGGACGCGGAACTCGCATCTCACTGCAAATTTCGCTGGACCCAAACGAAGCACACCATGCAGAATTCAAAACCAATACGTATTCTGGTGGTTGACGACCACTTCATGGTCCGGATGGGTCTCTCTTCTTCCTTGAATGTTGAGAAGGATATGGAGGTGGTGGCCGAAGCCGGCAGCGGCGAGGCCGCATTGGAGGCTTACCGCACTCACCAGCCGAGCCTGGTGATTATGGACCTCAGGCTTCCCGGCATGAGCGGCACTGAGTGCACGGCGGCATTGGTTCGCGAATTCCCCGACGCATGCATCCTCATAGTCTCCACCCATTCGGGAGAGGAAGAAATCTATCGCGCGATAGAGGCAGGTGCGCGCGGATACGTCGTGAAAAGCATCGTTCGCGAAGAGCTTCTGCGCGCGGTTCGTGAGGTTCACGGCGGCGGAAGGTATCTGGATCCTATCGTGGCTTCACAACTGGCCAAGCGCCAGCGCCATCGTTCACTAAGCACGAGGGAAGTTGATGTCCTCCGTTTGGTCGCCAAAGGATTCGGCAACAGAGATATCGCGGGCGCCCTCAATATTGCGGAAGTAACCGTCAAACTGCATGTCAGCCATGTGCTGGAGAAACTGGACGTGAAGGACCGCACAGAGGCGGCTACAGTTGCGCTGCGA
>Ga0207664_10001264_pt1 | contig 16676 bp, 18 predicted proteins | sample LARL83metaG_FD_184349 | JGI IMG/M metagenome (GOLD analysis project Ga0207664, IMG submission 184349) | Corn, switchgrass and miscanthus rhizosphere microbial communities from Kellogg Biological Station, Michigan, USA - LAR L8-3 metaG... | ecosystem: Host-associated > Plants > Roots >... | reverse complement strand
GCCACTGAGGTGATGCCCGCACCCTTGTCCCAACCCTGGAACCAGAAGAAGAACAAGAAAGCGACGGCGAGGTTCAACCACATGGCCGGACGCGGTATGCCGTAGACCGGGTGTACTTGGCCGAAGATCTTCCACAGCGTGCCGTTGCGCTCCATGCCCCAGAGCATGCGTGAGCTGGAGGCCATGTAAGTAGAGCCGGTGCCGCTGGGACTCACGAAGGCATCCATATAAAGCAGGATGGCCAGGAAATTAATATTGGCCGCCAAGGCCAGTTGCGCGTAGGGCGAGCTGAACTGGATGCCGCTCCAGCCAGCCTTGGCGAGCATCTCGGAGGGCACCGCACCCAGGAAGCCCACCTGCAGCAGCACGTAGATGACTGCACAGATCACGATGGAACCGATAACCGCGATGGGCACATCGCGGCCCGGGTTCTTGGACTCGCCCGCCAGGTTCACCGGGCTCTGGAAGCCGTTGAAGCTGAACACGATGCCTGCAGTGGCGACCGCCGTGAGTACGGCGGCGATATCGACCGTGTGGACGCCGCCGTGGATGCCCACGCTGAAATTCCCGGTATGGAAACCCGAAGCGATCAGCAGGATCGCCGTGAGCGCCGGAATGACCAGCTTGAAGGCGGTGATGACGGTGTTGCTGCGCGCGAACAGTTTCACGCTCCAGAAATTGAGCAAGAAGTAGATCACTACCAGCACCGCGCCGATGGCGAGGCCGGTGTCGCTCACTTGGCCGTCGCGGAACAGGTTGTGGGCCCAGGGGTTGGCCCAGGCCCAGGGCCACGAGGCCATGTACTGCACCGAGGCGAAGGCCTCCACCGGGATCACCGAGACCACCGAGATCCAGGCGGCCCAGGCCGCCAGCGCGCCCACCAGGGAGCCGTGAGTGTAGAGGCCGAAGCGCACCATGCCGCCGGACTCCGGAAACATGGCGCCCAACTCGGCGTATGCCAGGGCGATCACTAGGATCACTCCCGCGCCGATGACCCATGCCCAGATGGCGTCGGGGCCGGCCAGGCGCGCCGCCTTGGAGGCGCCGAACAGCCAGCCTGAGCCGATGATGGAGCCGATGCCGGTCATGGTGAGGGCGATGACGCCCACGTCCCGCCGCAGGGAGGATTTCGTCGACATGCGCTGTTTTCCCTAGTGAGAATCGATATGGGGACTATGCCCGGCGCCCATCATGGCAGCCCAGCCGGACCGTCGCAAACGGGGGTCCAGGTCAGTAGACTCGTGGCCGCCATGAAAGTTTCCCGCACCGACCCGGCCTTCCTGGAGCGCATGGCGAGCATCGCGCTCGCCAACCTGGACCGCGAGTACCCCAACCATATCCAGCACCTGATGGACGGCGATACCGATGCCGCCACGCCCCGCGAGCTGCACCCGGTGTTCTGCGGCGCCTATGACTGGCATTCCGCGGTGCACAACTACTGGCTGCTGGTGCGGCTGATGCGCTTCCTGCCGGAAGGCCGGTTCGTGGCCGCGGCGGACGCATTCCTGGCGCGCCGCCTCAACGCCGCCGACGTGGCGAAGGAATGCCGCTACTTCTCGGAGTCGGGCTCCGGCCCGCGGCGCGCCTCCTGGGAGCGGCCTTACGGACTCGCCTGGTTGCTGCAGCTCACGGCAGAGCTCAAGGAATGGGGTACGCCCCAGGCGCGCGGCTGGTGCACCACGCTCGCGCCGCTGGAAGCCGTGGCTCGGGAGCGCTTCCGCACCTGGCTGCCCAAGCTCTGGTATCCCATCCGCAGCGGCGAGCATTCCCAGACCGCTTTCGCCCTCGGTCTCGTTCACGACTGGGCGCGTAGCAGCGGCGACGCGCCCATGCAGGAACTGGTGCGGGCCAAGGGCATCGAGTTCCATCGCTTCGACGTGGACGGCCCGCTCGCCTACGAACCCTCGGGACAGGACTTCCTCTCGCCGGTGCTGGCGGAGGCGGACCTGCTGCGCCGCCTGATGCCGCCCGCCGAATACGCAGCCTGGTTGACCAAGTTCCTGCCGCGGCTGCCGACCGCGGCGACCCGTTGGCTCGACCCGGCCGTGAGCCGTGACCCCTCGGACCCCAAGCTCGCGCACCTGGACGGCCTGAACCTGAGCCGCGCCTGGATGCTGGAAGGCATGGCGGCAGGCCTGCCGGCGGATGATCCGCGCCGCGCCGCGCTGCAGGGCGCAGCCGACGAGCATGCCAAGGCGGGCCTCGCCTCCATCCGCGAGGAGACCTACGAAGGCAGCCACTGGCTGCCGAGCTTCGCCGTGTACCTGCTCACGGCGCGGGGCCTGGCATGAACCGGGCCACGCTGCGCTACCGCCTGACCCGGCGCTGCCTCGTGCTGCTGCTGCTGTGGGTGATCGGCACCGCCGTGGGCGTCGGTTTCCGCGGTCTCGTCAACCCGGCCACCACCGCCTTCATGCAGGAGCGGCGCGTCGACCTCATGGAGCAAGGCCGCAAGCCGGATCTCGGTTACCGCTGGACGCCCTATGCGCAGATCGCGCCGGTGATGCGCCTCGCGGTGGTGACCGCGGAGGACCAGAATTTCCCGACCCACCATGGCTTCGATTGGGACGCCATGGGCGCCGCCTTCGAGCACAACACCAGGCACAAGCGCGTGCGCGGCGGCAGCACCATCAGCCAGCAGACCGCCAAGAACCTGTGGCTGTGGCCGGGACGCAGCTATGCGCGCAAGGCCCTGGAGGCCTGGTTCACGGTGCTCATCGAGACGGAATGGTCCAAGCGCCGCATCCTCGAGATGTACCTCAATGTGGCGCAGATGGACGACGCGGTGTTCGGCGTGGGCGTGGCCTCGCGACGGCTGTTCGGCGTCGCGCCGGCGCAGCTCAACCGCCAACAGGCGGCGCTGCTGGCCGCTTCGCTGCCGGCGCCGGACATCTACGACGTGAACGACCCGTCGGCCCGCCTGCAGAAGCGTGCCTATTGGATCGAGGATCAGATGGAAGACTTGGGCGGCACCGACTACCTAAGCGACATCGACCGTTGAAGCTTACGCTCTCTCCAAGGCCGCGAACCCGCTGAAGGTGCGCATCTTGGCGCGGAAGCCGGGATGCAGCCCCATCACCGCGCCCACCAGCTTGTAGAGGAACGGCACCTCGAAGCGCTTCAGGCGCTTGGCCTCGCGTGCCGTCTCCCGGTACTCGCCCGGCTTCCAGCCGTAGGGGCGGAAGAACTCCGTGTGTTCCTCGGGCGCGAACTTGAACTGCACCGAGTCGCTGCCCTTCAGGCTGTGGTCGGGCTTGAGGTTGCCCTGGCGCGCCAGCATCCTGAGCAGCGCCGGCGAGGCGGTGTCCATGAGCCAGCGTTTGAACGCAGGCGGCTGGTGCAGGTCTGCCGCCAGCGTCTTCACCGCCTCCGGCTCGAGATAGATGAGCAGCCCCTCGGTGATCACCAGCACCTTGTCGGCGGCGGCGCCCACCTTGGCGAAGAGCGCGCGGCGCGCCTCCACGTCGGTGAGGTCCAGGGCGTGGCGCTCCAGGCGGCAGAAGCACTTGGCGTCCTTCAGCTTCTCGCGCTTGTATTCGACCATGCCCGGCAGGTCCACCTCGATCCAGCGCAGCGTCGCCGGCAGCGCCAGGCGATAGGGGCGGGTGTCGAGGCCCGCCGCCAGGTTCAGCACCGTGTCGAAGCCGTCTTCCTCCACCGCCTTCAGGATCATCTCGTCCAGCACCACGGTGCGCACCACGATGGGCCAGGCCGGGATGCCCGCCTGCTTGGCGATCTCGGCGCCGCGCTCACCCGCGAGCTCGCGGGCATAGGGATCGAAGAACAGGGGGTCCTGCCGCTCGCTCTCCTGGGCACGGAACACCGCGACCCAGAGGGCCGTATCGGAGACGTTGCGGATGGCGTGTTGCTCGGACATCAGGCCCCTTCCATCATTCAGTCGTTTTTCTTTTGTTTCGGGTGGCTATAAGCGCGAGATTTTGCTTATCCGGCAAGGCAAAAATGCCCGAGCAACCGGAGTGTACTCTTCATGTACATGAGGGTTCGCCGCATGCGGCGAACGGGCGGACAGGATGTCCGCCCCGGACCCCAGGAGCGGAGCAGGATAGCGCAGCGAAGTGGGCGAGGCGCGTCTCGCGACAGACGACGCCCCAGCAAGCGCAGCAGCTCGGTGCCGCAAAAGGAAAGGGGTGCAAGCTTTAGATGACGGGTCAGGGGTTCCGAAAGCCGGCCTAGGCAAGAGGGAGGGGCCTAGACACAGGGGTTGGCACATTCGGTAATCCCGCCATCGTAGGGCTTGCACCCCTTAGACCGGTGACTTTGCGCCCCCGCCTTTCGGACGGGTTTGCCGTTTCGTGTATCCCTGGAGTGTAGCACCACGGGCGGGGTTTACAAACCCTCCGTCAGTCGATATGCGTGGATATGCGGCGCAGGAAGTCCACCAGTCCCAGGCGCCGGCCCACGGCCAGCGCCGCTTCCGGGGACAAGGCTTTCAGGGCCATGAGCAGCCGCACCGGTTTGGGGTTCACTACCACCTCCACCTTGCGGCTCTGCAACACCCGCAGCACCGCCCGGGCCACGTCGGCGGGACGGGAGGCGCCGATGCTGCGGGGCGCGGCGGCCTGCTTGCGGGAGAACATGCCGGTCTCGTCCACGAACCCGGGGCAGATCACCGACACCGAGACGCCCGAGTCGCGGATCTCGGCGGCCAGCGAGATGCTCCATTCTGCAAGCCCCCCCTTGCTGCCGGAGTAGGCGGCGCCGAAGGGCATGCCGGTGCGTCCCGCCAGCGAGGCGATGTTCACCACGTGCCCGGCCTTGCGCGCCAGCATGTCTGGCAGCACCTCGCGGGTGAGCAGCATCGGCGCCAGCAGGTTGGTCTCCACGATCCGCTGCAACACCGCCGGCTCCTGCTTGGCGTAGACGCCCAAGTCCTCCACGCCGGCGTTGTTGATGAGCACGTCGATGTGGCCGAACTCGCTGCGGGCGCGGGCCATGAGCGAGGCCCGGTCCGAGACCAGCGTCACGTCCGTGGGCTGGGTGAGCACACGGGTGGCTGCGCCCAAGCTCTTCGCCACCTCCGCGAGCTTGTCCGCGGAACGGGCCGCCAGCAGCAGCTCCGCGCCTTCCGCCGCCAGGGCCCGCGCCATCACCGCCCCCAGGCCCTGGGAAGCGCCGGTGAGCACCACGTGTTTTCCCTTGAGCTCGTTCATGCCCGCGTCCTCCCAAAAGACGAAGCCCCGCTCGTGCGGGGCTTCATCGAGTCATCTCAGCTCAGCCGGCTCACTTGCCGTGGGGCAGGTTATCCAGCGGTCCCGGCAGGCCCGAGAAGTATTCGGCCACGTCCTTGATGTCCTGCTCCGTGAGCGGCGCCACCATGGCGTTCATGGGCGAGCCCTTGCGCTGGTTGAGCTTGTACTCGTGCAGCGCCTGGATGATGTAGTCCTTGTACTGCCCGGCGAGGACCGGCGGCTGCGGGTCCTGACCCTTGTTGCTGATGCCGTTCAGGCTGTGGCAGGCGGCGCACACCTTGGTGGCGATCTCCTTGCCGTTGGCGGCATTGCCATCGGCGAAGGCGGGAGCGGCGAAGGCCAGTGCGGCGAGCGCGATGATGTGCTTGTTCATGGCGTCCCTCACTGCTTGTCCTGGGGCTGCCCCAGGCTCTCGAAGTAGGCGGCGATGTCCTGCATCTGCTGGTCGCTCAGGGACGAGGCCTGGGCGTGCATGGTGTTATGGGCCCGGTCGCCGGCCTTGTATTCCTTGAGGGCCTGTACGATGTAGGCGGCATGCTGGCCGGCCAGCTTCGGCACCCGATAGGTCGGATAGTTGTTGGTGTAGTTCGGGATGCCGTGGCAGCCGATGCAGGTATAGGACTCGGCCTTGCCCTTGGCGGCATCGCCGTCGGCATGGGCGGCCAGGGCGGTGAGCCCCAAGGCCAGGCCCAGGGTGAATGCGCGGATCCGCATCGGATACTCTCCCTTGGACGTATTTCGGATGGGTCGTAGAGGGCGCCTAGGGTATCAAAACCGGGGGTGCCCTGAAACCGCCACCCATATATTAGGACGCATACTGGAGGTAATAGCGGGCTGCCTTGGCCGGTCTTGAAGACCGCGCCCCTCGGCCGCATCCAGTCATATAGAGGTACACCCCATGGACAAGATCAGGAAGAGCGACGCGGAGTGGCAGCAGGCGCTGACCCCCGAGCAGTACGCGGTCATGCGCAAGAAGGCCACCGAGCGGGCCTTCACCGGCAAGTACGTGGATAACCACGAGGCCGGCCTGTACCGCTGCGCCAGCTGCGGCAACCCGCTGTTCTCGTCGGATACGAAGTACGACTCCGGTTCCGGCTGGCCGAGCTTCACCGCCCCCGCGGGCCAAGAGAACGTGGAGATGCACCACGACCGCAGCCATTTCATGGAGCGCACCGAGGTGGTCTGCGCCAAGTGCGACGCGCACCTGGGCCACGTGTTCCCGGACGGCCCCGGCCCGGAAGGCCTGCGTTACTGCATAAACTCCTGTTCCCTGGACTTCAAGAAGGGCGAGAAGTGACCGAGCTGCTGTTCCGGGACGACGCCTACGCCACGGCCTTCGAGGCCACGGTCACGGGCAGCGCACCGGGACGGGTGGTGCTGGACCGCACGCTCTTCTATCCGGAGGGTGGCGGCCAGCCCGGCGACGTGGGCGCCCTGACGCTCCCGGACGGCCGCGAGCTCAAGGTCACGGACACCAAGAAAGGCGAGCAGCCCGGCAGCGTGATGCATGTGCTGGAAGATGCGACGCTGGAGTTGCCAACCGGCACCCGTCTCGCCGGACGCATCGACTGGCCGCGGCGCCACCGCCTCATGCGCATGCACACCTGCCTGCATCTCCTGTCCGCCGTCATCGTCGCCCCGGTCACCGGCGGCGCGGTGGGAGACGGTTACGGCCGCCTCGATTTCGACCTGCCGGAGAGCCCGGACCAGGCGGAAGTGCAGGAGAAGCTCAACGCCCTCATCCGGCAGGACGCGCCGGTCTCCTTCCGCTGGATCACCGACGCGGAGCTGGACGCACAACCGGAGCTGGTGAAGACCCTCTCGGTCCAGCCGCCGCGCGGCGCCGGCCGGGTGCGCCTGGTGCAGGTGGAAGGCATCGACCTGCAGCCCTGCGGCGGTACCCACGTGGCGCGCATCGGCGAGATCGGCGAAGTGCTCATCGCCAAGGTCGAGAAGAAGGGCAAGCAGAACCGCCGCGTACGGCTCGAGTTCCCAGCCGCTACCTGACACCGGCGAGAGTGCTACGTCGATGCCGGTCTGCCGGCGCGGCCATCTAGTGCAGATCCCGGAACAGATCCGCGATATACGCCAGGAACAGCGCCGCGCTCAATATCGTATAGACCTTGTGGAAGGTCTCATTCCGGATCGCGATCAAGGCCGCGCTGCCGGCGATGAAGAACACCTGGAACCACAGGTTCGCCCCGTAGGGCAGGTTCCCCGCCAACACCACGTCCTTGAGCAGGCTGAACAGCAGCGCCACGATGAACAGCCCATAGAACCACGGCACCTGCCTGAAGTAGCTGCGGCGCAGGTCCACCTGGCGTTCCTCGGCGAAGTCCGGCAGCACCAGGGCCGCCACCATGTAGATGCAGGTGTTCTCCAGGAGCACCACTATGAAGCCGATGAAGTTCCAATGGGCCTGATGCCGCAGACCGAAGCTGGCCCACCAGCTCTGCACTGCGATGAGCAGGATCAGGAAGGCCCACACCAGGGAAGGCCAGTACAGCGTCACCGTATGGCGGAAGTGCAGCAGGCCGCGGAAGCCCTGCAGGATCTGCGTGATCGCGAGACCCAAGATGATGGCGATCAACACCGATAGATAGCTGTATTCATCCATCTCCCGTTCCCTTCCCAAATGGAAAGCCGCCCGAAGAGGGCGGCTTCTTTTCGATCTAGACTGAAGACCGGGAAACGGGTTGGCCGCTGCGGCCAACTCCGGCTCTCCGCGTCCTGCTTCGAGCCCCGGCTCCGGGCGGGCTCCGCTGCCCGCCCCTGCTCGTGGGCAGTTGCTCGCAGAGTACGGCGAGCATGCCCATCGGCACGCTCGAGACGCTCCGGCCTCTTATCCCCTCGCTGCCCTCTTCGCAGCCTTCTCGGCGCGCTTCTCTTTCAGGCTCTTCTGCGGCTTCTTCTTGTCTTCCTTCTTCCGTTCCATACCTTTGCTCATGGCGCGCTCCTCGAGATGAGTGGGGTGGTACCGGGCATCAATCTTAGCCAGCCCTTCGCCTGGGCGCTAGCGCGCCGCCTTCAGGCGCAAGGTCCACAGGTCGCCCGTCAGCTTGGGGTCCCCGGCGTAGGCGTAGGGCAGCCAGAAGTAGCCGGCCATGCCCCAGTTCGTCCCATAGGAGTTGCGCATCAGCAGGCGCTCCTGGGCATCGTCATACCCCACCGCCATCACCGCATGGGTCCCCAGCAGGCTCTCGCCCGCCTTCGGCACGGGATAGGTCTCGGCCTGGTGGGCCGCCTCGGTCTCGGACCCGGAGTAGATGTCGAAGGACATCACGAAGGGGGAGCCGGACGCGAGGCAGGCGCGCATGTGGCCCAGGTCCTGCGCCAGACGCGCGTAGCTCATGTCCTCGTAGCGCACCGCTTCCTCATAACAAGGCCGGGAAGGTTCGGTGTTCACCTTGGCGGCGTCGTAAGGCCAGCGCGGCTCCGGGCAGTCGCCGTGCTGCATGAGCACCTTGATGGCCTCCCGCAAGGGCGCGCCGCCGTCCTTGTCCTGGGTGCCCAGCAGCCGGCGCTCGTTGTAATAGATGAAGAGCCGCGACGGCGTGAACTCGGGCTGGAGGCCGTGCCGCATGCGCTCGAACTGCACGGCCGCCGCCGCGGCGTTGGCGGTGCAGCTCTGCAATGGGCGCTGGTCGTAGACCGGCGGACACTGCGCCCGCAGGTCCACGGAACGGGGCAGGGACTGCCGGGCCGGCGGCACGTAGGCGCGATCGCGGGAGTCAGGGGCGTCCCGATGGGCGCCGAAGAAGCGTTTGTCCTGGAGCATGGGGGCGATTATCAGCGGAGAAGCTCCACGCCGCGCCTCCCCGCGTGCCTCCTAATCATTTACATTTGATTATAATAATATGATAATGATTATGCGCGCCCGATCGTCCTGGATCCGCGGCCGCATCGCCATGCTTGCCATACACCAAGCTTTCCGCGCCGGCCTGCTCAAGCCCGAGCACTGGCTGCGCAACATCCTCTCCGGCCTCATCGTCGGCGTGGTCGCCTTGCCCCTCGCCATGGCCTTCGCCATCGCCAGCGGCGCGCGGCCCGAGCAGGGCATCTACACCTCCATCGTCGCCGGTGCCGCGGTCTCGCTCTTCGGCGGCAGCCGCGTGCAGATCGCCGGGCCCACCGGCGCCTTCATCGTCATCCTCTCCGGCATCACCGCCCGCTACGGCATCGACGGCCTGCAGACCGCCACGCTCATGGCCGGCGTCATCCTCATCGGCCTCGGTGCCGCGCGCCTCGGCAGCATCATCAAGTACATACCGGACCCGGTGATCGTCGGCTTCACCGCCGGCATCGGCGTCATTATCTTCGTCGGCCAGTGGGGCGACTTCCTCGGCCTGCCCAAGGTCGGCGGCGCGCACTTCCACGAGAAGCTCTGGCATCTGCTGCAGGTGCTGTCGCAGTTCCATCCCGCCACCGCCGTGCTCGCGCTGCTCAGCCTGCTCATCGTGGTGGCCGTGCCCATGGTCCCGGGGCTGCGCCGTGTGCCCGGCCCGCTCATCGCCATGCTGGTGGCCACCGGCCTGCAGCGCATCTTCCATTTCGGCGGCGTCGCCACCTTGGGATCGGTGTTCGGCGGCATCCCCACCGGCCTGCCGCCCTTCCATCTGCCGGCGCTCGGCCTCTCCCGCATGATCGAGCTCATCGGCCCGGCCTTCGCCATCGCCATGCTCGGCGCCATCGAATCCCTGCTCTCCGCCGTGGTCTCGGACGGCATGGCCGGCACCCGCCACGACTCCAACCAGGAGCTGCTGGGGCAGGGCCTCGCCAACGTGCTCTCGCCGCTGTTCGGCGGCATCGCCGCCACCGGCGCCATCGCCCGCACTGCCACCAACATCCGCACCGGCGGCGACAGCCCGCTCTCCGGCCTGGTGCACAGCCTCACGCTGCTGCTGGTGATCCTGTTCCTCGCGCCCCTCGCGCTCGACGTGCCGGTCTGCGCGCTCGCCGCCATCCTGTTCGTGGTGGCCTGGAACATGAGCGAGGCCCGGCACTTCCTGCACATGCTGCGGCGCGCGCCACGGGCCGACGTCGCCATCCTGCTCGTCACCTTCGGCCTCACCGTGTTCACCGACCTGGTGGTGGCCGTCAACATCGGCGTGATCCTCGCCATGCTGCATTTCATGCGGCGCATGGCCAAGAGCGTCGAGGTGCAGCAGCAGGACGGCGGCGACCTGGCCCAGGAGCTGGCCGGCCAGGGCCTGGCCGCGCTGCCGAAAGGCGTACTGGTCTACGCCATCGAAGGCCCGTTCTTCTTCGGCGCCGTGGAGAACTTCGAGCAGGCCCTGGTGCACACCCACCTCGACCCCAGGCTGCTGGTGATCCGCCTGAATCGCGTGCCCTTCATGGACATCACCGGGCTGCAGGCCCTCGAGGAAGCGGTGCACAACCTGCGCCGGCGCCAGGTGCGGGTGGTGCTCTGCGAAGCCAACCCGCGGGTGCACGGCAAGCTGCAGCGTGCCGGCCTGCTCACGCTGCTGGGCGAGGGCGGCTACGCCCCCAGCCTGGGTGTCGCTTTACAGGGAGTCGAACAGGCCGTCTGAACCGGGACGGTCTCTTAAGCCGAAGCCTCCGCAACCTGATCGCCCCTACCCTCGAACCACCGATTGGCCAGAGGTCGATAGAGCAGCATCGACGCCACCACCGGGAAGACCAGAGAAGGCAATACAAATTGGGGCCAAGGCGTGACCCAGGCCGAGAACCCCGTCATCAGCAGCGCAGACACGATATAGACGTGCCGTCCCCAACCTTGCCGCAGCAGCATCGCCACCGCACAGAACACGTGGAGTATCAGGCTGCTGGTGGCCACCGCCAGGACCACTGCGTAAGGCAGCCGGTACGAGGCGAACAGCGGCCGCATCATCGGCCAGTCATGCATGGTCCAGCCCGCGAGGCAACCCATCAGGCCGAAACCCCCGAACACGATCAACAGCCAGGCGATCACGGTCACGGACTCCGGGCGAGCGACGCCCATGCCGGGGCCGAAGTGAGCAGAACTGCGATCTGTCGTTGCCATGGCTCACACCCAACTGGTTTCACCCTGGAAAGTGTAGCAGGGCAGGTCCTGCGGCGACCCGGATGGAACCGGAGTACCATCCCCCCATCATCCACAGCGAGGCCGGAAGCCGCAGCCATGTCCCAACGCTCTCTCTTCGTCACCGTGGCCGGCTGCATCTTCGCGGTCATCGCGGGCTTCGGCGCCTTCTATTGCCTCTTGTTCCTGTTCCTGCCCCAAGACCAGCTCATGGGTCTGGTCAAGGACCAGCAGGCCAGCATGCCCAAAGGCATGCCCACGCCGGACGCCGCCACCCTCGTGCAGCTCATGCGCAGCCTCATGTTCGGCGTCTTCGTGGTGCTCGCCTGGGCGCTGCTCTCCGGCATCGGCCTCGTCAAGCGCAAGCCCTGGGCCCGCCTCTCCTGCGTGGTGCTGCTGACGCTCGGCGTGGTGCTCGGCATGCTCTACGTCCTCATCGGCCTCGCCGCCGGCAGCCTCTCCGCAGGCCAGGGCCGCCTCGGCGCCGTGATGGCCTTCGGCGCAGCGTTCGCCGCCCTCTGCGGCGTCGTCCTCTATAGGCTCAATACCGCCAAGGTGAAGCAGGAATTCCTTCCTCCGAAGGCCTGATCCCTAGCCCGCCATGCCTGGGAATCCCCGTGGATTCCGCGCCAGGTTGCCCTGTATTCGAGCAGACATATAAGATTGCCTCTGGCAGGAGATTTAGGGGACCTGCCACACCGCCGAATACACCTTCATCTGGGGAATCTACGTTATGGGTGAGCAGCGACAGCTGCAAACGACCGCGACAGGAAGCGCGGGCAGGCCGGCCCGCACAGCAGGAAGCGTAGCGGGGTAGGTGGCGATAGCCACCCCGTTTCTCTCCCGATTTTCTGACTCAGCAAATCACTTAGGGGTCTCAAGTCATGGAACAGACACGTCTCATGCGACTCGCCGCCGCCAGCCTCACCGTGGGCATCGCCCTCGCCGCCATCCCCGTGGAAGCGGGCACCGATAGCTGGAGCATCGCGGGTTCACCCTCCGGCGGCTGGGTCGGCAAGCTGATCGTGGACCCGTCCACGCCCAGCACCCTGTACACCCTGTCCAGTTCCGGCGTGTACAAGAGCACCGATTCCGGCGGCAGTTGGAGTGTGATCCTGCCGCGCCTCGACCAGCCGGAAGACATGGCCATCGACCCGCTGCATCCAGCCACACTGTACGTGGCGTCCGGCGCCTCTGAAGGCGTCGCCACCATCGTCAAGACCACGGATGGCGGCGCCACCTGGACCGATGCCGATACCGGCATCGGACAGATCGAAGGCAGCGAGCCTGACGCCATCTTCGGCATCACCGTGGACCCGGTGGATGAAGGCACACTCTACGCCACGGCCCTGAATACCGGCGTGTACAAGAGCACGGACGGCGGTGCCCACTGGCACACCATCAACACCGGCCTAGGCGGCCTCATCGGTGGTTCCCTGGAAGGGTTCATTTACCCCGTAGCCGTCGATCCCGCAAATCCTCAGATCCTGTACTTCGGCACCCAGGTCGCGGGGCCCAATGGCGGTGCCTTCGCCGATCAGGCTCTCTCCGGCATCTTCCGCAGCACCGACGGCGGTGCCCACTGGACACAGCGTCTCGATCATCAAGGCGTCACCTATATCGTGCCGGACCCTTCCAACCCCGCCACCGTCTATGCCGGCGGTCCCTGGGTCTCCACCGACAGTGGTGACACCTGGTCACCCATGAGCGGACCCGTATATCAGGTCCTCGTAGTGGACCCCAGCGACTCCCTGCACATGTGGGGCAACGATTTCGCCACCGGTGTCTATGAGACGACCGATGGCGGCACCACCTGGAACCCCGCCAGCCTCGGCAGCGGCATCAGCGCCGCCACCGTCGCCATGGATCCGGTCACCCCCGCGAACGTCTATGCCGCCACCAACTGGGGCGTCTTCAAGAGCGCGGACAGCGGCGCCACCTGGGCGGCTGCCAACCAAGGCCTGCACAACGTGGTAGTGGATCAGATGCTCGAAGGCAAAGACGGCATCGTCTATCTCGCCTCGGGCGGCAACGGCATCTACAAGAGCGCGGACCAGGGCGTCACCTGGGCCCAGGTCGGCGCCGCCAGCGGCCCCACCGGCTCGCTGCCCACCGCAGGTGATGACGTCACCGTGCTGGTGCAGGATCCCAAGGCCAACAGCACGCTCTATGCCGGCACCACCGGCGGCATCTACATGACCACCGATGGCGGCGACAGTTGGAGCGAGACCGACAGCGGAGTTCCAGGCGGCGGTTATACGCTCGGCCTGGCCATGGACCCCGAAGTCCCCACCACGCTCTATGCCGCCACCGACCGCGACGGCGCCGGCGTGTACAAGTCCATCGACGGCGGCACCACCTGGAATGCCTCCGGCACCGGCCTCAAGATCAGTTCCGCAGGCGGCTTCCAGGCCCTCGCGGTCGATCCGCACCACAGCGACGTCGTGTATGCCGGCGCTTTCGCCACCGGGCTCTACAAGAGCACCGACGGCGGCGCCAGCTGGCAGGCGGACGACGGCGCCATCGGCGTGACCGATATCTGGGCCATAGCGGTGGACCCCACCGATTCCAACGTTGTCTACACCGCCACCAGCAACGGCTTCTTCAAGAGCACCGACGCCGGCGCCACCTGGACGGAGTCCGACAACGGCCTGGACGGCCACTGGCTGATGACCGACATCCAGATCGATGCCGCCGATCCCTCCATCATCGTGGCCTCGCAGCGTTACGGCATGGGTGACTCTTACATCAGCCCCGACGGCGGAGCCGACTGGTTCGACCTCGCCACGCTCACCTCCAGTTCGGCCCGCACCGCCGCGCAGCCTAAGTCCATGGGCGCCTCCGTCCACAAGATGTTCAGACCCGGCGCGCCCCAGAGCCGCAGCGTGCCCAAGCTGCTCATCAGCGCCGCCGTGATGGATCCCCGCCATCCTACCGACCTCTTCGGCGGCGGCAGCGACGGCCAGGTCTACCGCATGAACGTCAAGGATCTGCCCAAGGTCACCAGCAGTGGCGGCGGCACACCGCCTCCCGCCAGTTCCGGCGGCGGCGGCGACCTCAGCCTGCTGATGCTGGGTCTGCTCGGCTTCGCTGCGCTACGCCGGAAAATCTGACCTCGTCATCCCCGTGAAAACGGGGATCCAGGTCCAGAAAAAAATCGCCCCTCTCTCGAGGGGCGATTCATTTCAGGATCGTCATTCCCGCAGAAGCGGGAATCCAGTCCAACTAGGCCGGCTTCATCATTAGTTTGCCGGAGGCGGCATCTCATCTCCGCCCATATCCCCCTCGTCCCCATGCCGCTCCTTCATTGCCTTGCAATGCTCATCATCGGGATTCTTCGAGCAATATTTCTTCATATGCTCATGCATCTTGTGCATCATCTCTTCGCACTTCTGGCCATTGGCCTCGCAATACTCCCGGCGTTTCTCGGCCCAAGGTGAGCAGCTGTGACCGCCAGGGATGGCGGGAATGCAGGTTTTCCCGGGACTAAGAAAACCTGCCTGCGAACGCCCGTGCCGGGAGCACGGGCCGGCCTGCCGGCGTAGCCGGACGCGTAGCCGGGGAGGTGACGTAGTCACCCAGAATGAAACAGCCCCGCTTGAGCGGGGCTGTTTTAGTTCAATCACTTGGTCGGCGGCGGGGGCATATCGTTCATATCCCCCTCGTCCCCATGCCGCTCCTTCATTGCCTTGCAATGTTCATCGTCGGGATTCTTCGAGCAATATTTCTTCATGTGCTCATGCATCTTATGCATGCGTTCTTCGCATTCCTGGCCATGGGCATCACAGTACTCCCGCCGCCGCTCCGCCCATGCTTTGAGCGCCGTGCACTTGTCGGCATTCGCCGAGCACCACTGGTCGAACTTCGCGGCATTGTCCTTGCACTCCTTATCGTGCTGGGAGCAATACCGCAGGCCGGGGTGGGGTTTGCCCGTGCTGGCGGCCGGAGCAGGAGTTGCTGCGAAGGCGGTTCCGCATAGCGCCAGCAAGGCCGCGAAAAATAGGGACTTGAGCTTCATGGACTGGACTCCTCTGTTAGGGGGCTAAGACCCATAACGAGGCAGCGTATCGGAGAGTTGACTAGCTTTATGTAACCAAGTGTTTGTAACGGCACGTAAGTGCCCGCCGGCATACGCAGCGCCTCTCAAATGGCCTTGCAGTCGTAATGCGCGCTATCCACCATCCCCGCCCCGGGATCGTTGCTCCAGTCCCAGGTGCCTTTGCTCTTGTCGAACGTGTTGGTCTCGACCCAACTGCCTGTCTTCTTGCTCCAGCTCGCGATGCCGCTCTTGTCGAAGGTCACCACTTCTCCGATCGATTTCAGGCTGGTCGCATCGGCGCCCATGTTCACGGTGCCGTCGGCGTCGAAGCGCACGAAGATGTCGCGCGTCTTCTGGGCCGAGTGGCAGTCGTAAGTCACTCCCGCCGAGAAAGCAGCCGCCACGGTGTGTGTCTGTGCGTTTGGAACAGAGGCCGCTGGTGCAGGGGCCTTATTGCAGGCCGTTAGCAGGGCGGCGAGAGTCAGGGCAGAAAGTGAGATGGCAGTGATGCGTGGCATGCAAACCCCCGACAAAGCCCCTAGGGGCTTGAATCTACTCCGGACTAATCATGCCCGCCACCGGGCATAATATTCAGAAGGGAGACCATGAAAGCCGCCAATCTGCTGCTCCGATTCCTGCTAGAGCTGGCTGCTCTGTTTGCGGTGAGCTACGCCGCCTACCATTCGGTCGAAGACGAGGCCGCCCGGCTCGCGCTGTGTACGGCCGCCCCAATAGTCTTCGCGGTTTTATGGGGGCTGTTTGCTGCTCATAAAGCCAAGTTCCCGCCGCCGGAACCTTTGAAAGCCCTCATCGGCGCGGTCCTCCTGGAGGTCACGCCGGGGGTCCTCGCGTGGGGAGGCCAGGGCCTCTGGGCTGCAGTCATCGCCGTGGTGATCGCGGCGAATTCGTGGTGGGTCCGCGGCATGCCGCGGACGCCCGTGCAGGGATAGCACGGGCGGGCCGGCCGACGAAGCAGGAAGCGCAGTCGGGGAGGTGACGGAGTCACCCCGTTTTCGATTATTCCTTCGGTTTCTTGAACTTGTTCTTATTCTTGTTCTTACGTTTCCCAGTGCCGGGCGGGTTTTCCACCGACCGATGCTTAACAGCTGCTTCAGCCTCCAGGCTCCCGTCGGCGTTCAGGCGGGACAAATTGAGCGGCCTCCCCGCCACCCGCGTCTTCTTCAGCCCATTGAAGATCTCCGCCGGCATCCCCTCCGGCAGGTCCACGGTGCTGTAGTCCTCATATAGGCGGATGCGCCCGATCAGCCGGCCCTCGATGCCCGCCTCGTTGGCGATGGCCCCCACGATGTTCCCCGGCTTCGCCCCGTGGCTTAAGCCCACCTCCAGGCGGAAAGTCTCCATGCCGGTCTCTGGCACGCTCTCA
>Ga0207664_10001263_pt1 | contig 16687 bp, 15 predicted proteins | sample LARL83metaG_FD_184349 | JGI IMG/M metagenome (GOLD analysis project Ga0207664, IMG submission 184349) | Corn, switchgrass and miscanthus rhizosphere microbial communities from Kellogg Biological Station, Michigan, USA - LAR L8-3 metaG... | ecosystem: Host-associated > Plants > Roots >... | reverse complement strand
CTGCTGATGTCCGACCGCATCGACGAGTGGATGATCGGCAGCTTGAGCGAGTACGACGGCAAGAAGCTCAAGAGCGTCGCCAAGGGCGACGTGCCGCTGGACGAGGCCGACAAGAAGAAGCAGGAAGCGGCGACGAAGGAAGCCGAGCCGCTGCTGAAGAAACTCAAGGACCTGCTCGGCGACCGCGTGGGCGAGGTAAAGGTGTCAGCCCGTCTGACCGACTCGCCGTCGTGCCTGGCGTTGAGCGACTACGAGATGGCCCCGCATCTGGCCCGCCTGCTGCGCGAAGCCGGGCAGGACATGCCCGAGAGCAAGCCGACGCTGGAGATCAACCCCGCGCATGCGCTGGTCAAGCGGGTCGAGACCGAAGCCGACGAGGCCAAGGCGCGCGACCTCGCCACCTTGCTGCTGGAGCAGGCGGAGATTTCCGCGGGTGCGCAGTTGCCGGATCCGTCGGCGTTCGTGCAGCGGATGAATCGGGTGTTGCTGGGTTGATTGGCAGCCCCCGTTGCTGAGATGAGAAGGCCGCCAGCTTGGCGGCCTTTTTTTTGCGATACATCACCGCACGTCATTCGGCGCTTTTCCTTTCTCACCACGAGGGCGATGGCTGTGGGAGGAGCAGGCGCGAGTCAGCAGCTGTGCCTTGTCGATCAGTAGCGCCTCTGCTGATACGCGGTACTCGCCCTTTGCGTAATTGCGGAAGCCATCTGCAACAGGTTCGAGCGCGGCGAAGGACTCCGCATCGTCTTGCAAGGCATCCATGCGACCCGGATTGAAGGAAACCATCACCGGGACGGCATTCAGAGCACTAGGATGTTCCCGATCACCCGGACGCAAGGAGACATGCAAATGACGAAACTGGTAACCGCGGGCCTCCTCATGGCTCTGCTGACAACCGCCGCCCATGCGCAGACCAATGCGGGCGAACAGAAATCCGATCCGAACCTTCCCTTCACCATCACGAAGGTGGCGAGCTTCGATCTGCCCTGGCGCATCGCCTTCCTGCCCGATGGCCGCATGCTGGTGACCGAGAAGGTCGGCCGCGTCGATCTGGTCACACCGCAGGGCGCCAAGACCGAAATCGCCGGCGTTCCGCCCAGCTATGTCGAAGGCCAGAACGGCATGCTGGGCGTCTTCCTCTCGCCTCATTACGCCACTGACCACCATGTGTATCTCACCTACGTCGCACCGGGCGACTATGGCGGCGGCCTGGTGCTGGGGCGGGGCCGGCTCGTGCTGGACGGCAAACAGCCCCGGCTGGATGGATTCCAGGTGCTGTGGCGCCAGATGCCCATGGGCAAGGGCGGCCAGGCCGGCGCCCAGATCGCCTTCTCGCCGGATGGCAAGTACCTCTTCCTCACGGTGGGCGACCGCCAGCGCTTCACTCCCGCGCAGGATCCCAATCAGCCGGAAGGGAAGATCCTGCGGCTGACGCTGGACGGCAAACCCGCGCCGGGCAATCCGTGGGCAGGCAAGGTTGGCGCCCGCACCATTCCGCTGATCGATCCGCCAACCGATACGGAAGCGGCCAAGACCGCGCCGGTGGTCAGCACCTATACGTTCCCCGGGCCCAACCTGACGCCGGCCGAAACCTGGAGCACCGGCCACCGCACACCTTACGGCCTCGCCTTCGCTCCCGACGGCCGACTGTGGGAACTCGAACATGGCCCGCGCGGCGGCGACGAACTGAACCTGATCAAGCGCGGCAAGAACTACGGCTGGCCGCTGGTCTCCTATGGCGTCAACTATGACGGCGTGCCCATCCCCAGTCCCGATACGCGGCCCGATCTCGTCAAGCCCGTGATCTATTGGGTGCCGGTGATCGCGCCGGGCAACCTGATGTTCTACAAGGGCAGCATGTTCCCGCAATGGAAGGGCAGTGCGTTGATCAGCGGCCTTGTCAGCGAGGGAATTATTCGCGTCACCTTTGACGGCAAGGGCGGCGCCACCGCGGCCCAGCGTTGGACCATCGGCAAACGCATCCGCGATATCGAGGAGGCGCCAGACGGCTCGCTCTGGATGCTGGAAGACGCCGAGCCAGGTGGGCTGTTCCGGCTCACGCCGAAATGATCCGGTGGGTCAGCTGCCGCTGCGGACACACAACAGCCGTTCCAAACCATACCCGTCATTCCGGCGAAGGCCGGAATCGCACTTCATCGTCGTAGCGCTCTATGGAGAGCAAAAAGCTTTCGTGCTCTGCGGAGCGCGAGTCACTTCTCTTTTGCTTGTCCACGTGCACGCAGGAGCGTGCGCGAACAGCGAAGCTTGCCCGAAGGACGTAGGGCAGGATGCCCGGAGTAAAAGAGAAGTAACCAGAGAAAACGACATCCGCTTGGCGCTTTGCCAGGCATCGGGCAGCCACTCCTGCGTTGCCTCAACTCGGGCATCCATGTCGACTCCCGCTACGCGGCCTGTCGTCCCCAACTCACCGTCGCGCAGGGGTTCAGGGTAGAGCGGCGGGCTATCCTGGCCCGCCCTCGATGCGTGGGCTGCGTGGGCGATGCGAGCGGATCTGATGTGATCAATTCAACCGTTGAAACGAGCCAGATACGTCACCGGATCGAGCTTGCAGTGGGTTTCTATTGAGCCGGGCAGCTGAAACACCCGGGGCTTCTCGCGAAAGTCGAAGAGCCTATACAGGCGATACTTGTCCGCATCAGCGTTTGATCGTGCGATTTCGTTGCGGCTGACATAGAACGGTGTCAGCTCACCGAATGCGGTCGTCTTGACCTCGATCAAACGCTCACGACCGTCGCTTTCGAAAGAGAGAACGTCGTAGCCCAAGCCATCGCCCTGGCTTGCAGCAACATGCTCGACGCGCTCACTCAATGCCCTTTTGCCTTCGGCAAGTAACCTGCGTGATTCGAGTTCAAGCACAAACAATTCGCCTGCGCGGCCAAGCGAACGGTTGCGAGCTTCGCGAGCGAGATAATCGCGCCGGACGGGCAAGAAATTGGGTGAGTAGTCAGCCGCTGTTTCGCGGACCTTCGAGGGCTTCGGTGCGGTCACCCAAGCGGCGTGTGAATCGCTCACTGCGATCTCGATGGCGGGGCGCTCAACGGCGGCTTGTGCTGCAGCATCGACGACCTGGTTTCCCGCTAGTTGCGATTCCACTACATACAGCAGTTCCAACTGGTAGTTGAAGCGAGGCTTGTAGCCATTGATGTTGGGATACCCCAGCGCAAGAAGAACGGCGCTGATGTTGCAGTGCTTGAACTCCACAGATCCGCGGCTGCGGTCATCAAGTTTCTGCATCAACGCTTCAGCGTACTCGGTCTTGTTGTAGCGCTGACCATTGAGCTCCAGTGCGAGCATCGTGAGGTACGAGGCGACACACGCCTCCACCTCAACTCGCGACCAGTTATCACCTTTAGCCATCTGATGGGCTCCCGAATAAATGCTTCCGAGTATAGACAGGTAGCCCGCTGCCGTAGTCGATGGGACAAAGCACCGGCCATGTCGCTTGTGGTCGTGCCGTGGTATCGCCCACTATGTTGAACATCACGCATTGGGGAAGGGTTGGGCGATGACTCACACATCAGGCATGCAGCGATGGTGCGCATGGTCAGCGCTGCTGCTGGTGGTTTCCCTGACGACCATTGTTCGTGCCGATTCGTGGCCGCCTCCCACGCCACAGAGCTATCTGTCGATCGATAAGACGTGGCGCTTCACCGTGACCCCACGGGCGCTGAGTGGGCAGCTTGCCTACTTCGAAGACAAGGTGGCCCATCGCAAACCAGCGGGCGCCATACCTGGAAACCTGCAGAAGCAGGCGCAGGGTTTCATGGAGCATCTTGAACAGGGGCAGTGGCGTGCGGTGTGGAATGCACCGCTAGTCAACGACGTCGGTCCGGTGAGCGCCATTGTGTCGCCGTCGGGGCGGGTGGTGACATTCGACAATTGGGCCAGCATGGGTTGGGGCAACGATGCCGTGGTGCTATATACCTCGCAGGGCAGACCGTTGCGGGTGATGGGGCTGAAGGATTTTCTGCCCGCGGAATACATCGAGGCATTACCCAGCAGTGTCAGTTCGTTATGGTGGGGTGGTGGACACTACTTTTCTGCCGACGGCAGGCAGCTAGTATTGCGCGTGGCGATTCCCTTCATTCACGGCCCCGGGCGCTCGGCGATAGCGGATGAAGATGCCCCGCATCTGGAGATGAGGTTCGACCTCGCGACGGGGCGGCTCTTTCCTGTCGAAGAAAAAGCGTGGTCGTCGGCGATGGCTGCCGCGCGCGAGGTCAATGCCGCCACCCATAAGGCAGAAATGGTTGCGCAGGCGCACTTCATTGCGCCACTGACCGGCCCGCACAGCGATTTAGATCAGGACTGGCACGGCTACCTGATCGAGGCGTTCTTCCGGCTCGATCCGGACTGGAAGGATGACTTTCCTGCAACCAAGGTCCTTCGATTGCCACAGCGACCCGACTATCAAGCTTCCGTCGGATTCCTCAGGGACGCGTTGCACGACGAACTGAGCCAGGACGGTGCGCTCATGATCGCCTCCCCTTCACAAGACAACCTCGTGCGCGTGCTGACCGAACTGGGGCCTGGCGTGCGCCGAGGTTGGTTGAAGCATGCCCGCGTGTACGTGGTCGTCGACGCGGCACATAAGGCCGCTGTTGCGAAGGCGCTGGCACTCAGTGGCGCAAAGTTCATCCCGCTGGATCCCAATCGACCGATTCCGCAGCGCAAAGAGCGCCTGGATGCGTATATGGCGCGGAAATAGAGCATAGGGAAACTTGAACCTGGATCAGAGTGCTTTTTTTTTGAGCTTTTACCTGCGTTCGTTGATTGCACAGCTTCTCAACAGAAAGACAAGGTCATTCATGCACGACGAAGATTCATCAGCCATAAAAGCTTCGCTCGATCTCATCAAAAATGCAGCTTTCGATATGCCTTACAAGCGACCAAGCTCTACACGATCGAACGGGAGCTTTTCCAAGAAACGTGAATGGCAGCTTTGGGTTCTGTGGTTTTTCGGTGTACGCAGTAGCCGTAATCATCAGGTTTATGGCGGAGCCTAGTCTGTTGCACTAATTGAGCGCAGTAATCCGTTGGCTGGACGCTGTGGTACTTGGAGCCGAGCGCACGTTCGCATGCTTACGAGGCTTGCTCACGATCGACCTGCGACGAATGAGGAAGTATCCGGCGTCCTGGCCGATCTTCCCGGCGATGCGAACGCCAGACTCGACCTGCCGAGCTTTTTTCCCGGCGACCGGAGGAATTTTCTCGGCAGCCCGAGCAAAAAGCTCCGAGGCCCGAGTTATTTGCTCGAAAGCCCGAGCTCTTTTGTCGGCGCGTCGAGTTCATCTGCTCGGTGCGCCGAGTTATTTAGTCGGCCGGTCTAATATCTTTCTCGACGTACGTAGCTTTTTTCTCGGATCGCCGAGCAAAGAGCTCGGCAGTCCCAGCTTTTTCTTCGGTGTGCCGAGTTCACCTGCTCGGTGCGCCGAGTTATTTGCTCGGCCGGCCAGGCTTTTCCTCGGAGTCCGGGGCTTTTCCCCGGTGCGCCAGGCAACAGGCTCGGCGCACCGGGCTTTTTCCGCGGCGGTTGCAGGGTTGGCCTGGACTGTCGGTGGTCAGCCTTCGCGAACAAAGTCCACAAACGCCCGCAGCGGCGAGGGCAGGTGGCGGCGGCCGGAGTAGTAGAGAAAGGGGCCGCTGAAGCTCTGCCACCAAGGCTCGAGGACAGGCACCAAAGCCCCGCTTTCGAAATGCGGCCGTAGCCAATCCTCGAACAGGTGAATGATGCCGAGCCCGTCGATGGCGGCTTGTACGGCCAAGTCGAAGGAGGCGCCCGTGCGAACCTGCAAGGGTCCTTGCGGGTCGATGCGCACGATCTCGCCGTCGCGTTCGAATTCCCAGACAGGTATTGCCCCACCGGAAAACTGGCCGCGCATGCAGGCGTGCTGCAGCAGGTCGCGCGGGTGCTCGGGGCGTCCATGCGCTGCCAGATAGGCGGGCGCGGCGGCGGTCACCAGTCGTTGCGTGCGCGGGCCGATCGGTACGGCGATCATGTCCTGCGCAAGGCGCTCGTCGTAGCGGATGCCGGCGTCGCAACCGGCAGCCAGCAGGTCGACGAAACTGTCTTCGACGATCACTTCCAGCCGGATCTCGGGGTAGCGCTTGAGGAACGGCGTGATGATCGGCGGCAGCACGGTGCGTGCGACGTTGGCCGGCACGTTGATTCGCAACGTGCCGGCGGGGCGGTCACGGAAGTGATTGACCACGTCGAGCGAGGCTTGCACTTCGGCCAGCGCCGGTGCCAGTCGTTCGGCCAGGCGTTGCCCCGCTTCGGTGGCCGACACGCTGCGCGTGGTGCGATGAAGCAGGCGCACGCCGAGTCGTGTTTCCAGGCGTTTCACCGCATCGCTCAATTGCGAGGCCGAGCCGTTGCCGGTGCGTGCCGCCTCGCGAAAACCGCCTGCCTGCACCACGGCCAGAAAGGCGAGTAGATCCTGCATGTCTGCTGCCATTGTTCGGCACTCCGTACAGCCCGTGCGGAGTGTGCCGGATTATCGTGCGGGAGGGGCGCGCCTATAGTCGGTTCATCCCGATGACTGAAAACTCCAGGAGAAAGCCATGAGCAACATCAAGCAAGCCGGCACGTTCGCGCTCGGCGACCGCGCCGTCAACCGCATGGGCTACGGCGCCATGCAGCTTGCCGGCCCCGGCGTGTTCGGTCCGCCCATGGATCACGCCGCCGCGTTGGCGGTGTTGCGCGCGGCGCTGGAAGCCGGCGTCAACCACATCGATACCAGCGACTTCTACGGCCCGCACGTCACCAACCGGATCATCCGCGAGGCGCTGCACCCGTATGCGGACGATCTGGTGATCGTCACCAAGGTCGGTGCGCTGCGCGGTGAAGATGCCTCGTGGAACCCCGCACAAAGCCCGGCGGAACTGGAGCAGGCCGTGCACGACAACCTGCGCAACCTCGGACTCGACGTGCTGGAGGTGGTCAACCTGCGCATCATGGGCGACGTGCACGCGCCATCCGAAGGTTCGCTCGAGCCACAGTTCAGCGCACTGGCCAAACTGCAGCAACGAGGTCTGATCCGCCATCTGGGTCTGAGCAATGTCACTGCTGCTCAGGTGGCCGAAGCCCAGTGCATCGCGCCCGTGGTCTGCGTGCAGAACCAGTTCAACCTGGCGCATCGCGAAGACGATGCCATCGTCGATGCGCTCGCCGCGCAAGGCATCGCTTACGTACCGTTCTTTCCACTCGGCGGCTTCAGCCCGCTGCAATCGCAGACGCTTTCCGATGTCGCCGCGCGTCTCGGCGCCACGCCGATGCAGGTTGCGCTGGCGTGGCTGCTCGCCCGTGCGCCCAACATCCTGCTGATTCCCGGTACGTCGTCACTGGGCCATCTGCACGAGAACCTGGCGGCGGCGGAGTTGCGGCTTGGTGCGGACGTGATGGCGGAGCTGGACGGCATCGGCAGGGGCTGATGGCCTGGGTTGCCATCGAACGGAGGGCTGACCAGCTGGAGCCTTCGGAGCTGCAAAGACTCGGGTAGCGGTCAGCCATCCCGTCCGCTCCACCTTGCTACCACCTGTGATCTCCACTAGCTTGCGCCGACTGCCATTGGCGGGATGACGCGCTTGAGAGTTTCCATCGGCAAACGCCTGTTCTTTGCGGTGCTGCTGTCGATCATGGCGGTCGCGGTGACTGGCGTGCAGCTGGTGCGCTGGAAACTGTCCGATCGATCTTCGCCGTCCGCGGCCAACAGCGACATGGATCGCCTCGACGGTCTGGTCGGCGCGCTGTCCACGCAGTATCGGCAGCATCACGACTGGTCGTTTTTACCGGTGTCGTCGGATCAGCGGAAGCGCTGGTTGCGCGATGAGCTGGTGCGCGTGCAGGTCGATCAGAAACCCGGCACTACGACGATGTCGCCGAGCGTGGCTTATCGCATCGGCCTGCTGGACGACAACCAGCGCTACCTGGCTGGCGCGATCGCGAACTGGGCCATGGTGGCGGTGGCATCGATCGATCGGGCCCAGCGGCCCATCCTCGTCGACGGCAAGGTCGTTGGTTATCTCGTCGTCGCCAAGTCGCAGAATCCCGACGACGAGCTGGCCATCGCTTTCCTGGTCGAGCAGCAGAGGAACCTGGCTATCCTCGCCGCGATCGGCGTGCTGCTGAGCGTGCTGGCGGCCGGCCTGCTGGCGGCGCATTTTCGCAGGCCGGTGAAGCAGCTGGTCGATGGTGCGCGCCAGCTCGGGCAGGGGCAGTTCGCTACGCGGCTGTCGATACGGCGCAGCGACGAACTGGGCGAACTGGCCGACACCTTCAATCACGTCGCGGCGCAGCTGCAGGACACCGAGCGTTGGCGCCAGCAGTGGGTGGCCGATACCTCGCATGAGTTGCGCACGCCGCTATCCGTGTTGCGCGCGCAGATGGAGGCGCTGCAGGACGGCATCCGCATCGCCACGCCCGACACCATCGCGCTGATGCTGCGGCAGGTGCAGTCGCTGACCAAGCTGGTCGACGAGCTGCATGAGCTGGCGCGCGTGGATACGGGACAACGGCAGTACGACAAGACGTCGATGGATGCATGGCAACCGGTGCAGGACGCGCTCGCGAGCTTCGCCGAAAAATTTCGCGTCGCGGGGCTGGCCGCTTCGATCGGTACGGTGCCGCCACGCACGATGGTGCATGGCGATGTGGAGCGGCTGCGCCAGGTCGTCGGCAACCTGCTGGAAAACAGCGTGCGCTACACCGATGCCGGTGGTCGCATCGTCGTCAGCGGCGCGGTGGTCGGCCACGAGTTGCACATAGCGATCGACGACTCGGCGCCGGCGGTCCCCGCGGATCTGCTCGATCGCCTGGGCGAGCGCTTCTTCCGCGTCGAATCCTCGCGCAACCGGCAACTCGGTGGTGCGGGACTGGGGCTGGCACTGAGCCGGCACATTGTCGAGGCGCACGACGGCCGGCTGGTGTTCGCCGAGTCGCCGCTGGGTGGCCTGCGCGCCATCCTCGTGCTACCGCTGGAAAGCTGAGATGAGCACAAACATCCTCATCGTCGAAGACGAAGCCGACCTGTCCTCCGTGATGGCCGACTACGCGACTGCCGCGGGCTACGCGGCGCGGGTGATCGCCGACGGTCGCGAGGCACTCGCCAGCGTGCGGCGCGCCATCCCCGACCTGATCGTGCTCGACATCATGCTGCCGAACCTCGACGGCCTGGCGCTGTGCAGGGCGGTGCGGGAATTCTCCGAGGTGCCGATCATCATGGTCACCGCGCGGGTGCAGGAGATCGACCGCCTGCTCGGCCTGGAAACCGGTGCCGACGACTATCTGTGCAAGCCGTTCAGCCCGCGCGAACTGGTTGCGCGCATCAAGGCCATCCTGCGTCGTTCGCGCAAGCCGGACGACGAGGCGCGGCAGGTCGAGGTCGACGAGGCCGCGCGCAGCGTGCGCATCCGCGCACAGCTGCTGGACCTCACGCCGACCGAGTACAGCCTGCTCGCCGCGATGGTGAAGCGTCCGGGCGCGATCTTTTCGCGAGCGCAACTGCTGGACCTGGCCCGCCGCGACAACCTAGATGTCACCGATCGCGCGATCGACAGCCACATCAAGAACCTGCGCCGGAAACTCGCCGCGGTGCTGCCCGATGCCGAGGTCATCCATTCCGTCTACGGGCTCGGCTACCGGTTCGAGCTGTAAAGCATCCCCACAATGTCTCCACATTTCCTTGTGACGCTGGGCTCGTCGGCTACCGATGAAGACCCCAATGAGGAATGCGCAGATGGATACCAAACGAAAGACCAAGACGGCACGCATCGCCATGCTGGCCAGTGCCGGTGTGCTGGGTGCGGCGGGATTCGCGCTGTTCGGCATGCCCGGCCATGCCCAGTCCGGACCGCCACAGAAAGACATGACCGTGGACAAGGCGATCCACGCCGAAGTGATCGAGGGCATCGTCGCCAATCTCGATCGCGCCTATGTCTTTCCGGATAAGGCCGCGGCGATGGGAAAGAGTCTGCGCGCGCAGCTGCAGCGTGGAGATTTCGACTCGATCACCAGCGCCGAGACATTGGCCAGTACGCTCACCGATGCATTGCAGCGAGACAGCCATGACAAGCACCTGGAAGTGCGCTACTTCGAAGAGGCGATACCGCTGAAACCGGAGGACGACTCGCCCGTCGACAAGGCCGCGGAGCTGTCCGAATCGAAGCGCTTCAACTTCGGCTTCAACAATGTCGACCGGTTGCCCACCGACATCGGCTATGTCGACATGCATCAGTTCGGCCGCAAGGACCAGATCGCCACGCGCATCGCCGCCACCATGACCATGATGAGCGACACCAAGGCGCTGATCATCGACCTGCGCCGCTGCGGTGGCGGCGACCCGGAAGGCGTGATGCTGTTCGCCAGCTATCTGTACGACAAGCCCACCCACCTCAACGACGTCTACTGGCGCGACGAGAACCGCACCGAACAGCGCTGGACCCAGGCCAGCGTTGCCGGCACGAAATATGGCGAGGCGCGCAAGGTCTACCTGTTGACCAGCGGCGACACGTTCTCCGGCTGCGAGGACTTCGCCTATGCGCTGAAGAACAACAAGCGTGCGACCTTGATCGGCGAGACCACCGGCGGCGGTGCGCACGCGGGCAGCCCGCATCGGCTGGATGCGCACTTCATGATCTTTGTCCCCTCGGGTCGGCCGATCAATCCGGTCACCCATACCGACTGGGAAGGCACGGGCGTGGTTCCGGACGTAAAGACGTCCGCGAAGAATGCGCTCGACGCAGCGCAGCTCGCCATCGTCAAGGATCTGCTCACGGCCGAGACGGATCCGGTCTGGCAGCACAAACTGAAGGACCGGATCCAGGAACTGGAGTGACGTCGGCTGGTCTTCTGGCGGATCAGGTACAGAAAAAAGGCCCGCCGATGCTGGCGGGCTTTCTTTATTTCGGCAGCGTCGCCAGCCACTTCAACACCGCGCGCGAGAGTTCGATGCGCTGATCGGAGTAGGCGTGGTCGGTGGGCAGATGCACGGTGGTGACGTGGGTGTCGCCGGCCTTGCGCAGGTCCGAGGCGAAGGCCTGGTTTTCCGCAGCAAGGCCGTCGTCGGAGGTCACGATGAGGGCGGTGCGATTCTTCAGGGCACCGACTTTGGCGGGGAAGGCCCAGCCCGGGGCATGCGCGACCAGTTCGCGCGCCAGCCCTTCAGGAGTGCATCCGCTCAACGGAGCCATGCCTTCGTCGGCGAGGCCGTCGGCCATGGCCTTGATGCCGGCGGTGTCGCCGTCCTTGCGCACGAGTTGCTGTGCGTGCCACGTCATGTCGGCCGCCGAAAGGGTGGCGAAGGCCTTGATCGCGGGGTCGGCCGCGGCGGCCTGCACGGTCATGAAGCCACCCATGCTGTGGCCGATCAGCACGATGCGTGTCGGATCCAGGCGCAGCTTTCTGGCGACGTCCGGCTGGCGCAGGTAGGCCAGCGCCGCGGCGGTGTCCTCGACGCCGTGCGCGAACGAGAAATCGCCCGGCGTGCCCCACGAGCCGCGGTAGTTGAAATACAGCACGTCCCAGCCGGCGCGGCGGATGTCCTGCGCCAGATCGAGGTTGCGTTCGTTGCCGGGAAAGCCGTGCAGCAGGATCACCGCCGGATGCGTGCCCGCGCCCGCGGCGACGTAGACCAGCGCGTTCATCAGCGCGCCGTGGCTGGGGATCTGCATCGTTTCCATCGTGGCGCGCGCGCTCGCCGGCGGGGCGGATTCCGGCGCCGCCGTCGAAGCTTTCGCGGAGGCATGCGCGTGGCACGGCGCCGAGGCAAAAGCGACGGCGAGGCAGGCGGCCAGCAATACATGGTTCGGACGGCTGTTCATGATTTCCCCAAGGTGATGGAGCGTTCGGCGAGCGTAATCCTTTCGCGGGCGACGTGGTTCAACGGGATGTTTACGGCGTCAGGAGTTTTGCAGCCAACCCGGCAATGCGCGTGGCTTCGATGCCGATTTCGCGCAACTGCCCGGTGGGCGAAGCCGTGTGGCCGCAGAAGAACAGGCCCGGTTCGGGGGTCGCCTGGCCGGTGAGCAGCGGCATGCCGTGATCATCGAAGACGTTGCGGACGTCAGGAAGCAGCGTACGCAGGTCGGGCCGGAAGCCGGTGGCAAGAACGACGCTGTCGAACAGCTGCGCCGGCGAATCGACGAAGGCCACCCCATCATGGGTGAAGCGTTCGATGCCGCCCCGCACGGCGATCGAGCCGTCCCTGATCCTGGCCAGCGTGCCTACGTCGAGCAGCGGCACGCGATGGTCCTCCTCGATCATGCGGCGAGGCCCTTTCGCGGGAGCTTTCAGGCCGAGCTTCTCCAGCGAGCCGACGGCCAGCCGGATCGCGGGCGCGTTGATGAAGTCGGCGAGGCGCGCGGGCAGCCGCGCCTGTGCGATCGCCCAGGTCAGGATCGGCAGGCCGAGCAGTTCGCGGGGAAGAATCTGCACGGGGCCGCGCACCGCCAGCGTCACGTCGACGCCGGCTTCGGCCAGGTCCAGCGCGATCTCGCCGCCGGAATTGCCGAAGCCCACGACCAGCACGCGCTTGCCGGCATACGCCGACGGGTTGCGATAGGCCGCGCTGTGGATGATCTCGCCCCGGTAGTCGTCGATGCCCTGCCAGTTGGGCCGGTATGGAAAATCGGCCCAGCCGGTGGCGATCACGATGATGGGCGCGGTGAATCGATCCTGTGCCGTATCGACATGCCACCGCGATCGCTCGCGACGGATGCCCTGCACGACGCTCCCGAACCGGGGACGAAGGTCGAAGTGCGCCGCATAGCTCTCGAGGTACGCGACCACCTGCGCGCGCGACGGATAACGCGGATAGCTCCGCGGCATCGCCAGGCCGGGCAGGCCGGAGTGGCTGCGGTCGGTGTGCAGGTGCAGCCGGTCGTAGTGGCGACGCCAGACCGGCGCGACGGCGTCGGCCTTCTCGAGGATCAGCACGCGCAAGCCGCGTTGGCGCAGGGTGGCGGCACAGGCCAGGCCGGCGGGGCCGGCGCCGACAATGACCGCGTCTGCATCGGGCGTGGGATTCATGGCCGTCCTGGGTACGGTCGATTGCCGATGAGCCCATCTTGCCACCGGCTCGACGATGGCGGTCACCGCCGAGCGCCGCGAGCGGCGCCCAACACCACGCCGATCATCGCGACGCGAGCTGCCGCCGCTGGCGGATGAGGCGGTCGACCGACCACGGCCCCGCGCCGCCGATGACCAATGCGGCCAACCCCGCCAGGTACAGCAGGTCGCATTCGTAACCCGGCGGACCGAACTGCGCGCCTGCCGCGGTGACCGCCATCAGCTTGATCGAGCTGAAACCGTACGGCAGGTGCACAGTGAAGATCGCCACGAGCAGCACGATCGCCATCGGCACGCTCGCCAGCGCCACGAAGGCGCCCGCGATGATCGCCAGGCCGCCGAACACCTCGACCAGGATCGTGATCCATGCCATCAGGTGCGGCGCCGGTACGCCGAGCGCCTGCAGGATGTGCGCGAAGCCTTCCGGGCCGCGCAGGATCTTCGCGAAGCCGTGTTCCATGAAGCCGTAACCGACGATCAGGCGCAGCGGAAGGGGAGCCCAGAGGGCCGCAGGCAGGTTCTTCATGGTGGAAACTCCAGCGGATGCTCATCGGAACAAAGAGCCACCAGAAGTGTTCGCTGCGAACCGGGGCCGGGTTACCTGGGCGCGATGAAGGTGTCCGCCAGCGGCGGCGGTGCCGCTGTCATTCCTGTTGCTGCCGATGATTGTCTTCGCCGCTGTCGTTGAGCGCGTCGCCGCTCGGTGTGGTGTCCTCGGGCCGCTTCGGCGCTTTGGACGTCTGGTCCGGATTGACCGGCTCGGCCGGATGCGGCGTTTGCCGATCCTGGTCGTCATGGCTGGCGGCAAAGATGGGCGGGACGCCATGGAGGATGTTCTTGTCAAAAGCATGGGTCTGCATGTTCTTCATGACTCCCGAGGTGATCGTCCAGGAAACATGCCCCGCCACCGGTAAACCCGAAGTGACGGCGGGCTGAAAACCTGTCGAGCCGGTGCATCCTGCGGCACCTGGGCAGTGACTACTGGCAGGTATCTCCGGCAGCGTTCACGCGCGATAGTGCGGCCATCGCCGCGGCTGCAGATGCCATGCCGGCGTAGACCATGAGAGTGCAACCATGATCCGTTTTCTCCTGGCGATGCTGTTCTTCCTGGCGGCGTTCCCCACGCGTGCTTCGGCCTTGCGGCAATCGTTCGATCTGCAGATAGCTCGCGCGCCAATGCCCGTGACCATCGGCGGGCGGCAGCAACTGGTTTACGAGCTGCGCGTGACAAACTACGCAGGCGAAAGCCTGCTGCCTGCGAAGCTGGAGGTGCTGGACGCGGACGCGATGGGCAAGCCCCTGGTGTCGTGGGCCGGACATGAGCTGCTCGCGCGCATGGCGATCGCCGGCACCGACAAGGCACCGGACGCCCAGGGTCTGGCGGCCGGTATCCAGGCGGTCATTTACATCGAAGTGGCGCCACCTCCCGGTCGTCGCATGCCGCGTCGGCTGGTTCATCGGCTGGCGTATCGGGCAGCCGCCCGCGCAAGCGAACCGGGCGAGCTGACCGGCGCCGCGATCACGATCGACCGGCGCGCACCGGTGAGCCTCGCGCCGCCTCTGCGCGGCGGGCCGTGGGTCGCGATCTACGATGCGTCCGTGCCGCGCGGACATCGCCGGGTGATGTTCGCCCTGGATGGGCAAGCGCAGATCCCTGCGCGCTTCGCGATCGACTGGTTCAGGCTCGATGCGAACGGACGACATGCGAAAGGCAAAGGGCAGCAGGTGGCGGACTGGCTCGGTTATGGCCAGGACGTGTTGGCCGTGGCGGACGCGACGGTGGTCGCGATGCGAAACGACTACCCGGAAAGTCCCACGTTGAAGAATCCCCGCCATCCGCTGGGCGAGGGCAGCGGCAATTTCGTGTCGCTTGCGCTGGGCGATGGGCGCTACGCGCACTACGAGCATCTGAAACCTGGCAGCGTTCGCGTGCACGCCGGTGAACACGTGCGCCGCGGGCAGGTCATCGGCGCACTCGGTTTCAGCGGTGACTCCACCGGCCCGCACCTGCATTTCCACGTCAGCGACGGTGCCTCGCCGCTGGCCGGCGAAGGCTTGCCGTTCGTCATCGGCCACTATCAGGTGCTGGGCGAGTATCCGGACCTGGACGATTTCGATGCAGGCAAGCCGTGGCGTGCGTCGCCTGCGCAAACCGCGTCCGGCCGGGGCGGTGAAATGCCGGCACCGAGTGTCGTCGTGGAATTCGCGGGCAGCTAGAAGCGCAATCGAATCCGGGGGCCAAGCGGGCGTTGAACTGTCTTGATGATTCGGCCCTTCGCCTGGCAAATGAAAAGCCCGTCACGTGGACGGGCTTTTCATTCACGTTGGTGGGTTCGCCGGCGCTACCTGATCACTTGCCACGCCCGCGTGGGGCATTGTCTGCAGGGGTGCTGCTGCGAATGGCATTCTGGATATCGGGAATCGAGTCTTTCATCGACCGGTATTCGCGCTCGCGCCATACCTCGTTCTGGAAGCGCTGCTGGCGGTTGAAGTCGTTTCTGCTCGCGAGAGCCAGCCGATGGCCGTCGATCTTCACCCAATACCATGAGCCGCTGGGTACGGGCGAGCTGGATACGTAGGTGAACCGGGCCAGGTAATCGCCGCTCTCGCGAGGCTCCACCTTCAGCGCAAGATTGATGACCAGCTGGCTGCTGATCGGATGTCCGTGCGCGGTAGCCGGCTTGGTGATCAGTTCGTCGAGGTTTTGCAGCATCAGGCGCCGCATGGCTGGCGTGAGTTCGATCGCTGGCGAGGCATCGGTGACGCGGCCGCTGGCATTGACCTGCACCAGCACCGGCATGAACCGGGGAGTGAAATCGTTGAGCGACCATGACGCGGCCATCGCAGCGCTCGCGCCGGTCGCGAACATGGCTGCGAGAGCCATCACAGGGAATCGTTTCATGGAACCTCCATGCATCACGAGTCAGGTCGGGAACGCCAGCAGGCCGTTCGCAACGGCTTGCTGGTGTCGACGTGGAGTACCGGCGGAGTTTCCATGACCGTTGGAAGGAAGCCCTGCAGTCCGCCGTTCGGCCGAGCTTGCATGCACACTGTTCTCCCAAATGCCTGGCCAGTCAATCGGGTGTGCAGGCTGCGGCTATTCGGCGGCTTGGGCGGTCTAGCGGATTGACCGGTACGCATCGCACTGCCGGCCCTGACGAGTGCACGATCAGCACTTCACCCGGCCACCGGCCAGTTGCTGGCACGGGTGAAAAACCGGTTCCTTCGGTGGCCGGTTGCCATGATCGTGATCGTGATCGTGGCCGCCGTCATGGTGTTCGTGGTGATCGCCGCCGTAGTAGGGCGGACCCCAGTACGCCGGCGGCGGGTAGTAGGCCGGCTCGGCAAGCTGGTCGCGATACTGCGCGTTCTGCTCACGCAGCGCATCGTTTTCCTCGCGCAACCGTTCGCGGTTCGCGGCATCGTCGGCAGCGGCCTGTTCCTGGGCCTGTTGCCGCGCCCGCTCGTCACGCTCATCCGCAGCGGCCTGCGCATCGGCCTTGCGCTGATCTTCCTGCGCCATCTTCTGTTCGTGCGCGGCAAGGCGCTGTTTGTAGAGGTCCTGCAGGTGGCGGGACTCGGCGTATTTCTGCGCGAGCT
>Ga0207664_10001262_pt1 | contig 16691 bp, 13 predicted proteins | sample LARL83metaG_FD_184349 | JGI IMG/M metagenome (GOLD analysis project Ga0207664, IMG submission 184349) | Corn, switchgrass and miscanthus rhizosphere microbial communities from Kellogg Biological Station, Michigan, USA - LAR L8-3 metaG... | ecosystem: Host-associated > Plants > Roots >... | reverse complement strand
TGCGCGAAATACGCCGCGTTGCGGTCGCGCTGCACGATGCCGAGGCCTTCGTGGAAGCGTGCCAGGCCCACGCCGCTGCGCGTGCGCAGCACTTCTTCCAGCGCCAGCACCTTGGCCTGGCTGCGGCAGATCAGCAGGAACTTGTCTTGCGGATGCTGTTCGAGCAGGGCGATCAGCGTGTCGATGCGCGGATCGGCCGCGTAGTCGACCTCGATCAACGCCGGCGGTTGCTGGATGTCGGCGTGGAATTCGGCCAGCAGCGCCTGGCGCGTGCTTTCGTCGGTCGTGTCGGCATCCAGCACGTGCCATGCCGGCAGGCGTTTCGGAAAGCCGCCCACGCCGGCGCGATTGTTGCGGAACATCGCCCGACCGGTGCCGTGACGGTCGATCAATGCGGCGAGCAGCTCGCGCGCGTGCGCTGGCTTTGCCGCGTCGGCCAGGTGTGCGGTGAGCGTTTCGTCGCCGTGGAAAGCGTCGGCCAGCATCGCCCGCTGAGCGTCGTCGAGCGCTGCGCCATCGAGCAGGCGGTCGGCGATTTTCGACAAGGCCTGATAGGTATCCGATTCCGCCAGATAGCCGTCCAGATCGTGGTAGCGCTGCGGATCGAGCAGACGCAGGCGGGCGAAGTGGCCGCTGCGGCCGAGCTGCTCCGGCGTGGCGGTGAGCAGGATCACGCCGGGAATCGCGGCGGCCAGTTGCTCCACCATCGTGTAGCGCGGGCTGGCCGATTCAGGCGACCACGCCAGGTGGTGCGCCTCGTCGACGACCAGCAGATCCCAGGGCGCTTCCAGCAACTGCTGCGCGTGTTTCGGAGAGTTTTCCAGGAAGCCGAAATCGGCGATCACCAGTTGCTCGTCCTCGAACGGGTTGCCGCTGTCGCCGGACTGTTCGAGTGCCTCGCAACGTTCCTCGTCGTAGATCGCGAAGCTGAGGTTGAAACGGCGCAGCAGCTCGACGAACCACTGGTAGACCAGCGTATCGGGCAACAGCAGCAAGACGCGCGATGCGCGGCCGGTGGCCAGCTGGCGCGCGATGATCATGCCCGCCTCGATCGTCTTGCCGAGGCCGACCTCGTCGGCCAGCAGCACGCGTGGCGGACGGCGCGCGGAAGCGATGCCGGCCACGCGCAACTGGTGCGGCACCAGACCGATGCGAGCAGCGCCCAGGCCCCACATCGGCGAGCGGCGCGCCTCGGCACGGCGCTTGAGGCCTTCCAGGCGCAACTCGAAGTGCGCCACCGCGTCGGTGCGGCCGCCGATCAGGCGGTCGTCGGCCTGGCTCACGCTTTGTTCGTCGTCGAGCTGGCCTTCCTCGAGTTCGCGTCCTTCGCCGCGGTAGATCAGCAGTTCGTCGCGAATCTCCACCCGCTCCACCAGGAACGCGATGCCCTTGCCCGCCACGCGCTGCCCGGCCCGGAACTCGGCCCGCACCAGCGGCGCCGAGTCGATCGCGTAAGGCCGCAATACGCCGGCCTTGGCAAAAAGCACCTGCACGCCGCGGCCTTCGATGCGCAACACGGTGCCGAGGCCCAGCTCGGGTTCGGCGGAAGAGATCCAGCGTTGACCAGGTACGAACATTGTTCAGCCGCGTTGCATCAAGGGCCGACGATTATCCGCCCCGCGGCGCGCGGTGGGAACAGGCGCGCCGCTCAGGTCTCCGCCCACTGCCGCAACAAGTTGTGATAGATGCCGGTCAATTGCAGCAGCGCACTTGCGTCAGCGCCAGAACGGGTCAGTGTCTGGATCGACGTGTCCAGCTCGAACAGCAGACGGCGGCGCCCGTCGTCGCGCACAAGGCTCTGCACCCAGAAAAAAGATGCCAGCCGCCTGCCGCGCGTGACCGGCGCGACCCGATGCAGGCTGCTGGACGGATAGACGATCAGGTCGCCGGCCGCCAGTTTCACTTCATGCTCGCCGTAGGTATCGCTGACGATCAGTTCGCCGCCGTCGTAGTCGTCCGGATTACTGAGGAACAGCGTGCAGGAAACGTCGCTGCGCAGCGACGCATCGGCCGACAAAGCCATCACCGCGCCATCGACGTGGAAGCCGTACTGGCCGCCGTCTTCATAGCGGTTGAAGCGCGGCGGCAGCGTGCGCAGCGGCAGGGTGGCTGCGTGGTACAGCGGCGAGGCCGCCAACGCCGCCAGTACGAGCTGACCCAGCTGCCGACGCAGGGCGGCGGCATCCGGCAACTGCTGGTTGCGTTTTACCTGGGCACCTTGCACGCCGACGGTTTCGCGGCCGTCGGTCCAGTCGGCCGCGTCGAGTGCGGCACGGATCCGGGTGACCTGTTCGTGGCTGAGGACGTCGGGAATGTGCAGCAGCATGGGCGCTCCATGAGTTTTTCCTTCTCTCGTTGGGAGAAGGTGGCCCGCAGGGACGGATGAGGATTCGGCCGGAGCGTTCGCATCACGCTCCGTGCCGAACCGTCATCCCCACCCTTCTCCAATGGGAGAAGGGCTTGAAGCGAAGTGTTCAGAAACGGAAATTGGCGGTGAGCACCGCAGAACGCGGCGCGCCCGGACTGTAACGGTAGCCGCTCTTGTTGATGGCGGCGACGTAGTGCTTGTCGAACAGGTTGTACAGGTTCAACTGAAGGTCGAGGTGCCTGTTCACCGGATAGCTGGCCATCGCATCGAACACCCAGTACGCCTCGGTATAGGCCGGCGTGCCGATGGCGCCGTCAGTGCCGCGCTTCATCTCGCCGGCGTAGCGGACGCCGCCGCCGATGCTGAGGTCGAACGGCAGGTGGTAGGTGGTCCATGCGGTGAAGGCGCTTTTCGGCGTATAGGCGAGGTCGCTGGAACCATCGCTGGTCACCGCGCTGCCGTTGATCACCTTCGCATCCATCGTGGTGTAGCCGGCGCTGACCGCCCAGTCGTCGGTGAGCTTGCCGACCGCGCTCAGTTCGATGCCCTGCACGCGCTTCTTGCCGACCTGGTAGTACTGCAGATCGACCGCGTCCTGCACTAGGTCGTTGCTGACCGTGGTGCGGTAGAGCGCGCCGGTCAGCAGCAGCTTTTCGCCGAGCAGGTCCCACTTCGTGCCCAGCTCGATCGTGCGCGCCTTCTGCGGGTCGAGGTTCGGGTTGTCGGCGCTGTTGGCGGCGCTGCTGAAGGTGAGCGTGTTGCCGCCCGGCGGCTCCTGCGACACGGCGAAGTTCGCGTAGATGCTGCCGTTGGCGGCCGGCTTGTACAGCACGCCGAGCTTGTAGTTAGGCAGGTTGCCGGACTTGCTGCTGTCCACGCCGGGAAGCACGCTGCCTGCCGGCAAGGAGCCGCAGGCAGGGCCGTTGCGTGCGCCGCAGACCACCATGCTGCTGAAGTCGGTGCGGTAGTGGTCCAGCCGCGCGCCCGCGTTGACCTGCCACCGATCGCCGAATTTCAGCGTATCGAACAGGTACGCCGCTTCGGTATCGGTCTGGCCTTCGCTGTGCGCGCCGGTGCGTCCATGTACCAGGCCGCTGACGTTGGCGTTCGGGTGGTACAGGTTCGCGGCCGGCCATGCGCTGCCGTTGAGCGGGGCCAGGCCGACGGTGGTGGCCTTCTCGCGGGTCAGCTCGATGCCTGCGCTGAGGTTGTGCACGATCGCGCCGGTCTCGAAATTGGCGCTGACATTGGTCTGGTTGGTGACGATGCTGTTGACCTGATCCTTGAAGGTCGGATTGCTGCGCGCGATCGTCCAGCTCGAGGGATCGGCAGGATCGGGCGTCAGCAGATTGGCCGCGCTGCCCGTGAACGACGTCAGCAGGTAATTCTGGTGCGTGCGGCCCCATCGCGTGGTGTTGTGCAAGGCCACGTCCGGCGAGAAGTCGTGTTCGACGATGGCGGTGAACATGTCCGCCTCGACCTTGTCATGGTCGGCAAGCGTGCCGTAGAAATTTCGCGGGTCGACCGCGGCCGCGCCGGTGAGGAAAGGGCGGGCCGGATCGGGGCTGCTGAAACCGGGCAGGCCGATGGTCGGGACGCCGCCGTCGGGCAGGTTGTTCTGCTTCACGTGCACGAAGTCGAGGTATACGCGCGTGGCCGTTTTCAGGCCGAAGGCCAGCGATGGCGCGATGCCCCAGCGATTGTTTTCGACCGTGTCGCGTCCCGGCACGCCGCTGTCCTGGCCCATCAGGTTCAGACGGAAGGCGGACGTATCGCCCAGCGTCTGGTTCCAGTCGGCGGTGGCGCGGCGCTGCTGGCGGCTGCCGTAACCGAGCGTACCGGAGACGCCGTTGCCGAGCTGCGGTTGCTTGCTGACCAGGTTTACCGCCCCGGTCGGCGCGGTGCGGCCGTAGTCGGTGCCGGCCGGGCCCTTCGTCACTTCGACCTGCTCGACGTTGAACACGTCGCGCGAGATCGTGCCGAGGTCACGCACACCGTCGACGAAGATGCTGCCGGAGGTATCGAAGCCGCGCATGTAGATGCCGTCGCCGGTGGTGGTGGCGCCGTTCTCGCCGACGTAGAAAGTACCCACGCCCGGGCTGTTGCGCAGTGCCTCGGTCAAGGTGGTGGCGCCTTGCTGCTGGATCAGTTCCCTGGTGATCACGCTGACGGTCTGGGTGGTATCCAGCAGCGGCTGGGTGAATTTCGGCGAAGACAACTTGTCGACGCGATAGTCGTTGGCGGTGGCCTCCACCTTCACCCCAGGCAGGTTCTTGGCGTTCGCTATCTGCGCGCCGGCATCGGCTGGGTTCGCCGGCGGATCCGCTGCCATGGCGGGAAACCCCAGCGCCAGCCCCGTGAAAAACGTGGCTGCCGTCAACATGCCGGCAGTCGACTGCGGCTTGCATGAAGTGACGGCGTGCTTGCGCGAGGTGATGAAAGCCATGGGGATCCAGTGTGAATGCGTGGGATTGGGCTTCGCAGGCCGGCCGGCCACGCGCTGCCGGGGGGCAGCGGGACCGGAACGGACCAGCGGTGATCAATGCTCAGGACGCGCGGACTTCGGCGTCCGAACTCACGCCTACGATAATTTTAATGAGAATGATTTGCAATACCGAACAGCCCGTGTCGCGCGTCCGGCAAAAAAAAGCCCCGCACTTGCGTGCGGGGCTTTTCCAGCTGCGTCCCGAAACGCAGCTTCAGCGACGGCGGGTTACCAGATCTTCACCTGCTTGTCGCCCGAACGGACCATCGCATCGCCCGGCTTGCACTGGAACGCGGTGGCGAACGCGGCCATGTTCGATGGCGCACCGATCGCGCGCAGCGAAGCGGGTGCATGCGGGTCGACGTTGAGGTACAGCAGCGCCTGCTTCTCGCGCACGTTGCCGCGCCACACGCGTGCCCAGTTCAGGAAGAAACGCTGGTCCTGGGTATAGCCCTCGATCTTCCTGCCGGCTTCTTCCGGATGGGCCTTCATGGCGGCCTGCAGGGCGTCGTAGGCGACGTTCAGGCCGCCCAGATCGGCGATGTTCTCGCCCAGGGTCAGCTTGCCGTTGACGTGCGCATCCGGCTTGTCCTTGATCGGCGCGTAGTCGTCGAACTGCTGCACCAGCTTGGCGGTGCGCGCCTGGAACTTGTCCTTGTCGTCCTTGGTCCACCAGTCCTTCTGGTTGCCGGCACCGTCGAACTGGCTGCCTTCGTCGTCGAAGCCGTGGCTGGCCTCGTGGCCGATCACCGCGCCGATGCCGCCGTAATTGATCGCGTCATCCGCCTTGGCATCGAAGAACGGCGGCTGCAGGATCGCGGCCGGGAAGTTGATCGTGTTGTCGGTCGGGTTGTAGTACGCGTTGACCGTCTGCGGGGTCATGCCCCATTCCTTGCGGTCGGTCGGCTTGCCGATCTTGGCGATGTCGTAGTCGTAGTTGAACTTGGCTGCGGCCATCACGTTGGCGTAGTAGTTGTCGCCGGTGATGTTCAGGCCGGACCAGTCGCGCCACTTGTCCGGGTAGCCGATCTTCGGCAGGAACGTGTCCCACTTGGCGATCGCCTTGGCCTTGGTCTCGTCGCTCATCCAGTCGAGGTTCTGGATGCGTGCCTTCAATGCGTTGCGCACGTTGTCGACCAGCTCCTGCGCACGCGCCTTCGCTTCGGGCTTGAACATCTCGTCCACGTACAGCTTGCCGAGCGCCTCGCCCATCGAGCTGTTCACCGCACCCAGCACGCGCTTCCAGCGCGGCTTCTGCTGCGGCTGGCCGGCCAGGGTCTTGCCGAAGAAGTCGAACTTGTTGTCCTGGAAATTCTTGCCCAGGTAGTTCGAGGCGTCATCGATGGTGTGGAAGCGCAGGTAGGCCTGCCACTGCGCGATCGGCGCCTTGGCCAGCAGCTTGTCGAATTCGGCGAAGAACTTCGGCTGCGACAGCGAGAAGCCCTTGTCGACGGTGACGCCCTGGGCGGCGAAGAACTTGTCCCAGTTGAAATGCGGGGTGACCTGGTCGCCTTCCTTGACGCTGACGAAGTGGTACTGGTTCTTCGGGTCGCGTTCCTCGACCCGGCTCAGCGAAGCGGCAGCGAGCTGGGTTTCGAACGCCAGCACGTCGGCCGCCTGCTTCTTGGCATCGGCTTCGGTCACGCCGGTCAACTGCAGCGCCTTGGCGATGTAGGCGACGTAGGCGTCGCGGATGTCCTTGTACTTGGCGTCGCTGTAGTAGTCCTTGGTCGGCAGGCCCAGGCCGGCTTCGTTCGCGTACGCGATCTGCATGTCGGCGTGCTGGAAATCGGCGCCGGAACCGAACGCAAACACCTGGCCGTCGCCGTCGACGTAGCTCTTGGTGATGTAGTCGGCCACGTCGCTGCCGTTCTTCAGGCCGGCGATCGCGTCGAGCTTGGGCTTGATCGGGTCGAAGCCGGCCTTCTCGATGGCGGCCTCGTCCATGCCCGACTGGTACAGGTAGCCGATCTTCTGTTCGATCGAACCGGCCGTGGCGGTGGCGGCACCCTTGGCGGCCTTGTCGGCCAGGTCATGCTGGGTGTTCAGGCTGGCCTCGGCCAGCTGGTCGAACGCGCCCCAGCGGGTGCGGTCTTCCGGAATCGGATTGGCGGCAACCCACTTGGCGTTGACGAAGCCGTTGAAGTCCTGGCAGGCCAGCGCGCTGTCGCCCAGTTCGCTGACGTCGAAGATGCTCTTGCCCAGATCGGCGGCGGCCGTGGTGCCGGCGGCGGCGGGCGCAGTGCCGGTGCTGGCCGGGGCGCTGGTGCTGGCCGGTTCCTGCTTGCCGCAGGCGCTCAGCGACAGCGCGAGGCTTACCGCCAGCGTCAATGCCAGGGGCTTCAGATGCTGCTTGGTCATGGATTTCCCTCTGTGAGTAATGTCGCCCGTCGGGCGGGTACGGTGCTGCTGGCTGGCCGCGACATCGAATCCCCCTCAAATCGCGGCCATACCTTTTCACGCTAGGTCAAACGTCACGGGTCAGACAGTGTCAAAGGTCAGGGTGGCGCCGCCGAAAGCCGGCCTGCGGGCAGCCCGCGCAGCCCGGCCGCATCGAGCCGGAAGACCGGATAGGCGCCGACGTGCTGGTCGGCGTACCAGGGCGAGCGCTCGAAGAAGAACTGCAACCGCGCGCCGGGGCTGGTGGCAAAGGCCGCGTCGGCGCGAAGCCGCTGCTCGAACTCGGTCTTCAGCGCCGGGTTTTCCGCCAGCATCGCGCGCGCGAGCTTTTCCAGCACACGCGGCTCGCCGTATTCCTTGGCCTCGAAGATCGCGTCGAGATAGCCCCACTGAAGCAGCGAGTCGGGCGCCTGCGGTTCGAGCAGCTCGATCGCCACGTTGGCGGCGCGCTGGTCCAGCGGCACGATCACCGTACCCGCCGGCAGCGTCAGTTCGCGCGACGCCGCATGCAGGGTGAAGTGGCGCAGCATCAGGTGGCCTTCGAACGGCTTGCCTGCCCACGCAGGATCATCCAGCTGGTACGTGCCGGCGCGGGTGGTGGCCGGCCGATCGAGCCGTGCGTAGCGGATGCCGTGCGCGTCCAGCTTGTCGATGATCGCCGTCCACTGCGGCGGCACCGCGTAGGCGGCCGGCGGCATGATCGAGATATCCGGCAGCAGGCCGTTCCAGTTCTGGATGTCGTAATTCTTCGGCCGGCTCGGGTCGTAATGGATCCATGGGCTGTTGGAGATGTCGCTGTGCTCGAGCGTGAACGCGTAGCCCTTGAGCCGATACGGCGTCGCATGCGGATCGGGCTTGAACGTCAGCGGCACGCTGGCCGTGGCGTCATGGGCCCGGACGATGGTCGCGGCGTCCGCACTGGCCGTCGCGGCGAGCAGCGCGGCCGGATGCTGGTTGATCTGCTCCAGCATCAGCTCGACCAGGTCATAGGTGGCGCGCACGCGGTTCGCATACGGCTTCAGCATGTGGGTTTCGATCAGCAGCGCCGGCCGGTTCTGCAGCGCGGCATAGCCGGTGGAGAAACGCGGACCGGAGCCGAAATTCTCGATGCCCTTGCGCGGATCGCGACCGTCCTTGAATTCCAGGTAGACCGAGGCGAGATGGCCGCGCTTCTCGTACGCCGGCAACGCGTGATCGACGAGCGCTTGGCGCTGCCATGCATCCACCGCCGGATCGAGCTTGTGCTGATCCTCGGTGTACCAGGTCAGGTCGTACTGGTAATCGGCGCCGTCGGTGGTGTGCACGTCGATCAGGAAATCCGGCAGCCAGCGCTGCCAGAGCTTCAGCCACGCCAGCATCTCCGGTGCATCGGCCTTGATGTAGTCGCGGTTGAGGTTGAGGTATTGCGACTGCCCGCGAAAGCCCATGCTCTCCGGGCCGTTCTGGTTGATGCGGTGATACGGCGAAGAGTTCTCGTGGCCGTCGACGCTGAACACCGGGATGTAGACCAGCACGAGATGGTCGAGCAGATGGGGATATTTGCGGGTGACCGCGATATCGCGCAGCAGCATCAGGCCGGCGTCCTTGCCCTCGATCTCGCCCGGGTGGATGCCCGCCTGCAGCAGCACCACCGGCTTGCCAGCCTTGCGCGCGGCGGCCGGATCGAAACGGCCGTCCCCGCTGGCGATCACCACCGTCATCGGCCGACCTTCGGGCGTGGTGCCGAAAGTTTCCAGATGGATCACGCCCGGCGCCGCGTGCTGCAACCGCTGCAGATACTTCAGCGTGTCGGCGTAGCTCGGCGTGGTGCGGAACTGTGCCGCTTCGGCGGGCGTGATCCAGCCGGCAGCATCCGTGCCGGTGGCGCGCGCGCCCAAGGCGGCCGCGCCCAGCACGGCGGATAGCAGCAACCGACGCAGGCTCATGCGTGGCCCTCCTGTGCGTCGCGGGTCACGAGGGCCGGTGAAGCGGGCAGCGTGTCCGGCGCCACCGCGCCGCCGGAAATGATGAAGGCCATGGCCTGATCCATCGTCCAGTCGGTGGGCGTGAGTTCGTCCAGCGGCACCACTTCCAGATAGCCGCCCGTGGGGTTCGGCGTGGTCGGGATGTAGACCGCGGCCATCTCGCGGCCGCTGCCTTCCTCGATCATCACGCGGGTGACGAAGCCCACCACTTTCATGCCGCGGCGCGGAAAATCCACCAGCACCACGCGTTGCACGCCGGACGGCTTGTTCTGCAGCACCGCCATCAGTTTCTTGGTGCCGCCGTAGATCGTCTGCACCAGCGGGATGCGCGCCAGCAGCCCGTCGAACGCGTTGATGAAGCGCTGCCCGATGACCCGGTTCGCCACGAAGCCGAGCAGGTACAGCGCCGCCAGCGTGACCACCAGCGCGACGATGAAGGTCAGCCATTCCATCTTCAGCGACTCGGCCGTATGCGGCGCCACCAGCGCCAGTGCATTCAGCAGCGCAGCGACCAGCGGTGCACCGATGCCGGCCAGCAAGCCGAGCACGAACTTGAACACCAGCCAGGTCACCCACAGCGGAATGAAGGTGAGCAGGCCGGTAAGCAGATAGCGTTTGACGCGCAGCGGTGGCATGGGGCGATCCGGGGACGAGGGATTCATCATTGTAGGCGACGCCGGCTTCACGGCGGGCGCGTACAAGCTCGCCGCTCTGGTCCCGGAATGCCACGCTGCGCTCGCGGCCACCGCGTGCATCGTCACCTGCTGCCGAATCCGCGCTGACGCGTCCTCGACCTTGAGCGGGTGCATTACGCTCGCGCCGAACGAAACCCTCGTGAAGCGGGCCTGTGATTTTTCCCCCGGGCCTGCGAATCATGGAATGGACCGTGGGGAAATCGACATCCATGAAAGCGCGATACCGGCAACAGCAATTCGAGGCCTTGCTGCAGGACCACCACCGCATCGCGTTCAAGGTGGCGGGTCTGTACAGCCGCAGCGTGGCCGATCGCGACGACTTGCTGCAGGAGATCAGCACGCAACTGTGGCGCTCTTTCGACCACTACGACCCGGCGCGCGCGAAGTTCTCCACCTGGATGTACCGCATCGCGCTGAATGTGGCGATTTCGCAGGCGCGGCGCTGGCGCGATGCCGACCGCCTGGAACCGCTGGAAGCGCATCACCTGGAAACCATCGGCGGAGGCGAGGCGATAGCCGAGCCGGACGAACGGCTGACCGCGCTGTACGCCTTCATCGCCCAGCTCGATCCGCTCCATCGCGCGCTGATCCTGCTGTACCTGGAGGATCGCAGCTACACCGACATGGCCGAGATCCTCGGCATCAGCGAAACCAACGTGGCGACCAAGATCGGCCGCATCAAGCAGAAACTGCGCGGCCAGATGACCGCCGCGGAAACCCATGCAGCGAGGGCATGAACATGGAACTGGACGAGATGAAACTGGCGTGGCAGCAATTGGACCGGCGGCTGACCGAGCAGGCGTCGCTGCATCGGTTGATCCACCGCGGACAGGGCATGGACCGGCTGCGCCGTGGCTTGCGGCCGCTGGTGTGGGGACAGTCGGTGCAGATGGTTTTCGGCGTCGCCGCAATGCTTTGGGGCATTTCGTTCTGGACCACGCACCTGGGCGCGGTGCACCAAATGGCATGCGGCATCGTGGTGCAGGTGTTCGGCATCCTGATGGTGGCTTTCGCCGGGTGGCTGCTTCATCAATTGCAGGGTATCGACTATGCGGCGCCGGTGCTGGACATACAGCGCCGCCTCGCCCGGTTGCGCACGTGGCGGGTACAGGTGGAAGCGCCGGTGTTCGCCGTACTGGGCAGCGTCGTGTGGGTGCCGGCAATGCTGATGCTGATCCAGTACGACTTCGATCAGGCGGGCGATGATTACTGGAATCATGCTCCCGAACTGGCCGGACATCTCGTCTTCAGCGGTATCGTTTCGTTGCTGCTGGTGGTGTTTGCGTACTGGCTTGTCCGTCGTGCCGGGCATCGCCGCTGGCTGGAAAACAACTTCGCCGGCAGTGCCGTGCAAAAGGCCGAAACGATGCTGGAGGAGATCTCGCGCTTCGAGCAGGAGTGACACGGCTTGTAGAAGTAGAAGGTAGAACGGGAACAACATTGACCCTCTCCCCAACGGCTTGCCGTTGGGGAGAGGGTTGGGGAGAAAGGCTCTGCCGTCATGCCGAGTGCGCCAGCTCACCCCAGCCCTCTGCGCGCGCCCCGGGGTGAGAGGGCAAAGGCAGGTCAGCGCGCTTTGGGCTTGAGTCGCACGTAGACCTGCTTGCGCACGCGGGCGATCACGTCGCCGCTGGCGGTGACCACCTCGGTCTCGAACCAGCGCAGCACCTTCTCGCCGCCGGCTGCCGCCGCACGCAGTTCGTCGACCACGGCCGGCTCCAGCTTGAAGTGCGCATAGACGTCCTCGTAGCCGGCTGCCACGAAGTCGATCGTGCCGGCCTTGTCCCACACGTAGTAGTCGCGGCCGAGCTGGTGCATGGCCAGCAGCATCCAGAACGGGTCGACCATGGCGAACAGATTGCCGCCGAACTGGCTCTTCACGTAATTGCGGTTCCATGGCCGCAGCCGCAACACCACGCTGGCTTCGCTGTAGTCGTCGCTGAGCGATTGCACGCGGATGGCATTGAACAGGAAGGGTGGCCACAGGTTGAGCAGTCGGCGGAAGGTCGATGCGCGCATGTTTCCTGGAATCCGGATGTCGTGCAGGAGCGACTTCAGCCACGATGCTTTCAGTTCTGCAAGAGCAAAGAGCATCGCGGCTGAAGCCGCTCCCACGAGTTCGTGCTGCTCAGAAAACCAGCGAGGCCATTTTCCGGCGATAACGGCTGACCAGTTCGGCGTCGTCGAGCGTGGCGAACGCGGCTAGCAGCCGTTTCTTGCCCTGGCCGTCGTTCCAGTCGCGGGCATGCTGCAGGATCGTCAGGAACTGATCGAGGCCGGCCGCAGGGTCGCCTTCCAGCAGCAGCCTTACGCCCAGCTGATCGCGCGCTTCCCAGTCGTTGCCGTCGGCGTCCACCCGCCGGCGCAGTTCGGCGATCGCCGGTGCCTCCTGCAATGCGTGCGCCAGATCCAGTTCGGTACGCAGACGCACGGCACGCGCATCGGTGGCGAGGTTGATCGGCAGCGCCGCCAGCTCCGCTTCGGCGGCGGCGGTCTGTCCCGCGTGCATCAGTGCCAGCGCCAGGTCGAGTTTCAGCTCGGCCCTGGCGGGTTCTGCGGCAACTGCCTGCTGGAAGCGTTGCACCGCCTGTTCGGGCGTTTCCGCCATGGCTTCGGCGTCATCGTCGGGTGCGGCTTCCAGTGGCTGCACATGGCGCGAGAGGAACTCGCGCAGCTGGCCTTCAGGCAGGGTGCCGGTGAAGCCGTCGAGCACCTGGCCGTCCTTCACCAGCACCACGGTGGGTACGCTGCGGATGCCGAACATGCCGGCCAGTTCCTGCTGCGCATCCACGTCGACCTTGCCGAGGCGGAAGGCGCCGTTGTATTCGATCGCGAGCTTTTCCAGCATCGGGCCGAGCGTCTTGCACGGCTCGCACCAGGTGGCCCAGAAATCCACCAGCACCGGTGTGGTCAGCGAAGCCTGCAGTACATCGGTTTCGAAGGTCTGCTGTTGCACGTCGAAAACGGGGGAGGCGGGGGCAGCATCGGTCACGGAACAACTCCAGCAGATGGAATGCGGTACAGATCGGGTTCCTTTGCAAGCATATCAAGCGGAACCTCGAGTGCCTGCGGTTCAGCGCGGTTACCGCAGATTTGCGAGAATCCTTCTTGTCACGCCAGAGCCAGACATCCCCTGCATGGGCACGATCTCTTCGCCAACCTTGCTGATCTGCGAACATTGCGACACGGTTTATCGCCGTCGTGCGCTGGTGCGCGGCGACGTGGCGCGTTGCGCGCGTTGCGACGCCGAGCTGGAACGCCATCATTTGCTGAGCGTGAATGCCATGCTGGCGCTGGTGGTCACGGCGATGATCGTGTTCGTGCAGGCGAACGTGTGGCCGATCGTGACCCTGGGGCTGAACGGCCAGCACAGCAGCACCACCTTGTGGGGCATGATCATCGCGATGTGGCACGAACAGGCGCAGGTCGTGTCGGTGCTGGTGGCGTTCACGCTGTTCTTTTTCCCGCTGGCGAAGATGCTGAGCCTGGGCTGGCTGCTTTGGTTCGCCCGCCGCGGCAGGCGCGCGCCGGGGTTTGCGCGATTGATGGTGGGCCTGCATCACTTCGGCCCGTGGACGATGAGCGAGGTGTTCGTGCTCGGCGCGCTGGTGGCGATCGTCAAGGCGCACACGTATTTCGACGTGGTGGCCGACCCCGGCATTTACGCGTACGGCGCGCTGACGCTGCTGATCACCATCTTCGCCGGCGTGGACCTGCGCCAGCTGTGGGACGCACCGCTGGAAAGCGCGGCATGAATGCCTTGCGGCGCGCCGACGAACTTGGCCTGATCGCGTGCACGGTGTGCGGACTGGTATGCCGCGACATGGCGGAAGACGGCCAGCCGGGCGAGGCGGTGGCATGCCCGCGCTGCGGCAGCGGCCTGCACCGGCGCAAGCCGAACAGCTATGCGCGGACGTGGGCGCTGCTGATCGCGGCCTTCCTCATGTACATACCGGCCAACGTGCTGCCGATCATGCGCACCGCCAGCCTCAATGACATCGACGACAACACCATCATCAGCGGCGTGGTCGAACTGTGGCGCGCCGGTTCGCCGAACCTGGCGGTGATCGTGTTCACCGCCAGCATCGTGGTGCCGATGCTCAAGTTCCTCGCGCTGGGCGCGTTGCTGCTGAGCAGCCAGCTCGGCAGCGGCTGGGCGCGGGTGCAGCGTGCGAAGCTGTATCGGCTGGTCGAGCTGGTCGGGTACTGGTCGATGCTGGATGTGTTCGTGGTGGCCTTGCTGACGGCGCTGGTGCGCTTCAGCGTGTTGAGCCTGGTGGAGCCTCTGCCTGGCGTGATTTTCTTCGGCCTGACCGTGGTGCTTACCATGCTGGCCTCGATGAGCTTCGATCCCCGGTTGATCTGGGACGGCAGGGATAGTGATGACTGAGGACAACCACATCGACAACGATCAGCCGGCAGAAGGCGAACTGCCGCGGCCGGTGCTCAAGCACCGCCGTTTCAACGCCTCGCTGATCTGGCTGATTCCCGCGCTGGCGGCGCTGGTCGCGCTTTCGCTGGTGGTCAGCAACTGGCTGCAGGCCGGCCCGCAGATCACCATCAGCTTCCAGAGCGCCGAGGGCCTGGATGCCGGCAAGACGCCGGTGAAGTACAAGAACGTGGTGATCGGCCGGGTGAAGAAAATCCACCTCAGCTCCGACCGCAACCGCGTGCTGGTCACCGTCGCGCTTGAAAAAAGCGCGGAGGGTTTCGCGACGCAGGACACCCGCTTCTGGGTGGTGCGGCCGCGGATCGGGCTGGGCGGCGTGTCCGGCATCGACACGCTGCTGTCCGGCGCGTTCATCGGTGCCGACGTCGGCGATTCGAAAGAGCCGCGGGAGGAATTCAAGGGACTGGAGGCGCCGCCGGCGGTCAACCATGGCGCGCCGGGACGCAGCTTCATCCTGCACAGCGATGACCTGGGTTCGCTCGACATCGGTTCGCCGGTTTACTACCGGCGCATCCAGGTCGGGCGCGTCGCGTCCTATGAGCTGGACAAGGACGGCAAGGGCGTCTCCCTGCACATCTTCGTGGACGGCCCGAACGACAAGTTCGTCACCCGTTCCACGCGCTTCTGGAATGCCAGCGGGGTGGACGTCTCCATCGGAGCCAACGGGCTGAAACTCAATACGCAGTCGCTGGCGACCGTGCTGGCCGGCGGCGTGGCGTTCCAGGAGCCCGCCGGCCCGCACGACGGCACGCCCGCGGCCGAAGATGCCGGCTACAAGCTGTTCGACGACCAGACCACCGCCATGGCGCCGCCAGACGGCGAACCGCATTACATCCGCATGCGGTTCGAGCAGTCGGTGCGCGGACTCGCGGTCGATGCGCCGGTGGAATTTCTCGGCATCAATATCGGCAAGGTGGTCTCGGTACGGCTCGACTATGACGAGAAGACCCAGCGCTTCCCCGTGCTGGTCGGCGCCCTGGTCTATCCGCAGCGGCTGGGCGTGGCGTACGACAAGCTGGCGGCCATGGCCAAGGCCCGCGACCAGACCGGCGACCTGGCCCAGCTGATGGGCGGGCTGATCGATCACGGCCTGCGTGCGCAGGCGCGCACCGGCAACCTGCTGACCGGCCAGCTGTACGTGGCGCTGGATTTCATGCCGCATGCGCCGAAGGTGGCATTCGATCCTGCCGCCAGGCCGTTGACGATTCCGACCATGGCGGGCAGCTTCGACAAATTGCAGGAGCAGATGGCCAGCATCGTCGACAAGCTCGACAAGATACCGTTCGACAGCATAGGCAGGAATCTCGACCAGACCCTGGCCGGCCTCAATGCCACGCTGAAGCAGGTCAACGGGGAAACCCTGCCGGCCTTCAAGAGCACTTTGCAGGGCGTGCAGAAGACCATGGGCACGGCGAACGATGCGCTGTCCGGCGATTCGCCGCTGCAGCAGAACCTGGGCGCCACCATGGAACAGGTCCAGCGCATGGCGCGATCGCTGCGCGTGCTCACCGACTATCTCGGCGGCCATCCTGAAGCGTTGCTGCGCGGGCGCCGGCCCGACGTCAAACCTGCGCCCGCCGCCGGCGCGCCCGCCACCACCACGCCGCAAAAAGGGAGCCAGCCATGATCCGCCTTGCCATGCGTCTGCTGGGCGCAGGAGCCGTGCTGGCCCTGGCCGCCTGCGCCTCGGCGCCGTTGCACTACTACACGTTGATGCCGCCAGCCGACGAGTCGGCTGGCGGCTTGATGGCGTCTGCTGACGGTTCGGTGTCGAATGCCGCTGCCACGTCGCTCCCCTTTGAATTACTGCCGGTTAGCGTGCCGCCGCAGGTCGATCAGCCGCAGCTGGTAGTGCGTGAAGGCGGGCAAGGTGTGGCGCTGCTCGGCAGCGAGCGCTGGATCGCGCCGCTCGGCGACGAAGTGCGCGGCGCGCTTTCCGCCGACCTGGCCCGCGAGCTGCGCAGCCAGGACGTCAGCGGCCTGCCCGGCAACGGACGGCCGCTGTTGCGCATCAAGCTGGACCTGCGCCGGTTCGATTCGCAGCCGGGCAGCTACGCGCTGATCGAGGGTGCGTGGAGCGTCCGCCTGCTGCACGATACCCATGCAGGAACGCTGGCCTGCACCAGCCGCGTCAGTGTGCCGGTGGGGCCGGGCTACCCGGCGCTGGTGCAGGGGCATCAACAAGCCATTGCCCGGCTGGCCGGCCAGATCGCCGCGGCGGGGCGTTTGCTCGGCAGCGGCCAGACGCCGGTCTGTCCGGCCAGCTGAGCGCGCCGAGCTTGGCGCCTGGCGCGTGCTGGGCTAGTCTGACCAGTTCACTGCGGCCGGT
>Ga0207664_10001260_pt1 | contig 16708 bp, 13 predicted proteins | sample LARL83metaG_FD_184349 | JGI IMG/M metagenome (GOLD analysis project Ga0207664, IMG submission 184349) | Corn, switchgrass and miscanthus rhizosphere microbial communities from Kellogg Biological Station, Michigan, USA - LAR L8-3 metaG... | ecosystem: Host-associated > Plants > Roots >... | reverse complement strand
GCAGCCAGCGGCAAAACCACGCCCAGGAGCAAACCAGGACCCGCGGACAAGGTGTCAAACGCGCGGGCGGGCTCCGCTAAAGTGAGGGCAGTCGCCACTCCAGACCCGGCGGCCTCCACTGCCACCCCGGCACCCGGCCCGCCGGCCCGGTGAACGAGGCGAATCTGACTTCGAGGTCTTGCCGCTCAAAGGATCATTCAGCCGTAGTTCTACACGACCGCGAAATTAGCCGCAGCACAGCTGACTGGCACGACTCTTGCCGTCAGGGCGCCAGCCGGTCTGGGCTTATGCCACGCGAGGTGCACCATGACGAGCTTCGACTCAGGCCAGGGCCTGAATATCACGGCCGACCGCTCCCCGCGGCTGTTTACCCAGACAAGCGGCATGTCGCTTATTCCCGCGCAAATCGCACGCTTTACCCGGACGTCGCTCCGTGCGGTCAAGACCCGCGATTTCGACCCGCGGGCCACATTGCAGACCCTGAACGCAGCCGCCGAAGCACACGTAATTGCGGTCGACATCGGCGGCGACAAGCTGATTGCGAGCCGGTACGCCATCACTAAGGGAGTCCTCCGCCGCGTGGGAGCAGGCAAGATCCGGGAGCGAACTGCGGGAGCGGGGTACCTCGATGCCCTCGAAGAGGCGGCAGCGCAGGCACGTGCCGATGGGCTGCCGGTCGGCGTGTCCTATGCCGGCCCGATCGAGGGGACCAAGGTCCTGGCCGGAATGAATGTGCCGGTGTTCATGCGGGACCTGCAGTCGCGCTACGGCGGAGACTTCGCGAAGGTTTACTCCCCGATAACCTTGGCAAACGACGCGGAAGCGGGCACCATCGCCGCGTCCGTCGAAGCCGTACGGCGCTATCCGGCGAGCAGGAACGTCATCTACGTTATAAACGGCAGCGGAATCGGCGGCGCTGTACTCAAGGACAACGTGCTCTATGCGACGGAGACCGGGCATGTCCAGATCCAAGATAGCCTGAACCGCTTCAGACAGCGCACTCCGTGCGGGATGTTCGGCGCCGAGTACGTGTGCTTGGAACGGGTCGCGGCCAGCAAGTCCGGCATCGAGGACATGTGGCGGCAGCGACGGGGACAGCAGCTTACCGGCAAGGAAATCGCCGCCGCCTACCTTGCGGGCGATGAATTCGCCTGCGGGCTCTACGAGACCTCGGTCCTGGTGGTGGTGCACATCGTCATGGGCATCGCCTCGGCCTTCGGCCTCCTCAATGAGTGGGATGAGACTGTCGTGGTCGGTCACGGGGGCACCTTCAACGTCCCCGGCTACAGCGAGAGCGTGCGGTTGATGCTGGCACGCGAGGTCTCGGCCCGCACGCGCATGCTGTTTACCAAGGACTTCAGCTTGAACACCTGCCTGGACGGCGCCGCGATAGCGGCGGCCCGCAGCATTCCGTAAGCGTTCCCCCAGGATGGCGGCAGAGCGGCCGCCTAGCGTGCCCGTCGGCCGGCTGCGGTCCGTCGAGAACAGCACCTCGCCGGAACCGTACAGGTCGACGGGAGCGTCGCTGAGGTTGAGGTTCACGGTCGCATTCCCGCGCCGGAACACTAGCCTGTGGTCGTCCGCGCGGAGCACCTCGACTGTCCCGCGGAGAAGCCGTCGGTTGCCGATGAGCAGCCGGTACGTCTCGAGCAGGGAACCAGGGTCACCCTTCTGCGCGGATACGTTGCGATCGTTGTCGGCGGTCATCGGTAGCCACGAGGTTCCCGTCGTGAAGCCGCCGCCCACTGTCCACTGCATGGGCCGTCGAACCGAGTCACGCCCGCTACGGTCGAATTGAACCGCGTTGGCGGCGCTGTTAGTCATGCCGATCTCGTCGCCCTGGTAGATGAAGGAGCAGCCGGGCAGCGAGAGGAGCAGCGTGGCCGCCACCCCGGCTAGATCCTCTCCCCACCGGCTCGCCACCCGAGGCTGGTCGTGATTTGACAGCGCCCATGACAGCGGTCCAGTAGCACCCGCGCCGTCGATGATGCCCGCCAGGACCCGGCCGTTGGCCGGGGAACGGAGGAGATCGAAGGCGAACGCACTCGCCCCGGTGGCAATGTACGGAACCAGCTGCTCGGCGGGCAGATCGGCCTCGACGAAAAAAGAGGTCCGTGGATACGTCTTGGTGAGGAGCGACAATTCGTTTACTACTTGCGGAAGATTACTCGTGTAGACGTGCTTGAGAGACCAGAACTCCGCCCACGTGTCGTTCTCCCGGCCTTCCAGGTCTGCGACCGTGCACGACGGCTCGTCTCTTAGTTCTTCGTCGATGACCAAGCCGTCAAGCGAATCGAGCCGGAAACCGTCGACACCAATGTCGATCCAGAACTCCAGAATTTCGTGCATGGCCGCCCGCACCTCGGCGCTGTTCCAATTGAGGTTAGGCTGCTCCTTGTAGAACCGATGGTAATAGAATTGCTCCGTGACATCGTCGAGCGTCCAGGCGGATCCTCCGAAGACCGAAAGCCAGTTGTTGGGCACTGACTTCGCCCAAATATACCGGTCCGGATGCTCGCGGAACCAGGGGTGCTCGATGGAAGTGTGGCCCAGGATAACATCCAACACTACCGAGATTCTTCTCGCGTGCGCTTCGTGGACGAGTTTCTTGAAGTCAGACAGCGTGCCGTACTCGCTATGCAGATCAAAGTAATCCGACACGTCGTAGCCAAAGTCGAACTGAGGCGACTTGAAGACCGGAGTGAGCCATATGCCGTCAATCCCAAGCTCGGCCAGGTAATCCAGCTTTTGCACTATGCCTAGAATGTCCCCCACTCCGTCGCCATTCGAGTCGAAGAACGACCGTACATAGATCTCGTAGAGTACGGGATCCGGAGGCAGCGGAACGTGATGCGCCCGCATATGTCCTTTGCTAGAATTTATCAACGTAGACCTGCGTCAATCGTCCAGTCCGGATAGAGTCCTCCATGGCGAACAGTATGCGCGAGCAGGCTGCGGCGTCCGCTACCGTGGCACCGGGATTTACGCTGCCTTCTAGCGACCGGCAGAAATCCTCGACCTCCGCACGGTAAAGGTTGGCGGTTTCATAAGTCAGCTCTTCGCTCCCAAAGCTTCCCACGATCTCGACGGACCGGACGGCCTTCTCGCTGAAAATCGCGTTCGCTCGCAGAACACAATCCGGAAAAGTGATTTTCAGGTCATTCCCGGCGGGGCTCCCCGATTGCGAGGCAGTGACTGTAACAGCAAACTTCGGGTACTGCAACACGGCGGCGACCGCGTCGTGTGTGTCGACGCTTCGCCGGTGCTGCCCTGTGGCGGTCACGTCCGTAGGCACCCCGAAAAGCCGAACCGCTATGTCGATGGCGTGAACTCCGCAGTCGAACATGGCATTTGAGCCGCCCAGCCGCGGGTCGAGTTTCCAGCGCGCGCTCGGGGCGTCATGATTCATCATGAAACACCACTGCAGGCTGGCTGCCACGGGCTCGCCGAAGCGCCTGCTCGCGATGATCTCCGCGATATCGGCGACGGCGGCCTGGTGCCGGACGTGATGGGCCAGCATGAACGGCAGACCAGAGCCGGCAATCTCCGCCAGGACTGGCTCCAGCGGCTCACGTCGAGCGACCAGCGGCTTCTCGCAGATGGCCGGCATTCCGAGCTGTACCGCCAGCTCGATGTGAGCCGGATGCAGAAACGGCGGTGAGCCTATGAACACGACGTCGTAGTGCTCGCGCAGCTCGGCGAACTCTTGCTCGCTGGCCGCAAGCCGGATGCCTGGGTCCATGTCGGCCGCGCGGCGAAGCCCATCCTGGCTCCGTCCGTGGACGACAGTGACCCGGCAGACGTGGGAGTCGAGCAGCGCGGGGATCGTCCGCTTACGCGCCGTGCCAGTGCCCGAGAGAACTCCGATACGCCACACGTCACACTCCGTCAGTGGTTGCACCAAGCCCGGGTACCAGTTTGCGTCATCCCGAGTGCTCGGCTGCTATCCGGCCGTCGCCGCGTCCGAAGTCGTCCGCGAGCCGCACGACGTCATCGAGCTCCGGAGTCGATACCTCGACGATCAGCAGGTCGGTGATCGCCTCGATCCGGTGAATCAAGCCGGGATATATGTGAGCGATCTGGCCCGGCCCGAGGGCTGACTCGGCCAGTGGTTCGCCGCGGCGATCGGCGCGGTAAAGCCGCCCTTCGCCGCTGAGAATGAGGTTGGCCTCCTCCTTGCGATTGTGATACTGCAGGCTGGTGCGTTTCCCCCCGAGCACCAGTATCACCTTGAAGCCGAACGGGCTGCCCTCGGGAACCAGCCACCGTTCTTCTCCCCAGTGCTTCGTGACCACCTTCGCCGACGCCAGGTCAGACTGTCCGGCCGCGAGCAGCGATTCAATGCCGTCCACTAATACTCCTCGTTCGCAGAATTCCAGACTTCCGCCGCGTGGCGTTCCATCACGCTGTCCAGGGCGGCTCCGAGCACGGCATCGACCGACTGCCCACGGCAGGCCGCATCAGCCCGCCGTTTGATGTCACGGAAGGCATCGGTCGCGAAGACGTAGTGGCCCGCCGCGATAGACCTTTGCAGGTCCGTCCCGTCCCTCCCTTCGAACCACTTGCGCCAAGAGCCAGAGTTGTAGGCGAGTGACAGGAACTCGTCGCGAAGGCTGGAGAGTCCAAGTTTTTCCAGCAACGCGAGAAAAGCCGTGGTCTCGGTCACGCCATACTCGGGCGCGATATTGACGGCGTCGACTCCGCTGAGCATTAAATACCGCATAGTGCTACTGGAAAGGTAGTCCCCATTATGGGCCTTCAGAGCGAGTCCATGCTCCCAGCAGATCTGGGCCAGCCGATATATCTCCGGACTCACCGCGGAAGGATCGGACACCAGCTGTCCCCGGTTCTCCAGTCCGACAACCTTGGTTCCCGTCTGACCGACGACAAAGGTCGGCGGGCTCAGCGACTCGCGCGAAAGCCCGTCCAGGATGTGCGTCAGTTTAGCGCGGAACTCCTTGGGATCGTCGATGGCATCGCTCTGCCGCTCAAGTCCGACCTCGAACTGCACCTTTTTGCTGTGCGCACGGGCGAACTCCTCGCACTCTCCGTAAAGCTTCACCAGTCGTTTGATCGCCTGCTCGAACGACGCCTCACCATCGGCCTGGCGTGAAGTGTCAATATGGATGATGTTAGCACCGTGCCGAATATCATGCAGGAACGACTTGAGGCTCCGGCGCATGACCTGCGGTTCATCGAGATCTTCATTCATCTCGGCGGTATGCTGCCACGGGCCGCCGTGATCACGGCAGATTTGCAGGAGGCCCTCAGGATCCCTGGCCCTCACGTAGCCGATGAACTCCTCGGTGGACCACCCTTCGACGTATCCGCCGCCAAAATCCTCGCACTCCACCTGGCCGCGGCTGGCGATGATCATTACGGCGCGCCGGTGCCGGTAGGCGAGCCTGATAGCCGCGTCGACGACATTGCGCGACACGGGCCCTATCCCGAGCCGTGAAGGAACGGCTGGCCTTGTCCACTGTGAATCCATCGGGCTCCCCAGCTTGCTGGTCGCTAGCAGTACGCGCGCTGCAGGTCATTTCACCGCTGCTTCTCGATGATGGCCCGCAGCCACTTCGCCGGCGTCTCACTCCGCATCGCCGCGAGACAGGCCTCGGTGTCACCTGGCGGGCTGATCGCCCGTTCCGCCGACATCACCTGCGCGAGGGCCGCCGCAGTACCAGTCACGTCGAACGGCTGAACAGGGATGGCGCAGGCCGCGAGCTGCGGGTAAACCCCCGTGTTAACCGATAGCAGCAGGGGTCCCCGCGAGTTGAGGATCAAGGATTCTTTCGCGACCATATTGAGACCGTCGTAGGTGGGGTTAACCAGCGTCGCCGCACCCATCGAAAGGGCGGCTGCCGCACGATTTCGCTGACTTCCACGGCCATCCCAGTAGATAAGGCTGATGGCCTCGCCCGCACCGGGATACTCTTCATTGATTCTTCTTACCGTTTCCTCGCACAAGGCCTGATAGCGCTTGTGCCGGTCAGTGACCAAACGCGGTGGTGTCACGATGGCGCAGAACCAGAAGTCAGCGGCGAGGGACGGATTTCGTCGCAGCAGGATCTCGTAGGCGGAGAAGCCCCGAACGAGGTTCTTCCACAGGTCGATCCGGTCCACTCGCGTGATGACCTGACGGCCGGACGCGCGTCTCTCGAGGATGTTCCGCCATCGGTCCGTCTCCGGGTGGCCGCGAAGTTCGCAGAGCACCTGCGCGTCGATGGGCCCCGGAGCGGTCGTGACTACCGTCTGGTGATCACGGTAGCTGACGGTGCGGCCGGTAATGTCGGCGTCGGGAAGAAAGCGCACGCAGCAAGCGAGAAACGCGTCGCCCCACCGATCGCAGTGGAAGGCGACGAAGTCAGACCACAGCAGGCTGCGGAGAATCTCGTCCCGCATCCATTCGGGCAGAATCCCAAAGTAATCTGGCTCGCACCACGGCACGTGATGGAAGTATGCCAGGGTACTTTTTCTTGTCGATGGTCTCTCCGCGAACATCTGTGGCACGAGCATCAGGTGAAAGTCGTTGACCAGGACTACTTCGTCGCTATCGTTCTCGCGAAGGCTCGCCAGAGCATCCGCAAAGTGCCTATTCACCTGTCGATACGCTTGCCAAGCCGGTTCCATACTCGGACCAAAGGACGGCTGAACCGAAGTGTCGTGCAGATAGTGGAAAAGCCACAGCAAGGTCTTGATGGAGACGGATTCCCGCTGTCGTTCGATGAGTGCCTCGTCAAGCGGAAGGGGATGCCAGGGAGTGTCGTGGTGAATGGGCGATCCGCTCATATCGGCTTCGCCAGTCCGCTGCGGCGCGGTGAACACCCAATGGCCGCCCGCATCCTGAAGCAGTGCGGAGATGATCGGAACAAGGCCGCCGGCGGCATCCGGCGCGGGCCTGAGGACGCCGCCGTCTGATATCAAGCGCGGAGCACTGTTGCTGCAGGTGAGAAGTCGCAATACGAGCCAACCCCCGATCCGACGGAAGCCAGAGCCTACGCGGCGAAGTGCCGGAAAGAGGCTGTCCAAGCTGGCAGGTCAATGATTGGTCACCTAAGGCTTCGCAAATTGAAGCACTCAAACTTAGCCCGTACATGAGGCGTCATTAGTACTTAAGCTAGTCAGGCCGCCAGGTTTCTGCAAGAGGAGAATGCGCCGTGTCGTCAAGATCGCGGAAAGTATCTCTCATCGACAGCCGCACTCTTATCCCTAAACCTTAGCTGACTCAAGAGCTTGGTTCAGCTTCATGCATCTCGGCAGTCACGCCGACAAGGCGGAGAACGGCGGATAGGCCCCTTGGAAGATCATCGCGGGGAGGCGCCAAGAGATAGCCAGATAGTCCGGCCTTCACACAGCCACCGTCTGTTCCGGGGTTATCCCCGACCATCAGCGTGACACGCGGGTCAGCGCCCAGGGTGGCGCACGCGTGCCGGAAGATCGCAATATCCGGCTTCCTGAGCCCCATCTCGCAGGAGAGCGTGAATTCATTCACGTACTTTGCCAGCCCATGGCGGGCGAAGCTGTCACGCAGGTCCCACCCGGTGTTGCTCAGGACACCGACCGCGACGTCGGCGCGGTGTAGCGCGCGCAGGACCGGCGCCGTGTCGGCGAATGGCTGCCAGGACGCCGGGGCTGTCAGCTCCTCATATAGCGCATCGGCGAGCGCGCCGGGGACACCGGCCATTCGCAGCCAGCGGGCCGTAGCCCGGCGATGTGCTTGAGGTGACAGGTCCTGTTCGCGCCCCATAGCCATCACCTCGGGCCGCCGCCGGGCGCTGTCGATGTCAACCGCCAGCCTTTCCGCCTGCGATCCGGTCAATGGCATCCCGCACGCGTGTGCACCCGCCCGCAGCCAGGCGGCGTCGCCGAGAAAGTGAAATAGCGTGTTGTGAAAGTCGAAAATAACGGCCTGAAATCCCGCGCCGCGAGGACTCGCCATGCGTGATATGCTAGTTGCTAGCCCGCGAATTTGGCACCATTTCCCCTTTAGTTAGGAAATTGCCGAGAACGGCGGTTCAGGAGACCGCTCGCTGTCGGGGGCGGATCGCGAGAATCGCCGCACCGGTCGGCCGGCCTGAGACGCAGCGAGTACCGCAAAGGTGATCACTGTGGAGCTCGCTTGCTCCCCGGCTGCTCCGCGCAGGTGGCTGAGTGCTGCTGTCGCGGCCGGTAACCGACGGTCACCGTCCACTGCGCCTCGAGCAATTGTATTAACAAGCTCGAACGCACGCGTGCTGCTGATATGCCCCGGTTTACGGTGATGAAGGCGCAGGGTGCCGCCGACCGGCTCTTCGTTGGGGGGAACATGACATGACCGCTCCCACCCACGACGGCCTTGTCGCGGGCCGGTACCAGCTCGTCGCGCCAATCGGCAGCGGCGGGACCGCGACCGTGTACCGCGGGCTGGACATACTGCTGAACCGCGAGGTCGCGGTGAAGCAGCTGACGCTGGCTCCCGCCGCTGACGCCGGTGTGCGGGCCGACGTCGGCGTGCATCCTGATGCCGGCGTGCATGCTGACGCCGAGACGGTTCGGGAGGCGCGAGCCGCGGCCAGGATCCAGCATCCTGGGGTGGCGGCGATCTATGACGTCGTTTCCGGCGAGGACTCGCCGTACATCGTGATGCAGCTAGTGGAGGGCCGTCCACTGGCGGAACTGCTGGCGGAGCAGGGGCCGCTCCCGCCGCACCGCGTCGCCGACATCGGCAGGCAGATGCTCGCCGCACTCGTGGCGGGGCATCTCGTGGGGGTCCCGCACCGGAACCTGAAACCCGGGAACGTGATGATCACGCCCGACGGGCAGGTCGTGCTTACCGATTTCGGCATCGCGGTGACGGTCCCCGATCCGTCGGGCTACCTGGCACCTGAGCGAGCGATGGGCATGCCCGCCACGCCGGCCGCCGACCTGTGGTCCCTCGGCGCCACCCTCTACGCGGCGCTCCGCGGCAAGGACCCGGTCGCCAACGAGGACCCGCCGCAACTCAGCGGCAACGGTTCGCTGTACGAAATCGTTAACGCCCTGCTGAATCGCGCTCCGGCCGACCGGCCTACCTTCCACGAGATCGCCCGAGCCCTCGACGTGGCTGCGGCGGACGCGCCAAGCACGGACGCGCCAAGCACGGCCGAGCCGCCGCCGGGCTTCGGACAGGAACCGGATATAACGGCGGCAGCTCCGGCGGCCGTCGCGCCGCCATCCGCCTTCCCGCCGCCAACCCCGGACACATCTCCGTCTCCGTCCGCGAACGCCGGTCCTGGCGAGCGCAAGGCCACTCGCGCGGACCGTCTCGGCAGGGCCAGTCTCGTGCTGGCGGCCATCGCGGGCCTGGCTATCGTGGCTTCGGCCGTGGCGGCGTTCGTACCCGGCAGCAATCACGCCGCGCCGGTACCCTCCGCGCCATCCGCGCCGGCCCAGAGGTCGCCCGCGGCGGCACTGTCGTCGGCAGCGCCGGTGCCTTCATCACCGGACTTGGCGGGCCCGCCCGCACCGCCCCCGATCGGACAGCAATTCCGGGTGGCCGCGGCGGCCGGTGCCGACGGCAGTCCCGAAGTCGTCGCGGTGGTGGCCAACGGCACGCTGATGGCAACCCGCTTCGTCCGCGGCTCGTGGTCAGTTTGGACCACATTGCCGGGCGGTCCGGTCTACACCGCCGACCCGGCCGTCGTGACCGCGAAGGACGGCCGCCTGTTCGTGTTCGCACGGGCGAAGTCCGGGCAGGTCGCCGAAATCTGGCAGACGTCGCCTGGCGCCGCGTCCTGGCAGGGCCCCGCAACGCTGGGCGCGACGATCACCCACAGCAGTCCGGCGGCGGTCGTCTGGCCGGACGGGCATCTGGAGGTATTCGCGCTGCTCAGCGACGCCCACGTCGGCCATGTGTCGCAGTCATCCAGCTCGGGTGGCGGTACCTGGGCCGGCTGGACCTCGCTGGGCGGCCCGGTTAGCGGTCCGCCCGCGGCGGCGCTAGACGCGACCGGGCATCCGCAGGTGTTCGCCGCGACAGCGGGTCGCCAGCTCGTGCACGATTACTACCGCGACGGCAACTGGGCAGGCTGGGCCCAGGCTCCAGGAAATTCGCGCTTCGTCGGGGTACCCGGCATCGCCACGAATGCGGACGGAAGGCTTGAGGTCTTCGCCCGCAGCACCAACGGTGACCTACTGCACATCTGGCAGCTGTCCAGGACCGGAACCCAATGGGGCGGCCCAGGTCGGCTGGTCGAGAACGGCTGCAGCACCGACCCGGCCGTGTTCAGCGGCGGCAACGGTGAGCATGGCGGCCGCATCGAAGCCTTCTGCATGGACTCGAACTTCGGCCTCAGCGTCTTCCACGCCGTTCAGCTTTCCGCGAAGGCAGGGACGTCCTGGTCACCGTGGCAATCGCTGAAGGGCAGCTCCAACGGCGCCGTCACGGCACTGCAGACCCCCACGGTCACGGAAATCCTCGCCCGTACCGCCTCCGGCGCCTTCGCGTACGAAACCTGGACCGCTCAGCACGGCTGGTCACCCTGGGCACTGCTCCCAAACCCCTCCTGAGGGTTGATCCGCCAGGTTCGCCCCGGCCCCCGGCCCGGCCAACCTCAGGCCCACAGCGCTGGCCGGCAGGTGCATGGCCGCCAGCGCCGCTCCGTAGTGGGAATGATTTTCATTGCCAAACTGTTACTGGCATACGTACGTCGAGTTCCGTGAGGAGAGGTAACCATGAAGCAGGGCATCCATCCGGACTATCATCCGGTTGTCTTCCGCGACCGCGCGGCGAATCTTGCGTTCCTCACCAGGTCGACCGTGACCAGTGAGCGAACCATCGCCTGGGCGGACGGCCGCACCTATCCCGTCGTCGACGTCGAGATCTCGTCGGCGAGCCACCCGTTCTACACGGGGCAGGCGCGCGTCCTCGACACAGCGGGGCGGGTGGAGCAGTTCCGCCGCCGCTATGGCAGCAACGCGAAGGGCGCCTGAGCTAGCCCACGACGCAGACGGCCGGGTGGCGTCCGTTCGGACATAATTTTCCCGAACGGACGGTGGTTTCACGCGCTGGTAAGTCCCTGGCAAGTTGCGTCACATATGGACAGCGGCCGCGAGGTTGGCTGATGGTGCAACACCAAGCCAACCGAAAGGCGCACCGACATGACCAACTCATCGTCCGTCCGGCTGGACGTCAGCCGCTGGACACGCGGCGACTGGATCACCGGGATCGGCACCCTGATTTTGCTCGTCTCCCTGTTCCTGCCGTGGTTCGGCATCAGCGTGCTGGGCTTCAGCGCCGAGGCCGACGGGCTGACCGCGCACGGCTACCTCTACCTGGTCCTCGTCGCCTGCCTGGCGATCATCGGTTACCTGGTGGCGGCGGCCAGCCTGGCGGAACTGCCCGCCGGGTTCCCGCTGACGCACCGGCAGCGGCTGCTGGCCGCGACCGGCCTGAACGCCGCACTCGTGCTGCTCGCCTTCCTGATCAAGCCGACGGCGACGAGCTGGCGGTTCGGTGCATTCGCGGCGGTCATCGCCGCCGTGGCCGCGCTCGCGCCGCAGGTACGCCCGGCCGCCAAGACGAGCCCAAGCGCCGTCACCGCGGGCCGGGAGCCTGGCCAGATCGGTGAGCACTGATGGCGCGATCGCCGCGCGGCCGCGGTCGAGCCGCCGCGCTGTCCGCGCTGGCCCCAGTCGCCGCGCTGGCCGCCCTCACCGTGACCGGCTGCGGCGGCCAGGCGCCGCTCGCCCTCCCCGCCACACCGCCGGCGTCGGCCGCGACCGCCCAGGCGCCAACGCAATCAGCACAGTCAGCACGATCAGCTCAGTCCGCACAGTCCGCACAGTCCGCACCCGCCGACACCAGCCTGTCCGGAGTGCACGCCTGCGCGCTGGTCCCGAAGGCCACTGTCGCCGCACTCGGCCAGCTGAGCTCGCCGGCCGCACCCTCATCGGACGGCCTGACCTGCTTCTACAACCTGACCGGCGGTCCAAGCTACATCGTCAGCGTCATCTCGCGCTCGCAGTACGAGCTGACAAAGACCATCGACACGAGCGAAGCCCAGGCAGGCCTCGTCCAGCTGACCAGGACGCACGGCCTCGGCGACGAAGGCTTCGCGATATCCAGCACCTCCGGCGGACCGGTGTACAACGTGGTGGCCGCCAAGGGCGGCGCGGCGGTCAACGTCACGCTGGACAGCGTCGAACCGGCCAACGAGCAGCGGGCCGATCAGCTCGTCGCGGCCGCGCTGGCCGGCTTGTGAGCAGGCTGCGCGTCCTGGGGATCGCCGGTGACCCAGATGAGGCGGGGGTACGTGGCGGGGGAGTGCTCCGCCGCCCCCGCCCGGGCCGCGCTGACCGCGGCGGTGAGCCTGCTGGCCGCCGCGGCTTCCAGCACCAGCCCGCGCGCGGCGGCCAGCCGGCCCAGCTCGACGGCACCCGCGTCCGCCGAGTCCAGGTCGCCGCTGGCGAGCGCGACGCAGGCCGCCACCGCGAGCCCTTCCGGTTCGGCCCGGTCGGCATCGCGGTCGGCAAGCTCGCGGTCGGCGAGCTCGCGGGCCGCCGGCACGTCACCGGTCATGAGCCGCGCCAGCGCGCGATGCAGCCGGACCTGCGTGCCGAGGCGCGCCTCGCTGGTGGCCTCGGCAATGTCAAAGGCTTCGTCCAGGTACCGGTCCGCGGCCATGGCGTCCCCGTCCACCAGCGCGATCATCGCGAGGGAATCCAGGTAGTGCCCCTGGCTGCGGGGCTCGGCGAACGTGGCGGTAGCCGCGAGCGCCGCGGTGATGAGCTCTCGCGCCTGCGTGGTCTTGCCCAGGCTCAGCAGGACATGGGCGTAGGCGTGTTCGGAATTGGCGGCACCCTGGATGTCCCCGAGCCGGCGGCGCAGCGCGGTGGCCTCAAGCAGCAGCGCCATCGCCTCGTCGGACGCGCCGTGCCGGGCGTGGATCATGCCCTGCGCGTGCAGCACGCTGGCGGTGCCGAAGCTGTCGCTGGCCGTTCGCATCTCCGCCAGCGCCTCGGTGTACCGGCGTTCGGCGGCGTCCAGGTCGCCGCGCTCATGCTCCATCGCGGCCAGGTTGAACAGTGCCCGTCCGGCCAGGTTCGGCAGCCCCGCCGAGCGCGCCTCCGCCACCGCCCGCAATAGCAGCCGCTCGGCCTCAGCGGCCTGACCGCGCAGCCGCGCCACGACCCCGAGCGCGCCGAACGCCCGGCAGCGCACGCTCGCCGCGTCCGCTGGGCTCACCGCACCGAACCGATCCGCGAGCTCCGCCGCTTGCCCCGCCTCTTCGGCCGCCTGGCCGAACTCCGACAGCAGCACGTGCCCCTGGCTCCGCACGGTCGCGAGCTGCGCGCGCAGCACCACGTCCTCGTCCCGCAGGCCGGCGGCGTATTCCTCGCACAGCCGCAGCGCCGCCGCGGCCTGGCCGCGCAGCAGCAGGTTCTGCGCCAGCCGCCAGCTGATGTCGGCCAGCACGGCGGGTGTGGCGGGCCGCGCGAGGGCGTCCCGGTAGGCGCGTTCGGCCACGCTCGCCTGCTCGGTGAGCGTGAGCAGGTCGCCGCGGGCCACCAGGAGCTGCCGCGCCAGCTCTGGATCGAGGTCGCCGCCGTCGAGCAGCTCCGCGGCGAGCGCGGCGCCGCGGACCGAGCGGCCGGTCGCCCCGAGCCACTTGACGTTGCTGACGAGCAAATCGGCGGCGCGTCCTGGTTCTGCGGCGCGAGTGCGGTGCCAGGCGGCCTCCAGCGGGTCGCCGAGGTCGCGCTCGCAATGCGCGGCTGCGATCCGGTGCAGGCCGCGACGGCGCGCCGCCGGCCCGGCCAGCGCCGCGTACACGTAGTCGCGGACCAGGGGGTGCAGGGCAGCGCGGGCGGCGTCGTCCACCAGCTGGCGGCGGCGGAGCTCCTCGACCGCGCTGATCGCGTCATAGCCGCCTTGGGCGGCCTGGCTGGCCTCGTTCAGCCGCGCATCCATCAGGTCGACCGGATGGCGGAACACCGCGAGCAGGTCGGTCAGCAGCCGCCCCGGCTCGCTCAGGCTGGCAAGCGTCGCGCTGAGCAGGTACCCGGACACCGCGGACTGCGCCTCCAGCCGGTCGACCAGCGCGGCCAGCCCGGCCGCGTCGGGCGTCCCCGCCCCCGCGCGTCCGCCCTGCTGGATCACCGGGCCGAGGGCCAGTTTGAGCAGCATGGGGCTGCCGCCGGTGCGGTCGATCAGGCGGCTGGTCAGGCTCACGGACAGCGCGTCCCCAGCCAGCTCGCCGACCAGCGCCCTCGCCTCGTCGCGGTCGAACCCGCCGAGCATGAACTGCTCGAAACCGGCCAGCTGGATGTCTTCGCGGCTCATCGCCAGCAGCGTGGCCCTGGAGCTGGCGGCCAGATGCTCGACGACGGCGCGGGTGCGCGGCTCGGCATCGAGCAGCTGGGCGTTGTCCAGGCAGATCAGCGCCTCGCCACGGCTCAGCGCGGTGGTCAGGAGATACATCTGCTCGTCGAACGGCAGCGGCCGGGCGACCTGGCTCGGGTCGAGCAGCGGCCCCACCGCTGCCACCCCCAGCCGGCCGAGGAAGCGGGCAAGCCGGCGGATGACCGCCTCCGCCGGCGTGGTGATGCCCTCGGTAAGGGGCAGCCAGCACACCGGGTTCGTCCGCGCGAGCGCGGTGGCCAGCCCGGCGCCGAGCGTCGACTTGCCCGTTCCCGGCGGTCCGCAGACAACCACGCACCGCGCGGCGGACAGCCGCTCCCGCAGCAGTTCAGTCGTTGCCGTCCGGTCCACGTGCGGGTGCGGTGCGGCCGGAATCGCGGCAAGCTCCTCGGGATGTGTGGCCGCCTCATCCGGCCCGCCGCCATCTCGCGCGGCCAGCGCAAGCTCGTGCAGCCGTCCGGCCAGCTCCGCGTCACCGGCGAGCCCGAGCGCCGGCACGAACAACGCGGCGACCAGCGCGGGGTCGGGCAGCCGGGCACCCTGTTCGAGCCTGGAGATCTGCGCCTCGCTGTAGCCGACCGCGATGCCCAGGTCCCGCTGGGTCAGCCGGCAACGCCGCCGCAGTACCCGCAGCAGCGTGCCGAAACTGGCGAACGCCCCGTCCGGCAACCTGACGTCACGTGTGGCCATCGGCGACATCACCCGCGCTCAGCCGAGAATTCACGGTCTAGAACACCGTACAGTCCCATCGTCGCCTTCCTGGCACCGACATTGCGGTCTTGATCTCCGCCGTTCGCGCCACCAGGCGAGCTTATCCGGCGAATTCTGCGGGAACACGATGCGCAAGCACAACGTCACGTAATGGCCGCATACCGCCGTGACGACTGGCGCCGCGAACACGCAGCAGGCCCACCACGGAGCGCCGGCTGCCCGCCAGCCGAACGGCATGACCTCGCCCAGAGCGAAGGGCCAGCCCGGGACATGCGGAAACCATCGGGGTGGCCGCGAGCCCGCCGCCTCGCCAAGGTCGTCAACCTGCCGAGCTATCGCCTGCCGAGCTGTCGCCTGCCGTGCTATCGCCTGCCGTGCAGCCGTCATGAGGCGCCCTTTCCGCCAGCCTTCCGCCAGCCTTCCGCTTGCGCCAGCCTTACGCCAGCCTTACGCCAGCCGCCGACCGTGCCGCCAACAATAGCCGATCATTGTCGACTATGGTCAGTGGCCCTAAAAGAAAGGCGATAGTTAACATGGAAGCTATTAATAATGATAGATATTCGATCAATATTGATAACCGATCGAACCGCGCCGTCAGGACACCTCTGCAATACGGCTCAAATGGCGCGGGATCCGTTAGCCTGTGGCCCGGGACGCAGCGCGGAGGGGTTCGTTGTCAGAGGATGCGCCGACGGCGGAGGCCCGGGCGGAAGCCGCCAGGGTCGTGCGGCGGCGCATGAAAAAACTCCGGTTTTCCGCGGCTGAGTTTCGCAAGGTGTCCGGGGTGTCGGTAAACACCCTTCGCAATATCACCGAGGGAACGGGCAACCCCAATCGGACCACGTGGATTGCGGTATCCGCGGTGCTGGATCTGCCGTGGGATTACCTCACCAACATTGTGTACGGCAGGCCAGACAAGAATGTCGCCACTTCCCCGCTGGAGATGCACTTGGCGAAGCTGGCCGACCAATTTGCCGAAATCGGCGCGCTGCGACGCGAGGTGGCCGGACTGACGGACATCGTCCACGAGATCAACGGAAAGCTCGGCGACTCTGACAAGGATTGACTACGGCACGGGGATGCCGCGGCTGTCCTTGCCGACGGGAGAGCCGACGGCACCCGGGTACTGCCGCCTCAGGTGCTCGAGCCCGACCGCCGCGCGCCGCACCCGCTCCCACGCCGACGCGAGGACAACCGGCTTCAGGTGCTCGCCGGCCGGGTAGATCCCTGGCGCGTTCCGCAGGCCGAACTTCAGGTACACCGGCGCCGCGATCCGCACGATCTCGCCTAGATCGTGGTATCGCATGAACCCGCCGAGCCCGTCCGGCGCCTCGATGTACAGATCGAGGAAGGCCGGCGCGGCGGCACGGTACGCGGCCAGCTCACCGAACGGCGTGTCGGCGGGGATGTTGAGCGAGTCGACGCCAAGACCGGCGAGCACCGCCGCGCCGACCGGATTGGCGATGCCGAGCAGGGCCGAGGCCTTCACCACCAGGTCACCGGGCACTACCCCAGCCGCCTTGTCCTGGCTGATCAGGTACGCGAGCCCTTCGTCGGCGATCAGCACGCTGCGGATGCCGAGCGCCGCCGCGCGCCGCACGTCCTCTCGAGCCGCGA
>Ga0207664_10001258_pt1 | contig 16722 bp, 14 predicted proteins | sample LARL83metaG_FD_184349 | JGI IMG/M metagenome (GOLD analysis project Ga0207664, IMG submission 184349) | Corn, switchgrass and miscanthus rhizosphere microbial communities from Kellogg Biological Station, Michigan, USA - LAR L8-3 metaG... | ecosystem: Host-associated > Plants > Roots >... | reverse complement strand
TCGAGAAAGCCTACGAAAGCTACCAGCCGCCGCTGGTGCATGGCCATTCGCCGAAGCTGCGCTTCGCGCATCCGGGCGGCAACAATCCGCCGACCATCGTGATCCACGGTACCCGCACCAAGCACATTGCGCCGGCCTATCAGCGCTATCTCGAGAACTTCTTCCGCAAACGTTACAAGCTGGAAGGCACGCCGATCCGCATCGCTTTCCGCGAAGGCGAGAATCCGTACGCGGGCCGCAAGAAGGTACTGACCAAGGAACAGGAGCAGAAGGCCCGCCGCCGGGTCAGCGACCTGATCAAGCGCACGCGCTAACTTCGACTACTCGCCCCTGGTTACTGCACAGGCTGCGCCAGATCTGCCGCAGTCAAACCGTACACCGCAGCGTCGTGAGCCTGTCCATCCGCCCATAAACGCTGCCGCGCGATCGCTTCGAAGCGCGCGCCGATTTTCTCGGCGGTGCGCCGGCTCGCATGGTTGTCGGGCATGGCAACGATCTCGATGCGGACCAGCCCCAGTTGTTCAAAGCCGAAACGGGCGACCAGCCTGGCGGCGCATGCGGCAACGCCTTGACCCTGACGCGACTGGCGCACCCAATAACCGAGGTTGGCACTGCGATGCTGACGGTTGCGCTGGTTGAGCCCGGCACTGCCGAGCAGCTCGCCGGTTCGCAGATCGAAGACCGGGAACGCAAAGTGCTCGCCACGCGACCACCCGTCCTGGCAATGACCTATCCATGCGCGCGCAGCGTCCAGGTCGTAACCCGCATGGCACCAGGGTAGCCAGCGCCCCACGCTGGTCACCGACGATCGCGCTGCATCGAACAGGTCTTGAGCATCCTGCGCCTGCCATGGTCGAAGCCGCAATCGTCCGTCAACGAGCTCCAGTGTTGGCAAGAGCGGTTCGATCGGCATGTCCTCTTTCGTTTGTATGCGCATGGGGTCAGCCGCGATAATGAGCAACTTCCAGCCAGGCATCAACATGAGCGCACGCATCCTAGACGGCAAACGCATCGCGCAGGAACTGCTGGGCCGTGTGGCGTTGCGCGTGGCCAACCGTGTGGCGCAGGGGCTGCCCGCACCCGGGTTGGCGGTGGTGCTGGTGGGTGACGACGCGGCCTCGTCGGTGTACGTGCGCAACAAGCGCAAGGCCTGCCACCAGGTCGGCTTCCGCTCCTTCGACTACGACCTGCCATCGGCCACCAGCCAGGACGAACTGTTTGCGCTGATCGACCGGTTGAACGCCGACCCCGACGTGCACGGCATCCTGGTGCAATCGCCGCTGCCGGAGCACATCGACGAGGACGCGCTGGTCGACCGCATCGACCCGGACAAGGATGTGGATGGTTTCCAGGCGGTGAACGTGGGCCGCCTTGCCTTGCGCCGTTTCGGCCTGCGTCCATGCACGCCCCGCGGCGTGATGACCCTGCTCGGGCATACCGATCGGCCAGTGCGCGGCCAGCACGCGGTGGTGGTGGGAGTATCCAATCACGTGGGCCGGCCGCTGGCGCTGGAGCTGATGATTGCCGGCTGCACCACCACGTCGTGCCACCGCTTCACCCGCGATCTGGCCGGCTTCGTGCGCCAGGCCGATATTCTGGTCGTGGCCGTCGGCAAGCCCGGCCTGGTCAAGGGCGAATGGATCAAGCCCGGCGCCGTGGTGATCGACGTCGGCATCAACCGGCTCGACGATGGCCGGTTGGTCGGCGATGTGGAGTTCGAGCCCGCGGCCGAGCGCGCCAGCTGGATCACCCCGGTGCCCGGCGGCGTCGGCCCGATGACGGTGGCCACGCTGATGGAGAACACGCTCGAAGCCGCCGAGGCGCATGTCGCGTCCGGAAGGGCGAGCTGATCCGGCGCTGCATTCAGCCGCACGGCTGGCGAGCTCCACGGCGAGGCGCGTATAATTCCCTCTTTGCAGCGGGACTTTTCGCATGCGCATCCTCGCCGAGGCCCTGACCTACGACGACGTCTACCTTGTTCCGGGCCATTCCATCGTGTTGCCACGCGATGTGAACACTTCCACGCGATTCACTCGCGACCTGCGCCTGAACATCCCCATCGTGTCCGCCGCCATGGACACCGTCACCGAAGCCCGGCTCGCCATCACCATGGCGCAGAATGGCGGCATCGGCATCATCCACAAGAACATGACCGCCGAGCAGCAGGCCGCCGAGGTGCGCCTGGTGAAGAAGTTCGAGGCCGGCGTGATCCGCAGCCCGATCACCGTCGGGCCCGACACCTCGATCCGCGAGGTGCTGCGGCTGACCCACGCGCACAACATTTCCGGCGTGCCTGTAGTGGACGGCAGCAAGCTGGTCGGCATCGTCACCAGCCGCGATTTGCGTTTCGAGCGCAAGCACGACGACCCGGTGCGCAACATCATGACGCGGCAAGACAAGCTCGTGACCGTGCGCGAGGGCGCCAGCCAGGACGATGTGCTGCTGTTGCTGCACAAGCACCGCATCGAGAAGGTGCTGGTGGTCAACGACGACTTCCAGTTGCGCGGACTGATCACCGTCAAGGACATCCAGAAGGCGCGCGACAATCCGCACGCCGCGAAGGACCGGCATGAGGCCTTGCTGGTCGGCGCCGCCGTCGGCGTGGGCGGCGACACCGAACAACGCGTCGCCGCGCTGGTTGACGCCGGCGTCGACGTGTTGGTGGTGGATACCGCACACGGCCATTCGCAGGGCGTGATCGAGCGCGCTGGCTGGGTCAAGAAACACTATCCGCAGGTGCAGCTGATTGCCGGCAACATCGTCACGGGCGAAGCCGCGCGCGCGCTGCTCGACGCGGGCGTGGACGCGGTCAAGGTCGGCGTGGGCCCCGGCTCGATCTGCACCACGCGCGTGGTTGCCGGCGTCGGCGTGCCGCAGATCACCGCGATCGACCTGGTCGCCACCGCGCTGAAGGACGAGATCCCGCTGATCGCCGATGGCGGCATCCGCTATTCCGGCGACATTCCCAAGGCGCTGGCAGCCGGCGCGTCCACCGTGATGCTCGGCTCGATGTTTGCCGGCACCGAGGAATCGCCCGGCGAGGTGGAGTTGTTCCAGGGCCGTTCCTACAAGAGCTATCGCGGCATGGGTTCGATCGGCGCGATGCAGCTGGGTTCGAAGGATCGCTACTTCCAGGAAGAGGCCGACGCCGACAAGCTGGTGCCCGAAGGCATCGAGGGTCGCGTGCCGTACCGAGGCCCGCTGCGCAACATCATCCATCAGCTGATCGGTGGTTTGCGTGCGTCGATGGGTTACCTGGGTGCGGCCACCGTCGAGGACGTGCGGCACAACGCGCAGTTCGTGAAGGTGACTTCCGCCGGCGTGACCGAGGCTCATCCGCACGACATCCAGATCACCAAGGAAGCGCCGAATTACCGGCTCAACTCCTGAAATGAAGCGTGCCGGGAATCCAGCCCCGGTTCGGGCCGAAGGTCTTCATGGCGTCATTCCCGCGAAAGCGGGAATCCAGGTCGACCTTGCGGCGAAGCAGATGGATCCCGCTTTCGCGAAATGATGACCGGAAAGCTTCCGGAGTCTCCAAGAGTTCGACCCCATGCATAACATCCACGGCGACAAGATCCTCATCCTTGATTTCGGCGCGCAATACACGCAGCTGATCGCGCGGCGCATTCGCGAGCTTGGGGTCTACTGCGAAATCTGGGCGTGGGATCATGAGCCCGCCGAGATCGCCGCGTTCGGCGCCAGGGGCATCATTCTCTCGGGCGGCCCCGAATCGACCACGCTCGAGGGTGCGCCGAAGGCACCGCAACAGGCGTTCGATGCCGGCGTTCCGATCCTCGGCATCTGCTACGGCATGCAGACGCTGGCTGCCCAGCTCGGCGGCGCCACCGAAGCTGCCGACGCCCGCGAGTTCGGCCACGCCAGCGTGGACATCAGCGCGGCCAGCCGCCTGTTCGACGGCTTGAGCGATTACTCGGGCCAACACCGTCTGGACGTCTGGATGAGCCATGGCGACCACGTCGCCAAGGCGCCGCCAGGCTTCGTCGTCACCGGAACGACCGATCGCATTCCGGTCGCCGTGATGGAGAACGAACAGAAGCGCTGGTACGGCGTGCAGTTCCATCCGGAAGTCACGCATACGAAGCAGGGCGGGGCGCTGCTAAAGCGCTTCATCACCGAGATCTGCGGCTGCAAGACGCTGTGGACCGCGGCCAACATCATTGATGACCAGATCGAACGCGTGCGCGCGCAGGTCGGCGACGACCACGTTCTGCTCGGTCTTTCCGGCGGGGTCGATTCCTCCGTCGTCGCGGCGCTGCTGCACAAGGCGATCGGCGACAGGCTGACCTGCGTATTCGTCGACACTGGCCTGCTGCGCTGGCAGGAAGGCGACCAGGTCATGGCCACCATGGCCGAGCACATGGGCGTCAAGGTGATCCGCGTGGACGCGGCCGATCGCTATTTCCATGCGCTGGCGGGCATCGCCGATCCGGAAGCCAAGCGCAAGATCATCGGCGGCCTGTTCGTGGAGATCTTCGACGAGGAGTCCGAGAAGCTGATCGCCGCCGGTGGCAACGTGAAGTGGCTCGCCCAAGGCACGATCTATCCCGACGTGATCGAGTCCGCCGGCAGCAAGACCGGCAAGGCCCACGTCATCAAGAGCCACCACAACGTGGGCGGCCTGCCGGCGCACATGAAGCTCAAGCTGGTCGAGCCGCTGCGCGAGCTGTTCAAGGACGAGGTGCGCCGCATCGGCGTGGAGCTGGGCTTGCCGCGCGCGATGGTCTATCGCCATCCATTCCCGGGCCCGGGCCTGGGCGTACGCATACTCGGCGAAGTGAAACGCGAGTATGCGCAGTTGCTGGCGCAGGCCGATGCCATCTTCATCGACGAATTGCGCAAGGCCGACCTGTACGACAAGACCAGCCAGGCGTTCGCGGTATTCCTGCCGGTGAAGTCCGTCGGCGTGGTGGGTGATGCGCGCGCCTACGAATGGGTGATCGCGTTGCGTGCGGTGGAAACCATCGATTTCATGACCGCGCACTGGGCGCATCTGCCGTACGAATTCCTCGGCCGGGTTTCCAATCGGATCATCAACGAGCTGCGTGGCGTGTCGCGTGTCGTCTACGACATCAGTGGCAAGCCGCCAGCCACGATCGAGTGGGAATAGGGCGCTCTGCTCTGATCCACCAGGTGCACGACGACGGTTGCAGAAGCCCGCAATGACTGAAGAGATTTCCTATCCGTCTGAAGCATTCTCGGCCGAAGACGTGCAGCACATGCGCCGCGCCTTGCAGCTCGCCGCGCATGCGCGCGATGCCGAGAACGAGGTTCCGGTAGGTGCGGTCCTGGTGCAGGCAGGCCAGATTGTCGGGCTGGGCTGGAACCGCAACATCATCCTGCACGACCCGACCGCCCACGCCGAAATCATGGCGATGCGCGCGGCCGGCGAAAAGCTCGCCAACCATCGCCTGTCCGGCGCTACGCTCTACGTCACCCTCGAGCCGTGCTCGATGTGCGCGATGGCCATGATTCACGCCCGCATCGGCCGGCTCGTTTATGCGGCTGCCGACCCCAAGACCGGCGCTGCCGGCAGCGTGTTCGACACGCTCGTCGACGCGCGCCACAACCATCGTATCGAGGTCGCTGGCGGGCTACTCGCCGACGAATCCGCCTCGCTATTGCGCGAATTTTTTCGCGCACGCCGCTGAATGCGTCAGTTCACTGGCCTGTCGCCGCGACATTTGCGTCCCAGCCCACCAACTGCAGTCGCAGGCCCCACGGCGACACGAACGTCACCACCGTCATGCCGGCGAATAGGCCTGAGCGCAGCGTTTGCGGCGACCCGATCACACGGACGCCCGCAGCGCGCAGCCATTGGTCGGCGTTGGCGATGTTGCCCGAAACGAACTGGACGGGTTCGGCTGCATCGGCTCGCTCAACGTTGCCGGGCGAGGGACCGGGCGCACTGCCATGGTTGGCGTACAGTTCCACGATCGATCCGGTTTCGCAGACCATGAGCTGCGAGTTGCCGTCGCTTGCCGTCTTGACCGGCAATGCGGGCGCCGTGCCGACGAGCTGGCAATCCAGAACATTCCGGAAAAAGCTCACCGCCTGCGGCAGGTCCGGCACGCTGATCCGTACGTAGTCGGACTCGTGAAGCGTGGCCGCGAGGCTGCTCCACGGCAGCATGACAGCCGCCATGCCCAGCAAAGCGACTGCCAACAACGAGAGTGACCTTTTCATGACCCTGCACCAAGAACGTAGTGGCGCAAAGATGGGGCTGCCTGGGCGTCGCGAAAGGCGCCAGTGACGAGCCCACTGTGTTTCTTCCCGAGAACGATGAGCGACAGGACATGGACCAGGGTCGTGCCAATTCCTGTTCATTGGGGGAAACGCAGCGATTCCACGCGGGCCATTTGGCAACGCCATCGAGGCCCCATGTAGTGCGGGCGCCGTCGGACCACGATGGCCAATCCCCAACCATCGACCTCAGAGTGCCCGCAGATGAAGAGTCACGCCGCGTCCTCTTTGCAACGCAAACGTTTCGAAATCGAAGGGACCGCCGGCATGGGGCCTGCGCCGGAAAGGCGGCCGGTTCCCGGTACCAGGTCTATCGAAACCAGGGACGGCTATGACTGGCTGCAAAAGATCAAACGCGCCCAAGCGCTCAGGATCACCGACCAACGCCGCCAGTAGCTTGGGCGAGAGGTATAAAGCATCACGATCTGTAATTTGACATAATATACATTATGCGAAATTAAAGTGCTGAGTCTTCAAGCCGCTGCTGATCCCTGCCTGGACAGCACTTTCAACGCCCGAAGATGATTTCCTTGCCTTCGTGATCGCGGTCCCAGCCGCGCAGCTGGTCGCGGATGTGGGCGATGCGCTGACGGCCGAGTGCGTTGCGTTCCTCGTCCAGAACCTGGCCATCCAGGAGCTCCGCCAGACGCTGCGCGGTAGGCAGCATCGCATCCCATGCGTCGAGCGCCGGCAGTGGCGCCGGCAAGGTCATGAAAAAACTCACGCCGGGAGTCTGCAGTCCGTCCAGGCGGCTCAGATCGAAGTTGCCCGGCTTGAGCATGTTGGCCACGCTGAAGATCGGTCCGAGTTCGCGCTTGCCGTCGACCAGGCGGTGGTAGATGCCCATGTCGCCGAATTCCAGTCCGGCTTTTTCGGCAGCGACCACCAGGTCCGGTCCGTTGAAGCTCCCTCCTTCGCGCGCCACCACGAACAAGGTCACGATGCGCTCGACGGGCAGTTGTGCCGGTCGCCGGCCGAGATCCGAGCGCGGCGGCGCAGCGCCTGCTGCGGGCGGCGATACCGGCTCTGCCGCAGGTGCCGGCGCCACGGGCTGGCTGGCTTCCTGCGGTGCATGGCGTGAACTGGGAGCTCGCAAGGCATCGATGATCGACGACACGTGATCGGCGAGTTTGGGCTGGGGTTTCGCGGGTGCCGGGGCGGGCGGTTGGCCGCGTTCGCCAGAAAGCGTGGCGCCGAGGCGTTCCAGTTCTTCGCGCAGTCCCACTTCGAGTTCGCCCTGCTGCGGCTTTGCGTTCGCCTGGGCACCGACAACCGGGTCGTGCCCGCCGAACGATGCGTCATCGCCCAACGCTTGTTCCTGTCCACCCAGCGTGGGTTCACGACGTTCGCCACCGTGCTGCTGCGGTACGATGCGACGTTTGCCCTGCTCCTTTTTCGGCTGGCCGAACAACCATATCAAGGCCAGCGCGATCACGCCGACGATAAACATGGGAATCCCGACGGAAGGATTCCAGGCAAAAGCGAATACAGGCTGCAACGTCATCGTGGGCTCCTCAGGCGGCGCCTGCCAGTTTAGCCGCTTCGGCCAGATCCACCTGCACCAGCCGCGATACGCCCGGCTCGCGCATGGTCACGCCGCACAGCTGCGTCGCAGCTTCCATGGTGGCCTTGTTGTGGCTGATGAAGATGAACTGCACCTTTTCGCTCATCTCGCGAACCAGGCTGGAGAAGCGGCCGACGTTGGCCTCGTCCAGCGGCGCATCGACCTCGTCGAGCAGGCAGAACGGCGCCGGGTTGAGTCCGAAGATCGCGAACACCAGCGACACCGCGGTCAGCGCCTTCTCGCCGCCGGACAGCAGGGTGATGTTGGAAACGCGCTTGCCCGGCGGCCGCGCCATGATCGACACGCCGGTGCTGAGCAGGTCGTCGCCAGTCAGCTCGAGATAGGCATGGCCACCGCCGAACAGCCGCGGGAACAGCTCCTGCACGCCGGCGTTGACCTTGTCGAAGGTGTCCTTGAAACGCTGGCGGGTTTCGCGGTCGATCTTCTTGATCGCGCCCTCCAGCGTTTCCATCGCGCTGACCAGATCGGCCAGCTGGTTGTCCAGATAGGTCTTGCGCTCGCTCTGTTCGGCGTGTTCCTGGATCGCTGCGAGGTTGACCGGTTCCAGCCGCGCGATTTTCTGGCCGATGTCGCTCAGCTGCTGGCGCCACTGGTTGGCATCGATGTCGTCGGCCAGCTCGGCCAGCAGGGTTTCGAGTTCGAGGCCTGAAGCGGTGATCGCCTGGGCAAGCTGCTCCGCGCGCAGGTGCAGCGCCTGCGCGGCCAGGCGCCTTTCCGAGAGGCTTTCGCGCAGGATCGACAGCCCCTGCTCCGCCAGGTGGCGTTGCTGCTCCAGCTTGCGGAATTCGAGGTCGCAATCTTCCACGGCGCGCCGCGCCTCGACCAGCTGCTTGTCGACCAGCAGGCGCTGATCCAGGTAGGCCTGCCGTTCCGCTTCGAGTTCCGCGATGGGATCGGAGCCGGCGGCGAGCTGTTCGGTGATTTCGGTGCGGCGAGCCTCGATCTGGCGCAACTGGGCGTCCATGCGGCCGAGGGCTTGTTCCAGCGAAGCGAGCGACGAACGCTTGGACTCCAGCGACAACGCCAGCGAATGCGACTGGTCAGCTGCCTCGCGCGCGTTCATGCGCGCTTCTTCGCGGGATTCGAGCAATGCGCGACGTTCGTTTTCCAGTTCGCGGCGCTGGTCCTCCAGGTCGCCCATCAGGCCGACCGATTCGTCGAGGCGTGCACGTGCCTCGCGCGTCTGGGTCTGCAACTCATCGATTTGAGTCGCGAGGTCGTTGAGCTCGCCAGTGACTTTTTCGGCGCGGGCGCGGGCGGTTTCCAGCTTGCCGCGATGGCTTTGCAACTGGCCGGCCAGTTCGGACTGGCGGCGATGTGCGTTGTACAGCTCGCGCTGCGCATCGTCGCGGGCGCGCTCGGTTTCGAACTTGCTGGTGCGCAAGGCATCGAGCTGTTCGCTGGCGTCCTCGAGCTGTGCTTCGAGTGCGGCGATCTGTTCGCCTAGCACCCGCAGGTCGCGCTCGCGCGCAAGCACGCCGACTTGGCTGCCCTGAGCGCGGCGCACGCGTGCCCAGCCTGGACCCAGCCATTCGCCGCCGCGCGTGATTACCGATTGGTACGGCGCCAGCGCGGAAAGCGAGGTCACCTGTTGATGCGCGTCGGCCAGCGATTCGGCCGTCAGCACGTGGCCCAGAATGGCGAGGGCCGCCGCCGGCCCGCGAACGTGCGCGGCGAGCGTGCCGGCCGTATTGATGCCGCCTTCGGTAGCGTCGAGCAGTGCGACATCGGCATTGTCCAGCGCGCCGAATTCAGACGCCAGCGCATGCGGCTGGTCCACGAGCACGCTGTCCAGGAACCCGGTGAGCGCCGTTTCCACCGCGGTTTCCCAGCCCGCTTCAACCTGCAGCGATTCGCCGAGACGGCGCGACTTGTTCAAGCCCAGACGAGCCAGCCAACCGCTGGCGGCGCTTTCTTCCTGGCCGAGCGCCGCGTGCTGCAACGCTTCCAGCGAAGCGTGCCGGCCGCGGGCCGTCTGCAGCTGTTGGCGCGCTTCGTTCAACGCCGACTGCACCTGGCGCTCTTCTTCCTGAACCTTTTCGTGGCTTGCCTTGTGCTGGTCGAGCAGACCGCCCAGCGTTTCCACGCGCTCGCGCTGGGTGTCGTGTTCGTTGTGCAACTGTTCGCCGGCGGCGTCCAGCGCGGCGACATCGGTGGCTTTCTGTTCGGCTTCCAGCGCCTCGCGCCGGCGTGCCAGGTCGATGCCCTGGCGATCGAGATAGTTGAGCTTGGTGCGCTCCACCTCGGCCGCCCGATTGGATTCGCCGGCGTTGCGCGTGTGGCTGTCCCAGCGTTGCTGCCAGTCGGCCAGCTTGGCCTCGGTGCTGCGCTGGGCTTCGGCGGTGTCGTCCTGCAGCTGCTGCAGGGCTTCGAGTTTCGGTTCGCCCTCGGCCAACGCCTGGCGCAGTACCTCGACCTGCTCGCGGTCGGTGGCGATGTGCGCGGCCAGTTCGGCATGCTCGCGTTCGGCGTCGCCATGGGCGCGCTGCAGTCGATCGGCGGTTTCCCTGTTGTAGCGAACCTGCTGCTCGACCCGGGCGATCTCGGCGCCGACCTTGTACACCTCGCCCTGCACCGCATTCAGGTGCTCGCTGGCGTCGGTGTGGCGCTCGCGCACGCTTTCCAGCTGTGCTTCGATCTGGCGCTGGCCAGCCAGCTGCTTCTCGATCTCGACCTCGGCGGCGGAAAGCTCCGCCCCTTCGCCATCGTGCTGGCTTTTCAGGCCGCGATATTCCAGCGCGCGCAGTTCGGCTTCCTTGCGGGTCTGTTCTTCCTTCAGCGCCTTCCAGCGCTCGGCGGCACGGGCCTGGCGATTGAGATGATCGAGCTGCTTGTCGACCTCGTCGCGCACGTCGCGCACGCGGTCGAGGTTCTCGCGGGTGGCCTTGATGCGGCTTTCGGTTTCTTTGCGGCGCTCCTTGTACTTGGAGATGCCCGCTGCCTCCTCCAAATGTGTGCGCAGTTCTTCCGGGTGCGCCTCGATGATCTGGCTGATCATGCCCTGCTCGATGATCGAGTAGCTGCGCGGGCCCAGGCCCGTACCGAGGAACAGGTCGGTGATGTCGCGACGGCGGCAACGCGCGCCGTTGAGGAAGTAGGCGGACTGGCCGTCGCGGGTGACCTGGCGCTTCACCGAAATCTCGGCGTACTGGCCGTACTCACCCTGCACCGACCCGTCGGCGTTGTCGAAGATCAGTTCGACCGTGGCCTGTCCCACTGGCTTGCGTGTGTTCGAGCCAGAAAAGATCACGTCGGTCAGCGAATCGCCGCGCAGCCGGCTGGCCGCGCTCTCGCCCATCACCCAGCGGATCGCGTCGATGATGTTGGATTTGCCGCAGCCGTTCGGACCGACGACGCCGATCATGTTGCTCGGCAGATGCAGGGTGGTCGGGTCCACGAAGGACTTGAAACCGGCGAGTTTGATCGTGGTCAGGCGCATGCAGTCTTCAACAGGTCATCGGGTAACGCCCGCAGTCGCGGACGACAGGTCACTGTGCCAAACGCGGGACAGGGCTGCAATGCGTATCGGCGTGATAATCAACTTCAAGAATTATGTCTATCTGATTGTTATTATTTGTCTTTGGCGTCAATGGACAGGGCATGGATGCCGTTGTCCATGAGGCCTTCAAGCGCTGCGTAGATCATGCGGTGGCGCTTGACCGGCAACTTTCCGGCGAACGCGGCGCTGACGATGCGCACGTGGAAATGGCCTTTGCCCTCGCCCGCGTGGCCGGCGTGCTTGCGGCCTTCGTCGAGTATCTGCAGCTCGCTGGGAGCGAACGCGCCTTCGAGCCGTTCGCGAATCTGCTCAATGGCGGGTCGCCCGGTCATCGCCGCGCGCGTCTCATGGCAGCACTTTGCGGAACGGCTTGACAGATGTTTCGCGGTAGACGCCGGCATCCACGTAAGGATCGGCTGCCGCCCAAGCCTGTGCCTCGGCCAGCGAGGCGAACTCGGCCACGATCAGGCTGCCGCTGAAACCGGCTGGACCCGGATCTTCCGCGTCAATCGCGGGGAATGGACCGGCCAGCAACATGCGGCCTTCGTCCTGCAGCTGCTGCAGCCGGGCCAAGTGCGCCGGACGCGCGGATTTGCGCGCTTCCAGCGAATCGGCGCTGTCGGTGCCAGTGATGGCGTACCACATGGTCAGGCCTCCGGTCGCATGTAGGGGAACAGCAGCACGTCGCGGATCGACGCGGAGTCGGTCAGCAGCATCACCAGCCGGTCGATGCCGATGCCCAGGCCGCCGGTGGGCGGCAAGCCCACTTCCAGCGCGCGGATGTAGTCGGCGTCGAAGTGCATGGCCTCGTCGTCGCCGGCGTCCTTGGCGTCGACCTGTGCCTGGAAACGCGCGGCCTGGTCTTCCGGATCGTTCAACTCGGAGAAACCATTCGCGAGCTCCTTGCCGTTGACGAACAGCTCGAAGCGATCGGTGATGCCCGGATCGGCATCGCTCTCGCGTGCCAGCGGCGACACCTCGACCGGATGGTCGGTAATGAAGGTGGGCTGGATCAACGTGTGCTCGACGGTCTTCTCGAAGATTTCCAGCAGCAGCTTGCCCCAGCCGTAACCGGGCTTCACCTGCACGCGCAGGCGCTTCGCATGCCCTGCCATCGCCTCGCGATCGCGCAGTTCCTCGCGCCGGATCTCGGGGTTGTGCTCCAGCACGGCATCTTCCATGCGCCAGCGACGGAACGCCGGACCCACATCGATCGCGGTGCCGTCCCAGGCGAGCTCGGTGGTGCCCAGCACGTTCCGCGCGGTATCGCGGATCAGCCCTTCGGTGAGGTCCATGATCTCGTGATAGGTCGCGTACGCCTGGTACAACTCCAGCATCGTGAACTCGGGGTTGTGCCGGGTCGACACGCCCTCGTTGCGGAAGTTGCGGTTGATCTCGTAGACGCGGTCGAAGCCGCCAACGACGAGGCGCTTGAGGTAGAGCTCCGGCGCCACGCGCAGATACAGGTCCATGTCCAAGGCGTTGTGGTGCGTGACGAAGGGGCGCGCGGTGGCGCCGCCCGGGATCACGTGCATCATCGGCGTCTCGACTTCCATGAAGCGCTGCGCAGGGGACTCCAGCCACTGGCGCATGTAGCCGATGATCCGCGAGCGCAGCATGAAGGTGCGGCGCGCCTCTTCGGTGACGATCAGGTCGACGTAGCGCTGCCGATAGCGCTGTTCGACGTCGGCCATGCCGTGATGCTTGTCCGGCAGCGGGCGCAGGCTTTTGGTCAGCAGGCGCAGCGCATCGACACGCACCGAAAGTTCGCCGGTCTTGGTGCGCATCAGCGTGCCCTCGGCACCCACGATGTCGCCCATGTCCCAACCCTTGAACGCTTCGTAGGCTTCGCCAAGTGTGCCCTGGTGAACGAACAGCTGGATGCGTCCGCTGAAATCCTGCAGCTGCACGAAGCTGACCTTGCCCTGCACGCGCTTGAGCACGATGCGCCCGGCCATCTTCACCCGCCGCCCCGCGGCCTCGACGGCCTCGGCCGTATGCACGTCCCTGTCGGCAAATTCGGCCTGCAGGTCGCCGGCGAAGCTGTCGACCTTGAAATCGTTCGGGAATGCGATGCCCTGCCCGCGCAGCGCTTTCAGTTTCTCGCGGCGCTCGGCGATCAACTTGTTCTCGTCGAGGGGTTGGGTATCGGTCGTTTCGTTCATGGGGTCCATTGCTGCCTGCGCTCGCGCCGATCGGCGGGCGTCTGTGTGTCTGTCGTAGGTTGCCAACCGGATGTAAGGGTGTCGCGCATCAATCGCCTTTGCCGAACACCTGCTTCGCCGCATGCTTGGTCGCGTCCCAGCCTTCGCGTGCACCGTGGCCGACGGCAATGCCCGCTTTCTTCGCACCATGGCCGATGCCGGTACCGGCTTCCTTCGCGCCGTGACCGACCTTTACGGCGACGTGCTTGGTCGCGTGGCCCACATCGCGGGCGCCATCGGCGACGCCGTGACCGACGGCCTTGGCATCCTGCTTGATGCTCTGCTTGGCGCCACCTTGCTGCGGCTGCGCCGCCGCGCCGAACGCAGCCAGCGCGGCCGAGGCGATCAGGATTGCGCAGATTTTCTTGCTGTTCATGCGGGCCACCTCGTCAGCGATCGATTGAAATAAGGCATCACGCGTCGGTGCGCTTGGCACCCGCCTCGAGCCCGGATTTCAGGCTGGCCTCGATGAACTCATCCAGGTCGCCGTCCAGCACCTTCTGCGTATCGGTGCGTTCGATGCCGGTGCGCAGATCCTTGATGCGGCTCTGGTCCAGCACGTAGTTGCGGATCTGGCTGCCCCAGCCGATGTCGGACTTGGTCGCTTCGAGCGCGTCCTTCTCCGCGTTGCGCTTCTGCACTTCCAGCTCGTACAGCTTCGCGGCCAACATCTTCATCGCGGTATCGCGGTTGGCGTGCTGGCTGCGGCCGGTCTGGCAGGCGACCACCGTATTGGTCGGGATGTGGGTGATGCGCACCGCCGACTCGGTCTTGTTGACGTGCTGGCCGCCGGCGCCGGAGGAGCGATAGACGTCGGTGCGCAAATCGGCCGGATTGATCTCGATGTCGATGTCGTCATCGACTTCCGGCGACACGAATACCGAGGTGAAGCTGGTATGCCGGCGGTTGTCGGAGTCGAACGGGCTCTTGCGCACCAGCCGGTGCACGCCGATCTCGGTCTTCAGCCAGCCATAGGCGTAATCGCCTTCGACGCGGAACGTGGCGGACTTGATCCCGGCCACGTCGCCGCCGCTGACTTCCATCAACTCGGTCTTCCAGCCGCGGTTTTCGCACCAGCGCAGGTACATACGCAGCAGCATCTCGGCCCAGTCCTGCGCCTCGGTGCCGCCGGCGCCGGCCTGGATGTCGACGAACGCGTTCATCGCGTCCATCTTGCCGGAGAACATGCGCTGGAATTCCAGCTTGCCGACCTGAGCTTCGAGCTTGGCCAGGTCGCCGATCACCGACTGGGCGGTGTCTTCATCCTCATCGGCGATGGCCATTTCCAGCAGCTCGCCGGCGTCGGTGAGGCTGGCGGTCAGCGTGTCGATGCCGTTGACGATGGTATGCAGGCGGGCGCGCTCGCGGCCCAGCTCCTGCGCGCGTGCGGGGTCGTCCCAGACGTTGGGATTCTCCAGTTCGCGGCTTACTTCTTCCAGACGTTCGCTTTTTTCAGCGTAGTCAAAGATACCCCCGAAGCGACTCGACCCGGCCACGAAGGTCGGCGATCTGCGCAAGGATGGGATTGGTCTCGATCATGTTGGTATCGGTGTTGGATGCAAGCTGACAAGAATAACAGACCCGCCCAGTGGAAGCGGCTTCCACCGTCAGGCCAGCGCTTGCTGATGCACCCCCTTGACCGATCGCCCCGACGGATCGGCGGCGTTGGCGAATGCCGGGTCCCACGCCAGCGCCGCGGATGACGAGCACGCGATCGACTTCCCGCCCGGCACCGTGGCGGCGCAGGCTTCGCCCGGGTAGTGCTGCTCGAAGACGCGACGGTAGAAATACGCTTCCTTCGTGGCTGGCGTGTTGAACGGGTAGCGCGATGCCGCCGCGGCGAATTCGCGGTCGCTGACCGCCTGCTCGGCGTGTGCCTTCAGCCCATCGATCCAGCCGTAGCCGACGCCGTCGCTGAACTGCTCCTTCTGCCGCCACAGGATCGAATCCGGCAGGGCGCCGTCGAACGCTTCGCGCAGCACCGCTTTCTCGATGCGTCCCTGCCCCGCCATTTTGTATTTCGCGTCCAGGCCCATGGCGACGTCGATGAACTCCAAATCGAGGAACGGCACGCGCGCCTCCACGCCCCAGGCCATCATCGCCTTGTTCGCGCGCAGGCAGTCGTAGCTGTGCAGCGCGTCCAGCTTGCGCACGGTTTCCTCGTGGAACGCCTCGGCCGAGGGCGCCTTGTGGAAATACAGGTAGCCACCAAACAGCTCGTCCGAGCCTTCGCCGGAGAGCACCATCTTCACGCCCATCGCCTTGATCCGCCGCGCGAGCAGGTACATCGGCGTGGCGGCGCGGATGGTGGTGACGTCGTAGGTCTCGATGTGGCGGATCACTTCGGGCAACGCATCGAGCCCTTCCCAGAACGTGTAGACGAAGCCGTGATGCACGGTGCCCAGTGCGTCGGCAGCGACCTGCGCGGCGGCCAGGTCGGGCGAGCCGTCCAGCCCGATCGCGAACGAATGCAGCCGCGGCCACCACGCCTCGCTGCGGTCGTCGTCCTCGACGCGTTCGCGCGCGAACTGCGCGGCGCAGGCGGCAACCAGCGAGGAGTCCAGGCCGCCGGAAAGCAGTACGCCGTACGGTACGTCGGTCATCAGCTGGCGGTGCACGGCCTGCTCGAACGCCTTGCGTAAGGCCGGTGCGGCCACGTCATGGCCGAGCGTGGCGGCGTAGTCGCGCCACGGCCTCGCGTAGTAGCTGCGCAGCTCGCCGCTGGCGCTGTCGTAGACATGGCCCGGCGGGAACGGCGCCACGTCGGCGCACACGCCGACCAGCGCCTTCATCTCCGAGGCCACGCTCAGGCGGCCCTGCGCATCGTGGCCCCAGTACAGCGGGCAGACGCCGATCGGGTCGCGCGCAATCAGGTAGCGCTGCGCTTCACCGTCCCACAGCGCAAAGGCGAAGATGCCGTTGAGCCTGCTCACGAAATCGCTGCCGTGCTCGCGGTATAGCGCGTTGATTACTTCGCAATCGGAGCCTGTCGTGAAGTCGTAGCCGCTCGCCGCGCGCAGTTCGCGATGGTTGTAGATCTCACCGTTCACCGCCAACGCCAGCGCGCCGTCGCGCGAACGCAGCGGCTGCGCGCCGCTGGCCGGGTCGACGATGGCCAGCCGCTCGTGCACCAGGATCACCCCGGCGTCGACGAATACCCCGCTCCAGTC
>Ga0207664_10001255_pt1 | contig 16733 bp, 11 predicted proteins | sample LARL83metaG_FD_184349 | JGI IMG/M metagenome (GOLD analysis project Ga0207664, IMG submission 184349) | Corn, switchgrass and miscanthus rhizosphere microbial communities from Kellogg Biological Station, Michigan, USA - LAR L8-3 metaG... | ecosystem: Host-associated > Plants > Roots >... | reverse complement strand
CCGGCCCACCCGCAGCACACGCCGGCCACCGCCACCGCTACCCCCGCCGGGCCGGCGCCCGGAGGTGACGGCCTGCCGGCCGCGGCCCAGCAGGTGCTGGCGCTGATCAACCAGGCCCGGGCGCAGGCCGGGCTGTCTGCTTACACGATCAGTTCCGGGCTGGACACCAGCGCCGCCCGGCACAACGCGGTGATGGAGGGCGGCTGCGGGCTGTCCCACCAGTGCCCCGGCGAGCCGGCCCTGGGCGACCGGGAGACGGCGGCGGGCGTGCACTGGACCGCGGCCGGCGAGAACATCGGCGAGGGCGGCCCGGTAGCCAGCACGTCGTCGGCCATCGCCCAGATGGCGGCCGGGCTGACGCAGAGCATGCTCAACGAGAAGCCGCCGGACGACGGCCACCGGCTGAACATCCTGAGCAGCACGTTCACGCACATCGGCATCGCGGTGGCCCGGGACAGTTCCGGCACCGTGTGGCTCACCCAGGACTTCTCCAACTAGGGACGCGCCCTCGCCGGACCCGCTGGGCCAGGCTGGCCCCGGCCGCCACCCCGGGCGGCCCCGCACCCCCTCAGCCAGGGCTGCCACCAGCGCGAAATACCCGCGCATGGTTGAGCGTTGCACTACCTGGTCCCAGTCGAACAGACTGCCGCCCCTACCGGCTCCGAGCAGGCAAAACTCTTGTCCGCCGACCGCGAACAGCGAGCGGAAACAAATCTGGGCCACACCTGATTGAAGGGTGTAATCAGGTAATTCTGAGGAGCGAACTGATGAGCGAGACACTCTCCCTGCCGGTTCTGCCGCTGGACGACACCGTTGTGCTGCCCACGATGGTGGTCCCGCTTGACACCTCCGGTTCGGAGGTGCGGGCGGCCATCGACGCAGCACAAATGACGGCCGCCGCACCCGGCTCGGCTGACAAGAAGCCGCAGGTGCTGCTGGTGCCGCGGCTGGACGGCAAATACTCCGCGCTCGGCACGCTCGGCGTGGTCGAGCAGACCGGGCGCACGCCCAGTGGCGAGCCCGCCGCGGTCATCCGCGGCCTGGCCCGGGTGCGCATCGGCGTCGGCACGACCGGCCCGGGCGCGGCCCTGTGGGTCGAGGGCACCGTGCTGGACGAGCCGCCCGCGACCCCGCGCGCCCAGGAGCTGGCCCGTGAGTACCGTGGGCTGGCCGCCACCATCCTGCAGAAGCGCGGTGCGTGGCAGGTGATGGACGTGCTGGAGCGGATCACCGACCCGTCGGCGCTGGCCGACAGTGCCGGCTACGCCGGCTACCTGCACCTCGAGCAGCGCCAGCAGCTGCTGGAGACGATCGACCCCGAGAAGCGGCTGGAGCTGGTGACCCAGTGGGCCCGGGACCAGATCGGCGAGCTGGACGTCGCGGAGACCATCCAGAACGACGTCCGCGAGGGCATGGAGAAGCAGCAGCGCGAGTTCCTGCTCCGCCAGCAGCTGGCCGCCATCCGCAAGGAACTGGCCGAGCTGGACGGCGAGCCGGGCACCGAGGAAGACGACTACAAGGCCCGCATCGAGGCGGCCACCCTGCCCGAGAAGGTGCATGAGGCCGCGATGAAGGAAGCGGCCAAGCTGGAGCGGACCAACGACGCCTCCCCTGAGGGCAGCTGGATCCGCACCTGGCTGGACACGGTGCTGGAGATCCCGTGGAACGAGCGCACCGACGACGCCTACGACATCTCCGGGGCCCGCGCCATCCTGGACGCGGACCACGCCGGGCTGGATGACGTCAAGGAGCGGATCATCGAGTACCTGGCGGTGCGCAAGCGCCGCGCGGACAAGGGCCTGACCCTGGTCGGCGGCCGCCGCAGCGGTGCGGTGCTGGCGCTGGCCGGCCCGCCCGGGGTCGGCAAGACCTCGCTGGGCGAGTCGGTGGCCCGCGCCATGGGCCGCAAGTTCGCCCGGGTGGCGCTGGGCGGCGTCCGGGACGAGGCGGAGATCCGTGGCCACCGGCGCACCTACGTGGGCGCGCTGCCGGGCCGGATCGTCCGGGCCATCCGCGAGGCGGGCTCGATGAACCCGGTGATCCTGCTGGACGAGGTGGACAAGCTGGGCGCGGACTACCGCGGCGACCCAACCGCGGCGCTGCTGGAGGTGCTGGACCCGGCGCAGAACCACACGTTCCGCGACCACTACCTGGAGGTCGAGCTGGACCTCTCGGACGTGCTGTTCATCGCCACCGCGAACATGCTGGAGACGATCCCCGGCCCGCTGCTGGACCGGATGGAGCTGATCCAGCTGGACGGGTACACCGAGGACGAGAAGGTCATCATCGCCCAGGGCCACCTGCTGCCGCGGCAGCTGGAGCGGGCCGGCCTGGAGGCGGCCGACGCGACCTTCACCGACGCGGCCCTGCACGTGCTGGCCAGTGAGTACACCCGCGAGGCCGGGGTGCGCGCGCTGGAGCGGACCATCGCCAAGGTGCTCCGCAAGGTCGCCGCTCAGGTGGCCACCAGCGAGGTGACCCTGCCGGTCACCGTGGACCGGGCCGACCTGCACGGCTACCTGGGCCACCCGCGGCACACGCCGGAATCGGCGGAGCGCACCGCGGTGCCCGGCGTGGCCACCGGGCTGGCCGTCACCGGTACCGGCGGCGACGTGCTCTTCATCGAGGCCTCCCTGGCCGACCCGGAGACCGGCACCACGGGTGTCACGCTCACCGGGCAGCTGGGGGACGTGATGAAGGAGTCGGCCCAGATCGCGCTCTCCTATCTGCGCTCGCACGGTGCGGAGCTGGAGCTGCCGGTCGCCGACCTCAAGGAGCGCGGTGTCCACGTGCACGTGCCCGCGGGTGCGGTGCCCAAGGACGGCCCGAGCGCCGGGGTCACCATGACCACCGCGCTGGCCTCGCTGCTGTCCGGCCGGCTGGTCCGCTCGGACGTGGCGATGACCGGTGAGGTGTCGCTGACCGGGCGGGTGCTGCCGATCGGCGGGGTGAAGCAGAAGCTGCTCGCCGCGCACCGGGCCGGCATCACCACCGTGCTCATCCCGCAGCGGAACGAGCCGGACCTGGAGGACGTGCCGGAGAATGTCCGGAACCAGCTGTCGGTGCACCCCGTCAGCGACGTCCGCGAGGTGCTGAACCTGGCCCTGGAGCCAGCGACGCAGCAGGCTGCCGTGGCCGCCTGAGCCAGCCACGGCACGGAGGCCGCCGTCCGGTCCGAAAGGACCGGGCGGCGGCCTTTTGGCTGCCCGCACCGGCCTGCCCGGTGCCGTATACGCTCGCCCCATGCGCCCCATTGAGTTGCTCGGTGTCCCCTCGGCGGCCGGGACGCACGGCCCCGGGCAGGAGGACGCGCCCAGCTGGCTGCGCGACGCGGGCCTGATCACCGGCCTGGCTGCGCGCGGCGTCCCGGTGCACGACCACGGCGACCTGCCACCCGTCCCGTTCCGGCCGGATCCGGCCCACCGTCACAAGCAGAACATCGACCGGGTGTGCGAGGTGGCCCAGGAGGTGGCCAGCCGGATGGCCAGCCTGCTCACCCCGGGGAGCGGCGTGCCGCTGATCCTCGGCGGGGACTGCACGATCACGCTGGGGGTGCTGGCCGGGTACCTGGCCCGGCATCCGGATGTGGGCCTGCTCTACTTCGACGGGGACATCGACGTGTCCACGCCGGCCACCACCACCTCCGGCATCGTGGACACGATGGGCATGGCCACCCTGCTCGGCTCCGGCGCGGATGAGCTGGCCCGGATCGGGCCGCGCTTCCCGCTGATGCCAGGAGACCGGGTGGCCGCGTTCGGCTTCGACTTCGCCGAAGCCCCCGAGCGGTCCCGGTCCTGGCTGGCGGAACGAGATGTAGCCCTGTACCCGGCTACCGGCATGGCCGATGCCCCGGCGGCGGCGCTCGACGCGATGACCTACCTGGCTGGTCACACCCGGCCGGTTCTGGTGCACTTCGACGTTGACGTGATCGACTCGACCGAGTTCCCGCTGGCTGACTTCCCGCACTTCAACCAGGGCCTTGGCTACGCCGACGCGATCGCCTGCCTGCGCGTGTTCTGCTCGCACGAGGCCTTCGGCGGCCTGGTCATCACCGAGGTCAACCCGCACCGCGACCCGGACGGCAGCCTGGCCGCCCGGCTGGTCACCGACGTGGCCGCGATCCTCGGCGAGCCCTAGCCCTAAGCGTGTCCCTGGAAGGCCGTCTCGCCCTGGCCTGGCCGCCGGGCCGCGGTTACCGTGAGCGGATGCAGACCCTCGGCGACGACCTGGTGCTCCTGTCCATCAATCCCCGCTCGGGACGGCTGGCCAACGCCACCCGGCTCCGGTTCGGGCTCATGGGCTCCGAGCTGGTCCGGCTGGCCGCGAGCAGGCGGGTGGACATCGCCGGCGGCCGGATCGTCGTGCTGGATGGCGGGCCGACCGGTGACAGCGAACTGGACGCGGCGCTGGCCAGCCTGGCCCAGGCCGGGCGGCCACCACAGCCGAAGAAGTGGGTCGGCGCCCCGCGGCGGAAGATCGCGGACGCCTACCTGGCCCGGCTGGCCAGCGCCGGGGCGGTCCGCGATGAGCCGGGCCCGCTGCTGACCCGGTGGCGGATCGTGGACGAAGCCCGCGCCGCCAGCCTGCGGGCCCGGCTCGACGCGATCGTGCACGGTACCGGGCCGGTAGACACCGAGCAGGCCGCGTTCGCCGGGCTGGCCAGCGCCAGCGGCCTCGGCGAACTGCTGTACCGGGGCTGGGGCAACCGCCCGCTGCGCAAGCGCCTCGACCAGATCGCCACGGGCCAGTGCACCGGGCCCGCGCTCCCCGCCACCGACACCCCAACCGCTGCCGGTGACGCCAGTCAGGCGGCCGCAGGGGAAGCGGCCAGCGAAGCCGTCCAGGCCGCGACCCAGGCGGCCAGTGACGCGGCGGTGCGCGCGGCAACCCAGGCGGCCACGGACGCCGCCGTCCGGGCCGCGACCCAGGCGGCTACCGACGCGGCCGTGGCCGCCGCTGTGCATGCCGCCCACCACGCCGCCGCCGCCCACTCCTCCTCCACCGGCGGCACCGGCCACCACTGACACTCGCCGCCCGCCGGCACCGGCCACTCACACCCGCGCCAGCCAAGAGCCGTCGGCCCGGTGTGCGGTACATCGTGGGCGTCATACCGCCAGCAACGAACCGCGCTGGCCCAGGGGACCGCGGTCAGACCCGGATTTCCGCCTGCAGGCGGCGGGCGTTGCCGCCGGTAATGAGCTCGCGGGCCGGGGCCGGGACCCCGTCCGCGGCCAGGCCGTCCAGCAGCCGGGTCGCCGGCAGCGCCGTGTTCGGCGCATCCGAGCCGTACAGCACCTTGCCCGCCAGCGCGGCCAGCTGCCCGGCCGGGATCTGGGCCCGCTCGTCGATCACCGGGGTGAGGTCGGCGTGTACTCCGGGATACTCGGCCACCAGCCGCAGCGCGGCCGCGGTGGCCGGGTGCGCGCAGTGCGCGATGATCACCCGGGCCGCGGGGTGGCGCCGGGCCACCTCCTCGACCGGTGCCAGTTCGGCCGCGCTGGTCACGCCGCGCGGCGCGTGCCCGGCGTGCAGCACCACCGGCAGGGCCACCGTGGACGCGTACGCCCAGACCGGGTCGAGCCGCCGGTCATCGGGCTGGAAGTCGCCGACCGAGCAGTGCAGCTTGAGTACCCGCAGGCCCATGTCCTCGACCGCGCTGCGCAGCACGGTCAGCGGCTGGTCGTCACCCGGGTGCACGGTGCAGCCGCCGGTTAGCCGGAGCGGGCCGCCGCGCTGCCCGGCGACCAGGCTGGACACCGACTTGTTCAGCTCCGCGGCCGAACCGGGGCGGCGGGCGTAGGGCAGCGTCCACGCCTCGGTGATCCCCTCAGTGGCCAGCCGCTCGCACACCTCGCCGGGGTCGGCCGGGTAGGCGAAACCGCGGCTGTCGAAACCACGCTGGTCGAAGAAGGCCCGGATCGCGGCCTGCAGCCGGGGCGGCAGCAGATGGACATGAGCGTCAACAACGTCGCGGTGCACTAGTCCCTTTTACCCTGTTTCGGAAGGCGTTAGGGGCAGCAAAGGTCCCGCCTGCCCAGGTGGGCAGGCGGGACGTTGGTGAATCTGGCTCAGCCTCTGGGGCCCACTGGGACGACGACCACAGGCACCCGGGCGTGGTGGGTGACCTGGCTGCTCACAGAGCCCATATGCAGGCGGCCGAAGCCACCTTCGCCCCGGGCCCCGACGACCAGCATGTCGGCGCCCTCGGACGCATTGACCAGTTCCTCGGCGGGTGACCCGCTGACCGCACGGACCGTCACCGACGGCGGGTGCGCGCCGCTGAGCTTGCTGGCCGCTTTGTCGGCACTGTCCTGCGCGGCAGCCCGGGCGTTTTCCTCGTCGGTCTTGTCCTGCGGGTAGCTGAGCGGGGCGCGGGTCCACGCGCTCAGCGCGACCGGGTGCACGGCCAGGACGGTGAGCGGGACCTGCCGAAGCGCGGCCTCCCTCATCGCCCAGTCCAGCGACTGCTGGGAATGCTCTGATCCGTCGACTCCAACGACAATTCCAGGCAACGTTGCCTCCTGATGCCGTTCCTGGCCGGGTTGCCAAGGACACGGCCGCCCGGTTCTGACAGGTAGAACGCTAGGCCTTCTGGCCTTGATCGGCTAGAGGCAGCGGCTCATCCGCCAGCTGGCCGCGCAGCGGCATCCGGCGCACCGGTTCCCGGCCCGGTGGCTGGGATGGCCGCGGCTGGGTGGGCTGCACCGGGATCGGCCGTTCCTGCGGTTCGTTCGATACGCTGAGCGGCTCCCCGTAGTGCATGATCTCCATCGCCGGCCCATCATCATCCACCAGGTAACTCGCCCGGTCCGGCAGCACCGACACGCGCAGGGAGCGGCCGCGCAGGGTGACCGTGAACGTGAGCCGGGTCAGCGCGGGTGGCAGCCGCGGCGCGAAACTGGGCAGCTGCCCGTGCCGGTTGCGCATCCCGCCGAACCCGGTGACCAGCGCCACCCACGCACCGGCCAGGGCCGCCAGGTGGACCCCGTCCTTGGTGTTGTGCTCCAGGTCGGCTATGTCCATCAGCGCGGTCTCGGCCAGGTAGTCGTAGGCGAGCTCCAGGTGACCGGTCTCCGCGGCGATGACCGCCTGGGTACACGCAGACAGCGACGAGTCCCGGACAGTGAGCGCCTCGTAGTAGGCGAAGTTCCGGGCCTTCTGCTCGGCCGTGAAGGCATCCGGGCAGGTCTGCATGGCCAGCACCAGGTCGGCCTGCTTGACCACCTGCTTGCGGTACAGATCGAAGTACGGGAAGTGGGCCAGCAGCGGGTACTGGTCGGGGCGGGTCCCGGCGAAATCCCAGACCTGGTGGTTGGTGAACCCCTCGGCCTGCGAGTGCACGCCCAGCTTCTCGTCGTAGGGCACCAGCATCTGGTCCGCGGCGGCCTGCCACTTCGCCACCTCGTCGGCGGAAACGCCCAGTTCCTTGGCCCGGTCGGGATGCACCATCGAGGACCTGGCGGCCGCGCGCAGGTTGGCCTGCGCCATCAGGTTGGTGAACACGTTGTTGTCGGCGATCGCGCTGTATTCGTCGGGCCCGGTGACCCCATCGATCCGGAACTTCCCTGCCGCATCGTGGTGGCCGAGTGAGTGCCACAGGCGGGCCGTGTGCACCAGCAGGTCCAGCCCGGTGCCCGCGTCGAACTGGTCGTCGCCGGTCGCGTCCACGTACCGGGTCACCGCCGCCGCGATATCCGCGTTCACGTGGAACGCCGCGGTGCCGGCCGGCCAGTACGCGGAGCACTCGGCCCCGTCGATCGTGCGCCAGGGGAAGGCGGCCCCGCGCAGGCCGAGCTGGCTGGCCCGGTCGATCGCGCCGGGCAGCGTGCTGTGCCGCCAGCGCAGCACGTTGACCGCGGCGTCCGGCATGGTATAGGTGAGGACGGCGAGCACGAACGTCTCGGAGTCCCAGAACGTGTGACCGTCGTAGCCGGTGCCGGACAGTCCCTTGGCCGGGATCGACCGGCGTTCGGCGCGGGCGCCCGCCTGCAGCACGTGGAACATGCCGAACCGGACCGCTTGCTGGATCTCGTCGTCGCCGTCCAGCTCGACGTCGGCCCGGCCCCAGAAGTCATCCAGGTAACCCCGCTGCTCGGCGGCCAGGCCATCCCAGCCGGTGGCCACCGCCACTGACAGCGCGCCCTCGACCTGATCCTGCAGCGCGGGCCGGGACCGGGTGCGCGACCAGCCAAACCCGACGTACTTGTCCAGCCGCAGCACCTGGCCACGGTCAATCCGGCCGCCGATGGTCAGCCGGGCCAGGTCCGGGCGGGTCTCATACGACTGGTACAGGTCCGCGTCGGAGTGCAGCTGGTGGTCCATGGCCACCTGCAGCGACCGGCCGCTGCGCCTGGTCCGGTGCATCAGCCCGGCCCGCCCGCCCTCGTGCCCGTGCTGGATCGACTCCAGCGGCGCTTCCAGGGCGACAGCGACCCGGGGATCGGCGCTGGCCGGCGGCAGTTCCTCGTTGGCGACCAGTTCCGATTGCAGCACGATGCGGACCGGGCCGTCCAGCGATTCGACCTGGTACCGGATAGCGGCGATAGAGCGCTGGGTGAAGGAGACCATCCGGACCGAGGTGACCCGCACCGTGCGCCCGGCCGGTGACACCCAGTCGGCCTGCCGGCTCAGCGTGCCGGCCCGGAAGTCGAGCACCCGCTCGTGCCGCAGCAGCTGCCCGTAGCGGATGTCGAACGGCTCGTCATCGACCAGCAGCCGGATCACCTTGCCGTTGGTCACGTTGATCATCGTCTCGCCCGACTCGGGGTAGCCGAAGCCCGCCTCCGCGTACGGCAGCGGGCGCAGCTCGAACAGGCCGTTCAGGTAGGAACCGGGCAGGCCGTGCGGCTCGCCTTCATCCAGATTGGCGCGCCAGCCGATGTGCCCGTTGGCCAGCGCGAAGATCGATTCAGTCTGGGCCAGCATGTCCCGGTGCAGCGTGCTTTCCCGCAGGGACCACGGCTCGACCGGGAACGCCGGATGCTGGATCATGCCTCATCCAGCAGCTCGGCCAGATCTTTCACCACAACATCGGCTCCTGTCTCCCGGAGTTCGTCCGCCTGCCCAACCCGGTCCACGCCCGCCACCCACCCGAGGTGGCCGGCCGGGCCCGCCGTCCAGATCGAACTGGCAGGCGCGGCTCCGGTCGGGGATTCCCAGCACAGTGCAAGCTTAAGATCTTGCGGCTAGTCGCGGGAGAAGCAATCAGCTGAATAGCGGCAGACGCGGCAGGCCCCGGACGGCCGCGATCAGCTGGGGGTACCGCCGCCAGCCCGGGACGTGCGGCCCCGTAGCGTTACTGCCGTGATCCCAGCGCACGATCCCGGGCCGGCCAGCGGGCTGGCGGAGACCCTGCCGGCCATCCCCGCTTCGGCCGGGGCGCTGATCTTCGACCGGGCGGGGCGGCTGCTGATCCTGAAGCCCACCTACAAGTCCGGGTGGACCATCCCCGGCGGGGTGATGGAGGCCGATGGGGAGACCCCGTGGGCGGCCTGCCGCCGAGAAGTACGCGAGGAATGTGGCCTCGACGTGCGGCAGGCGCGGCTGGCCTGCGTGGACTTCCGGCCACCCCGGCCCGGCAAGCCCGGCGGCATGCGGTTCCTGTTCGACTGCGGGGCGTTCCCCGACGACGAGCTGGCCGCCATCGTGGTGCAGCCCGAGGAGATCTCGGCCTATCAGCTGGTCCCGGTGCGGGCCGCGCTGGACCTGCTGCGCAAGCCGATCCGGCGGCGGGTCAAAGCGGCCTGGCGTACCAGAGGCACCCGCTATCTGGAGAACGGACGGCCGGTACCCGGGGTCAGCCAGTAACGCTCGGGGCCACTATCCCGGGACCGAAGCCACCGGGCCGTGGGCATGGCCCAGCACCGAGTGGGTGATCGAGCGGATTCCACGGGTGTGCGGGCCACCGGTCGCGTGCCGGCCGAGCACGACGAGATCGGACCGTGCCGACGCGCCCGCCAGCACCCGGCCCGGGTGTGCGTGCATCACTTCAGCTCGCGCCTCCACCCCGGGATGCTTGTCCCGCCAGGGGGCCAGCAGGGCGTCCAGCCGGCTCTCCGCCTCGGACGGCGCCTGGGCCGTCCCCGGCCCGGTCCACGTCCAGGCGTGCACCGCCACCAGCCGGGCCTTACGCAGCGCCGCCTCCTGGAACGCGAAGTCCAGGACCGTAGGGCTCTGGTCCAGGTCGTGCACACCGACGACGATCTCGCGGTGCCCGGCGGTGGTCTCTTCGCGCACCACCACGACCGGGCACGCCGCGTGGGTCGCCACGTACCGGCTCACCGAGCCGAGGACCATCGCGCTGAAGCCACCCGAACCACGGGAGCCAACCACCAGCATCAGGGCGTCCTTCCCGGCCTCGACCAGTTCCTGGGCTGGCGATCCGGCCCGCAGATGCGTCTCGACCGCCAGCCCGGGGGCGGCTTGCACGGCGTCCCGCGCGGCCGCGTCGAGCGCCTGGCTCGTTGCGTCCTCAATCGTCGCGCTGACAGTGCCCTGCGTCGCGGGGCTGCTGGTCATCCGGGGTGGCAGTGAGGGGACGGCCAGAATCTGCATCGGCGCGCCGCGCAGCGCGGCCTCCCGCGCGGCCCATTGCACCGCCCGCACCGACTCAGGCGAACCATCCGTCCCGGCGACCACTGGCTTCGCTGCCATGTCAGTCCTCCTCATCCGGCCTGCCCCAGTCATACCCAGCCTGGTGGGTGATGCGCCAGCAGGGCGCCACACGGGTCGTTCGCGCCTGGCGGGCAGGCCGGCCCGGCCCGGGGCGGCCGCGCAGCCAGCGCGGGCGGGCCGGTCAGCCAGCGCGGGCGGGCCGGTCAGCCGAGCAGCGGCCCGCGGTGCTGCCAGGCGAGCCGGAGCAGCGCGGCGCCTGCGGTCTGGGTGGGCTCGCGGCCGCCAGCGAACCGGTGCACGGCTTCCGCGGTGAACGGGATCGCCGCCGACCCGTTCTCCGTGACGACCCGGCCCTCGGCGTTCCTGGTGACCAGGCCGCGGAACAGCCGGTCGAAGACGGCCGCGTCGAACACCGCGACCGTGAGGATGTCGGTGGCCAGGGTCAGCGGGTCCACGCCCAGCCCGACGCAGCTGACCCGCAGCGTGCCCGCCTGGCGGGCGGCCGTCAGTTCCCGGTAGAACGGCCACTGGCCGTAGTCGAGCATTCCGCCCCTGGTCGGGTAGTCCTCCGGCCCGCCCAGAAGCTCCTCGCTGAACTCCCGGGTCATGCACTGCCACAGGCTGAGGTCGCGGCGCCGGGCGGCCGGGGCCGCGGTCACCGGCTGGAAGATGCCCGCGGGCATCACCTGGTACTGGCCCCCGGCGTGATGGACGCGGGCTGGGTCCCGCCAGTGCAGCAGGAACGACGCCCGGCCACCCGGGGCACGGCGCAGCGTGAGCGTGGTGACGGCGGTGACGGCGCAGCGGCGCCGCAGCTCGCATGGATCACCGAGCTGGGCACGCAGCGGCAGGCCGGCCAGGCTGACCGGGCCGCCGCCCGACCCAGCCCACGCCGCCGCCAGCTCGTGCGCCACGGCATGGCCCAGGTTCACCGCGTCGAAATACCGGGACCGGGTGAAGGTGAGCCGGGCCGGGCCGGTGAGCGTGGCCGACAGCAGCCGGTAGCAGATCCGGTTCTCGAACAGGGCCGGCCGGTCCAGGGCCGCGACCGCCGCCGTGTAGCTGGTGAACCGGCCGCCCGCCGGGCTGGCCGGCAGCACGTGCGCGGCGGCCGGGCCGGCGGCGTCGGCGGCGGGCACCGGGGCCCGGCTGGACCAGCCCAGCGTCACGTCGGCTAGGTCGACCGGGCCGGCCGGCTGCCACTCCGGCCAGCACAGCAGGTCGGTGCCGGCCACCCGGGGCATGCCGTCGTATAGCTGGGCCGCCGCCACCACCAGGGCCTGCCGGTGCTCGTTGACCATCCGCCGGATCCGCCGCCAGCTGTCCGCGTCCGCCGCTGGCGGCGCGGTCCGGGGCGCGGCCGCCTGATCGCTCATGATCCCCGATCCTCACACAGCCGAGGCGGCGGTCAGGCCGCCCAGCCACCTCGGCCGGGACACCGGGCACCCGGGCTGGATGACCGGCAACCCGGCCATCCTGGCCCGGAATACCGGTACGCGTGGTAATAGTTAATGACAACAAGTTGATAGTTCAATCACTCTGGTGAAGCCGCTCCCCTTCGCCTGGCAAGGAGACCAGCAGTGCCCACGCCCCTAGTGCAGATCATTATCGGCAGCACCCGCCCCGGCCGGGTCGGCCCGTCGGTGGCCGGGTGGATCGCCGCCGCCGCCCGAGCGCATGGCCAGTTCGACGTGGAAGTGGTGGACCTGGCCGAAGTCAACCTGCCGATGTTCAACGAGCCCCGGCATCCCCGGCTGCGCGAGTACGAGCATCAGCACACCAAGGACTGGAGCGCGATCATCGACCGGGCGGACGCGTTCATCTTCGTCGTCCCGGAGTACAACTACGGCTTCAACGCGGCGACCAAGAACGCCATCGACTACCTGAATCACGAGTGGCGGTACAAGCCGGTCGGGTTCGCCAGCTACGGCGGCGTGGCCGCGGGTACCCGCGCCGTGCAGCAGCTCAAGCAGGTCATGACGACGCTCAAGATGGTCCCGCTGTTCGAGGCGGTGAACATCCCGTTCGTCCAGCAGTTCCTGGACGAGGACCGGCGGCTGCACCCCAACGAGGTGATGACCGAGGCGGCCACCGCCATGCTGGACGAACTGGCCCGGCTGGCCAGCGCACTGCGCCGGCTCCGCGAGCCCGAGCTCCCCGAGCCAGCCGAGCCGGAGACCGAGGACCTCGACCCGGACGCCGAGCCCGTCCGCGCCGGACCATGATCGTGAGCAGCAGGTGATGCCAGCGGGCACAGGCTGACCGCGATCATGCTGGCGGGCCGTAGCCACCGCCACCAGGGGTCTCCAGGACGAACACGTCGCCCCCGGCGACCGGCACCGTGTCGCAGCCGGCCAGGTTGGTGACCGAGCCGTCAGGATGCTCCACCCACTGACGGCCCAGACCACCGGGCGACCCGCCGGCCATCCCGTAGGGCGGGACCCGGCGGTGGCTGCTCAGCAGGCTGAGCGTCATCGGGGCCAGGAACCGCAGCCGCCGCCGGCCGCCGTCGCCCCCGTGCCACCGGCCGGCCCCGCCACTGCCCCGGCGGATCTGGTAGGACTCCAGCCGGACCGGGTAACGCCACTCCAGCACCTCGGGGTCGGTGAGCCGGGAGTTGGTCATGTGCGTCTGCACCACCGACGTCCCATCGAATCCGTCACCAGCCCCCGAGCCGCTGGACACGGTCTCGTAGTACTGGTGGGTGTCGCTGCCGAACGTGACATTGTTCATCGTGCCGGACCCCTCGGCCATGACGCCCATGGCCGCGTACAGCGCGCCGGTGATGGCCTGCGAAGTCTCCACGTTCCCGGCCACCACCGCGGCCGGGTACCCCGGGGACAGCAGGCTGGCCGGGGGGATGATGACCCGGACCGGCTTGAGGCACCCGGCGTTCAGCGGGATCTCGTCGTTGACCAGGCTGCGCAGCACGTACAGCACGGCGGCCATGGCCACCGAGGACGGCGCGTTGAAGTTGCCGGGCAGCTGGGCCGAGGTGCCGGTGAAGTCGATCTCCGCGGTCCGCTGGGCGTGGTCCACCCGCACCGCGACCTGGATCACCGCGCCGCTGTCCAGTTCGTAGCGGTACTCGCCGTCGTGCAGCCGGTCGATGACCCGGCGTACCGCTTCCGCCGCGTTGTCCTGCACGTGGCCCATGTACGCGGTCACCACGTCCAGGCCGAAGTGCGCGACCATCTGGCGCAGCTCGGCCACGCCCTTCTCGTTCGCCGCGACCTGGGCGCGCAGGTCGGCCAGGTTGGCGTCCGGGTTGCGGGACGGGTACTCGGCCCCGGTGAGCAGGTCGCGGGTGGCGGTTTCGCGCAGCTCGCCGCCGGACACCAGGCGCCAGTTATCGATGAGCACGCCTTCCTCGTCCACCCGGGTGCTGAAGGCGGGCATCGAGCCGGGCGTGATCCCGCCGATCTCGGCATGGTGGCCCCGGGCGGCGACGAAGAACAGGATGTCACCCGCCCGTTCCCCGGTGCCAAAGACCGGGGTGACCACGGTGATGTCAGGGAGGTGAGTCCCTCCGTGGTACGGATCGTTAAGGATGAAAACGTCGCCGGGGTGGATGGCCCCGGGATTGCGGCTGATGACCATCTTGATGCTCTCGCCCATCGACCCCAGGTGGACGGGCATGTGCGGGGCGTTCGCGATCAGGTTCCCGGCGGCGTCGAAGACCGCGCAGGAGAAGTCCACCCGCTCCTTGATGTTCACCGAGTGCGCCGTGCTCTGCAGCCGGACACCCATCTGCTCGGCGACCGACATGAACAGGTTGTTGAAGATCTCCAGCAGCACCGGGTCGGCGGCGGTGCCCAGGTCCGGGCGGTCCTGCTGGCGGCCGGACCGGGTCAGCAGCAGGTCGCCCCGGGCGGTCACCTCGGCCTGCCAGCCGGGCTCGACCACCGTGGTGGCGAAGTCCTCGGTGAGGATGGCGGGCCCGGGCAGGATCTGGCCCGGCCGCAGCTCGGCCCGCGGCAGCAGATCGACCTCGGCCCAGCGGCCGCCGGTGAACATCGGGACCCGGGTGACGGGCGGGCCGGTGCCCGCCGGTGTGGCCGGGGCCGCGGCCGCGGTGCCCGGCGGCAGGCCCGGCCCACCGGTGAGTTCCACCGAGACTGCCTCCAGCACGATCGGTTTGTCGCGCAGCAAGAACGAGAACCGCTGCCGGTACGCGGCCTCGAAGTCCCGGACCAGACCCGCGTGGTCGCTGAGCGGGACGGTCAGCGCGGTATCGGTGCCCTGGTAACGCAGGTGGCAGCGGTGCTGCGCGCGGATCGCGGCGGGCGGCACGCCATCGGCGGTGAGTTCCGCGCGGGCCTCGGCGTCCAGGCTGGCCAGTACGCCGTCCAGGCTGGCCAGCAGCTCCCCGGACAGCACGGCCTCGACCGCTGACTCACGCATCGCGGTCACGTCGGCCAGCCCCATGCCGTACGCGGACAGCACCCCGGCCAGCGGGTGGATGAGCACCGTGGTCATGCCGAGCTGGTCGGCGACCGCGCAGGCGTGCTGCCCGCCCGCGCCGCCGAACGTGGCCAGTACGTACCTGGTCACGTCGTAGCCGCGCTGCACCGAGATCTTCTTGATCGCGTTGGCCATGTTGGCCACCGCGATGTCCCGGAAGCCGGCCGCCACCTCGGCGGCGCTGCGCTGGTCGCCGGTGGCCTGGGTGATCTCCTCCGCGAGCGCGGCGAACTGGCCAGCGGCCTGGGCGGCGTCCAGCGGCTGGTCGCCGCGCGGGCCGAACACGTGCGGGAAGTGGGCCGGCTGGATCCGGCCCAGCAGCACGTTGGCGTCGGTGACGGCGAGCGGGCCGCCACGCCGGTAGCAGGCCGGGCCGGGGCTGGCGCCGGCCGAGTCCGGTCCGACCCGGTACCGGCTGCCGTCGAAGTGCAGCACCGACCCGCCCCCGGCGGCCACGGTGTGGATGCTGAGCATCGGCGCGCGCATCCGGACCCCGGCCACCTCGGTCTCGTACTGCCGCTCGAACTCCCCGGCGTAGTGCGAGACGTCGGTGGACGTGCCGCCCATGTCGAAGCCGATGACCCGGCTGAAGCCGGCCGCGGCGCTGGCGCGGGCCATGCCGACGATGCCGCCGGCCGGGCCGGACAGGATGGAGTCCTTGCCGCGGAACCGGTGCGCGTCGGCCAGCCCGCCGTTGGACTGCATGAACAGCACCCGGACGCCGTCCAGTTCGCGGGTCACCTGGTCCACGTACCGGGCCAGGATCGGCGACAGGTAGGCGTCCACCACGGTGGTGTCGCCGCGGGACACCAGCTTCATCAGCGGGCTGGTCGCGTGGGACTCCGAGACCTGGGTGAACCCGATACCGCGGGCGATCTGGCCGATCCGGCTCTCGTGCGCCGGGTACCGGTAGCCGTGCAGGCAGACCACGGCCACCGCCCGGAAACCGTCGGCGTACGCGGCCCGCAGCGCCCGGTCAGCTCCGTCCTCATCGAGCGGCAGGATCACCTCGCCGTGCGCGCTGACCCGCTCGGCCACCTCGATCACCCGTTGGTACAGCAGCTCGGGCAGGACGATCCTCCGGTCGAAGATGCGCGGCCGGTTCTGGTAGCCGATCCGCAGCGCGTCGCCGAAGCCCCGGGTGATGACCAGGACGGTCGGCTCGCCGCGGCGTTCCAGCAGGGCGTTGGTGGCGACCGTGGTGCCCAGCCGGACCGCGGCGATCTGGCTGGCCGGGATCGGCTGCCCCGGCATTACGCCAAGGTGCGCGCGGATGCCGGCCAGTACCGCGTCCTCAGGCCGCACGGGGTCCTCGGACAGCAGCTTGCTGGCGGTCAGCGTGCCGTCCGGGCGCCGCGCGACGATGTCGGTGAACGTCCCGCCCCGGTCGATCCAGAACTCCCAGCGCCCGGCCATCACCCGCATCCTAGGCAACTCATCCCGGGCGCGGGATACGGGCTGGTGGACCGCCGGGTAGCCGGCCGGCCGGACCTGCCACCTGCCCTTCTCTGCCGAGCGGTCTGCGTATGCCGCCCGCTGCCGCGGGCGTTTGGCGCCCCACTACGCGGGTAGCCGGGCGCAACAGTTGGCCTGGCGAGCGCAGTGGTTGGCCCGGCGAGCGAGGTGGTTGGCCCGGCGAGCGAGGTGGTTGGCCC
>Ga0207664_10001254_pt1 | contig 16738 bp, 13 predicted proteins | sample LARL83metaG_FD_184349 | JGI IMG/M metagenome (GOLD analysis project Ga0207664, IMG submission 184349) | Corn, switchgrass and miscanthus rhizosphere microbial communities from Kellogg Biological Station, Michigan, USA - LAR L8-3 metaG... | ecosystem: Host-associated > Plants > Roots >... | reverse complement strand
GGAAGCTTGAATGCAACGCTGCGCCGCGTGGTGGAACAGTTCCAAAAGGACAGCGGTATTCCAGCCAGCTTCGTAAGCGCCGAGTTTCTGGAACCGGCCGAGCCTGAGGTATCTCTGGAACTGCTGCAGATCGTGCGAGAGGCGCTGTATAACGTCCAGAAGCACTCCTCGGCTACGCGTGTGGCGGTGAGTATCGCGAAGTCGGACAGGGCGCTCGAAATCGGAATCGAAGACAACGGCGCGGGTTTTCCCTTCAGCGGAAAGTACACGCTCGACGAATTGGAATTGCTGCGTTTGGGTCCGATGAGCATCAAACGTCGGGTGCGTACGCTGGGCGGCGACCTGCTGCTCGATTCCAAACCGGGCCAGGGCGCAGGGCTGAAGATCCGGCTCTCCACGTGATCGTCCGATTCGCTTCTTTTCTAACTTTCTTGTTGCTTTCGGGGTGCGGCAAGTATCGTGATTTCACGCTGCCGCTCCAACCTGGTGGGCCTTCGATCTCCTGGCGGTGGGAAGCGCGGCCGGAACCAGTGCTCACGCGCGGCGCTGCTGGCGACTGGGACGCAATCGACGTCTTGAATCCTTCTGTCATACGCCAAGGCGACGCTTATTACAACCTGTATTCAGGCTACGACGGGAAGACCTGGCACACCGGTTTAGCAGTGTCGGTTGATGGGATCGCGTGGCGCAAGGAAGGCAAGATCCTTTCGCCGAGTCCGGAAACCTGGGAGTCCGATGCGATTGCCGCCAATGGCTCCGCGCTGGCATCCGAGGGCCGCATACTGTATTACTACCAAGCCGGGAACCCGGTGCGAATCGGACTGGCGCAGTCGACCAATGGTCATCAATGGCAGAAGCACGGCTCGCCGGTGCTCGACGTAGGTCCGCGGGGAAGTTGGGACGAACGCGGTGTAGCGGATCCTTACGTCATCCGCGACGGCGGCGCATATTACATGTTCTATCTGGGGCAAGACCGCGCGCGGCGCCAGCGTTTGGGTGTTGCCATGTCGGACGATGGAATTCAGTGGCGAAAGCTGCGATCGAATCCGATTCTCGAATTGGGCGAGTATGGCGCCTTCGACGAGAATGGCTTGGGCGAACCGGCCGTCTTCGCGGCGCACGGCTACTATTGGATGCTGTACACCGGTCGCGATCGCAGCGAAGTCCGGCGACTGGGCATGGCACGGTCGCGCGATGGCGTCACGTGGGAGAAGCAGCCGGAAGTATTTGCGGGAGAACAGAACTGGGATTCGAAAGTGCTATGCGATCCGTCAGTGCTAGCCGGGAGCGATCAAGTGCGCGTGTGGTTCGGCGGTGGCGATGTCGCGCGGCCGGACCAAAACATTCGCGGTCAGATCGGGCTCGGTACACTTACGTCACAATCGAAATAGCATGAAGATCGGGATCACCTGCTACCCCACTTACGGTGGCAGCGGAATCGTCGCCACTGAACTGGGATTGGAACTGGCCACGCGCGGCCACGAGGTCCATTTCATCACCTACGCCAATCCCATTCGCCTGGATCCTGGAATCCCGCGCATTCACTACCACGAAGTGGAAGTTTCGAATTATCCGCTGTTCCAATATCCGCCCTACTGCCTGGCGCTGGCGTCGCGGATGGCCGAGGTCGCCGAGAGCTACAACCTGGATGTGCTGCACGTGCATTACGCCATTCCGCATTCGATTTCCGCGCTGCTGGCCCAGCAGATGCTCGCGCCGCAGCGCCGGGTACCGTTCATCACCACGCTGCACGGCACCGATATCACGCTGGTGGGAATGGACCGGTCGTATTTTCCGATTACAAAGTTCTCCATTGAGAAATCCGATGGGATTACCAGCATCAGCGCGCACCTGCGTGACCAGACGAGTGAAGTGTTCGGGGTGCAAAACGAAATTCGCGTGATCCACAATTTCGTGAATGTCGAGATTTATAAGCCGGCGGACCGGCCGAATGCCGAGAAGCGCCTCATGCATATTTCGAACTTCCGCCCGGTGAAGCGCGTGGTGGATTGCATCCGCGTCCTGGCGGAAGTGATCAAGAAGACCCCGGCGCATCTTTACATGGTCGGTGACGGACCGGATCGTCCCGCTGCTCATGGCCTAGCGCGGCAACTGGGCGTCGACAAGCATGTCACATTCATGGGCAAGCAGGATCACGTCGAGCGAATTTTTCCGTTGATGCATGTGCTGCTGATGCCAAGCGAGATGGAGTCGTTCGGATTGGCGGCGCTGGAAGGCATGGCCTGCGGTGTGCCCCCGGTCGCGACGCAGGTCGGCGGCGTTCCGGAGCTGATCACGCATGGTGTGGACGGGTTTCTTGAGCCGGTGGGCGATATCGCAGCACAGGCCGCGCACGTCGTGGAGCTGCTATCGGACGACGAACTGCACCGGAAGATGTCGGAGGCGGCGCGTCGGACGGCCGTGGAGCGGTTTGCTACGTCGTTGATTATTCCGCAATATGAAAGGTATTACGAAGAAACCATTGCTAACACAAGCTTAGCGTAGGCATGAGTGCGAAGGCGGCACGCAAAGTGTGTGTCCCACCTCTAAACCTTTGCATTCCCAACCGGAAACCAAGAAACCAGGAACTTATAAACCAAGCCCGGTGTCTAACCAGACAAGAGATGCTCTCGGCCTTTGTCGTTTGGGGCTACAATCTAAGGTAGGTAGAGGGCCATGGCGGACACGACCGTTGGTCTACATCTGGACGCGTACCTGATCTCCGCACCGGAGGAGGACGCACTCGTCACCGCGCTTTGTCAAGGCGTCGAGGAAGCCTTCGAGATTCTGATCCAGCGTTATCAGCAGCCCGTCTACAATCTGGTCTGCCGGCTGCTAAACGATCCATCGGATGCCGCCGATATAGTGCAAGAGGTCTTTCTGAAAGTATTCCGCAATATCGGTTCGTTCCGGGGCAACAGCAGTCTCAAAACCTGGATCTATCGGATTGCGGTGAATGAGGCTTACAACCACCGGCGCTGGTTCTCAAGGCATCATCGGCAGGAGGTAGCTCTGGGACGCGCAGACGGGCTGCCAGCTTACGCCGACAGCGTGGCCGATCCCGCGCCGACGCCGTTCGATCAGGCGGCCGATCATGAAACGCGCGCTTTAGTGGAACAGGCGCTGGAAAAAGTGAATCCTAAATTTCGCGCGGCTGTGGTCCTGCGCGATATCGAAGATCTGAGTTATGAGGAAATCGCCGCGGTGCTGGAGATTTCGCTAGGCACCGTGAAGTCGCGCATCTTACGAGGGCGGGAAGCTCTACGTAAAGTTTTAGAGGGACGGTTGGAGTTGGAGACCGGAATGTCTTGGGCCTCCCAACCGTTGACGGAATAGTATGGAGTGTTTGATAGTCAGACGCAAAGCATCGGTTTATGCCGATAACGTCTTGTCGGAAGAAGAACGCAGGGAAATGAGGCAACACATGCAGGACTGCCAGATTTGTGCCCGCGAATCGGAACGCTACCAGCGGATTCGCGAGGCCTTGCGGTCGCTTCCCCGGCGTACTCCGCCTTCCGATCTGACGGTGCGGCTGCGTGTAGCTGCCTCTCAGGCACGTATGCAGACTGCGAATGGCGCCAGCCCCTGGACTCGAGCGCGGGATCGTTTTCAGTTGGCTTTGTCCAATATGATGCGGCCGCTGGCGTTGCCGTTGGCCGGCGGATTGTGCGCCGCCTTGGTGCTGTTTAGCGCGCTCGTTCCGACGTTTACTTCCGCCTTCGCCGGCGACAAGGCGGGCGGTCCATGGGATGTTCCCACCATGCTGACCACCGAGCCATCGTTGAAGTACATGGCGCCCATCGCTTTTGGCGAAGCAGATGCCATCGTGGACTTGAAAATCGACGATCAGGGGCGCATCGTGAATTTCACGATCGTTAGCGCGCCCGGCCAGACCGAGCAACTCCGCCACCGCATCGAGAACAGTCTTCTGTTCACCGAATTCTGGCCCGCCACCGCGTTCGGCAAACCGATCGCCGGCACGGTCCGGATTTCCTTCCACAATTCCAGCCACGTTGAAGTAAAAGGGTAGTTGGGTCGCCGCTTCGGGCAACATTTTCTGGCGCGCCCCAGCGTGCTGGAACGCATCGCTGAGATTGCATGCCCCGAGCAGGCCGATACGGTGGTCGAAATCGGGCCTGGCAGAGGAGCGCTGACTTCGCATCTTCTGAGCCGGGCCACGCGCGTGGTCGCCATTGAGATCGATCCGGTCCTGGTTCATTATTTGCAATCCAAGTTTCGCGATGAACCTCGGCTCATTCTCGTCGCCAACGATGTCTTGAAGGCTGATCTGGCGCACTGGGGACCCGTGACGGTGGTCGGCAATCTGCCGTATTACATCACCTCACCGATCATCGAAAAGACTCTGGCGCTCGGATCGCTCCTCCTCAAACAGGCGGTTTTTCTGGTGCAGAAGGAAGTTGCTCAACGTCTCACCGCCGTCCCCTGTACGCGCGACTATGGATTCCTCAGCGTTCAAACCCAGCTCCTTAGCAAGCCCGAGTTGGTTCTAAGCGTGCCAGCCGCCGCGTTTCGACCGCCGCCCAAAGTCGATTCAGCCGTCGTGCAACTGATTCCCAGAAACGAGTTCCCTGCCCTGGACTACAAGGCCTTCTTAAAGTTCGTGAGCCGCTGCTTCCGCCAAAAGCGCAAAAAGATCCGCAACAATCTGATTGGTTTTTACGATCGGACGGTGCTCGATTCCATCCCGGCCACAGCCAAACGCGCCGAACAGTTGTCGATTCCGGAGCTAGCTGAATTGTTTCACCAGCTTTCGCGCTCCAGCCCGCCTCCTGTATCCTGAAATTTCATGCTTCCCCGCGTCCGCTTTGCACCGTCGCCCACCGGCTTCCTCCACATCGGGAGCGCGCGGACTTTTATCTTTAACTGGCTTTACGCTCGCCACACCGGCGGCACCCTGATCCTGCGTATCGACGACACCGATGTCGACCGTAACACCCAGGCTTCGCTCGACTCCATCTTCGACGGTCTGAAGTGGCTCGATCTCGGATGGGATGAGGAATATCGCCAGTCCGAACGGCTGGAGTTGCACCAGCGGATCGCTTGGAAAATCTTCGAGCAAGGGCAGGCGTATCGCGATTTTACTCCAGCTTCAACCGACGTAGACGAGAAGCCCCGTAGTGAAGCTCCGTGGCTGTTTAACGCCGGCATGCGGGAGCTATCGCCCGAAGAAAGCCAGCGCCGCGCCGACGCGGGTGAACCATTCGTCCTGCGCTTCAGAGTCCCGCGCGACACCGCGCGTTGCGTCGAGTTTCACGACAACGTCTATGGCCACCAATCGAAATCGACGGCCGATATCGAGGACTTCGCGCTGTTGCGCAGTAACGGCATCCCGACCTATCACATGGCCTCCTGCGCCGATGATATCGACCTCCGCATCAGCCACATCATCCGTGGCCAGGATCATCTGACTAACACCTTTAAGCATGCGCTGATCTTCGGGGCCGCCGGCGCGACACCGCCGCAATTCGCACACCTGCCGCTGTTGATCGCTCCCGACGGATCGAAGCTCTCGAAACGCAAACACGGACCGGTGGTCAGCGTCACCACCTATCGCGATGCAGGGTTTCTCCCGCACGCCTTTGTTAATTTCCTGTGCCTGCTGGGTTGGTCGCCGAAAGACAATCGCGAGCAAATGACCCGCCAGGAATTGGTGGACGCCTTCTCGTTTGAAGGCATCAACCACAGCAATGCCGTCGTGAACTTCACCGAAGCCGATCCATTCGATTCCAAAGCCGTCTGGCTGAACGCCGAGTTGATCCGCAGGTTGCCTTTAGAGGAGCTGGCGCAGCGGCTCATGCCGTTCATCCCTGATGCCGACCCTGCGAAAATGAAACAAGTCGCTCCGCTGGTGCGAGAACGCATCAAGCTATTAGGCGACGTCCGCACTATCGCAGATTTCTTTTTCGTCGATAAACTCGCGCCATACGATCCGGCTGAGCTCATCCCACAAAAAGGGGATCGAGCGCTGGCACTTGCGGTCCTGGAGCACGCGCGGGAAATCCTCGGCCACACCGAATTCCGTCACGACGCTCTCGACGCCGCACTGCGCTCCGGAGCCGAGTCCTTGAAAATCAAGGCCGGCCAGATGTTCCAGCCTATCCGCGTCGCGGTGTGCGGAAGAAAGAATGCGCCGCCGTTATTTGAGACCCTGGAAGTGATCGGGCAACCAGGAACACTTACCCGCATCGATGAAGCGATCAAATTCTTAGAGCGAAAAGACCATGAATCCGTTAAAGACTGAGGCCGATACCGGCATGGCGCCGGCCGAAACTCCGGCTCCTTCCAACTTCATTCGCGAGACCATCCTCGACGACTTGAAGACCAACAAGTATGGCGGACGCGTCCATACCCGCTTTCCGCCGGAGCCGAATGGCTACCTGCACATCGGCCACGCCAAGTCGATCAACCTGAACTTTGGCTTGGCGGCCGAGTTCGGCGGCAAGTGCAATCTACGATTCGATGACACTAATCCGTCCAAGGAAGAGACCGAATATGTCGACTCCATCATTGAAGACGCGCGCTGGCTCGGTGGCGACTGGGGCGACCGGTTGTTCTACGCCTCCGATTATTTCGGTCAGCTCCACGAATGGGCTGTCCAGCTTATCAAAGCCGGCCAGGCCTACGTCTGCGATCTGTCAGCCGACGAAATTCGCAAGCAGCGCGGTACGTTGACTGAGCCCGGCCAGGAGAGTCCTTACCGCAATCGTTCGGTGGAAGAGAACCTCGATCTATTCGCCCGTATGAAAGCGGGTGAATTTCCGGACGGCGCACGAACACTGCGCGCCAAGATCGACATGGCGTCACCGAATCTGAATATGCGCGATCCGGTGATGTACCGCATTCTGCACGCCGAGCATCATCGCACGGGCAACAAGTGGTGCATCTACCCGATGTATGACTTCGCGCACGGCCAGTCGGATTCCATCGAGCGCATCACGCATTCTATCTGCACGCTGGAATTCGAGGATCACCGCCCGCTTTACGATTGGTACGTCCAGCAGTTGGGCATCTATCATCCACAGCAGATCGAGTTCGACCGCCTCAACCTCACCTATACGCTGTTGAGCAAGCGGAAGCTGCTGCAACTGGTTCAGCAAGGCCTGGTTCGAGGTTGGGACGATCCGCGCATGCCTACCATTTCCGGGCTTCGGCGTCGTGGCTACACACCGGAAGCGATACGCAGTTTCTGCCGGCGGGTCGGTGTTTCGAAGACCAATGGAACTACCGAGCTCGGCCTTCTCGAATATTTTCTTCGGGAGGATTTGAACAAGCGCGTTCCACGCGTAATGGCGGTGCTGCGGCCACTGCGACTGATTATCGACAATTATCCTGAAGGTCAAGTCGAGCACATGGAAGCGGTGAATAATCCCGAGGATCCCAGCCAAGGGACTCGCCAGGTTCCCTTCTCCCGCGTGTTGTACATCGAGCAGGATGATTTCCGCGAAGACCCGCCCAAGCAATACTTCCGGCTGTCACCCGGCCGCGAGGTTCGCTTGCGTTACGGTTACCTGGTCACTTGCACGAGTGTGGTCAAAGATGCCAGCGGACAGGTGACCGAAGTTCATTGCAGCTACGATCCGGCCACGCGCGGCGGCAATACTCCCGACGGTCGCAAGGTCAAGGGAACGATCCATTGGGTATCGGCCGAGCACACGATCGACGCCGAGGTTCGTCTTTACGACAATCTGTTTACCAAGGAGAATCCCAGCGAGGTCGCCGAGGGTCAGGATTTCACGGCAAATCTCAATCCGAATTCGCTTGAGGTCGTCAGTGCCGCCAAGCTCGAACCGAGCGTGCGTGACGCCAAACCGGGATCGCGCTACCAGTTCGAGCGGCTAGGCTACTTCTCCGTCGATCCGGATACCACGCCGCGGAAACTTGTCTTCAACCGTACCGTCGCACTGCGCGACACCTGGGCGAAAATCGAAAAGAAATCCAAATGATCATTCTCGGACTCGGCGGGATTTTGAACGACCCCGCGTGCGCCGTTCTGAAGGACGGCGAGTTGGTGGCGGCGATCGAGCAGGAGAAGGTCGCGCGCAGGCCACCCTCGGGTTCGCTGCCCGACGAAGCCATCGCCATGGCATTGAATCTCGCTAAGGCGGCGCCGCCGGACGTGAACTGCGTGGCTCTGGTGCGGCCGTTCGCGCAAGACATTCATTTGGCGCTGCGCTCCCAATTTCCGAACGCTCAAGTGTTAATGGTCGAACACCACACCGCGCACGCAGCCTCGGCCTACTATCCGTCGCCCTTCGACGAGGCTACGGTGCTCACGCTGGACCGCGATGGCGATTTTCGCTCTGCTGCCCGCTGGCGCGCCGGAGGCAACCAGCTCCAGTTGGAAAAAGATCTGTACTATCCCGATTCGCTCGCCGATCTGTACGGGCGCGTGACCGAATTGCTGGGATTCGCTGCCGGCGCCGACGAACACAAGGTCCAGTGGCTTTCGACCGCCGACGATGGCAAGGCCTACCGGCCGCTCTTCGAGCAGATTCTTGGAACCGCCGGGTGGCCCATCCTCAATCGCGCTTACTTCGATTCTAACCGCCTCAGTCACGGCGGCTTCAGCGAGAAGTTTTATAAGCAGATCGGCCTCGAGGATGGCGTAGAAATTCCCCAACCGATGCATGCGCCCTTGGCCGCCGGATTGCAGCGTGCCATCGAACACGTGGTCCTGCGCATGGCTGGACCCGGTGACAAGCTCTGCCTGGCGGGAGGCTTGGCCTTGAATGCGCTGCTCATCAGCTCGCTCGAGGAATCTAAGAAAGTGTTCGTGCAGCCCGCTGCAGGAAACACAGGCACGGCACTCGGGGCTGTGTTCTACGCCTGGAACAGTGTCCTGGGACAGAAGAAACGCGCCACGCTGAACGATCTCTGTCTCGGGCCGAGCTATGACGGCGAGGAAATTAAGAAAGTCCTCGAAAATTGCAAGCTGCGGTTTCGCTATCTGCTGACCACCGGCGAGCTGATCGATTCCGCGGTCCGCGATCTCAATGCCGAGAAAATTATCGCCTGGATGCAAGGCCGCATGGAATTCGGCCCCCGCGCGCTCGGCAATCGAAGCATCCTGGCTTCGCCGCTCAATCCTTACTCCACTGAGAATCTGAACCGCTTCATCAAGCATCGCGAGCCGTTCCGCAAGTTCGCGGCTTCCGTGCCGTCGGAGATCGCAGAGGAATATTTCGAAACCGGACCCAATGCGCGCTATCTTGCAACTGTCGGACGGGTGCATCGGAAATATCGCAAGACATTTGAAGGCGCGGTGATGGGTGACGATGCGGTCCGCGTCCACACTGTATTCAAGGACGACAATCCGCTTTATCACAGCCTGCTGCACGCCGCCGGCAAGGCCACCGGACTGCCCGTGCTTTACAATACCAGCTTCAATCTCTTCGGCGATCCTCTGGTTTGCACGCCGCGCGACGCCGTCCGAAGCTTCTACTCCTCCGGCATCGATGCCCTGTTCGTCGGCAATTTCGTGGTAGAAAAGTAAGCTAATTTATAAGCTGCTGATTATACGCCTATTATAATGCTACATTGACTTAGGCCGATTTCGGCAGGGGAATGCAGTGACTCGTCTCGCCAACCTTAGTACTCATAGTACAAAAGCTCTGAATCTTCGCCTTTTGGATGCTTGTTTACCGCGTGTGGACCAGCAGATACTTATTTTGGAAGGTTCTCATGAAATTTGCGCAGGCGATGATTTTCATGTTCGGTGCCAGCTTTGTGGTGGATGCGAGCGTGATTACGTTTGTTACGCCATCGGGAAGCACAGTGGGCGGTCAACCGGTGGACGCAACCGTTACCTTTACCACTACCGACACCTCGGTATCCATTGCTTTGACGAACCTGGAAGCCAATCCTACGTCAGTTGTTCAGAACCTTAGCGATCTGGAGTTTACGTTCAGTCAGGACGTGTTCCCCTCTGCTGTCGGCGGCTCCGACTCGGCACAAGAAGTCACGGTGCATTCAGATGGAACGATTACCTTGGGCAACACTGTTTCTACCGGATGGGGACTGAGTGCCCCTAACCATCATGCGGTTTTGTTGAATGTGCTCGACACTCCAACCGGGCCAGCGCACACCATTATCGGGCCGCCGGGACCCGGCAACGTCTATTCCAACGCCAACGGCGCGATCGCCGGTAATGGACCGCATAATCCATTCCTCAATCAAACCGCCGATTTCACCATCACCTTTCCGTTGCCTCTCCTCAAGGGAGTCACTGTTACTTCAGCCACCTTCTCGTTCGGAACTACCGCCGGGAACGACGTTAATGGCGTACCGGCAACCACGGTTCCGGAACCGAGTTTCAGCGGCGCTGTCGCTCTCGGATTGGGCATCGTTCTGATTGCCGTGGGGCGGCGGGGTAAGCCTGCCCTCCCGGTCCTGGCTATCGTACCGGCTCAAACGAGAAGAAGTTGACCAGATCGTAGTGCTTGTCTTTTGTACCTCGTATCGAATTTGGCTAGGTAAGCCAACGTTCGTGCGGCGTACGGCGTCCAATCATTGGTCAAGCCAATCTTCCGCAGTTTCAACCGCGCCCGTAGCCGCTCGTACGGCACTTTGATCGAGCCTTTCTTGTCGCCGTCTGCTTTGAGGTCGGCAATGCACTGAAACAGAAATTGGCTTATACCTTCACTCTGATGTTCCTTTGTGAAAGCGCGCCAGTCTTTCCACGTCTGCCTATTGATGAAGTTGTCACCATCCAGGACCAAGCACTTTAGATTATCGTCGAAATAGCCAATCCGTTGGCCGTTCTTGAACGCGTCAGTGCGTTCGGTCTTTGTTTGTTCTCTGTTCATGTTTTTCCTAAAAAGAAACCCGCCTGAGACGCGAAACTCCGCGACAATTACCTGTGACCAAAACCGTCCTAATCGTGTCAGTTTTCGCGCTCGCCTCTGGCGCTTACCCATCGACGATCTATCAGCAAAGCGGGTCCGCTAGTCTCATTTGTGGCTGGGTCGGGCAAAGTCCGGCACCAATGGACAATTCAGTACTCATACCTCAGTAACCGGCACCGCTATTGACCTAGCGTGTCCGACCAACTCTGGTTATGCCGGTCCCAGCTTCCATGGCGCTGCTGACCCGCATTCGGTGGTTGGCAATGCATCCGGTAACGGTCCCAACTTTGGTGGTGTGGGCGTGCAATGGGATTTCCAATCCAGCGCAACTGATGCTTTAGTCGCTACGGGAGGAACAGGATCTGGAATCGTGACGTTCACTGTTAACTGGGCTTGGAATGCTGGCGACGATGACTGTTGCGGGGAACAGGCGATTGCTGAGTTCGATTACAACGGCGTTAAGGTTTGGAGTGCGACGGACGGTCCGAATAATATCACACCTCCATTTCCACACACCCGGACAGTTACACTTGATGAACCTTTCACTTATGGTGTTCCGTTCACCTGGTCTGCCCATGTCGAAGTCACAGGCGGGGGCAATGGATCTATTATCTCATCGAGTGCACTGGACATTGGAGCATCTGGACCAGCCTTAGTTGATGCGCCTGCGACTACGCCTGAACTTAGCACCCTACAGCTTTTTGGCGAAGGGCTGTTGGTACTTTGTGCAGCACTCAGGATCAGAGCGAAGATCATAAAATCTGCCCGGTGAAAGGAAAAATCAGGTTCAGCCGCCGAACGGGACGGAGTCTTTGCAGGTGGAAATGAAACACGAGAGTGCCCCTAAGAACATCCGTACAATCGTACGAATGATCGTCTCTACAGTCCTTGTAGTCCCTCCAGTCTTCATAACAATCAGTAAGTTACAGATTCTACAAACGCTGCCAACATTGTGGTAGAAAAGTAGACCTGGAGGTGGAAGTGAGAGCACTCGCGTTACTCGCGGTCGCATGTTTCTTCAACTGTGGCGTGTGGGCGCAGGAACGACCGCAGGCTGGTCCGTTTAATGCCTCGCGGATGGATATGCAAGCGCCCCCTGCCGAAGGCGTCGCTGTGCGCGCAGGCCGGCTGTTCGATCCAAAGTCCGGAGCGTACCTGACGAACCAGGTGATCCTGATTAAAGGCGATCGTATAACCGACGTCGGCCCGGCCGATCGCCTACAGATTCCGGCGGGGGCGAAGGTGATCGATCTCAGCCGCTCCACCGTGCTTCCGGGCTTGATCGATCGCCACGTGCACCTGATACAAGATCAGTTTCCCAACGACGGACGCGCATCTTTTACAGCCTTGAACTACGCTCTCAAGGATCTCCGCGCCGGATTCACCACGCTCCAGGACATGGGATCAGCCTTCACTTACGCAACCGTGGAGTTGCGTGACGCCATTAACAAAGGTCTCGTGCCTGGGCCGCGGCTGCAAGTATCTGGACCGCAGATCAACCCGCGCGGCGCAGCCTACTATCCGGCGCCCTCGGTGGTTACGCCATTCGGCCAAGGCCCCGGCGCTCCGGTTTGGCAGTTATCGAGCGACGTGAATTCTCCCTGGCTCGCTCGTGCGGCAGTGCGCGAACGCTCGCATTACGGCGTCGACTGGATCAAGATCTACGAGACCGAAGATTATCAGGGCGGCGGCTATCCGGACCCGGAAGGCTCCGGCGCATTCAAACCGGACGGAAGCATGATCAACGTGCCGTCGCTATCGCTCGAAGAGAACCAGGCCATCGTCGATGAGGCGCACCGCAGAGGATTGAAAGTCGCCTGCCATGCCTACGGCGGTGAAGGTCTGCGCAATTGCCTGGCTGCTGGTGTCGACTTACCCATACACGTGATCGTTGGCGTCACCGGCGCCGCGGGGCTCGACGATGAGACTCTGCGTTACTTCAAGCAACCGCTACCAGACGGAACACTGCGGCCTGTCCAGCAGACGCTCTGGGATTTGATCGGTGAACTCGAAGCCCGCGATTTAAAAGCCAGCGGCGGCAAGAACACGCGCTTGAGCCTCACTGAACTGAGCTTCAAGAAACTCAATGCTGCCGGTGTCAAGCAGATTTTTGGCAGCGGCGCTTACGTTGGTGGCCACGGGATTCAAGCTTTCCAATTCGCCTATTACGTGAAATGGGGCATGAAGCCGGTCAACGCGCTCCGTATGGCCACCAGCAATGCGGCCGAGGGCTTAAACTATGAGCTGGCGCATGAAGTCGGCTTCGTTGAAAAAGGAAAATTCGCCGATATCGTCGCCGTCGCTGGCGATCCCCTGGCCGATATCACCGAGATGGAACGCGTCAAGTTTGTCATGAAGGGCGGCGTGGTCTTCCGCAACGATCCGATGCCGGGCGGTGGAGGGGCCACTGGCGGGCGCTGAGCCCTGAGGTATGCTGGAGCGAATGAGAACCGCTTTCCTCGCCACCGCTTTCTGCCTGGGCTCGCTCGCATACGCGGCCGACCGCTTCCCCGTCGATTGGCCCAAGCTCGAGTCCGAAACGATGGACCACTACACGTCCGTCATCAAGATCGACACCAGCAATCCGCCCGGCGACGAAACCAAGATCGTCAATTATCTCAAGCCTATTCTCGATCGTGCCGGCATCTCCAATGAAGTGCTCGCGCTCGATCCTAAGCGCGCCAATTTGGTCGCGCGAATCAAGGGCAACGGCACCAAGCAGCCGCTCATTATCATGGGCCACACCGACGTGGTCGGCGTTCAGCGTGAGACCTGGCCACAGGGCATCGACCCCTTCGCCGCCTTCCGCAAGGACGGCTTTGTGTGGGGACGCGGCACATCCGACGACAAGTCGCACGTAGCGTCGTGCCTGATGACCATGCTCTTACTCAAGCGGCTCAACGTCCCGCTCGATCGCGACGTCATCTTCATCGCGGAATCGGGTGAGGAAGGCAGCGCGAATTTCGGCATCGGATTCCTGGTCAATCAACACTGGAACGAGATCGAAGGCGAATACGCGCTCGCAGAGGGCGGCCAAACCGTTTCGCGCGGCGGAAAGGTCCGTTATGTCGGAATCAGCACCACCGAGAAATCCCCTCGTGGCGCGCGTCTGGTCGCTAAGGGTACGGCCGGTCACGGGTCGCGTCCCCGTCCAGACAACGCCATCCTGCACGTCGCTGCGGCAGTCTCGAAATTCCAGACCTGGCAGCCGCCCATGCGCTTGAACGATACGACACGTACTTACTTCGAGCGCCTGGCCACCATCAGCCCGCCCGATCAGGCTTATCGCTATAACCACATCGCCGATCCCGCCCACAGCGAGGAGATCCAGCGCTATTTCCTGGAGCACGAGCAGCCGAATTATTCCGTGCTCCGCACCTCCATCGTTCCTACCATCATTCAAGGCGGATTCCGTACTAACGTGATTCCCTCGCAAGCCGAAGCGACGCTCGACATCCGCGCGCTCCCCGATGAGAATATGGACCAGCTCTACGCCGAGATGAAGCGCGTCATCAACGACCCGGCCGTCGAGCTCGTCACGAACGCGTCGCGCAACCGGCCTATCGCTCAGCCTTCGCGAATCGACACTGAGATGTTCCGCGCGCTCGAGCGCACGCAAAAGAGTATGTATCCCGATGCCGTAACGATCCCAGTCATGTTAACTGGAGCCACCGATATGGCGCAGTTGCGGGGCAAGGGCGTTCAGGCCTACGGCTTCGGCGCAACCGCCGATGAAAGTGAGAACGAGTTGCACGGCCCGCATTCCGATCAGGAACGCATGCTCGAAAGCTCCATCCACAAGATGGTCCAGTTCCTGTGGTACACGGTGCTCGATATCGCGGCTTCGAAGTAATTCTATTTACTTGATTGCTGCTCGAACTCCGCTCACGCAAGTGAAATTCGCCGCGTCATCCGTACTTCCTGATCCCTTCCACTGCGCCACTTGTGGATATGGGCACAGCGGCCGTGTTCGCTCTACACCGCTGGCCGGGCTCGCGGTCTTGTATTTCGTCGCGATGATCTGCTTGGGGGCCACGCCGTTTTCCACCCACTGCTCTACCGCGCGATTGACGTCGTGCTGCGCGTCACCTTCGACGTCACTGGTTTGACCGAAGCTGTTCGGACCCGGCCCCCCGCCGCAGTGCTGCATTCCCGGCACCATGAAGAGGCGAACAAACTGATCGGTCTGTTTGGCGCCCATCTTCGCAACCACGCTCTTGTAATACTCGATCGCATTGGTGGGGGGAATCGCGGCATCGCTCCAGCCGTGGTAAACGATCAGCTTTCCTCCACGATCCTTAAACTTCTTCAGGTTCGAATCCGTCGCATTCAGGATCTGGCCAACTTTGTCATCGGCCACCTTCATATCGTGCTCGACGGAAAAAGTTTTGATGTCCCAGTCCGGATTGTCGAACACCATGTATTTGAAGAAGTTCGTGCCAAACGCATTCTGCAGGCTGCCGCCGGCCTTGGCACCCGTGATCCAGCCGCCCCAACCATTCCCTCCCGGTTCGCCGCCCGGACTGTAGCCGAGATACATCGGCTTGCCTTTAGAGTCCTGCGGTCCCGAGTAGATCTTCTTCAACGTTCCGATCTGCGCGTCAGTGAGACAGCTGTCGGACTCGGTCCCTTTGCACAACAGCACCGACGGGTCGAAATGGCACGCCACTGGATTCTCGATCACTCCGTCCTTTACGCCGTCGTTTGCGTCGCAAGCGGCCAGCACCGCGGCTTCGATCGCCGGCAGCTTTGCCGAGGGGACGTAGTTCGCAGGATCGCTCACCATGGCCTGCGACTCCCAAGTTCCCGATGAAACCAGATGGGTCCAGTTGTTGGCTGGCGCCCCGGCCACGATGCCATCGTAATCGGCCGGATACCGCTGCGCCTCCATCAACGCCTCACGGCCACCGTTGGAGCACGAGCTGAAGTAAGACTTCTTCGGTGCATCGCCGTAAAACGCAGCGATCACTGCTTTGGCCGTCTCCGCCGTTTCGTGGACTGCGCGATACCCAAAGTCGACTACCTTCTCGTGATGACCCAGCGCCCACTTCGCGTCGGTTACGCCGGCTTGATGTCCGGTATCGGTTGCCGCAGTCGCAAAGCCGCGCCGCAATGCGGACGCAAGGCCAGGAAAAGTGATGGAGCCCGCGAATCCACCATTGCCTACCCCGTAGAATTTCCCATTCCAGCCCGAGCTCGGCAGCCATACTTCGAAAAGGATTTCCGAGTCGGCGGCTGGCTTAATCACCCCGGCCACACGGCAAAACGGCGGCAGCTTATCCATCGCTCCACCCGCAGGCGGTTTGAAAGATCCAGCCGTGACCGATTCTGCGGTGGTGACGGTGGTGTTAGGACGGCCTAGGTTAGCGATGCTTTCGCAGGTCGCCGCGGCGGCCGGAATCGCTACAAACAAGACAGACGCGAGTAAACGGTGACTCATCAATAACCTCCCAATATGTCTTCTGACAGTACCAAACTTTTAGAATAAAGTGGGATGCGACTCCTTTCGATCACGGTCTGCGGTGCGGCTCTCCTCGGCGCCGTCGCGCTCCGTGCGCAAGACCCGCTGGTGTCGGAAGGCTACGATCATTTCTACAATCTTGAATACACAGAAGCCATCGCGGCCTTCACCGCCGAGACCGAGCAGCATCCCGATGACCCTAACGCCTGGAATCATCTGGCGCACGCCACGCTCTTCCGCGCCATGTACCGTGGCGGAGCGCTCGAGAGCGAGCTGGTCACCGGGTCCAATCCGTTTCTCCGCCGCCAAAAAGTGAAGACCACGACCGCCGAGGACCAGCAGTTTTACGAAGCCATCGATAAGGCGCTCGACCTCGCTCAGACCCACCTTGCCGAAAATGAAGACGACACCC
>Ga0207664_10001253_pt1 | contig 16753 bp, 17 predicted proteins | sample LARL83metaG_FD_184349 | JGI IMG/M metagenome (GOLD analysis project Ga0207664, IMG submission 184349) | Corn, switchgrass and miscanthus rhizosphere microbial communities from Kellogg Biological Station, Michigan, USA - LAR L8-3 metaG... | ecosystem: Host-associated > Plants > Roots >... | reverse complement strand
GCGACTTGAGGAAGCCCTCCGCCGGTGGCACGCAGTTCATGTTGCCCGCCACGGGTTCGACGATGACACAGGCTATCTCATCCGGATAACGCGCGAAGGCTGCGTCCACCGCTGCCGCATCGTTGTAGGGCAGGGTGAGGGTGAGGGCGGCAAGCGCCGCCGGCACGCCGGGCGAGGTGGGTACACCCAAGGTGAGCGCACCGGAACCTGCTTTCACCAACAGGGAATCGCTGTGGCCGTGATAGCAGCCCTCGAATTTCACGATTCGGTCACGTCCGGTGTAGCCGCGCGCCAGACGGATCGCGCTCATTGTGGCTTCGGTGCCGGAACTCACCATACGTACCAGTTGGATGGATGGCATCAGGCGGCAGATGCGCTCCGCGAGCCGGGTCTCGATCTCGGTGGGAGCGCCGAAGGACAAGCCGTCAGTCGCGGCGCGCCGCACCGCTTCGACGATCTTGGGATGGGCATGACCTGCGAGCATCGGGCCCCAGGAACCCACGTAGTCGATATAACGACGCCCGTCGGCGGCGTGCAGATAGGCTCCCTCGGCACGCTTGATGAAGATCGGGTCGCCGCCCACACCCTTGAAGGCTCGCACCGGCGAGTTCACACCTCCCGGGATGTAACGTTGGGCGTCTTGGAACAGGATGTCGGACAACGGAGAGACCTCGTGACAGGAAATTTGAGCGGTATGGTACCGGAGAGGCTCGCAAGCGGCGCCGCGGCCACCTTCAATAATGACATAATACCCGGCACGGCCCCGCAGACTCGCAAAGCCCGGCGGGGATGGGCAGAATTGTTCGCAAGGCGCATTTCCTCGCAGGGGACCCAATGCCGACTCACGCCAGCGCCCTCGCGATTGGCCACAGGCTTCAGGAATACATCATCGGTCGGCTGCTGGGTCACGGCGGCTTCGGCCTGACGTATCTTGCGCAGGATACCAATCTCAACTCGCTGGTCGCCATCAAAGAATTCCTGCCCCAGGAGTTCGCGGTGCGCAATCCGGACTGCAGCGTGGTGCCGAAGTCCGAGTTCGATGCTGATTCTTACAGCTGGGGACTGGAACGATTCAAGGAGGAAGCGCGCGCGCTGGCGCGGTTCAAGCATCCCAACATCGTGCGCGTTTCGCGACTGCTGGAGGCACACGGCACCGCGTACATGGTCATGGACTTCGAGCCGGGCTTGACCTTGAGCCAATACTTGAAGCGCAACGGTCCGACGCTGGAGGAGGGCAAGTTGCTGGGCCTGTTCCTGCCGGTGCTGGACGGGCTCGAAGCACTGCATCGCCTGCAGCTTGTGCACCGCGATATCAAGCCGAGCAATATCTACGTGCGCGCCTATGGCGGTCCGATGCTGATCGACTTCGGCGCGGTGCGTCAGGCCATCGGCGCCCAGAGCCGCAGTCTCACTTCATTGGTGACGCCGGGTTACGCACCCATCGAGCAGTATTCCAGCGACGGCCGCCAGGGCGCCTGGAGCGACCTGTATGCGGTTGGCGCCACGCTCTACTACTGCATGTTCGGCCACGCACCGGCGGATGCGGCACGTCGCAGCGCCGCCATCAGTGACGGTGCGGATGACCCCTATGCCGTCGCCTCCCAGCGCGGTGCGGAACAGTATTCTCGTCAACTCCTGGAGTGCGTGGATTGGGCCTTGCAGTTCAGGGTGCGTGACAGGCCGCAGAGCGCCCACGAAGTGCGCGAACGGTTGCGTACCTCGCCGGTGCCGCCGCAGATCATCGAGGTGCCGGAGAGCCTGGCGGAAGTGCCGGAGCTGCAGCACGGCGTGATGTCGGTGCCGACCATGCCGGCCTCGAACCGCAGCCGCGCGCCTGCGCGGAGCGTCTCGGCGGCGGAAGGCGCCACGGTGCTCTCGGCACCCACCTCACGCCAGGACAGCCTCGCGCCCTTGATCGAAGGCACCCAAAAGCTCCGCCCGCCCACCCAGGTGTTGCGCGGGCCGCCGCTGAAACAGCGGCTGCGGGCCTGGGGCGCCGTCCTGCAACGGCGTTGGCGGCAAGCGCTTGATTCCGCGGCTTCCCAGGAGCCGATCACGCTCACCGGCCGCATCGCGCAGCAGCTGCGCGAGCCTAAGGGCGTGCGCGTCGCGCTGTCGGCGGTGATCGTGTTGGCGCTGGCTTTGAGCATCGTGGTGTTCGCGCGCCGTAGCGGCGGTGACGACGGCCGCTATCAGGCGGCGGTGACGGCCGGTACGGTCGAGGCTTACCAGCAATATCTCCAGGACTGTCACGGCTGCGCGCATCAGACCGAGGCCCAGGCGGCCGTCACGCGCTTGCAGAAGTCTGAGGCGGTCACTGCCCTGGAAGCGCAGTTCAAGGACCTGATGGCCAAGAACCAGCTCGCTCCCCCAGCCAACCCGAACGCAAGTGGCGTCCTACAGTCTTTGCAGTCTAGCGCGCCGGATGATGCGTTCATCCCCCAGGCGAAGACTGAGCTCGCGGCGGCACTCAAGGCGGCGGCATCCGCCCAGGCACCGGTGCGAAAAGCTCCCGCATCGAAGCCCTCGACCAGGCACGTGGTCGCCAAGACCGCGTCCAAATCGAAGCACAAGGCTCTGCCGCCTGCGACACCCAGCCAGATGTCCGCTGTGGCCGCCAACGAGGTCATGCCCACGCCCATCGCCGACCCGGCGCCCAGGTATCCCCAGGCCGGCAAGGGGCGATCCGGTTATGTGCTGCTGGAGTTCCAGGTGAACGTCGACGGCACCACCTCGGACGTCCAGGTGGTGGAATCGAGCCCTCCCGGCGTGTTCGACGATGTGGCCATGCATGCCGTGCATCAGTGGGTGTATACGCCTTATACCCTGGACGGCGTCCGCCACCCCAAGCGCATCCGCGCGCGCATCGATTTCAAGCCGTGAACAGTGAAGTGCCCCGGCCGCTCACCGAGGGTGCGGCCATACCGCTGCCGGCGGTGAAGCTTGGCAATGGCCTCACCTTGGCCAGCGCAGCCTTCAGCGCCCGCGGTGCCCGTGGTTACAACGAGGACCGCCTGGGTATCGCGGATGGCGGCAAGGGCTACTGGGCCCTGGCGGACGGGCTCGGCGGTCATCGCGGCGGCGCGCGCGCGGCGGAGATCGCCGTGGAGGCGGGCCTGGCTTCACTGGAGGGGAGCGCCACGCCGCGCCTCGAGGATCGCTTGAAGCAGGCGGTGAGCGAAGCCAATGCCCGCATCCGCGCTCTGCAGAAGACCGAGCCCGGCAATGCCGGCATGCGCACCACCCTGGTGCTGCTCGGCATCGACTCCGACGCGATGGCCTGGGCGCACTGCGGCGACTCGCGCCTCTATCATTTCCGCGATGGACGCCTGGTCTGGCGCACCCGCGACCACAGCGTGGTGCAGCTCCTGGTGTCGGCGGGGGAGATCGCCGAGAACGAGATGACCAAGCATCCGGAACGTTCGCGCCTCATCAGCTGTCTAGGCGGCGACAACGCGCTGCTCATCAGCGCCCGCACTGCCAGTGCGCCGCCCCGACCCGGCGACGTCCTGCTCCTGGCTAGCGACGGGATGTGGGAACATTTCGAGGGTTGGCAACTGGAGGCGGCGCTCGCCCGCAGCGAGACACCGGAGGCGTTCCTTTCGCTGCTTGCGGGTCAGGTGGGCGAAGCCATGCATCCCAGCCAAGACAACTACACCGCCATCGTCGTGTACGTGACCCAATAGCTGCTGCGCTCGACAGGGCGCGAGAGCGGCGGGCGCGAAGGTTCACAGTGTTGGAACTGGAGACGAAGCAACTGGGTGACTGCGTCATCTTCCTCACCGCACATCCATGTGCAGGGGGCAGGCCTCGCCTGCGCCTTCCTGCACAGGCGTCCGCGGCATGCCGCGGACTCGCTCGCGACGCTATTGGTATTCTTTCAGACTAGGTGAAAAGTCCGGAATAAGCTTTAGCCGCGGCTGCTACGTCATCTGCACCAAATAGCCCCTGTATCACCGCCAGCATGTCCGCGCCGGCCCGCACCAGTTCGCCGCCATTGGCAGGCGTGATGCCGCCGATGGCACAGAGGGGGATGCCGAGCTGTGTCCTCGCATTCTTCAGCAGTGCGAGTGGAGCGCGCACCGCAGCCGGCTTGGTGCTGGAGCCGAAGAAACTGCCGAAGGCCACGTAGTCGGCGCCGTCGTGGGCCGCCTGCGCGGCGCGCTCCAGCGAGTCGTAGCAGGAGACGCCGATCACGGCGCGCGGACCGAGTCGCACCCTCGCCTCTTCGACGCGGCCATCGTCCTTGCCGAGATGCACGCCGTCCGCGCCGATCTCGGCTGCCAGAGCCACGTCGTCGTTGACGATCAACGGTACGTCGTGTCCCCGGCAGAGATCCAGCAGGGCGCCGGCTTCGGCGCGACGCCGCGACCGGTCCATGGATTTATCCCGGTATTGCACCTGCCGGGCGCCACCGCGGATGGCGGATTCGACCGCCGCAGCCAAGGCAGGCAGCGCCCTACCGTCGGTGATGGCATACAGGCCTCTCAGACGTCCGCTCATGGCTGACGGTCGGGTATGCGCCGTCCGCGTCCCAGGGGCCAGGCCCGTTCCAGCGCGGTCCAGGTATAGCGCTCGGCCTCGCGCACTGCGTGCTGCACGTCCGTACCCGAAGCGAGGCGCGCGGCGATGGCGGAGGCGAGCGTACAGCCGGAACCGTGGAAACCGCCCGGCAGCCGTGGCCAGGCCGTCTCCTGGTGCAGCCCACCTGGCCCGAACAGATGATTCTGCACCTCCGGGCTGTCCTCATCGCCGCCCTTGATGAGTACGTACCGGGCCCCGGTCTTCAGAAGGGCCGCCGCACGTGTTGCAGGGTCTGCGGCGCCGGGAGCCAGACGCCGGCTCTCGGCGGCATTGGGTGTGATGAGAGTGGCCAGTGGAAAGATGTCTTTGAGATAGACATCCAGAAGCGCATCTTCCGCGAGTGCGCCGCCGCCTGAGGCAGCCAGCACCGGGTCCACCACCGCGGGGATCGCGGCATGCTCCCGGAGGAGGGCCGCCACTGCCCGGCCGGTCGCCGCATCGGCCAACAAACCAAGCTTGATGGCGGCCACCGGCATGTCTGCGAGCACGGCACGCGCCTGTTCCAGCACCAGTTCCGCCGGCACGGCCTGCACGCGGCGTACGTCGCGGCTGTCTTGCACCGTGAGTGCGGTCACTACCGGCGCGGGATGCGCGCCGGCCGCCGTCACCGCCTGGATGTCGGCGGCGAGGCCTGCTCCGCCGGAAGGATCGTTGCCGGCTATCAACAGCACCACCGGCGGCGTGTCGGTTTTACCCATGGCGAAATTTTACCCCGCCCGGTTCCGCTTCCCGCATGGTCATGCGAAAATGGCGCGGCTCATCTGCATCCGCAGGGCCGGCCGGAACAACAATGAAAGCGTACATGTGCGTCATCTGCGGGTTCGTCTATGAGGAAGTCAAGGGACATCCCGAGAGCGGCGTGGCGCCCGGCACCAAGTGGGAAGATGTGCCGCTGGCTTGGCGCTGCCCGGATTGCGGGGCCGGCAAGGAAGATTTCGAGATGATCGAGATCTAGGCGGCATCCCTTGCCGTCCGGCGGCCTTAGAAACTCCCTCGAGCTGCTCAATCTGGTCGCCTAGACGGCATCCGTTTCAGAGCTGTTCGATCTTATAGCCGTCTTTTTCCAGACTGGTCAGGACTCCATCCGGTCCCACCAGGTGCAAGGCTCCCACCACCACGAAATATTGTCTTCCGCTGCTCGCCAGCGATTCCAGCTTCGGCACCCACGAGTGGTTGCGCTTCACCAGGATCGCCTGGTAGATGTCTGGATAGGGGCCAAACTCGGCCTGCAGTTGCTTGTCGAGCAGCGCCACGTCACCGCGGCGCCAGGCATCCATCATAGCCTGCATCTGTTTGTCGGCGTCGGCCGAGTCCTCGAGACTCTGCACCAGCATGGCTTGCTGCGCTTGGTCCGGCAGTTTCGCCAGCATGCCGAGCTGGAATTGGGCAGTCTCCAGTCCGGTCACCGGCTTGTGCAACGCCTCCGCCTCATCGGCGAAGTGCATGTCGACGCCGCTGGTGGCATCGAAACCCTCCTTCGTCAACTGATTGTCCAGGAGCACGATGCTGGCGAGCCAGGGCCTCATGGGGTCGAGCATCGTCATGTCCACTTTCTGCTCCTTGGCGAGCTCGGTGACGCGGCGATACAACTCCGGCGGCAACTGGGTCGCCAGCGACTGACCCTGCGGATAGCTGCCCATCTGCATCATCTGCAACTGCGCGCTCTCCGGATCGAACTGGGAGAGATCGATCTCCTCCACCAGGCCCGCGGACGCCTTGAAGGTGGACTCCAGGATGTCCGGCAGGGGGTAGTCGCGGGGACGCAGCACGTGGATGGATCCGGCCATATAGATGACCGCGTCGCCCTTGCTGACGCGCCACAGGAAATGCTTGTCGCCGGCGGGCGCGGCAGCGGCGCACAGGGAACATAGCAACAGGGCGGCAAGGGCGGCGATGCGCGGCATGCGGGGCTCCGGGGTTAGAATCGCGCCATCCTTCCAGCGTGGCCCGACCTATGTCTAATCGTACCATCTCCATGACCGACGGCCTCTACGATTACCTGCTGGACACTTCGCTGCGGGAACCGGCCGTGTTGAAGCGCTTGCGGGACGAGACGGCGGCCCATCCCCAGGCGCGCATGCAGATCTCTCCGGAGCAGGGCCAGTTCATGCAACTCCTGGTGAAGCTGCTGGGTGCGCGGCGTTGCGTGGAGGTGGGTGTGTTCACGGGCTACAGCAGCCTGGCGGTGGCGCTGGCGTTGCCGGTGGATGGACACATCCTCGGCTGCGACGTGAGCGAGGAGTTCACGGCGGTGGCGCGCCGCTACTGGAAGGAGGCGGGGGTCGCCGGAAAGATCGAACTCAAGCTCGCTCCAGCGCTGGAGACCCTGGATGCCCGGATCAAGGCCGGTGAGGCAGACAGCTATGACTTCGGCTTCATCGACGCGGACAAGGCCAACTACCAGCAGTATTACGACCGCATGCTGAAGCTGCTGCGCCCCGGCGGGGTAGTGGCGGTGGATAACGTGCTGTGGAGCGGGCGGGTACTGGACAAGGCCGACAGGAGCGAGGACACGCAAGCAATCCGTGCTTTCAACAGGTCATTGCATCAGGATGAGCGCGTGGACTTGTCGATGTTGCCGATCGGAGACGGTCTCACCCTGGCCCGCAAGCGTTAGCTCGCGGCTTTTGCCGGCAGATAGGGCAAGACCTCCTCCAAGACGCGGGAGACGTAGCTACGCTTCTCCCCAATCGGCGCCACGTAGTCCAGTGCTTCGACTGCGGCGTCTACACCCGCCAGACGCACGAGCAGCCATGCCGCCAGATACTGGGATGCGAGACAGCCGCCCGCGGTCGCAACGTCGCCGCTCGCGAAGAACGACCGGTCCAAAACTTTCACTCCCAGCTCTTCCAGCCAGGGCCGCGTCTTCATGTCGGTGCAGGCGGGCACGCCTTCCAGCAGCCCGAGCTTCGCCAGCAGCAGCGCCCCCGAGCATTGCGAGGCGATGAGTTGCCGGGCGGGCTGCAGTCCGAGCCCGGCGAGCGATGCAGCCTCTTCGGCGAGCTTCCGGGTTGCGGTGCCGCTGCCGACGAGCACGGCGTCGGCCGAGCGGACGTCCTGGAGCGACGCCTGCGCGTCGATCACCAGACCGTTCATGGATTTCACCCGCGGGGCAGGCGAGGCGATCAGCACCTCCCAGCCGGGGCGCCGCACCCGGTTCAGGATGTGATACGCCACTATCGAGTCGATCTCGTTGAAGCCCTCGAAGGTGAGTATGGCGATGCGCATCGGCGCCGGGCTCACTGTTTCGCCAGCCACTCGTCGTCTGATCCTTCGACGAAGTTCTCGAAGAGGATCGTCGAGAGATAGCGTTCCGCGGTGTCGGGGAGCATGGCCAGCAGCACCGAACCCTTCGGCGCTTTCTCGGCTGCTTTGAGCGCCGCCGCCAGAGTGGCACCGGCAGAGATGCCCACCAGCATGCCTTCTTCCTTCGCCAGGCGCTGCGCCGTGTCCCGCGCCAGGACGTCATCCACCGGCAAGATCTCGTCCACCACGTCTTTATTCAGGACCGCCGGCACAAAGTCAGGAGTCCAGCCCTGGATCTTATGGGGCTTCCACTCACCACCGGAGAGCAACGCCGCACCGGCTGGTTCCGAGGCGATGATCTTGATGCCGGGGCGGGCGAGCTTCAGCACTTCGCCGACGCCCGTGAGCGTGCCGCCGGTGCCCCAGCCGGTGACGAAGTAGTCGAGCCTGCGGCCGGCGAAGTCCTGAGTGATTTCCGCCGCAGTGGTGTTGCGGTGGTAGGCAGGGTTGGCCTCGTTATCGAACTGGCGGGTCAGGAACCAGCCGTGCTTCTTCGCGAGTTCTTCCGCCTTCTTCACCATGCCGCTGCCGCGTTCCGCGGCGGGCGTGAGGATCACCTTGGCGCCGAAGGCGCGCATGAGTTTGCGACGTTCGATGGAGAAGCTGTCGGCCATGATCGCCACGAAGGGATAGCCCTTGGCGGCACAGACCATGGCCAGGGCTATGCCGGTGTTGCCGGAGGTGGCTTCGATCACCGTCTGGCCGGGTTTCAGGGTGCCGCGCTGCTCCGCGTCCAGGATGATGGCGAGCGCCAGTCGATCTTTGACCGAGGACGCCGGGTTGAACATCTCGAGCTTCGCGTAGATCTCCACATGCTTGGGCGGGATGCGGTTCAGGCGCACCACCGGGGTGCGGCCGACAGTGCCGAGGATGCTGTCATGGATCATGGGGAGCCTCGTTGGGTTCGTGGCGCGTGGGAGTATGTAGCCCACGAAAAGATAACCTCTTATGCGTGGAGTTATTCCGGCGATCGAAAATAATCAGGCCGGTCACCTGGAGGTGACCGGCCACTAAGCCAGGGCGATATGACTTAATTCAGCCGACGGCCTCAAGCCAGCCGTGCTTGTCGGGCGTAGTCCCCTTGAACAGGCCGAAGAACAGCTGCTGCATGCGCAGGGTCACGGGACCAGGCTTGCCGGCGCCCACGGGTTTGCCGTCCACCGACCGGATCGGGGTGATCTCGGCGGCGGTGCCGCACATGAAGATCTCGTCGGCAAAGTAGAGGGTCTCGCGGGTGAGGTCACGCTCGATGACCTCCATGCCGGCATCTTTCGCGAGGGTCATGATGCAGTGACGGGTGATGCCGGTGAGGATAGAAGCGCTCGCAGGAGTGGTATGCAACGCGCCCTCGAAGATGAGGAACAGGTTCTCGCCGGCTCCTTCAGACAGGAGCCCGGTGGAGGCCAGCGCGATGCCCTCGCCATAGCCCAGGCGTCGCGCCTCGCGGGCAATGAGCGCGCCGGAGAGGTAGTTACCGCCCGCCTTGGCGCCGGCCGGGATGGTGTTGGGCGCAAAGCGCTGCCAACTGGAGACGCCTGCATCGATGCCTTTTTCCAGCACGCCGTCGCCAAGGTAGGCTCCCAAAGTCCAGGCGCCCACCGCCACTTCGATGGGAGCATCGGCGGAAAGGCTTAAAGGGCCGCCGGCGCCGCGGAAGGCCACCGGGCGGATATAGGCCGTGGGGAGCTTGTTCACCTTGATCACTTCGCGGCAGGCAGTCGCCAGCTGCTCCTGGGTATAGGGCAGCTTGATGTCGTAAACCTTGGCGGAGTTGTAGAAACGCTTCAGGTGGTCCGTGAGGCGGAATATCATCTGCCCCTTCGGCGTGTCGTAACTGCGGATGCCTTCGAAGATGGAGGAGCCGTAGTGCAGCGCATGCGCCATCACGTGGGTGGTGGCTTCCGCCCAGGGCTTGATCTTGCCGTTATGCCAGATGTGCGCGGGGTAGTTCACGGCCATGGTTCGCTCCGCTTTAGACTCGGTGGGATGCCCGGGGAGATCGTCCTCCCCGGGGCTTGTCGTCATCAGTACCGGTAATGCTCCGGCTTGAACGGGCCGTCCGCGTTCACGCTCAGGTACTTGGCCTGCTTCGGGGTGAGCTTGGTGAGATGCACGCCGATGCGTTCCAGGTGCAGTCGCGCCACTTTCTCGTCCAGGTGCTTGGGCAGCACGTACACCTTCTTCTCGTACTTACTGCCATGGGCGAAGAGCTCGATCTGCGCCAGCACCTGGTTGGTGAAGGAGTTGGACATGACGAACGAAGGATGCCCGGTGGCGCAGCCTAAGTTCACCAGGCGGCCTTCCGCCAGCACGATGATGCGGTGGCCGTCCGGGAAGATCACGTGATCCACCTGAGGCTTGATGTTGTCCCACTTGTACTGGCGCAGCGAGGCGATCTCGATCTCGGAGTCGAAGTGGCCGATGTTGCACACGATGGCGTTGTGCTTCATGCGTTTCATGTGCTCATGGGTGATGACGTCGATGCTGCCGGTGGCGGTGACGAAGATGTCGGCCTTGTCGGCCGCTTCGTCCATGGTCACCACCCGGTAGCCTTCCATCGCCGCTTGCAGTGCGCAGATGGGGTCGATCTCGGTGACCCACACGGTGGCACCCAGGCCGCGCATGGACTGGGCGCAGCCTTTGCCCACGTCGCCGTAGCCGGCGATGAGCGCGATCTTGCCGGCGATCATCACGTCGGTGGCGCGCTTGATGCCGTCCACCAGCGATTCACGGCAGCCGTACAGGTTATCGAACTTGGACTTGGTCACCGAGTCGTTGACGTTGATGGCCGGGAAGGGCAGTCCACCCGTCTTCTGCATCTCGTAGAGACGATGCACGCCGGTGGTGGTCTCCTCGGTCACGCCACGGATGTTCTTCAGGATGTTGGAGTAGAAGCCGGGCTTCGTGTCCAGGCGCTTGGCGATGGACTTGAAGAGGGCCACTTCCTCCTCGTTGGAGGGCTTGGAGATCACCGAAAGGTCTTTCTCGGCCTTCGACCCCAAGATCACCAGGATGGTGGCATCGCCGCCGTCGTCCAGGATCATGTTGGGGGTCCCGCCGTCATGCCACTCCATGATGCGGTGGGTGAACTCCCAGTACTCGTCCAGGCTCTCGCCCTTGTAGGCGAACACCGGCGTGCCGGCGGCAGCGATTGCTGCGGCGGCGTGGTCCTGGGTGGAATAGATGTTGCAGGAGGCCCAGCGGATCTCGGCGCCGAGCGCTTTCAGCGACTCGATCAGCATCGCGGTCTGGATGGTCATGTGCAGGGAGCCCGCGATGCGGGCGCCCTTCAGGGGCTGGGACTTCTTGTATTCCTCGCGCACCGCCATGAGACCCGGCATCTCGGTCTCGGCGATGTCGAGTTCTTTGCGGCCCCAGGCGGCGAGGCCGATGTCCTTGACGAAGTAATCCTTGAAGCTCTTGTCTACGACTGCGTTCATCTTGGTTTCTCCAGAGTGAACGAGCGCCGTTGACAATACGTTCCCATCCCCGAGCCTGGCCAGGTCGTCCTGGTTGCAGCGCTCCTCGGTTCCGGGTTTGAGATCCTTTACCGGCGATTCAACCCCGCGGCATCGCGCAGGAGCTCGGCCTTGTTAGTCTCTTCCCAGCTGAAGGCCGTGAAGCTCTCGCCACCCGGCAGCTTCACCTTATAAGGAGTGCGGCCGAAGTGGCCGTACGCCGCGGTGGGGCGGTACATGGGATGCACCAGGTCCAGCATCTTGATGATGCCGTAGGGGCGCAGGTCGAAATGCTTGCGGATCAGCTTCTCGATCTTGTCGTCGCTGATGCTGCCGGTGCCGAAAGTGGTGACCGAGATGGAGGTCGGCTGCGCCACGCCGATGGCATAGCTCACCTGGATCTCGCAGCGTTCGGCGATGCCCGCCGCCACGATGTTCTTGGCCACGTAACGCGCCGCGTAGGCGGCGGAGCGATCCACCTTGGAGGGATCTTTGCCGGAGAAGGCGCCGCCGCCGTGACGAGCCCAGCCGCCATAGGTGTCGACGATGATCTTGCGGCCGGTGAGGCCGCAATCGCCCACCGGGCCGCCGATGACGAACTTGCCCGTGGGATTGATGTGGTACTTGGTGCCCTTGTGCAAGAGCTTCGCCGGCAGCACCGGCTTGATGATCTCCTCCATCACGCCTTCCTTGAGGTCGGCGAGCTTCACGTCCGGCGAATGCTGGGTGGAGAGCACCACCGCGTCGATGGCGGCCACTTCGCCGTCCTCATAACGCAGCGTCACCTGGCTCTTGGCGTCAGGACGCAGCCAGGGCAGCGGGTTCTTCTTGCTCTTGCGCACCTTCGCCTGCTGCTCCACCAGACGGTGGGAGTAGTGGATGGCCGCCGGCATGTATTCGCGGGTCTCGTTGGTGGCATAGCCGAACATCAGGCCCTGATCACCGGCACCCTGGTTCTCCGGGTTGCCACGGTCCACGCCCTGGTTGATGTCGGGCGACTGCTTGCCGATGACGTTAAGGATGCCGCAGGTGTGGCCGTCGAAGCCCACCTCCGAGGAGGTATAGCCGATGTCGCAGATCACGCGGCGCACCAACTCTTCCAGGTCCACCCATGCGTTGGTGGTCACTTCGCCCGCCACCACGGCCACGCCGGTCTTGACCAAGGTCTCACAAGCCACGCGGGCGCGCTTGTCCTGGGCCAGGATGGCATCCAGTACGGTATCGGAGATCTGATCCGCGACTTTATCCGGATGGCCTTCCGAGACGGATTCCGAGGTGAACAGATAGCTTTGGGACATGTGCTCCGATCCTGAAAATGCGGCGGGGGTAGGCCGGTCAAAGGGGCAATAGTGTACCGATTCGCACGGGTAATTTCGACTTATGACAAGGGTTAGGGCCGCCCGCCGCGTGGCTATGGCGCGCAGAGGCGGCGGCAGAGGCCTGGCGACTCCCGCTTCGGGTTTACTCCGTAAATGGCTGGCTCCATTGGGCGCCGATATGTCCCACTGTGACCTCAGCCACAAATTAGGTACAGCTTGTGCACCTATACTCGGGCTGTGATGTTTTAAGCCTTAAGCACTTCGCCCCACAAAGACGCATAAGAAAAGGAGGGCACATGCCAGCGCCCGCTCCCGTGAATCCAGACATCAATAACATCCTCAATCCGCCCGATCTCACCCTGGGCCAACTGGTGCTGCATGCGGACCCGGTGGTGCAGATCGCCCTGGCGCTCTTGGTGATCCTCTCCATCTGGAGTTGGGCGATCATGGTGGAGAAGTTCATCGAGATCACCCGCGCGCGACGTGCGGTGCGCAAGCTCGAGGCTGAGGTGCGTGAGGGTCAGGCTCCGGAGAGGATCGCGGCCGAAGACGCGCACCCTTGCGCCGACGTGGTGCGCGCCGGCGTCAAGGAGTGGCGCGCCCCACCGCCGGTGAAGGAATCCCTGGGCGAGGAGCGTGAGCGCGTGGAGCGCAGCATGCGCAACGAGCTGGCGCATGAAGTGCGACGCATGGAGAAACGCCTGCCGTTCCTGGCTACGGTCGGTTCGGCCGCGCCCTTCATCGGCTTGTTCGGCACCGTGTGGGGCATCATGAACAGCTTCACCGCCATCGCCCAATCCCACGACACCAGCCTGGCGGTGGTGGCACCGGGCATCGCCCAGGCGCTGATCGGCACAGCCTTCGGCCTGGCCGCGGCGATCCCGGCGGTGATGGCCTATAACAAGTTCGCCACCGAGATCGGCCGCTACACCGGACGCCTGCACACGCTCATCAGCAACGTGGGCGGGCAGCTCGTGAAGCAGGCGCGCACGGAGGGGCGCTGATATGGCCATGAGCGCACCCAAAGCGCCGTCAGGCGACGAGTCTTCCGGATACCAGCCGATGGCCGAGATCAACGTCACGCCCATGGTGGACGTGATGCTGGTGCTGCTCATCATCTTCATGGTCACGGCGCCGCTGATGATGGCGCAGTTGCCCATCGAACTGCCCAAGACCAGCGCGCAGGAACTGGGCAAACCCCCCGAGCCCTTGATCGTGGGCATGGACGTCAACGGCAACTATTACATTGGCAGCGACAAGGTGAGCGAGGCGGATCTACCCGCCAAGCTGCAGGCGCTGGCGCAGAACAATCCGGACCAGATCGTGTACGTGCGCGCCGACAAGGTCATCCCCTACGGCCAGGTGATCGCCTTGCTCGGCACCGTGGGCAAGGCGGGTTTCTACAAGATCTCGCTCATGAGCGAGCAGCCAAATGGCTAGAGCCAAGGCGGCGGTCACGGGCTTCCCCCTGGGGATAGAGATATCCATCGGCTTGCACGTGCTGGTGGTGCTCGTCATCTGGGGCGTCCTGCACTTCCATCCGCGCGCCATGGCTCTGCCGCCGATCAACAATCCCTTCGACCACGCCATCGCCGTGAGCCTGACGCCCGCACCCAAACCGCAGCCCAAGCCTCAGACACCACCGAAGCCGCATATCCCCAAGCCCCAGCCACCGGCGGTGGAGACTGAGGCGACCCAGTCGCAGAACGTGGTGCCGCCGCCCGCGGTGAAACCGACTCCGCCGCAACCGCCGCAACAGACAGAACAGAACCAGGCACAGGTAAACCCCGACTACACCCAGATGGTCGAGCAGATCCTCAACGAGAACAAACGCTATCCGAGGGAGGCGGTGTTGGCCGGCACCGAGGGCGAGGTGGTGCTGTATTTCGTCATCAACAACCAGGGCACCGTGCTCGCCTTCCACATCGACAAGTCCTCGGGTTCGGACGTGTTGGATCACGAAGTGACGCGCCTTATCCACAGCGTGCGTTTCCCGCCGTTCCCCCCGGGGGACAACTCGGCGCGCAAAGAGCTGACCGTGCCGATCGAGTTCAAGCTGGGGGGCGGTGCCGGCCCCTGAGTGCCGCGGCGCCGGCCATTTGCGGGAATCCAAGTGCCATCGTTGGGCACTGCCTCGGCGGGGCGCCCGCGGACGCGGCGATTGCGGCCTCTATCGGTCTTTTTGTCGCACCCGGCTTCATAAGGGTTGTCTTGATCGGCAGCGGGATGCGATAATAGCCCCGTTATTCAACAGCCTGCGATATCCCTAGAAAGCCCCTTCGTAAGAGCAATTGCGCCGCGCGATCGCATCGCCCGGCAGCCTGAAATCCGCACGTACCCCCGTACTTAAGGTTTCCCGCCGCCGCGCCGCGTCCCGCTCCGCACCGACTCCCCGAAGACGGTTCTGTGTGTTGTCACCGACTGCAGCAATGACATGTGTTGATACTTCTTACTTATCGAGAGAGATTGAAAAAATGGAACAGAACAAACTGTATGTCGGCAACTTCCCGTACTCCGTGGATGAGGCGCAGCTGCGCGGCATCTTCTCCCAGTACGGCGAGATCTCGCAGCTGGCCCTGATCATGGACCGCGACACCGGCCGTCCGAAGGGCTTCGGCTTCATCACCTTCGCCACCCAGGCGGCGGCTGAGAAGGCGCTGGAGCAGAACGGCAAGGATCTCGGCGGTCGTCCGCTCAAGGTCAACATCGCCACTGACAAGCCCCGCACTGGCGGCGGCGGCGGTGGCGGCGGCTTCCGTGGCGGTAACGGCGGTGGCGGCGGCGGTGGTAACCGCGGCCGTTGGTGAGCCGACACGAAGTCTGAAGACATTCAGATGACGTACAAGAGCCCCGCCGCAAGGCGGGGCTTTTCTTTTGCCGGTGCTGCTGTGCTCGGCATAGCCTCGTCTGGAGCAGGATGCGTAGGTGCTGCGGAGCACAGTGATGTGCAGGAGCGGTGAGCGGCCCGGCTCGGCCATTCGCGTCGTTATACTGCTCAGCTCATGGTCCAGAGCGGACGTCCTGTCCGCCCGCGCCCGCATGCGGGCGCCCTCAGATCCATTAGAGCACGCTCCGGGATCCCGCCTCCCGCGCCTCTCTCTGCCATCGCTCGCGACGCTCCCTCTACTTAGAATCTCAATTTGAGACCATGCTATTGTTGACTTGACGTGGAGATAGCTCGTGACAGCTAGCTGGTATTTCGACCTCATCTCGCCTTTCTCCTACCTGCACCTCAAGCAGTTTCACCGGTTGCCGGCGGATCTGGAGATCGAGTATGTGCCAGTGCTGTTTGCGGGCATGCTCAAGCACTGGGAGAACAAGGGCCCTGCGGAGGTGCCGCCCAAACGCATCTATATGTACAAGCACCTGATATGGCTCGCCGGGCGTCTTGGCATCCCGTTTCGCATGCCGCCGTCTCATCCTTTCAATTCATTGCATGGGCTGCGCCTGCTGATAGCTGCCGGTCCCACGCGCCAGCATGTGGAGACGGCATTTGACATGGTTTGGCAGGAGGGCAGGGACTTGCAGGAACCCAAGGGGCTTGAAGAGTTGGCGCGGCGTTTACATATAAAAGATGCGCAGGCGGCCCTGGCTGATGAGCAAGTGAAGATACGACTGAAGACCAGCACGGATGCAGCCATCTCCCGCGGCGTGTTCGGCGTGCCGAGCTTGCTGATAGGAGAGACCTTATTTTGGGGTCAGGATTCCCTGGAGATGATGCTCGATTACTTGAAGGATCCGGGTCTATTCAGCAGTGCCGAGATGCGCCGGGTCAGCGAGTTGCCGATAGGCACCCTACGCCGGCAAGTAACGAAATCTTGAATTTTTGCGACCCACGACACCGGAATGTCGTATACCTTTGGTAGAGTTTTACTGTGAATATCACCACCCTCATCGAAGACCCCGACTACCGGTTCCACCCAGGCGAAGAGCTGTGGAACACGCTGCTGCATCTGGGGGGTCTGGTGCTGGTGTTGGGTGCGCTGCCGGTCTTGCTGACGCTCGCCGTGGAGCACGGCACGGTGCTGGAGGTGGTGACCTTCAGCATCTATGGCGTGACGCTTGCGGCCCTGTATCTGGTGTCGA
>Ga0207664_10001250_pt1 | contig 16776 bp, 16 predicted proteins | sample LARL83metaG_FD_184349 | JGI IMG/M metagenome (GOLD analysis project Ga0207664, IMG submission 184349) | Corn, switchgrass and miscanthus rhizosphere microbial communities from Kellogg Biological Station, Michigan, USA - LAR L8-3 metaG... | ecosystem: Host-associated > Plants > Roots >... | reverse complement strand
TGCCACCACGCCCAAGCCCAAGCCGAAGCCCACAGCCACCACGCCGGCACCCACGCCCACCGCCACCACGCCCAAGCCGAAGCCCACCGCCACCACGCCCAAGCCCAAGCCCAAGCCGACGACACCCACGCCGACCGCCACGAGCCCGAGCCCGACTAGCCCCACGCCCCTGCCAGCGCCTACTCCTACACCCGTCGGCGGCACCTTCCCGGTGACCGGCTGAGAATCGCGCCGTTTACGGCGGAGGTCCGCCCAGCGGACCTCCGCCGTAAACGGCCACTGCCGGAAACGTCCCCAGCTCATCGACAGAAACCAGCCCGCATGCTTTGGCATCCACGGGAAAGCGACAACGCGTTGATGAGGGGCGTGCGCTGACCGCCCCCCTCAGCGAGACCTTCCTTGCTCTCGGGCAGCCCGCCGCAAGCCAGCAGCACCTCGGGCTGGCTCTCGCCGCCTGGCAGCGAGCCGGGGACCGCGAGAACATTGCCGGTACGCACTGCAAGCTCGGCGATCTCCTATCCGCCATCGGCCAGGACCGGACCGCGCACGAGCACCGGCTCGCGGCACATGCCATCTTCGAAGAAACCGGCGATCCTCAGGCACGCGAACTCCGCCGCCCGCTTGAGATCTGACCGCCGCGGAATCGAGCCCCCGCAGGCCGAGGAGTCCTTTTCACCCGGCCGCGAGCTCTTCACCCGCGCGTCGGTCACCCGGAGGTGCTACCGGGCCGGCCAGGGCCTGCCGCAAGGCCCATTCACCTGCGCGGTCTTCCGGCGCCCGGGATACAGGTTGCCTGACCGCTGGCGGTGCGCCGGGGGGTGCCAGCCCGGCCCACAGCGCGGGGTAGCTGCCGTGCCCTGACGGCGATCACCGCGAACCGGAACCCGTACATGGTGACTGCCATCAGCACGAATGCTGCGGCGATAGCGCTGCGCCCGATCTGGTGGTCGCGGATGTACGGGCCCGCGGTGCGCGCGAACCAGGGCGCGTCCTGCAGTGCCCAGATGACGGCAACCCGGGTTCCCATGGCTATCGCCCAGGTGGCCGCAAAGGCGGGGCCGCAGCGGGTGTACAGCCAGCCCGCCTCCGGGTCTCGCTCCACGCTGGTGGCGGCTGTGGCCAGCGCCCCGAACCCGCAGCCGGCCGCTGCGGACACGAGGTAGAGGTAGATGTCGTAGCGGTGGGCAGGCGCCCGGGACAGGTACACGGCGGTGGCGACGGGAATGCCGATGGTGGCCGGAAGCCACGCGCGCCAGGAGAACCTGCGCCGCCCGTACTGCGTGAGCAGGACATAGGCCACGATTGCCGCACTGATAAGCACCGCTTGCTTCATCACTGTCCTAGGTAGGTCGTCGAGCCATGAAGGATTTACATCCCTTGTGATGTATCATAAGTGATGTGAATGCAGGCCAGCTTCATCGACTTGCCCGGGTGCTTCGCGAGATCGCCCTGGCGGCGACCGCGAATGAGGGTGAGCGGCCGGTCGCGGCGAGCACGGTGGCGATTGTCGAGGATGTGACCGGCCATCCGCAGAGCCCGATCACGGAGATTGCGCGCAGGACGGGCCTGGCGCAGAGCCTGGTATCCCGGACGGTGGAACGGCTGCAGACTCTCGGGGTGCTCACAGCGGGGCACGATCCGTCCGACGCACGGCGCACTCTGGTGAGCGTCGATCCCCAAATCCGGCATCTGGACTTTGCTGAGCGGGCCGAACGCCCGATCGGCGACGCGATCCGCCAGGTGATGGCAGGAGTGAGCGGCGAACAGCAGCGCCGGATAGAGGCGGCGCTGGAGATTTTGGGAGACGAACTGCTGGACCGCTCACCAGCACCGCCGACGAACAGGCCCCGATCCCTATGAATGAACTGGTGGCGCCGTTCTCGCGCGCAGCGCTGCTGGCTATCGTGAGGGCTAGGCGTTACAGTCCCGGCCGTCATCAGCACCACAACGGCTTCTTGCGGCATGCGTTCGCAACCTCGCCGTGGCTGGGCGCGATCGTGCTAGCCGTGATCGTCCTCGTGGGCCTGGTTCTCGCTGTGATCAAGAAGGCAGGCCGGATCCTGGAAGGCACCCCCTGGTACCTACGGCTGGCCCTGCTCGTGACCGTCGGCCTCGGGGTCTTCCGGCTGCTCAGCCAGAAGAAACAGGCTACGCCGGAAGATATCCGGCACCCGCCAGACGGCTGGCAACCCACCGGGCCGGATAGGGAGCCTGTCCGGTGAGGCCCTAATCTGTATTTTGCATTGTGCCCTGAGTTGGGCAAATTAGTACGCAACCGTTGAGCCGTGGATGTAGTCGACGGCCTGGCGGAGGTCCTCGTGCGTGGGTCAGCGGCGGTAATGGTGTGCCGCCCGGCCTGGATCTGGATGGTGCGGTAGCGGCGGGCGGTGCGGGCGAACTTGCGGATCGACCAGCCGGTCTGGCGATCTATTCAGCAGCTGATGACCTGAACGGCGAACACGATGGTCGTAGGGCTTGGATCGAGTCCCTGGTGCGGTGGTAGACCGGCCGGGCATGCGTGTCGCTTTTGGCCATCCGGAATGACTTCTCGATTTTCGAACAGCTGGTGGTAGGCGCTGATCACGAGCTCGGCGGTGACCGGGGTGCCGTCAGGGCAGGCGGGGGTAACGAATGCCAGCGAGCATTTAGTATGCCCACACCTGTGTGGTGTCGCCGCCGTCTGGAGTTAGGCGTGGGCTGATGGTGTAGAGGTGGTTATGGACTGCGGCGAGCGCGGTCGGCGCTGACGGCTGGAAGATGGCGTTGGCCACCGGGAAACTTCGCCAGCCTGACCAGTTCTCGCCGTCGCCGCTGAAGTTCAAGCCCATCGACGTCTGCTTCTGCCCTCCGGCGTCGACAGTCTCCCAGCGCGCCCCCACATATACGCGACGGTGGTAGATGCCCGCTGTAACGTCGAGCGGCTCGGCGGCGGGCTCGTCCTGCGGCGGCAGGCCGGCTTCGACCATGTCCCAGCTGGCCCAGGTGTGTCCGTCTTTCGTCGAGGTATGGACGACGACATGGGCCGGCTTCTTGCCGGTGTCGTAGATGCCGAAGAGGTGCAGCGTGCCGTCGAGCGCGGCGGCGGCAACAGCCGACTGCGGCGCCAGCCCGCTGGCGGGCACGTCCGCCCACAGTGCCCAGATACGAAGATCGGAGCTAGATGTCACGCGAAGATGGTTCGTCGCCTGGTCGCGCGCGAACATGTACAAGCGGTTGAGAAACCCGACCGTTGCGATCGCCTGCTTGGTCTTGAGTTCAGGCGGCGGCGGCGAGCCGGGTTCGTCGTACCACCCCCCGCCGTCTGTGGTGTAGGCGAGCGCGAGAATTGTCTCGTCGGCCGCCACGCCGAACAGATGCAAGCGATCGTCGAAGCTGACAGGGCTGGGAGCCAGATTCGTCGCGAGCGCGAGATCCCCGAAATCCCCGAACTCCTCAACCTGCCAGCTGGCGCCCGTCAACGTTGCCGCGTGGGTTACGCCCGAGCCCGCGGCGCCGACCCCGAAACAGTGAAGCATCCCGTTGTGTGCGGCCGCACCGACTCCGGCGATGGAGGTGAGCTGGGTCTGCGCTGCGTCCGCGACCGGCATCCACGTCCGGTTGTGCCGCAGAGACCAGACGATGTCATAGTTGCACGGTCCGCAAGGACTTGGCAGGTCCGGGCCGTGGTAGCGGTAGTTCTTGGTCACCTGGATGATGTTGTTCACGTTGTCTGTCTGCTCATCGATCCAGTACCGCGGCCCGGCGACCTGATCGGCCGCAATAAGGCCGTCGCAGTCGGTACTGATCCACGACCAGAGGTCGGCGAGTGCCTCAACGGCGAGACCGACGACGAAGCCCCCGCCGCCGGCGATCGCCCCGGCGCTGAGTCCCGCCAGCTGGTCGGCTGTCGCCGTAGCCCGGCTGCTGAAGACCTCGGCGTCAACGTGGTTGTTGTTCACGAGCTGGAAGATGAACGTGACCTTCGACCGCCGGTCGTTGATGACAACAGGCGGATGGTTGCGTACGGACTCGGGCGTGAAATACGTCCCGTTGTCGAAACTGCCGAGCCGTTCCGACCATGAATCGACCATGTCGCCGTCAACGAACGCGGACACGTTCAACCACAGCGTGTCGCTTATCTCAGAACGCGTGTCATGGATCGTGAACGACTCGACAACCAACGAGTAGCTATCCACCCGCTACCACCCCTCCGCGGCAGCTCACATCTCAGATTCAAGGTCTCTCCGTCCGGGACTCAAGTCAAGGCCAGGCACCACAAGGGCTGCCTGGGCGATCAATGAGGCATGGGAACTCGGCGCGTGCCCGCTGGGAGGTAATCCTGCGCTTTACCGAGCTGAGCAGCGGGATGGCCGCGGCGTGCAATACCCTGGCGGCGCTAAGGCAACGGTGCAGCCGGCCAAGGTGTCATCCGGTGCCGGTGACGGCTCCGGCAGGTCCGAGCCCAACTACAAAATCGGATGGGTTGGTTATTACAGCACCCAGCCGTCTTGAGATATCCATCCTGCGCCCTCGCTGCTTAAATGTTCTGCGCAGCAAATGATCGATTACCGACCGCAATTCATCCTCGCTCGAGCCGTCACCGAGCACATCATCACCCGTGACCGCTGGCGGGTCCCGCGCGGCTGCCGGAAGGTCCGGGGAGCCGAGAGGATCGCCCTCACTCCAGCGGGTCCCCGGCGAGGCAGCGCCGGCGGGTGCAGCAGGCGTCGATAGTATCTGGCCTGTCGCAGATACGGGTGTTACCGGCTACTTCGAAACGGGGTTCCGACCCATGGTAGACAAACCGCGAGTCGGCGTCGTCACGGGCGCTAACCAGGGCATCGGCCGGGCGATCGTCAAGGGCTTGCGGCAGCGGCTGGACAGCGCCGACATCGTCTACCTGACCGGCCGCAACGACGCGCGAGTGGAGGCGGCAGCCGCAGAGCTTGCCGCCGAGGGGCTCCCCCCGGTGATCCCACATCAGCTGGATGTGCGCAGCGACGAGGACGTGGCATCCTTCGCCGCCGCTATCGCCGACCGCCACGGTGGGGCAGATCTGGTGTTCTCCAACGCCGGCTACCGGCGATCACCAGATCTGTCGCGCGGCGCCCAGGTCCGGGCCTTCATTGACACCAACAACCTGGGCGCCACCAGGATGATCCGCGCGTTCGGGCCGTTGCTGCGCCCCGGCGGCCGGTTCTTCGTCACCGCCAGTGACTTCGGAACCCTCCGCGGCCTGGGCCCCCACCTGCACTCCCGCTTCGACACCGCCCATATGACGCTCGATGACCTGGACGCCACGATGCTCGATTACGTGGACCTCGTCGAGTCCGGCCGGGACATCGCCGCGGGCTGGCCGGAATCTGTGAACGTCCCCTCCAAGATAGGGCAGGTGGCTGCCGTGCGGATCTACGCCCGGCTGCAGGCCGCCGACGCGGCCCGCGACGGCATCCTGATCACCGCGATCTGCCCGGGGCTCGTTGACACCCCCACCTCGCGGCCATGGTTCACCGACATGTCCGGCGCGCAGACCCCCGACCAGGCCGCGGCTGCCATAATGCCGCTCGCCCTGGAACAGGTACGTCCAGAACACTACGGACAGCTGGTCCAGTTCGGCCGCGTGATCCCCTGGTCATAACCGGCTAACCGACCGGCACTGCGCCCAGTCCAGCGGCAGGGCGGCCTCGGCGCGTCATGCCGAACTGGCACAGTCGAATACGGGGACGCCACCGGCGCCGCGCAACTGCATACGCGTCACCGACCTGCCGCGTTAGCGGCGGCGTGCGCCGCGCGCGCGAAGTTTGGCTCGACCAGCTCGGTGCTTTACGCCGTGAACTGTACCTATCAGTATGTACACTTGTGTCATGAATTCCCGAGAACTCCTGGTCGATACGATGAGCGAGCTCATGTGGGAGCGCGGCTACGCCGACACCAGCCCGCGAGAGGTGCGCAAACGGTCCGGTGTGGGCCAGGGCAGCATGTACCACCACTTCCCGTCCAAGCGAGACCTGGCGCTCGCCGCCCTTGAGCGCAATGTCGCGGACCTGCTGCCTGCCACGTCCGAACTCGACGGTCCTGGCGACCCGATGGCTCGGATCGAGGCCTACCTGATGCGTCCGCGGGACGCCCTCAAGGGCTGCAAGGTCGGCAGGATGACCCAGGACCCGCAGGTCCGGGAAGACCCGGCGCTGCTTGCCCCCGTGGCTCGCGCGTTTGCTCAGGCCCACGTCAGTTGGGTCAAGGTACTACGCGAGGCTATTGCCGGACGCGAACTGCGGGATGACCTCGACCCCGGGCGCCTCGCCCACACCCTGATGGCCGTCCTGCAGGGCGGCTACGTGCTCGCGATCGCACAGCAGGACCCGGGCCCGTTCGACGACGCCCGCGCCGGCGCCCTCGACCTGCTCCGGGCGGCGGCACCGTCCGTGCCCAACCACAAAAACGACAGGAGGACTTGAACACCATGACGGTACGTATCGGCGTAAACGGGTTCGGGCGGATCGGGCGCAGCTACCTGCGCGCGGCCTTGGCGAACAAAGCCGACGTCGAGGTGGTCGCGGTCAACGACCTCACCGACGCCCGCACGCTGGCCACCCTGCTCGAGTGGGACTCCGTTTCTGGCCACCTCGACGGCGTCACCTTCGACGGCGACGCGATTGCCGTTCGGGATAGGCGCATAAGAGTCTTCGCGCAGCCCGACCCGGCCGCAATCCCCTGGGGTGACGTCGGCGCCGACGTCGTCATCGAGTCCACGGGCCACTTCACGGACGGCTCCGCGGCGGCGGCCCACCTCAAGGGCGGCGCGAGGAAGGTCATCATCTCGGCGCCGGCCAAGGGAGACGTCCCTACGTTCGTTCTCGGGGTGAACGATGACAGGCTCGACCCGGACAGCCATGACGTCTTCTCCAATGGCTCGTGCACCACGAACTCGCTGGCACCGCTGGTGAAGGTGCTCAACGACTCGTTCGGCGTCGAATCAGGACTGATGACGACGGTCCACGCCTACACGGGCGACCAGCGGCTCCACGACGCGCCGCACTCCGACCTGCGCCGGGCCCGCGCGGCAGCCGTCTCGACTATCCCGACGTCGTCGGGCGCGGCGAAGGCGATCGGCAAGGTCATCCCGGAGCTCGACGGGCGTCTCACCGGCGCCGCACTACGCGTCCCCGTCCCAGCGGGCTCGATCACCGATCTCACCGTGGTGCTCCGGCAGAGCGCCGACGCCGAGGACGTCAACGCGGCGTTCCGCGAGGCTGCCGACTCCCGGCGGTTGCGGCACTACCTGCAGTACTCCGAGGCGCCGCTGGTCTCGGCGGACATCGTCGGCAACCCTCACTCGTCGATCTTCGACGCGCCGCTCACCGAGGCCGTCGGCAACCAGGTCAAGGTCCTCGGCTGGTACGACAACGAGTGGGGGTTCTCCAACCGCCTCGTCGAGTTCTCTGAACGCATCGGCAAGTCCGCGGTTGCCTGACGCCGAGGAACACGACGGCTCCGGATCGGGCTCCGGACAGACCCTGGCAGTTGCGCAGTCCCGGGCGGGATAGGCCGGCGTCGAGCATTCGCTTGGCTGTTGACCACAACTCGGCCGGGTTCAGGTCATTGACCGTGATGAGCTGGTGGTCCACCGGGCGGGCGGGGTCGAGCGTGGTCACGTCCCGCGCCCGCCGTCCGGGCTTGCCCGCCGTCCGGGCTTGCCCGCCGTCCGGGCTTGCCCGCCGCCGTTCCGCTGGCACGGCCGGATGGAACGGGGACCGCGAACTCGCGGCGTTCAAGGACGGGGCCAGCTTGGTCCCGGTGCATGTCAGCGCGGGCCCGTCCTCCCACGCCTCGCGAGCCAGCAGCCGCAATGCACGGCGGATGACGTCGCTGGTCTTCTCGCCCTCGCGGCGGTTGGCCTCGATGACGCGGAGATCCTCTTCGGTAGGGCGGAACCCGACGCTCATGAACCTGTCGTACAACAATTGTTGGACATGAAATGCGGTCATCAGCCGATCATGCGGGCGCCGGAAACTATGTCACCGTAAGCGACCTGCACATATTCATGGCCTGTTCATGGCCTGCACGCCGTGCGGGACACGCTGCTCGCGCGGCTGCCGTAGCCGGGGCCGCGAGCGACGGCGCTGAACCCGGGCCTGCCGGCAAGTTCTGGAAACATTCAACGGCGCTGGAGCGACAGTGTGGCGCTGACCACTTCGACGACACCGCGTTCGGCTAGAGAACGCAGATAACCTGCTCGCTGAGACGGGTTCGGTACGAGCAGAGAGTTGCGAGGTAGTCGGCCCTCAGCCACGTTCCGCCGCGAGAGCGCGAAGGGCGAGTCGGCGTTGGCCGCCACTTCGGCCAGTTCGAGCCCATCGGGCAGCCGCAGCCTGCGCCGAACCGCATCGCTCGCGTCGCCGTCCCGCGCACCGACTTCGAAGCTCGTCAAGACCTGGGCTAAACCGCCAGGCGCGAGCACACGCTGGCACCCGTCCGCTATGAAAGCGAAGGCCGTGGCAACGTCTGGCGCGTTGAAAGCAACGTGCTGGAACGGCTCCTCGGCATGGAAGTCTCGCCACCCGCAGGTCTGGTACGTCGCAGGCACCTTATTCATCAATGAGTTGATCGAGGCGTATGCGGTGCATCGGGGGTTTATATCGAAACCGAGGACCTTGTCGTATCTGGCGGCGAACACGATCGCCTGGCAGCCGGTTCCGCAGCCCACGTCTAGAAACGACTCCGCGGGCGTACGCTTTCGCAAGGTGCTGAGCAGTTCGAGCGACGAGGCATGCAAAGGCATGCAGATACCTTCGGAGACCCGCAGGTCTAGTCCGTCCCCGACGTTCTCGAACAGCCGGTCAGAACAGAAGTAGCGTCCGGCGTATTCGGTGATGGCGACTCTTGCGCGCACCGATTCCGGCGTCCGGGGATCGGGTCGGATGAGGTCGAGTTCGCGCAGCAGTTCACGCAGCTCCGGCTTCAGCAGAACCAGTTCGCGGGCCGGGACCGCGCCGCAGAGCAGGAACAACCGTGCCGTGATAGACAGCGTGCTCGTCTGCTTCGCCAGGCGGTTCAGGTTGATCAGCGAACAACGTGCAACGTCGGCGAGTATCGCTTCGGGCGGACCGTCGAGAGCGAGCACCTCATGCAAGGCCTTCGTTCCATAGCCGGCCTCCCGAAGGTAGGCGGCTAGGGCACGCCACCGCCCTGGATCGACCGGCTGGGAAAGAGGAAGGACATTCATCTTGCCGCCTTTCATCGCGGCCCCTTGCCCTATTAAAACGAAAACCCAGCCCGCCGGGGAGCTTCCCCGGCAGGCGCGCTGCGCGCCGCCTCCCCGTGCCGATGGCGCCAGCGGGTCGAGATCCTGGGTGCCGATGGCACCATCGAGCCGGTGGCGTGGCAGCCCGCTGGCACCATCGGCATGCCGGGGATGCCGGGGAGCATGCCGGGGATGCCGACGAGCACGCCGAGCATGCCGGGGATGCCGGGGAGCATGCCGGGGATGCCGGGGAGCACGCCGAGCATGCCGGGGATGCCGGGGATGCCGGGGATGCCGACGAGCGTGCCGAGCATGCCGCCGAGCATGCCGAGGGGAAGAAGTACTCCGCAACCGGAGGCGGCCATCCGGCGTCATAACCAGCAAAGGGAGGAAATTATGATTCGTTCTTTGGTTCACCGTGCGGCCGCGGGTGCCGTGCTCGGCTGTGCCGCTTTGATGACCGCTGCCGTTGTGCCCTCTGCTGCCCAGGCCGCTCCGGCCGTCAAGCACGTCAACCCGCAGGCCAGCAGAACCTATATTGCCGCCGGTCAGAACATCCGTGGCCCGGCACTGTACAAGCCTGCCTGCACGGCGAAGTTCAGCTGTGCGCTGTCCGGCGATTCGACCGCGTTCTTGCACAAGATGCGATGGACCAAGTGGAACTCCGCCAAGGCGGTCGGCACCGGCAGCTACCTGCTGAATTCTTGCACGCCGAATTGCGCAACCGGCAGGTTCTACACCGTCCCGGTTGTCGTCACGTTCACCAACCCGGTCAAGGCCTGCTTCGGCAAGTCGGTGCGCTGGTACTGGACGAAGGCGACGTTCCGTTTCACGCACGGCCTGCCTCCGGCACTGCGCGGCGGCAACGGCCCCCTCAACCCCTGGCGCTTCACCGGCCTGGCCCAGCAGGCCAAGGCAAGCTGCCGCTGAGCCGGTCCGTCTCGTGGCGTCGGCACGCCGGCCGACGCCACGCTGGCATGGGGTCTTGCGACATTCGCGGCAAAGCGTAGGCTCTGCTCAGGAGGCATATGCTTGGCCCGTCGCCATGACAGGACCACCGCTGAAGGTCCTGAGCATCACCGGCTGGTGTCGTAATGGCAGCACTATTGTCGGCAATGTACTTAACGAGCTCCCGGGTTTCTTCCACGTAGGAGAACTTCACTTCCTGTGGAAGAACGCCGCGGGCCGGGGCGCGAACAACCTGTGCGGCTGCCGCCGCCCGCTACCCCAGTGCCCTATCTGGTCGCGCATCCTTCCGCTCGGCCGGCCAGCCGGGACCTCGGCGGAGGCCTATGCCGACATGGTCGTCGCCAGGCAGCGGGCCTACGTCAGGACCAGACATACCTGGCGCGTGCTGCGCCGCGGGCTGTACTGCGACGGAATCCGCGAACACGCCGACCTCATGCGGCAGGTCTACCGCGCCATAGCGGAACGGACGGGCGCGGCCGTGCTCGTGGACACCAACAAGATCCCGGGCGAATCGGCCCTGCTCTCGCAGCTGGCGGGCATCGAGCCCTACTACGTTCACCTGGTGCGCGACCCGCGGGCGGTGGCCGGATCCTGGCACCAGCCGAAGGACTACGCCTACACCATGTCGTCGAGCATGAGCACCGCATACTGGTACGGCTTCAACCTGGCCGCCGGGGCTCTCACCCGGCGCCATCCGGAACGGTCGCTGACCGTTCGGTACGAGGAATTCATCGCCGACCCGGCCGCCACCCTGGCCGCCATACTCCGGCTCTGCGGCGCCGAATCCAGCGTCATCCCGCTTCAGGGCCGGGTGATCGAGCTTGGTGTCAACCACACGGTTACCGGCAACCCGGACCGGTTCCGCAGCGGTGCCACGGTCATCAGGGACGCGGACGACTCCTGGCGGGCCAGCCTGCCGGCTTCGGCCAAACTCGCCGCGGCGGCGCTGTCGTGGCCGCTGTTCTGGCGCTACGGCTACCGCTACGCACCGGTAAGGAGGTCCAGTGGACCTAGGGCTTGAGAACAAGGTCGCAGTGGTCGCCGGCGGCTCGAGCGGCCTGGGCCTGGCCATGGCGAAGGAACTGGCAGCCGAAGGCGCACATGTCGCGATCGGCGCCCGTGATCACGGCCGGCTCGCCGCCGCCGAGCGGGCCGTCAAAGCCCTGGCACGGGGCGAGGTGACGGCCACGAGCGTGGACATCACCAACCAGGCGGCGGCGCGGCACTGGGTCGAGAAGACGGCCGCGCGGTTCGGCGCGCTGCACATCCTCGCGGTCAGCGGGGGCAGTCCGCCGGTCGGCGCCGCTTCGCAGTTCTCGCTGACCGACTATCAGGCCGCCCTCGGCGAGTCATTCCTGCCCGCGGTCAACCTCGCCTTGGCCGCACTGCCCCACATGAGGGCGGCCCGATGGGGCCGGATACTTTTCGTCGCATCGGAGACGGCCGTCGTCCCCATGGCCACGCTCGTGCTGTCGGGCGCGGCTCGAGCCGGCCTGACCCGGTTCGCTCAGTCACTGGCCGCCGAGGTGGGCCGGGACGGCATCACCGTCAACGTACTCGCGCCCGGGGCCACCCGGACCGAGATGGTAGAGCGTGCGGCGGCGAGGCTGGCCGAAGACGGAGACATCGAGGCTCCGCTGCGGGCCATCGGCGAGCACAGCGCGGTAGGCCGCATCGGGCGGCCCGACGAGTTCGCGGCGGTTGCCGCCTTCCTGGCCAGCGAGCGGGCCTCTTACGTCACCGGCGGCGTGCACCTGCTCGACGGCGGGGCCAGCGTGCTGGGCCACCCGGTGACGCAGTACACGTCCGTACCTAAACACACCTACACATGACTGGGAGAGAATCCGGGATGTCAGTGGCCAGCCGCGTCTACACCGAGCACGATGTGCAACAGTTCTTCGACCAGACCCTGCGCAACTACCTGGATTTCTGGGACACGGACGGCGTCCTGCACACCGGCTACTTCGCCGCTGACAACCACGACGACTATCGTGCCGCCGCGCAGCACACGTCCACTGTGCTGGCCGCGGAGGCGATGATCGACGGCTCATCCCACGTGCTCGACGTGGGCAGCGGCTGCGGCAACTTCCTGACGTACCTGGCCAGGCAGTACGGCTGCAGCGGCGAAGGACTCGACCTGAGCGAGGAGCGGGTCAAGTTCGCCATGGACAGCCTCGCCGGCCACAAGGACCTGCGCATCACGTTCCGGCACGGCTCCGCCACCCAGATGCCCTACCAGCCCGGCGTCTTCACGCACGTCGTCAGCCAGGACGCGCTATGCCTGGTGCCGGACAAACCACGCAGTCACGCCGAGATCGCGCGCGTACTGGCCCCCGGCGGCATCTTCGCCTTTTCTGACTTCCTCCAGCCGAAGGAGCAGGTCAGTGAGCGGGCCCGCAAGCACGTCTTCGACCGCGTGCGCTGGAACGGCGGCTACTCCCTCATCGGGTATCAGGAAGCGCTGGACAGCCGCGGGTTCGAGATCCTGCTCGCGCGCAATCTGCGCAGCCACATCCGGCAGACCTATCACGTGCTCGGGAAGACGGCGGCAGAGCGCGCGCAGACCGTGCCCGATCAGCGGGCAAGAGAGTGGATGCTGGCCTTCGCCGAGTCGTGCCTGGCGATGCAGCTCGCCATCGATGACGAGGAGTTCAGCTGGGGAATCTTCGTCGCGCGCAAGCGGGACGGCAGGAGCGCGGCGTGAAGGAGACCATGGCGGAAGTCGTCGCCGAGCGGAAGGCGCAGATGTCGCCCGGCGCGATCTTCGCCGAGGCTTACGCCGCCGATGGCTTCCAAGCCCGCGTCGAGTACGACGTGACGATCACCGACTCACTGACGAGCTCGCGCCGCAAGCGGCGCTATCCGGCGCGCAACATGATGAAGATCGTCGACCTGTCCAGGAACCCGCAGCGGTTCTACTGGCACGAGAGCCCGCCAGAGCCCGGTGATCCCGACGTAACCGAAGGCGGGATGCGGCGTGAGCTCGCGCACCGCTTCCACCGGTCGCCGGTCCCGGAACTGCTGGCCACGACGGCATGGGTCCAGATCCCGCCCGGCCTGGCCGACGACGCGGAAGCGTTTGAGCTCTTCTTCAACTACCGGCTCGTCGCTCGCCTCAGCACCGCCGAGAACCACACGATCATCCGAGGCGAGAGCGGGCTGCTGAACATCGAGGGGATCGCGCGCATAACCTCGAAGGGCCCGTTCGCGTCGACGATCCTCGCCGCGGCCAACGCGGCGGAGCAGATGGGCGGCACCGCCGACGGCCTGATCATGAACCCGGCCGACTACTACCTGTTCATGGGGCAAGGGCAGCTCATGGCCGACCTGGAGCGGAACGGGGTCTTCATCGTGCGGACCCGCCTAGTCGAGCAAGGAACGGCCATTGTCGGCGACTTCGGCCATGGCGCCATGCTCTTCGATTCCGGCCGCTCGGTGGTCCGCTTCGCCGAGCCGCCGCCGGGAATCTTCGCCACACCTGGCGTCGCGATCATGGCCGAGATCCGCGAACGAGTCGTGGTCAACCTTCCGGCGAACTTCTTCGTCGTCACCCTGTGACGCGACGCAACACCGCCGCCACCTTGACGACCGCCGTCACCAGATCATCGCAGTCCGCGACGGTCAGGTTGGCGGACAGCGGGATGTCGATCGCCTCGCCGACATAACGAGCCGCCCGCGGCAGGCGGACGCGGGCCCGCTCCTCGTCTGGGCCGAACAAGAACCGCCAGTGCCAGAACGCGCGCACGTTCACGCGGGCTGGGTCGCCAAGTGCCCGCGCGTCGATTCCTTCGGCGGTGATGGCCTGCGCGAACCAGGCACACTCGGCGGGCGTGGCTCCGGGCAGCCGGAACATCAAAGCCTCACCGAGGTAGGCGCCGTCGTCCACGGGGCGGCGCATGGCGATTCCCTCCTCGCTGGCCAGCGCGGCAACCACGTAGTCGTGGTTGCGCCGATGGGCGGCCAGCCGCTGCGGCAGCCGGTCGAGCATGGCACCGGCTAGCGCCGCGCGGATCTCGTCCATGCGGAACCCGTAAAGCGGATAGGCGAGCTCATCCACGGCGGGCGCATTGTCAGGAAAATGCCGGTGCATCCGGCTCTCATAGGCGCCGGAGTACACTACCGCGCGGGCGTAGGCCGCCGCGTCGTCGGTCAGCAGGAAACCGCCCTCGCCGGTGTTGAGCGCCTTGTCCGACTGCGTGCTGAACGCGCCGAAGTCGGCGAACGTGCCGAGATAGCGGTCGTGCAGGCGAGCGCCGAGGGCGGGCACCGCATCCTCGACCACCCGCACGCCACGGGTGCGAGCCAGGTCCATGATCGCCGGCATGTCACTGGCGTAGCCGCGCATGTGGACGACGACGGCTGCCCTTGCCCCGTTATCGAGGACATGCTTCAGGTGACCGAGATCGAGATGCAGGTCCGCGTCGCACTCCACCAGCACCGGGCGATGTCCGGCCAGCAGGATCGCGCTCGGTGTGGCGGGGAACGTGAACGCCGGACACGCCACCGGCGAACCGGGTGGCAGGTCGAAGGCGAGCAGGGCAAGGGCGAGCGCCGTCGTTCCGCTGGTGCAAGCCAGCGCGTACCGAGCGCCGAACATCTCACACAGGCGGCTCTCCAGGCGCCGGGCCCAGGTCTGCTCGAACGGACGGTCATCGTAGCGGAAATAGCGGCGGGCCTGGATGGCGGACAATGCCGCCGCCTCGTCCTCGGGAGAAATGAATACATCCCCCTTCTCGTAGGTGGGCCATGGTCGCGTCCGAACGGGCTGCCCGCCGACGATCGCAAGTTTGGAACAAAGATCCACGCTTCCAGCATGCAAGAGCATTTATATATGGTCTAGGGCCTCGGGCACCATTTATAACTTTGCGACGCATACTGCATCGATTGTCACGCAAGTCCCATGAGTTGAAGTAGTGACGTTCTGTCATTATTTTGTTATCTTTTACAGGAGTATTCAGGAGCAGGTAATGGAGGACCGCGCGGACAACCATCTTGTCCCGCTGCCCGGCAGCGAGTGGTCAGTCTGGCGGGACGCGCAGCTCCGGTCCGCCGGATTCCCCGCCGTGGGCCTGGATCGGTTCTCGGCACCGGAGTGCGCCGCGGCGGCCGACGCTTTCCTCGACGGGCGGGCCGAGCGGGCGGACCTGGCAGCAGCCCATGCGGCGGCGGTCGCACAAGACGGCAAGGTGGTCGCGGAAATCGCCGCTGACCCGCTCTTTCGTGAGGCGCTGACCTGGCAGAACCCTGGTGCCGCCGCTCGTATCGCAAAAGAGCCGCCGGCCGGCCAGAGCGGCTGGCAGCGCCGGAACCGGAGCAAGGCCAAGGACAATGTGATCACCCGGTACTGGCAGCGCTACTGCGGCAAGAACGACACGATCGGGTTCTTCGGCCCCACCACCTGGGTCAGTCTCGATCCGGAAGGGCCAGCTGTGCGCGCCCGCCACGGTGACCGCCTGGTCCGGGACCGCACTGTTTACTTCGAGTACTGGGCGCTGGAAGCCTTCGCCCGCCATCTCGCCGCCGACCCGCTGATCCGGCCGTGGCTCCCGGTCGGCCCGTGGCCGCACGTCACCGTGGACGGCCGCCAGGTGCTGATGCCCGGCCGGGATCCGCTGCCGCTGACCGAAGCCGAGACGGACCTGCTGGCCCGCTGCGACGGCCGGACCGCCGCCGCGGCAGTGGCCGGCTGCCCTTCGGCGCTTGCCCTGCTCGACGGGCTGGCCGCACGGGACGTGATCTGGTGGGGGGTGAACATGCCGCCGAACCCCGGCGCGGAGGAGGTGCTGCGGGCCACCGTGGCCGCCATCGCCGACCAGGCGGCAAGGGAGCGGGCACTGGCGTGGCTCGGCCGGCTGGACACCGCCCGAGAAGCGGTCAGCGCCGCGGCCGGTGACCCGGACAACCTGGCCGCGGCCCTGGGCCACCTGGACGCAGAGTTCACCAGCATTACCGGCGCCGCGGCTGAGCGCAGGCACGGGCAGATGTATGCGGGCCGGAGGGTCTGCTACGAAGAGACGGTCCGCGATATCGAGGTGAGTTTCGGCGGGCCGGTGCTAGCGGCGATGGCCGGACCCTTCGAGGTGCTGCTGCCCGCGGCGAGGTGGCTGTCAGCGGCCGTGGCGGGCACCTACACGCAAGCATTCCGCACGCTGTATGCGGAGCTTGGCGGGTCCCGCACGGCAGCGATTCCGCTGCACCGGCTCTGGGCGGCCGCGCTGCCGCTGTTCACCGATCCAGGGCCGGTTGTCAGTGATGTCGCCGCCGAGTTCACCACGCGCTGGGCCACCCTTTTCGGTCTGGACCAGCTGCCGCCAGGGACCCACCGGGTGACCCTGTCCAGCGCCGAGCTGGCAGGACCGGCGACGGAGCTATTCGCCGCACCGCGGCCGGCCTGGGCCGGAGCCCGGATTCACAGCCCAGACCTGCACATCTGCGCCGGGAGCGTGACGGCGCTCGCCCGTGGTGAGTTCACGATCGTCCTCGGCGAACTGCACGCGATGTGGCCGACGCTGGACAATGCGTCGGTCGCCGACCGCCACCCAGAACCGGCCAGGCTACGGGCCGCCGCGGCCGCCGATATCGGC
>Ga0207664_10001249_pt1 | contig 16809 bp, 15 predicted proteins | sample LARL83metaG_FD_184349 | JGI IMG/M metagenome (GOLD analysis project Ga0207664, IMG submission 184349) | Corn, switchgrass and miscanthus rhizosphere microbial communities from Kellogg Biological Station, Michigan, USA - LAR L8-3 metaG... | ecosystem: Host-associated > Plants > Roots >... | reverse complement strand
CGATCAGCGAGACCATCTGCATGAGGAAGCCCATGCCCAGGCCGAGTACCACGTAGTAGAGCGCCGAGGTGAGCCGGGTGGTGCCGATGCCCAGGCCGGTGAGCAGGTACATGCCCATGGCCATGATGCCGCCGCCGAGGATCGGGAACACCTTGTACCGGCCGGTCTTGGTGGTCACCTGCCCGGCCACGATCGAGGTGACGGTCACGCCGAGCATCATCGGCGTCAGCGCCAGGCCGCTGACAGTCGGGGATTCGCCCTGCACCGTCTGCTGGTACAGCGGCAGGAACGTCATCGCGCCGAACATGGCCAGGCCGGTGAGGAAGGTCATCGCCATCGACAGGGAGAAGTTCCGGTTGCGGTAGACGTGCAGCGGCATCATCGGTTCGGCGGCCCGCATCTCGGTGACGTAGAACGCGACGCCGGCGGCCACGGTCAGCAGGGCGAGGCCGATGATCTGCGGCGAGCCCCAGGCGTATTGCGTCCCGCCCCAGGTGGCCAGCAGGATGAGCGCGGTCGCGGCCACGCCGAGCAGCGTCCCGCCCAGGTAGTCGACCTTGTGGCTGACCCGGTGCGCGGGCACGTGCAGGGTGGCGAGCAGGTACACCAGCGCCGCGCCGCCCAGCGGAATGTTGATATAGAAGATCCAGCGCCACGAGAACGAGGTGGTGATGAACCCGCCGAGCAGCGGCCCGCCGATGGTGGCGAGCATCATCACGACCATCATGTAGCTCATGTAGCGGCCGCGCTCGCGCGGCGCCACGATATCGCCGAGCGTCGCCATCGCGCCGACCATGAGCCCGCCGGCGCCCAGCCCCTGGATGGCGCGGAACATGATGAGCTCGGCCATGGACTGCGACAGGCCGGACAGCGCCGAGCCGGCCAGGAAGATGATGATCGCGGCGACGAAGAACTTCTTCCGGCCGTACATGTCGCCGAGTTTGCCGTAGAACGGCGTGGTGATCGTGGACGCGAGAATGTAGGCCGTCACCACCCAGGACAGGTGCGCGACCCCGCCTAGGTCGCCCACGATCCGCGGCAGTGCGGTGCTCACGATGAGGTTGTCGAGCATGGCCAGCAGGATCGCCATCAGCAGCCCGGGCAGCACGATGAGCACCTCGCGCGGGGAGAGGAACTGCCCGCTCGCAGCCGCCGATCCGGCTCCGCCCTGCCCCGCCGGGCCCGATCCGGTCCCTGCACCACCCGTGGGTTCCGCCACCCGTCGCTCCTTCTACTCCGCCGTCTTCCCGTCCGCGTCCGGCTGGCACGATTGACTTACCGGCCGGCAAGTTACTATGCTAGGACGGTAACTAACCGGCCGTCAAGTAAAATACGGCGGCCCCGGCTCCGTCTGAGGATGCGAAACTGACATGGATCACACGGCGCCCACACCGAGGACCGACACCAGGTCCCGCGTGCAGAAGGTGGCGCTGGAGCTGTTCGCCGAGCAGGGCTACGAGAAGACATCCCTGCGCGAGATCGCCGGGCGCCTGGGCGTGACCAAGGCCGCCCTCTACTACCACTTCAAGTCCAAGGAAGACATCGTCCACAGCTTCACCGACGACTACTTCGCCGAGCTCGACGCCCTGCTGGACTGGGCCAAGAACCAGTCCCGCGGCGAGGAGAATCGCCGCGAGATCCTCGACCGCTACGTCAGCGTCGTGCTGGCCAGTAACGAGGTCTTCCGCTTCCTCGAGCAGAACCGGGCCTCGGTGCAGTCCATGGAGGCGGGCAAGGAGCGGTTTGCGCGCGTCCGGGTCCGGCTCGACGCGCTCGTCGACGTGCTCGTCGGCGCCGAGGCTCCGCTGCGCGACCGGGTGCGCGCCACCACCGCCGTGCTTTCCGTGGGCGCGACGTGCATCTTCTTCCTGCAGCAAGTCGATGATCGGGAGAAGCTCCGGGCCATCGTGCTTGAGATGGCTACCGACCTGATCGGGTAACTAACGGTCGGGCCCGAGACCGCTTCTCGGCGGTCCGAATTTTAGATAATGCCTCCTGACGACGGATTTCGAAAGGGAGACGCTAATAATATTATCGGGCTTGCGGACACCAGCTCGAGAACCTGCCGAAGATTCTGTCCAGTAGATATGCGTGGGTATGGTAATATCAACGGTCGGCCTTCGGCCCCTGGTGACATCGGAAGGTGCTGTGCCGGGCGGGCCGGTGTCTTCACATGATCATCCGTACGGCGCCAGATTCGCACAGCACGGCCTGCATTGTCTGTCGGCTTGAGCTGTGAATCGACTCGTCGGATCCAGCTGAGGAAGGGGTGGGTCCTTCGGAAACGAAGGGGAGGGCGGCCGCAGCACCCGAGGTGATGGACGGGCAGGGCCATCTCGGAGTGAGCGTTGTCATCTGCGCGTACAGTGATCGCAGATGGCAACAGACATGCGCTGCAGTTAAGTCCGTGCTCGCACAGCATCCGCCGCCTGCGGAGGTACTGCTGGTGGTTGACCACAATGCCAAGCTGGCCGAACGAGCCCGCAGTGAGCTCACTGACGTGACAATCCTTGAGAACGAGGGAAACCAGGGATTGTCCGACGCTCGCAATACCGGACTTCGAGCGGCGTCTCAGCCCATAACCGCCTTCCTTGACGATGACGCGGAGGCGCGTCCGGGCTGGCTGGCATCGTTGATCGAACCGTACCGTTCGCCTGATGTCGTCGGTACCGGAGGCGCGGTGCTTCCCAGGTGGCCCGGTACTCCGCCCCGTTGGCTGCCGCCGGAGTTCTACTGGGTCGTCGGGTGCAGTTATCGTGGCCTACCAGTTTCGGTGGATCCTGTGCGAAACCCGATCGGGGCCAGCATGAGCGTGCAAACCGCCCTGACCCTCACGGTAGGCGGATTCGACAGCGTGGTCGGCCGGGTGGGTACGCGGCCCACTGGGTGTGAGGAGACTGAACTGGCCATCCGGCTCACGGCCGCCAAGTCGGCGTCGGTTATCCTCTACGTGCCGGCCGCCGAGGTCGACCACCATGTGGGGCAAGAGCGCCTCAAAGTGAAGTACTTCCTGCGTCGATGCTGGCATGAGGGAATCTCGAAAGCCAGCGTTGTCCGGCTGGCCGGCGCGTCTGCTGGACTCGAGAGCGAACGAAGGTATGTCACTGCGGTCCTTCCCGCCGCCTTGCTGCGAAACCTTCGCCATGGTCTCACCGGTGACATGGGTGCATTCATGAGGTTCGCCATGGTACTGGCCGGGCTCACCTCTACTGCGACCGGCTATCTGTCCGGGAAAATGCGGTAGGAGCGCTACAGCGGCGCCTCGCCGGATAGCACCTCATGGCGCCGGGCGGCCCACTGCAGAGAGTGACGGATGCCATCGGCAATGCTGTACTCCGGCTGCCAGTCGAGCATTCTCACCGCCCGCTCAGTGCGGGTATAGGCGCCTGCCACGTCGCCCGGTCGCCGTTTAGCGTCTTGGGCCCGGATCGGCACGCTGGCCACTTCGTTGAATGCATCAAGGAACTCGCGGACGGTGGTGCCCGTGCCGGTGCCCAGATTGATCGCGATTGAGGTGCTCATTGGGGCCAGCAGGGCGTCGAACCTGCTCAGCGCCGCGACATGAGCGGCAGCAAGGTCCCAGACATGAATGTAGTCCCTGATGCCTGATCCGTCCCTGGTCGGGTAGTCAGTCCCGGTGACCTGAAACGCGACGCCATCCTCCAGGGCCTGCATCATCTTGCCGAGGGCGTGGGTTGGTCTCGACAGTTGCAGTCCGGTGCGCATCTTGGGGTCCGCCCCGATCGGATTGAAGTACCGCAGGGAGAGCACGCGGATAGGCTGCGCGGCAGCGATGTCCGCGAACATGGCCTCGCATACGGCCTTCGTCCGGGCGTACGGGCTCTGCGGGTTGATGGGGGAGTTCTCATCGACGGTCAGATCGGCGCCCGCGCCGTAGATGGCAGCGGAGGAACTGAAGATCAGGCGTTCGCATCCGTTGCGCATCAGGTGGTCAACGAACTCGAGGCTCTTCACGACATTCGCTCGGTAATATGTCACTGGATCGGCCACTGACTCCGGGACTACGATCAGTGCTGCGCAGTGGATGACGGCATCGATGTCTGGATGGTCCTTGAATATGCCATCAACCAGCTGGCCATCCGCGATGTCACCCTCGTAGAAGTCCCGGTCGGCGACGAATTCCCGCCTACCGGTCACGAGGTTGTCAAGGATTACCGGCTTGATGGCCGCGTCGAGGCAGGCCGATGCAATTGTGCTGCCAATGAACCCGGCCCCGCCTGCAATTAGAACCTTCAATACCTCACACCCTCTATCTTGCCGCCGCTTACTCAACCTCCAGGCTAGCTTGCCCGTCCAGGGCCGGTGTGGACCGGACGATAAATCGGCAGGCCAGCCGAGTATCCTGATGTTACTTTAAGTTACTTTAAGAGCGTAGAGCGCTACAGGTCGGTCCGCGGCCTTACCCTGGCTACATGATCGGCTCGCCATGTTCCGGCTCTCAGCCCGCCGCAGGGAACGCTCCGAAGCCCTGGCGTCGTCTTGTCCGGCGTTCGGCCTTCGCGGCCGGATGCGTCCTGCTCTGCTCCTGTTCGACCTCGTCGCCACCATCTGTCCAGACCGTCCCCTCGACGACAACGAGCACGCCCGTGACGCCGACCAACCGCCCGGCCGCGGTCAGGACGCACATTATGGTCCTGGTAATGGAAAATCAAAGCTATAACCAGATTATCGGCAACAGTTCTGCTCCCTACATCAACCTCATCGCCGATAGATACTTGCGTGCGACGAACTCATATGCGCGTGGGCATTACAGCTTGCCCAACTACCTCGAGATGATCTCTGGACGGGCTTATGAGGCAAGCGGTACGGCGAACGACTGCACGCCGTCGAGCTGCGGCCCGGTCACCGGCACCAATGTCACCGATCAACTGGCGGCCGCCGGGATCAGATGGATGGCCTTCATGGGCGCGATGCCTTCAGACTGTGACACGAGCGATGCTGGCGGTAGCGGCGGGTACGGAGTACGGCACGACCCGTTCGTCTATTTCCCTCAGGGGAGAAAAAATCCAGCGTGCGCAAATGACGTGCCGTCGGGCAGGCTCCTGACGATGCTCAAGAGTCCGACACCGCCCGCCTTTGTCTTTTATACACCGAGCATATGTGACGATGGCGGCGGGGATGCTCCGTGCTCCACCATCGCGAATGGTGATCATTTTCTCGCCCGGCAGCTCCCGGCTGTCATGGCGACGCCCTGGTACCGCGATAACGGAACAATCATCCTCACCTGGGACGAGAGCGCAGACAGCGACAAGTCCGGTGCGATTGGCGACACCGGCGGTCACGTCCTTACGATCGTCATATCGGCGCGCACGAAAGGCGCTCCTCAGTACCGCCAGTACGTTGACACCGCCGGGATCCTGCGGACCATCGACCAAGCCTACGGCGTCAGTTTTCTCGGCGACGCCGCGAGACCCGAGTCGGGGACCTTGCCGCTGGGCAAGACCAGCTAGCTCGCATCGAGTGGCAGTCGTGAGTACGTTTTGAACCGCTCTACGAACCATGGCAGGCACCTTGCCCGTATAGCCGCCGACCACCAGCAATTCACATCTGGCACTCAAGACACATGCATCGGCTACGTAACACCAGCTCACCGATTCCGTAGCTACCGGCCTGAGAAGCTCGCATTGCTAGCTTCGGAGCCACAGTTTTCCTGAAGAAGTTTCAGGAACTGTTCTTCAGACACTTCGACTGCCCCGAATCGTGCGAAATGAGGCTTCATACTTCCGAAATCTATCAGCGCCCACCGGCCGTCGGCTTTTACGATGTCAACTAGGGCCGCCATCGCGATGCTACCCGCGTGATTCTCTCGGTGAAATATGCTCATGATGCTGAACGTGCGGCCGATGGTGATCCCCCAAATACCGCCGACCAGCAGGCCGTCCCGATATGTGCCGATAGCACCCGCCAAGCCCTTCGCATTAAGTCTCCTGTAGACGTCGATTAGCTCGTCGGTCAGCCATATCCATCCGGAGCGTCCTTCCTGGCACGCCTTTGCTATTTCCTCGAAATTATCGTCGAACCGTACTTCAAGATCACTGTTGCGCCGAAGCCCGCGAAGCCTGGTGGGTATCTTTGAGTTTTCTCTGGTGCCAATCGCTCTAGTGGCAAATGATTCCCATTCAAACTTGGCCAGGTGCCCTCCGGGGCGCCCGAAGAGTAGATATCCTCGCAGGAATCTGTTGATAACCTCATCGGCATCAGGGGGAAATCGGAGAAACGCCACGCGCGTTTTCTCTTCGAGCCCTAGAAGCTGCAATGTCACGATGAGAGGCCATGACGCCAGCCGAATGCCCCAACGGGACGACCTGACCGCAGATTGAAAAATAGTGAGCGGCACTGAAACCCCTCAAAATAGGCGGGAGGGCCGTCTCGGAGTGTAGCAATCTAGCGGCGTCGAGGCCACCGGGGGAAGCCTCCGCGTGATTCCGCAGCGATAGCCGTCATTCGCTAGTGGTCGTCACCATCGGCGCCGGGTCACCGCCAGGGCGGCGAGTGCCGCCGTTCTGGTGCCGATGGACGGCAGGCCATTGGACCGCAGATCGAGGACGGCGAGCAGCGCTTTTGTGCGCGGCGCGAAGGCCGGAGGCCGGCAGGCCGGGCATCCGCCGGGGCGGTGACCGATCAGGTCTCCGCAGGCCTCGGCCAGGCCTGCCTGATAGCCGTGCCTTGTACGCTCAGGAGTGACTCCGGCGCCAGCGAAGTTCGCGTTGCGTGGCGCGCGGGCCAGTTGCGCGCAGGCAAGCAACGGGAGATCGGGCAGTGCGTCGCCGACGGCCAGCGCGCAACCGGGATCAGCCATCAGTCTGGCCAGTGCCCGCAAGCCGGTTCCCTTGTCTATGTCCGCGGGGACGATATCGGTCTGGCCGTCGCCTGGGTGGATCTCTACGCCGGTACCACCGATCGCGCGAATCTCGGCCAGGATCTCGGCCGGCAGGGGACCATTGCCCCGTCGGGCGCGGACCGCGTAGCGATACCGCGGATCCAGCGTGATGTCGGCGTGACCCGAGAGCTGGCGGCGGATCTGGTCTAGCAGGACACTGCTCGCCGACGGCCGCAGATCGACAGTTTCGCCATCGTGATACAGGGCGGCGCCATACTCCGACACTCCGCCGGCCAGGCCGAAGGCCCGGCACCGGTCGCGAACCTCTGGCATCGAGCGTCCGGTGACCAGAACCGGCCGGTAGCCGTGCGCGATCAGCGTGCGCAGGCCAAGCATCCCGGTCGGTGAGGTCGCCGGGAAGCCAAGCGCACCGCACTCCAGCACGCCGTCGAGGTCGATGGCGCATAGAGGGCCAGTGCCCGGGAGCAGGTCGCGTAGGTACAGCTCCGCCAGGTAGTCATGCACCGCGGCGGCGGAACGTTGCTGGACGTCGAAGACGCCAAGGTCACCGGCTTTGCCAAGGCGCCACAGCTCGGCCAGCCGGTACATCAGCCAGCGTTCGCCGTCGACCCGATCACCACTTAGCTGCTGGTACGCCTCACGCAATTGTTCCTGGAAGCCGTAGCTGGGCGGGTCGGCCGCCGCGCCGGCCAGGTCGAAGACAGGGTCATAGCACAACAGGTCCAGGTGCCCGAACGTGCGCTGATAGAAGTCCACCTTGCGTAGCTCACCGGCGGCTGACGGATCCGGCAGCCAATGCCGGGTGTGGGTCTTGCTGTCCAGGACGGCCGGATGCTCATGTCCGAGGAGTCGTCGCATGAGCGGCTCGAGCACAAGCGGTCTGGACGGCAGGGCCAGCCGACCATACTGGCCGGACAGCACCTCGGCCCCCACTTCCCAGACCGTGCTGCGACCGCCCAGGCGGTCCGCCGAGGCCAATGGCGCCGGCAAGGCCCGGCGGCGGGCATGCACATACGAAGCTACCGTCCGGGCCAGGGTGACCGACTCGTGCCCGTCAGGAGCCTTATGCAGGACGGGCGGCAGCCAATCACGGTAGATCAGCCCGTCGGCAAAGCCGTAGACATGCGGCAGGCGGTCCTGGATCGCGCTGGCCACGGCGACCGCGTGCCGGCCGAGGTAGCCGAGGCCGGCGCCTTCGACGACCAGGTCCTTGACCGTTTCCTCACCCGTCCGGCGATCCATCAATTCGACAGTGAACCGGGCGCGCAGATGTGCGCGCTCGCTGGCGGCAAAGGGCTTCCCGGCCGACGTCACCTCGCGGATCTGCGTATCCGGCCCCGCGAAGCTGGCCAGCGCGCGCCGGACGGGCTGAGACTCGAGCCGGCCGTGTATGCTCCACTCGTCCCACGGCTGTACGACGACGGGCCAGGTCCGCAAAACCTCGGGAACGTCCTGAGCTGAACCGAACACGGAGAGCAGGAAGGCAATCCCCGAATCGGGAACGCCTGCCGCGGCCACCGCACGGGCCGAAGTGGCTAGCGATGTGCCTGTTCCCGGGGGGTCGTCCGCGATGAGAACCTGCCCGCCGGCCCTGGCAACCGCCCTGAGCGCCGCGCGCTCCCAGGGCAGGAACGGCCGTCCGGGCCGGTAGGTGAGCACGTCGGCAGGGCGCTCCCCGCAGGCGCGGAACGCCGCGGCGTGCAGCGGAGCCAGGTAGCTGCCCGAAGTCCGGACTCCCACGACGCATAGCGGTCCGTGACGCTTCGGGTATCGTTTCATGAACGCCTTGACGAGCCACCGCACGTCATCGGGATGCTGATCGAAACTATGAAAACAAGCGGGCATCCGTATGCGATCGTCAGCCACGGACGAAACCGCCGGGGCCATGGCACGCAGTAGTGCGGCGAACAGGTCCGGGTCTGGAGCGCACCCGACCGCCATGACCTGATCAGCCAGACGCGAGATCAATGTGGCCAGCGGCTGACGCGCCCGCGTCAGCCGACGATTCGCGAGACTCCTTCCTCCACGCGCGACCGTGCCCAACGTGCTGGCGCCGGCGGCAGCAAGACGGGCCGGACCAGACGCTTGGCCGCGCAGATGACTGGCGGCACGATTGAACAGCAGCGGATCGGCGTGCAGGCGGTCGTCAACCAGCTGACTGATCCCGGCAGCCAGCAGGTAGGCGTCCAGCCACTGCTCATCCCGCAGCGCGTCACGCAATCGTTCTGCCAGTGCCTCCGCTCCGCATATCAGGTCGGTTCTTCCGATCTGGCCGTGCTCACCCATGAGCAACCTGGCGTAGTACCGGAACGACGTTCCGGCGCGACCACAAGGGGCTCTCGGCGTATTGAGCCGATTTGGCGAGATTGCTCGCCACGTGCGCAGGCGGCCGGTTCTTTCCGTAACGGCCAGCGTGACGCGGCGGCTTGGCGGGAGAGGCCGACCTTGCTTTCACGCCCATCAGGATGCATTACGAGGATGACGACAGCATGAAGCGCCGATCAGGAACCGGTTAGCTGCTGGTACGCCTCACGCAGTTCTTCCTGGAAATCGTGCTGGGCGGGTCGGCCGCCGCGCCGGCCATATCAGGTCAGTGACCAGCACGGGGCCGTGCTCACCCATGAGCAACCTGGCGTAGTACCGGAACGACGTTCCGGCGCGACCACAAGGGGCTCTCGGCGTATTGAGCCGATTTGGCGAGGTTGCTCGCCACGTGGCGGAGCCATGCCATCAGGAGCAGAGTCCGGCCATCGATCAGGTCGCCGACCGTCGCGTCGGCTAGCACACGTTCCTCCGACGGGGTCCAGGGCCGCCCGCGGCTGAGCCTGTCGGCGACCCGTCCGCCTACCCCGCGTGATCGTCCCTGTTCGGGCATTGTCAGCAGCCAGAACGCGATGTCCAGAGCCGACAGGTCGTGTTCGCGGGCCTCGCCCCAGTCGACGATCCCGGTCACTCGCCGGTCAGCGCTGAGCATGATGTTCCCCGGGTGGAAATCGCCGTGCGTCCAGCCGAGGGTCAGCTCGCGGCCGGCAAGATCACTGCGCAGCGTGCCGGCCAGATGCTTGACGACGTCAGCGGAGGGGAGCGACGTCATGATCGTTTCGGTCGGCTCGTCCACCAGGCACTTGAGTAGCCGGTCATCGATCACGCGAGTTTCCTCGGTACGCCGGTGCAACGGAGAGATCGCCGCGATCGCGGCTGACGTCAGGCGGTCCGTCTCCGTCAGCGCCGGTTTCCGGCCGTCCTTTCCCGGCAGCAGGTTCGTGAGCAGATAAGTCCATGCACCGGCGGTCCCGGCCGCCAGCGGATCCGGGATCAGGGCCAGCCAGCTGTCCAGCTGGCAGTCTGCTCTCAGCTCAATGAGGATCTCGTGCTCTCGGCGCAGGCTGTTCGCGCCGCTTGCAGTGGTAGCGACCTTGAGGACACGCGTCTCGCCGTGTCCTGAGCGAACGATGTAAGCGGTGACGTCTGAGACGCTGCTCAGCGCTCGCTCGTATCTCCACTCCCCGTCAGGGAGCGCCGCGTGCAACACGAGGTTCCTGCCTGCCTGCATGGATTGAGACATGGCCAGGTACCTGGACCGGCGACCCATCCCAGCCAGGCGGCGCCGGGCTGCCGTCACGTACGCCGCGGGCATCATCGTGGCATGTCAGCCTGTGTCCCGGGCCGGTTGCGATACCGCCGCCGGCTTACAGCGTAGGCAAATGGGCCGGCGATGACCCCGGCACGCTCGCGCCAGATGAGCTCGCGAGGGAAACCTGTCCCGCGGTCGGCGTTCTTCGCTGACGAGGGATCCAGCAGGTGCCGAGCTGCGGGGGCGAAGCGTCGCAGCATAGCCCCGAACAGCGTCGGCCGCGCCCACAGCGCCGAGGCGAAGTAGGCGCCGAGTCCGACCCCGTATCCGAACGCCTGGCGGCGCATGCCCTCGTATTCGCGCCGGTGCCAGTGCCGTAGCACCGCCCGGGGCTCATAAACCAGGGTTCCGCCGTCCACGATGACTCCCAGGAACGCGGTGAGGTCATCACCACCGCGCGCCGGGGTGCCCGCGCCCATGGCCGGGTCGAAGCCCCCGCGGGCTACCAGCCAATCGGTGCGGAAAGCCATGTTCGCCCCGGATCCGAACCGCCCGGCGGTGAACGGGAACAGCGGTTCGGGATCCGGCATCTCACGAGTGAAGATACGCCTGGTGAACCCGCGGCTGTATCCGCCAGCCCGCTCAACGAGCAGCTGGGCTGGGGTCTGGAGCTCCGCGGGAAGGATTAGGCCGGTCACGCACGTCGCGTCCGACTCCGTGAACGCCTCTGCGATCGCTGTGAGCCAAGCCGGATGCACCTCGACGTCATCGTCTGTGATCGCGACAACCTTCCCGGTCACCGCGGGCAAGGCCGTATTGTGAGCCAGCGCGAGACCGGGTCGTGATGCACGCACGTACCGAACCGCGAAAGGCCAGGCCTGGCTTTCTTCCAGGGTGCGTGCCGTAGTGTCGGTGCTCGGCGCGCTATCGACGACGACGACATCGAACGAGGAATACTCCAGCTTGGCGAGAGAATCCAGGCAGCGCAGCAGGCTCTCGGTCCGGTCACGGGTGGCGATCACCACCGTAATCGGCAGGTCATCCGCTGGACGGCGCCGGGTGCGACATGGCCGCTGCGGCTGGATGAGCCCGCCAGGAGGCAGGTCGGAAGGTGCCGGGATACCGTCGTCGTCACAGTGAACGGCGACCGTGTCGGCAATGAGAGGCCACAGCATCGACGCGAGCCGGTCGGCGCCGACCGGCTCGGATGTGAACGACAGGTGGACCTCGCCGATGGGCTGGCCGTGCATCCAGATCAGCAGCCGCGCCCCCTGGTACTGTCCGTCCGAGTTCAGCTGCGGCAGCGGCATTTCCAGGTCTATATCGCCGACGAGGACAGGCGTGACAGCGCTAATCTCCCCCTCCTTAGCTAGCCTTCACTAGGAAAGACTACAGGGTAGCGGCATCGGTTTACTTCTCGCGACAGACGCTCCGCGCCGGCGTAAACCACCCCGGGATTCCGTACGTCCTCTATACGTGCCCGAACGTATGCGTAGAGGACGACGCCGCACACGATGCGTGAGGCCGGTCTTGGGGGTGGAATGGATCTGGGGTTGCCCGGGCCCGGGCTGTCCGGTAACGAGGAGTCGCAGAGCCTGCAGTTGGCCAGATCAAGCAGAGGATAAAGGAAGCCTGTCATGCGCACGTTCGACCTGCACCGCCGGACTGTCCCGCTCGGGCTGGCCGCATCCGGCTGGCCAGTCCTTGAGCGACTGGTCCCCGTCCTGGCCATCGGCCTGAGCAAATCATGATGAGCCCGGTTCCGATTCTCCTGTATCACTCGGTCTCGGCCGATCCGCCCGATTGGATCGCGACTTTCACCGTCAGTCCCGTCACGTTCCGCACCCACCTCGATGTAGTAGTAGCCAGCGGACGGCAGCCCATCACCGTTTCGCAGTTCGCTGACGGCCTGCAGGGAAAGGCCGAGCTTCCGGAGCGGCCTGTGCTGATCACCGTGGATGACGGCTTCGCCGACTTTGCCGACAACGCGATGCCCGCTCTCACCGAAAGGAACTTGCCGAGCACGCTTTACGTTACGACCGGCGCGCTCGCCGGAGAAGTACCGGAAAGTGTGCTTCCACCAGCCGATATGCTGAGGGCCGCAGATCTTCCCGGCCTCGAGGCGGAAGGCGTGGAAATTGGCGCCCATTCCCATACTCATCGCCAGATGGATCTGCTGTCCGAGAACCAGCTAGCAGGCGAGCTTTCACGCAGCCGCGACCTGCTCGCCGAGACACTCGGGCATCCCATCCGCAGCTTTGCCTATCCTCACGGGTACTGGCGATCGAAGGTCTTGCGTCTCGTCGACGGGGCAGGCTTTGACTCGTCCTGCGCCGTGGGTAACTCGCTCTGCTCGGCCAAGGATCATCCGCTGGCACTCTCCAGGCTCATGGTCCGGGCCGACACAGACGCATCCGTGATCGCCGCGTGGCTCGATGGCTCTGGCGCCTCTGTCCTGCCGCCCCAGCACAGAGTGCTTGCCTACGGCTGGCGCCAGTATCGCCGCACCAGGCAATCGAGGCTGCTAACGAGGTTATCGGCTTCAGGGACGCGTGATCTCCTTGGCAGTTCGCAGCGAATAGCCGTACCCGGTCATCAGACCGCAACATATCGCCGTCACGATGCGCTGCTTCCTCACCGGCAGTTTGGTCCGCCATGCTTCGTCGGGGCGTAGCCGGAGGCCGCCGGACGCGGCCCGGCGCACTCCTGGATTGCCCGCGACGATGTGGTGATCGCCCGAGGCCAGGGAGGCGTCGCCAGTTACTCCGCCCGCTTCTATGTTGAGTCCGGTGGCCAGCGAAATCCGGCGCAGCACCTCCTCCGGGTGATACGCCATGTCCTCGTAACGGACCCGGACGTAGGCGGTGCCTAGCCGTTGCAGTCCAAGCTGAACCAGCAGATTCTGCGACACCCAGTGCACCGCAGTCTTACCTGCGGCCTTCTGCGTCATGTAGCCCGGCTCCGAGTCAGAAGAGACCAGCTTCTGCCACGAATACGCGACGGCCCGCGGATCGCGGACCAGATGGATAGTCCCGACGGCACCTGCGCTGCCGCGCGCCAGAAGAGCCCCGAATACCGGTTCCTTCCCGCCGTCGATAATCCAGCGTGCGCCCGTAACCCGGCCGATCGCCTGGTACAGCTGTGCTCGCTCGGCTAGCATCCGCCCGGCCCGGCTGGCGTCGGGCACCGGCCAGGCGGCCGGAGCCAGGGTGAGTGCGAACTGCCGTCGCAGAACGTGCCGTTCGAGCTCGGCCAGTTCCTTGGCCTGCCCGGGAGCCAGGTCACCGTAGGCCTCGCGCACCACCGCAGACCAGAAGAGGCAGTCAGGAAGCGGCTGGCCGCAACTGCAGACTTCAGCGTGGGCAAACCGTCGCCAGAAAAAGTTCAGCTCACCGACGAAAATCACGCCCGGAACATTGTCCAGCAACTGGCCCAGAACGGTGCTGCCCGTCCGGGGGATACCGGCGATATACAGTATCTGCAGGTCGCGTTCGAATGCCCCAGTCATGTCTGAAGATTGTTCTAGAGATGCCGAACCGGGCGCACCCGGATCATCGTCAGAGCGCGAGAAGCCGTGCGCAGGCCGCCGGGGCTTTCCGTAACGACCAGCGTGACGCAGTGGCTTGGCGGGAGAGGCCGACCTTGCCTTCACGCCCATCAGGATGCCCCACAATCATGACAACACCGTGAAGGGCCGTTAAGCAATTGGTGAACAACTGACGCGCATCCGTGATCGTCGTCTGGCTCGATGGTTCTGGCGCCCGTGTCCTATCACCCCAGCACAGATTGCTGGCGTTCGCTGCTGCGCCGCCTCGAAGCAGCCGCCGCCGCATCCGCGCTGGAATCCGAGAACCGCCAGCCGCGAGAGATCCTCGAGCGCGCGCTCGGCCAACAGCGCGCAGCGGCGATCCTCCCGCCAGCCGCGACACGCCCGGAAGACAGGGGGCAGAAAGAACCCCGGACGAAACCCCATGCCTGGACTGACCTCAGAAAACTCCTCGGGTAGGAATCGGACTGGAAACGATCTACCAGAATCGGCCGGTGGATCGAGGCTGAGGGCAACTTTAATACGTTATGAGTTCGCAAGTCCGAAGCTGTACTTTGACCTCGACGCTGTTAGATTGCTAGAGTTCGTGACAGTCTGCCGCCTATGTTGAGGGGTTAACTGCCACTCACTATTTTTTCAATCTGCGGTCAGGTCGTCCCGTTGGATATTCGGCTGGCGTCATGGCCTCTTATCGTAACATTGCAGCTTCTAGCGATCCTTGGTCGCCAGGCGGTCACGTATTTCCGCACCTGGTCCTTGGTGTCGATAGTGCGGTTGCTGTCCTTTTGGCTTTGTCAACTTGATTCGACCCCACCGGAGTGCGCGCGCGGAGCCTCGACCGGGCGGTCCGAAAGGATCTTCCCGTCACTTGCGCGATGGCTTCGCGCCCCTTGACCCACGCCCCTGCAGGCGATGGACGGCCCCTAACGGGTGAAGGCCCCAGGCCGGGCACCCGAACTGGAAGGAGCATCCACCATGACCGCTCCACTCCCAAGCAGCCAACAACACGAACCGACCTTCATCGGCGTCCACCATGTGCATTCAGAAATTCCGCACGGTACCGTTACCTGCGACGGCTTGCGGCGCCCGACGGTCGCGAGTCTCCATGGTCACACGTCCAGGAGGCGCACGCATGGCCTTGGCCAGCATGACGACGCTTAGGGTCACGACGCCCGCCACGCGGTCGGCCTGGGAGAAGCTTGTCTCCGCCAACGCATCCACCGTTCCCAGCCAGACACCGATGTGGCTGGACGCTGTGTGCGCGCACGGGCCGTGGGAGGACGCCTCGCGGCTCTACGAGACCGACGACGGCAGGCCCCTGGTCCTGCCAATGGCCCGGCATACGCGTCTACCGCGGAACCTTACCAGCGAAGATTCCATGCCCTCCACCTGGGGCACCGGCGGCCTGCTCTGCGCCGACCGGGTGCGCGCCCAAGACGTCGCAGCCGTGGTCGCCGATCTGTGCACAGGCCGAGCGCTCCGGACAACCGTGCGCCCGGACTTCGAGCAGGCGCCGCTGTGGACGGCCGCGGCCCGTGCCGCAGGAGCCCAGGAGCTTCCCATCACGCATCACGTGCTCGATCTTGACCGGAACTTCGACCAGCTCTGGGCGGGCTTCTCCAGTGCGGCGCGCCGCGCCATCCGCAAGGCAGAAAAGGAGCACGTCACCATCGAGGAGTGCTATGGCCGTGCGGCGGTTCTGGAGTTCTACCGCCTCTACGAGGGGTGGATCGACCAGCGGGCGCGCACTCGAAGCATCCCACTACCCGTGGCCCGCAGGATGAGCCGGATCAACGAGCCACTACCCCGTCTGCTCACCCTCTCCCAGGCGCTCGGGAAGGCGTTCACCGTATGGATTGCCCGACTCGACGGGGTGGCCATCGCCGCCATGATCACGGTCGTGCAAGGCGCGATCGCACAATCGTGGCGAGTCACGAGCAACCGTGAAGTGGCAGACCGAGTCCGCGCAATGGACCTAGTGCACCGGCACGCGATCGAGTTCGCGACACTGCGCGGCTGCCGCTACTACAACATGGGCGACTCCGGCGGCGTCGAATCCCTGATGCGTTATAAGGCCCGCTTCGGCGCGACACCGAGAACGTTGGCCAACTACCGCTTCGAGCGGCTACCCGTGAGTGCGGTGACCGTACCAGCGCTGGCGCTGCGGCACCGGGCCGAAAACGCTGTGCTCGAGGTGGCCAGCCGGTTGAGAGCCCGGCGCGCGGCGTCCGGTGTCTAAGACGAGCAACGCGTCCGGGCAGTTCCTTGCCAGAACAACCGAGAAAATGACGGGCCGACAGCAAGGACGCGACCGAAAGCGACACGTCCCGCGCCGGACAAGCTTGGCGCGCTGGACAAACCTGCGGCTCCGTGCCACATACGCGGGAACCTGCCAGGTTCCGTCGGCCGGCCTGGTTGTCAGGGAGGGGTGTCGCGGAACCGGAGCACCCTCTTGGCCGCCGCCCGCAGCGCGCGGTCGCAGCGAGTGTAAGGAACCCGCTCGAGGCGGTACTCCGCGTAGTCGACCCCGACCGCTCCGAAGCGTTCCTTGAATTGAGCCAGGCTGACTGAGGCGCCAGTCTCGCCGAGATGGTGGGTGCGGCAGCCGTGCTCGCAGGCCAGTTGGATGGCTCGCCACTGCAACAGTTCCGCCGCGCGGACCGGACCCGCGACAGGCCGGTCGATCGCCGCACGCGTGTCGTGGGCGGCCGCCCCGAGAAGCGTGATGTTGGAGGCGACCGGGCGGTCGTCGAGGTAGGCGACCAGCACCACCAGCGCGGCACCGAGGTGACGGGCAATCGCCTCCAGTTTGGCAGGCGGGTCCCG
>Ga0207664_10001247_pt1 | contig 16824 bp, 17 predicted proteins | sample LARL83metaG_FD_184349 | JGI IMG/M metagenome (GOLD analysis project Ga0207664, IMG submission 184349) | Corn, switchgrass and miscanthus rhizosphere microbial communities from Kellogg Biological Station, Michigan, USA - LAR L8-3 metaG... | ecosystem: Host-associated > Plants > Roots >... | reverse complement strand
ATCGGGGGGAGATAAGGGCCCTGTCGAGCCCGCGACGCCGACTGGCACCGTGCCGGTCGGCGCCGCAACTTGCATCAGGCCCCTACGGACCCTCTTCGCCCGGACGCATGCTCGCAGCCCGCCGCACCCACTCGTTCACTGAATCGGTCATCCGCGAGATGACCCGCATCGCCAACCAGCACGAAGCGGTGAACCTGGCGCAGGGGTTTCCCGACTTCCCGATGCCGGAGCCGATGAAGGAGGCCGCCTGCGCGGCGATCCACGGCAACGTGAACCAGTACGCCGTCACGTGGGGCAGCTCGGCGCTGCGCATCGCCATCGCCGAGAAGTACCGACGATTCTACGGGATGGAGGTGGACCACGACCGCGAGGTGACGGTGACCTGCGGCGCCACCGAAGCGATGGCCGCCGTATTCATGGCGCTGATGGATCCCGGCGACGAGGTGATCATCCTCGAGCCTTTCTATGAGAATTACGGCCCCGATGCAATTCTGGCTGGCGCGAACCCGACGTTCGTCCCGCTCGAGCGACCGCACTGGACGATCGATCCCGACCGCCTGAGGAAAGCGTTCACCAAGCGCACCAAGGGGATCGTCCTCAACACCCCGCACAATCCCACCGGCCGCGTGTTCACCCGCGCCGAGATGACAATGATCGCCGAGCTGTGCGCGAGGCACGACGTCTGGGTGATCACCGATGAGATCTACGAACACATCCGTTACGCCGGTGAGCACCATGTGATGGCGACGTGGCCCGGCATGCGCGATCGCACCATCACCATCTCGGGCCTCTCCAAGACGTTCAGCTGCACGGGCTGGCGGCTGGGCTACGTGATCGCGCCCGAGGCCCAGACGGCGGCGATCCGAAAGGTGCACGACTTCCTCACCGTGGGCGCGCCGGCGCCGCTCCAGGCAGCGGGCGCGGTGGGGATGCACTTCGACGCCGACTACTACAACCACCTCGCGCTCGACTACCGCTCGCGCCGCACGGTGTTGTGCGACGCGCTCACCGAGGCGGGCTTCACCTACACGCAGCCCGAGGGCGCCTATTACGTGCTGGCCGACTTCTCGGGGCTGAGTGACATGGACGACGTCCGCTTCGCGAAGTGGATGTGCCAGGAGGTGGGCGTGGCGACGGTGCCGGGCTCGAGCTTCTATTCCAATCGGGAGATGGGCCGGAAGCTCGTACGCTTCGCCTTCTGCAAGAAGTACGAGACGCTGAAGCGCGCGGCCGATCGGCTGGCGACCGTGCGCGCGTCGGTCTGATCGACTAACGCGTGGCAAGCGAATCCCGCAAGGCGATCTTCGTCGGCATTGCCGCCACCCTGCTCATCGCCATCACGAAGTTCGCTGCCGCCGCATTCAGCGGCAGCTCGGCCATGGTCGCCGAGGGAGTGCATTCGCTGGTGGATTCCGCGGATGGCCTGCTGCTCCTGCTCGGCCAGCAGCGGGCGAGTCGGCCGGCGGACGACACCCATCCGCTGGGGCACGGCAAGGAGCTCTACTTCTGGTCGCTCATCGTGGCGGTGCTGTTCTTCGCCCTCGGCGGCGGGATGTCGTTCTACGAGGGCGTCCAGCACATCCTGCACCCGGAGCCGATCTCGGATCCGACGTGGAGCTACGTCGTGCTGGGTGCGTCCGCCGTGTTCACGCTGCTGTCGTTCAGTGCCGCCTTTCGTCCCTTCCGCCGGCGTGCGAAAGGGCACGGCTACTGGAACACCTTCCGCCGCAGCAAGGACCCGACCCTGTTCACGCTCGTGCTCGAGGATCTTGCCGACATGGTCGGGCTGCTGATGGCGTTCCTCGGCATCTTCTTCGGCCACCGGTATGGCAATCCATACCTCGACGGGTCGGCATCGCTGGGCATCGGCATCGTGATGGCCGCGGTAGCTGCGCTGCTCGCGCGCGAGAGCAAGGGGCTCCTGATCGGCGAAGCGGCACGACCACCGCAGCTCGCCCTGATCCGCACTGCTGCCGAATCGGACGCCGCCGTGCTGGCGGTGCGCCGACCGGTCACGATGTACTTCGGGCCCGATACCATGCTCGTCGCCTTGGAGGTGGAGTTCAAGCCGGACCTGACGACCGCCGACATCGCGAGCGCCGTGGACCGGGTGGAGGCGAGCATCCAGCGCGCGGTGCCGGAAGTGAAGCACCTCTACATCGAGGCGGAGTCGATCAGGAATGCCTCGGGCGGAGCGATGCGACAGACGCCGGCGGCGTCGTGACCGCCCGGCGCGTGCGTGGATGGCGCGACACGTGGGCCGACGTTCGCCGGTCCTTTGTCGATTTTCTCGCCGTCCCCACCGCCACTGTGGTGGTGTTCCTGTTGCTCGCGCTGGCCATGTACACCCTGGACCGCCAGCCGACGACGTGGGTGGAGCCGGCCCGGTCCTTCCTGCGCGCGCACTTCATCAGCGACCCGGACAAGACCGAGGCGCTGCTCAGCACGATTGCAGGCGGCCTGATCACGATCACCTCGATCACTTTCTCGCTGCTGCTGCTCGCGGTGCAGCAATCGGCCGCTGCGATGACTGCCCAGGTGCTCGATCAGTACCTGCACCGCCAGATCAACCAGCTCTACTTCGGGGTGTTCGTCGGCATCTCGCTCTATGCGCTCCTGATCCTGGCCACCAACAGCACGCAGGTGACCCCGGTCTTTGGCGCCACGGTCGCCCTCGTCCTCACGCTGTTCGCGCTCGTCGTGGTCGTGCTGCTGCTCTACTCCACGCTCAACCAGATGCGACCCATTCGCATCGCGGAGGCGATCCACGACCTCACGCTTGCGGCCCGGGAGCAGCAGCGCCCCCTGCTCCAGCGGACGCTCCGCGCGCCGACCTTCGAGCGGCCACCGTTCTCGATTCCCGTGCACGCGGAATCCAACGGACACGTCACCCAGGTGAAGCTCGACCGGATCGCCGAACGACTCGCGTCTGCACGCGGCCGCGTGGAGGTGCTGCTGCTCGTGTCGCTGGGTAGCTACGTCACGTTCGACGACGTGATCGCCGAGGTTCGCGCCGAGCACCGCGCCGACGCCGAACACGTAGGGCTCGGCGTGTGGGGCGCCGTGGCGCTGGAGCGGCAGCGCAACTTCCGGATGGACGCCGCGTTCGGAATCGACCAGCTCGCCACGATCGGCTGGACGTCCATCTCGTCGTCGAAATCCAACCCGGCACCTGGCGCGGCCGCCGTGCGCAATCTGCGCGACCTGCTCGCGCGCTGGTCGGTGGCCACGCATGACGCGCCCACCGAGCCGCCGATGCCGGTGGTCTACCTCGACACCCTGTTGCCCGACGCGATCGCGGCGCTCGAGTCGCTCGCGGTGGCCTCGTCCGAGTCGATGCAGCACCAGAGCTGCGCTGAAATACTCTCCAGCTTCAGCACGCTGCTGCCGCGGCTTCCGGCGGATACCCGGCACAGAGCGGTGGATGCGGTGCGCCGGATCCTGCCGTCGCTCGGCGACCACGTCCTCACCCGCGTTCTCGACGGCGCACTGCTCGAGCTGGAGTCCGTGTTGCGAGGGAACGGCGAGGCGCTCGTGGCCGACGAAGTGCGCCGCGCTCGGGACGCGATGGCGAGCGATCTCGGGACGCTGCAATCCCGCGGGTCGCGCGGCCGGATCCACGGGTGACCTCCGCTGCACTTCGGCGTCTGTTCGGTGTATATTCCAACCGGGCATTTCCGCTTGGCCGTTCACCGATTCGCAGGTAGTGTGTAGCCCAATGTCTCGCGCCGAGATCACCACCCCAGAAGTCCTGGCCGACGAGTCCGTCGTCGAGCTCTCGCTCCGTCCGCAGCGGCTCGAGGAGTTCATCGGCCAGCAGAAGGTGAAGGACAACCTCCGGCTGGCCATCGATGCCGCGCTCGCGCGCTCGGAGCCGCTCGATCACTCCATCTTCTACGGCCCGCCCGGACTCGGCAAGACGACGCTCGCCGAGCTGATCGCCCGCGAGCTGAGGGTGAACATCCGCACGACGTCGGGCCCGGCGCTGGAGAAGCCGGGCGACCTCGTGGGCACGCTCACCAACCTGCGCGCGGGCGACATCCTCTTCATCGACGAGATCCATCGGCTGCGTCCGGTGATCGAGGAGTTCCTCTATCCGGCGATGGAGGACTACCGGATCGACATCCGGCTGAGCGAAGGGCCCAAGGCGCAGACGATCACGATGCCGATCGAGCGCTTCACGCTCATCGGCGCGACGACGCGTTTCGGCATGCTCACTGCGCCGATGCGCGCGCGGTTCGGGATCGAGCAGCGGCTCAACTACTACGCGACGGAAGACCTCGAGCTGATCGTGCGTCGTACGGGCGAGGTGCTGAAGGTGGAGATCGAGCTGGCGGGGGCGCGAGAGATCGCGCGCCGCTCGCGCGGCACACCGCGCGTGGCCAACCGCCTGCTCCGCCGCGTGCGCGACTACGCGCAGGTGCGCGCGAACGGCGTGATCACGGAGGACGTGGCGCGCGCGGCGCTGGCGATGCTCGACGTGGACCAGTTCGGGCTCGACGACATGGACGCGCGCATCCTGAAGGCGATCATCGAGAAGTTCGACGGAGGCCCGGTAGGCGTGTCGACCATCTCGGCAGCGATCGGCGAGGATGCGAGCACCCTCGAGGAGGTGTACGAGCCCTTCCTGGTGCAGCAGGGATTCCTGCAGCGCACGCCGCGCGGACGGGTGGCGACCCCGCAGGCGTACCGGCACTTCGGGTACACGCCGCCGGCTGTGCCGTCCGAGCAGGTGGCGTTGTTTTGAGTCGCCAGTCGGGAGTGACACGGCGGAGCTGACAGTGAAAGCTGTCAGCTGACAGTGTTTGTCGCAGTCACTCACGGTCATGAGACTCCTCACGCCCGGGCTCGATCGGGACAGCGGGGCGCAACTGACGACTGCGTCGAGACGCAGTTTGCAGTTCCGCCCCACCGTTCCCTCGTGACCCAGCTCCAGCGCGCTCTCGCCGCGCACGGAGCCACGAGTCCCTCTGTGAGCTGTCCGCTTGTACTGTCAGCTCTGCCGTGCGAACTCCCGACTATCATCTGAAGACTTCAACTACCTGGAATGCCGAGCGGGCTCGCTACTTCCGACTACGACTTCGTCCTCCCCCCCGACCTGATCGCCCAGTCCCCGCTCGCACAGCGGGACGCGAGCCGGCTCATGGTGGTGGACCGCGCTACCGGCACCATCTCGCATCGTCGATTCGGCGACCTTCCAGAGATCGTATCGCCGGGCGATCTGCTCGTCGTCAATCGGTCGCGGGTCGTGAAGGCCCGGCTGCTCGGCACGCGTGTCGGGTCGGGAGCGCCGGCGGAGATCTTCCTGCTGCAGGCGCTCGGTGAGGGTCGCTACGAGGCGATGGTGTCGCCGGGCGGGAAGCTGAAACCGGGGCGCGTCGTGGAGATCGCGCGCGGATTCACGGTGGAGATCCTCGAGGTCACCGAGCGGCGCACGCGCATCGTGCGCCTCAAAGCCGAGGCGCCGTTCGGCGGCATCGAGGAGGCCATCGAGCGGCACGGCCACGTCCCGCTGCCTCCGTACATCGAGCGCGGCGACGAAGCGAGCGACGTGGAGCGCTACCAGACGGTGTACGCGCGCGAGGCCGGATCGGTCGCCGCGCCCACGGCCGGGCTGCACTTCACGCCGGCGCTGCTCGACGCGCTTGCCGCGCGCGGCGTGCGTCGCGCCGACGTGGTGCTGCACGTGGGCGCGGGCACGTTCAAGCCGGTGGAAGCCGAGAATCCGGCCGAGCACCCGATGCACGAGGAGCGCTACCTGATCCCCGAAGAAACGGCACGCGCCGTGGCGGAAACGAAGGGCGCTGGGCACCGGGTGTGGGCCGTGGGCACGACGTCGGTGCGCACGCTGGAAGCGGCGGCGGACGCGCCCGGGACGGTGCGCGCCGGCGCGGGCGAGACGCGTATCTTCATCCGTCCGCCAGCGCGCCCACGCGTGGTGGATGCGCTGATCACGAACTTCCACCTGCCCCGCTCCACGCTCATCATGCTCGTCGCCTCCTTCCTCGGCTACGAGCTCACCATGCGCGCCTATCGCGAGGCGATCGCCGAACGCTACCGCTTCTATTCGTACGGCGATGCGATGGCCATCGTCTGACGTGACGGCTCTCCATCACCAAATGAATCCGTTCGACTTCACCCTCGAGGCGACCAGCGGGGCGGCGCGCGCGGCGCGATTCGCGACCCCGCACGGCGTCGTGCACTCGCCGGCGTTCATGGCGGTGGGCACGCTCGCCACGGTGAAGGCGCTCGACCCCGTCGACCTGCGCGCGATGGACGCGCAGATGATCCTCGCGAACGCGTACCACCTGCACCTCCGGCCCGGCGACGAGACCATTCGCGAGCTCGGCGGGCTGCACGAGTTCATGCACTGGGACGGGCCGATCCTCACCGACTCCGGTGGCTTCCAGGTGTTCAGCCTGGAGGGCTTGCGCACGGTGGATGAGGACGGCGTGGATTTTCGCAGCCACATCGACGGATCGAAGCGCCGCTTCACGCCCGAGAGCGTCATGCGCATCGAGCGCAACCTCGGCGCCGACGTGATCATGCAGTTCGATCACGTCATCCCCGGGCAGAGCGAGCACGCCATCGCGAAGGATGCGAGCGAGCGGAGCCTGCGCTGGCTGGCGCGATGTCACGCCGAATTCCAGCGACTGAATGCGGTCGACGTGATCCCCGGCCGCCGCGAGCAGGCGCTCTTCCCCATCGTGCAGGGCGGCATCCACGCCGACCTGCGCCGCGAGGCGTCCCGCGCCATCCGCGACATGGGCGACTGGAAGGGATTCGGCATCGGCGGCCTTTCCGTCGGCGAGGCCAAGCCGGACATGTACCGCATCCTGGAAGAAGTGCACGAGGAGCTTCCGTCCGACCGCCCGCGCTACCTGATGGGCGTCGGCTTCCCCGAAGACTTGGTAGAGGGAGTCCGACGGGGGGTGGACCTGTTCGATTGCGTGGCGCCCACGCGCATGGGCAGGAACGGCGCGGTGTTCACGGCCGACGGGCGACTCAACATCAAGCGAGCCGAGTTCCGCCTCGACCGACGACCGCTCGACCCCGAGTGCGGGTGCGCGGCCTGCGCGCGCTTTTCCCGCGCCTACGTCCGCCACCTGTTCCTGGCCGACGAGATCCTCGGGCTGCGCCTCCTGTCGCTGCACAATGTACATTTCCTCGTGTCGCTCATGCGGCAGGCACGCGAAGCCCTGCTCGGCGGCACGTTCGAAGCCTGGAGCGACTCCTGGCTCCAGCGCCATCACTCTCGCACCACGACGGCACCCGCATGATCCCTCCCGGCTTCCAACCGGCCCTCCTCGCGCTCCAGGCCAGCGGCATCGGGGCGATGACGCCGTTCATCATCCAGATCGCGGCGATCTTCGCGATCTTCTACTTCCTGCTCATCCGTCCGCAGCAGAAGCAGAAGCGCCAGCACGAGGAGGCGCTGCGCGCGATCAAGCGTGGCGACCAGGTCGTCACGGCGGGCGGCATCATCGGCGAGGTGGTGCACGTCCGTGAGACGGTGAATGCCGATGGCACGACGGCACGCCCGATGGAAGACCAGGTGACCATCAAGTCCGCCGAATCACGCTTCATCGTTGAACGGGGGCGGATCGCGAAGATCGTCGGCGGCACGAGCGCCACGACCAAGGACTGAGCACGCCACCGTGAGCATCCTCGACATCCGCGTCCTCGGGGACCCGATCCTGCGCCAGGCCACCGCTCCGGTGGCCGCGATGACGGACGAGCTGCGCCAGCTCGCGAAGGACATGTTCGCGACGATGTACCATGCACGCGGCATCGGGCTCGCCGCGCCGCAGGTGGGTCGCACCGAACGGATCACCGTGGTGGACGTCGAGGACCAGCCGCTCGTCCTCGTGAACCCGCAGGTGCTGAGCGCGTCGGGCCGGGCCAGGGGCGAGGAGGGATGCCTCTCCATCCCCGACATCTACGGGGATGTCGAGCGTCCGAAGAGCGTCACGGTGCGCGCGCAGGACCTGGACGGAAAGACGTTCGAGATCGAGGCGACCGACCTGCTCGCACGCTGCCTTCAGCACGAGATCGATCACCTGGATGGCAAGCTGTTCATCGATTACCTGAGCGTCCTCAAGCGGGCAGCGGCGCTCACGAAATGGAAGCTCCAGCAGGACAAGTATCCGGGATACATCCGTCGCGTGGCACTCGAGACGCCCGACGATCGCGAGGAGCACGAGCACCCGGACGAGGAGCTGTAGGTGCGGGTCCTCTTCTGGGGGACCCCTGAATTCGCCACTGCTCCTCTTCGCGCACTGATCGGCGAAGGGTTCGACGTGGTGGGCGTGGTGACACAGCCCGACCGGGCGGTGGGACGGTCGCGATCGCGACTCGTGCCGTCCCCCGTGAAGGAGGTGGCGCTCGAGGAAGGGATTCCCGTCCAGCAGCCGGACAAACCGCGCGGCGACGCCTTCGTCGCCGGCCTGCGCGAGCTCGCGCCCGACGTGAGTGTCGTGGTGGCGTACGGGCACATCCTGCCGAAGGCGGTGATCGACGCGCCTCGCCTCGGCACGCTCAACATCCACGCGTCGCTGCTGCCGGCGCTGCGGGGCGCGGCGCCCATCCAGGCCGCGATCCGCGATGGCCTCGACGAGACGGGTGTGTCGATCATGCAGATGGTGCCCGCGCTCGACGCCGGACCAGTCCTCCACACGGCGCGCACGTCGATCCTGCCTGACGAGACGGCCGGCGAGCTCGCGCTCCGGCTGAGCGAGATGGGCGCACAGGCGCTGATCGAGGCGCTGGCGATGCTCGAGATGGGAATCGCGCAGCCGGAGCCGCAGGATGACTCCGCGGCGACCTACGCGCAGAAGCTCACGCGCGAGACGGCCGCGGTGGACTGGACGCGACCGGCGCTGGAAGTCGCGCGACACATCCGTGCCTACGATCCGCGGCCGGGCGCATGGGGCACGGTGGGGAGGACGGTAGTGAAGCTGTTCGGCGCGCGCGTCGCACCGCGCGGCAGCGCGGAGACGCCCGGCGACGTACTGGCCGTGGATGGCGACGGGATGGTCGTTGCGTGCGGCTCGGGCTCCGTACGCGTGCTGGCGGTACAGCCGGCCGGTAAGCGCCGGCTCTCCCCTCTCGAATGGGCCCACGGCCGCGGCGTGGCCGTGGGCGACCGCTTCGACACCAGCGGCGCTGATCCCGCGTAGGGAGAGCGTGACCGGCGCCCCCTCCGCCCCCTCCGCTTCCCCGATCGTTCGCGTGCCGGTGGTGCACGCGGTGACGAGCGACGAGATCATCGCGCGTCCCGATTTCCTCGACGTGGCCTGCGGGATCATGGGCGTGCTCGGCTCACGTGGCGCGCTCCACCTCCGGGCGTCCCGGCTCTCCGCGGCGGCCCTGCTGGAGCTGGGTGAGGCGCTCGCCGCGGCGCAGAGCATCACCGGCGCGTGGCTCGTGGTGAACGACCGCGTGGACGTGGCGCTGGCCGTTCGCGCGAGGGGCGCGCAGCTCACCAGCCGCTCCCTGCTCACCGACGATGCTCGACACGCCGCGCCCTCGCTCGCCCTCGGCGCGAGCGTGCACGGCCTGGCCGAGGGTCTCGACGCCGCCCGCGCCGGCGCGGACTGGCTGGTCGTCTCCCATCCCTTCGCTCCCGCGTCCACCGATACCGGTGACGGCGGCTCGATGCTCGTCGAGCGATTGAAGACCGCTACCCGTGTGCCGCTCATCGCCATCGGTGGCATGCGTCCACAGCATTGCCGGGCGCTGCGCATGGCGGGCGTGCACGGGGTGGCCGTGATCCGCGGCATCTGGGACGCGCCGAATGCCGAACGTGCCGCGAGCGACTATCTTTCATGTCATGACGACGCTGGTGCTGCATGAGCTCCTCATCCCCGCGCGCGCGCTGACCCGTCGGTCGTCGGGCGCATGGCGCGGCACGCCTGCGCGACGCGCGTGGTGGTGCCGATGAAGGGGTCCCAGCAGCACGTCGCACCCTCGCGCGGCGCCGTCACCGACGCGCGCACGGCCGCGGCCGAGGTCTGCGCCGACCTTCGCGCCGGCGAGCTGCTCGACGCCAGCTTCGACCGTCGCACGGCACGACTGGACCCCCGTGATCGGCGATGGACGCGCGAGCTCGTGTATGGCATGCTGCGTCGCCGGAGCTGGCTGGATGCGCAGCTCGCCGAACGGGTGAGCGGCGGCCTCGCGCGCCTCGATGCGGACGTGATCGACCTGCTGCGGCTGGGCGCCTACCAGCTGCTCTCGATGGGCAGCGTGCCGGCGTACGCCGCCATCGGCCAGACGGTGGAGCTGGTGAAGGGCCGGCACGGCATCGGGGCCAGCAAGCTGGCCAACGCCGTGCTGCGCCGGCTGGACCGCGAACGCGAATCGCTGACCCTGCGCCTGCCCGACGATCGCGCCGATGCGCTGGCGCTCGAGTACTCGCACCCGCGCTGGATCGTGCTACGCTGGCTCGCGCGCTGGGGTGAGGAGGAGACACGTCGCCTGCTCGCCGCCAACAACGAGGAGGCGCCGCTCGTCGCCCGGCCGTATCACGTGGTGCGGGAGCAGCTCGAGGCGATGCTGGAGGCGGCCGGCGTCGAGACGACCGACGCGCCGCTCGTCTCGGACAGCATCGTGCTCACTGGCGGTGTTGGCTCGCTGACCGAGCTCGGTGCGTTCCGGCAGGGCCTCTTTCACCTGCAGGATCCGGCCAGCACGCTCGTGACGCGATACGCCTCGGTCCCCACGGGCGCCATCGCGGCGGACGTGTGCGCGGCGCCGGGCGGCAAGTCGCTCGAGCTGGCGCGCACGGCTGGGCTCGTGCTCGCGGGCGACGCGTCCCGCACGCGCATGGCTCGCGTGCGCGAGAACATCCGGCGCCTCGACGTGCACAACGTGCTGCCGTACGTCGGCGACGCGATGCAGCCACCGCTCCGCGACATCGATGCGGTGCTCGTCGATGCACCCTGCACCGGCACCGGCACGTTCCGGCGCCATCCCGACGCGCGCTGGCGGCTGCGGGTGAGCGACCTCGCCGTGATGCCGAGCCTGCAGCGCGAGATCCTTCGCGCCAGCGCATCGGCGGTGAAGCCGGGCGGACTGCTCATCTACAGCACCTGCTCCCTGGAGCTCGAGGAGAACGATCAACAGGTGTCCACCTTCCTTGCCGAGCATCCCGACTGGCACCTCGAGCCGCCGCCGAGCGGCGTCGTGCCGGAGAGCGTCCTCGACGACGGCATGCTTCGCGTGCTGCCGCAGCGCCACGGTACGGACGGCGCGTTCGCGGCGCGCTTCCGTCGTCCGCGTCGTGGCGTGAGCGGGGTGGCGGCATGAGCTGGCGCTCGCGGATGCGCACGTCGCTCATCTACCTCGTGAGCATCGTCGCCGGGTTCTCCCTCGCGTGGCTCATCGTGGCGTTCGTCGTGTTCCCCACCGGCGTGGTGCCGCGTGACGTGAAGGTTCCGAACCTCAACGGGCTCACCTACGAAGAAGCGGTCCAGCGCCTCGCGCAGGCCGGGTTCAAGGCCGAGAAGGGCGAACAGCGATACGACAACTCCGCACCCAAGCTCACCGTCCTCGAGCAGTCGCCGGAGCCCGGCGCGCGCGAGGGCGTCGGCAGCACGGTCACACTCGTCGTGAGTGCGGGTCAGCGCATCGTCACGGTGCCCACGGTCACGGGAATGACACGCATCGAGGCGCAGGTGCTGCTGGAGAAGGACGGATTCACCATCGGTGACGTCGGCGAGGCGAACAGCGACACGCCCCCGGGCACGGTGGTGAGCACGAGTCCCGCTGCCGGGGCGCAGGTGAGCGTGCCGAGCACCGTGTCGCTGGTGCTCAGCCGCGGCCCGTCGGCCGCGACGCTGCAGATGCCCGGTCTCGCGGGGCGCGACCTGGAGTCGGCGCGACTGGTGCTCACCCAGCTCGGCGTCCGCGACGTGCAGATCACCTACGACCCGTTCGCGACCGCTCCGCAGGGAACCGTCGTCGGGCAGACGCCGGTGGCGGGCGCGACGATCCTTCCCGGGGCCGCCGTGCAGTTGCGCGTGGCGGGCGCGGCTCCGGGCGCGCAACCGGGAGCCACGCCATGAACGTCGTGCGCATCGCGCCCTCCATCCTCAGTGCCGACTTCGCCCGGCTCGGCGATGAGATCGCGATGCTCGAGGAGGGCGGCGCCGACTGGGTGCACGTGGACGTGATGGACGGACGCTTCGTGCCGAACATCACGTACGGTGCGAAGGTGATCGAGACGGTGCGTCGCGTGAGCGAGCTGCCGATGGACGTGCACCTGATGGTCGTCGAGCCGGAGAAGTACTTCGAGGACTTCGTGGACGCGGGCGCGAGCGGGCTCACCGTGCACGCCGAAGTCTCACCGCACCTGCAGCGCCAGCTGACGCGCATCCGCGAGCTGGGCGCGGCCGCCGGCGTGGCGCTCAACCCGTCCACGTCGCTGACGGCGATCGAGAATGTGCTGCAGGACATCGACCTGCTGCTCGTGATGACGGTGAACCCGGGATTCGGCGGGCAGCAGTTCATCCCGCACTCGCTGGAGAAGATCGGCCGCGCGCGCCGCATGCTCGACGCCGCGGGCAGCAGGGCCGTGCTCGAGGTGGACGGCGGGATCAGCCGCGAGACGATCGCCCAGTGCTGGCGCGCGGGCGCCGACACGTTCGTGGCGGGCAACGCGGTGTTCAGCGCCGACGATCCACGCAGCGAGATCGGCGCGCTCCGGGCGCAGTGCGCCGAGCGCGCCTGATGGCGGGTGCGGGCCGATGACGGCGCGCCAGCAGTGGCTCACCGTACTCGCTGCCGTGTGCGTGCTCGCGATCGCGCTCGCGGCAGCGACGCACTTCCTTGGCGACGAGCTCTTTCCCGTCTCGGTCGGATCGCAGGCGCCTCCCATCGTCGCCGCAGCGCTCGACCAGCCGGGACAGGAGCGCACCCTCACGGACTACAAGGGCAAGGTGGTCCTGCTGAACGTCTGGGCGACGTGGTGCGAGCCATGTCGCGTCGAGATGCCGAGCATCGAGCGGCTCTACCGCGAGTTCGGGCCGCAGGGGCTCGTCGTGCTCGGGGTGAGCGTGGACGATCCGGGCGCCGAAGAGGCGATTCGCGACTTCGTGAAGGAGTATGGGCTCACCTTCACCATCCTTCACGACGCGAAGCAGCAGACCAAGACGAACTACCAGGTCACCGGCTTTCCCGAGACGTTCGTCATCGGGCGCGAGGGGACGATCCGGAAGAAGGTGATCGGCGCGGCGGACTGGAACTCGGACGCCAATCGCGCGTTGATCCGCGAGCTGCTGGGAGGCGTGCCGGCGGGGCGTCCGGAATCCGGCTCGTTCGCGGACAGCGGCCGGGGAATCGTCCTGAAGGCGCAGTGAGGCCGGCCATGGCCATGAGCACATCGGCATGATCACGCCGCCCAATGGATCGCCGCACGTCGGGCGCCGAAGCTGGCGCGATCACCTGCGAGCCGGGTTCACCGAGCGTCTGGGCCTCAAGGCGACCGCGCTCCTCATCACGGTGCTCATCTGGCTCCTCGTCGGCGCGCGCCAGCGCACCGAGAGCTTCGTCCCCGTGTCGGTGACGCCGGTGCTGGACAGCTCCCTCGTGCTGCTCGGCGATCCGCCGCTGCTGCGTGCGCTCGTGGCCGGAAGCACGGCCGACATCGTGAAGCTCTACGCCACGCCGCCGGAGATCCGTCGTACCGTCAGCGGGGACGTCCCGGACACGCTGGTGCTCGACCTGACGCCGTCCGACGTGCGCATCCCGCCCGAGCTGTCCGGCGACGTGCGGGTGCTGGACGTGCAGCCGCGCAGCGTGACCCTGCGGTTCGAGACCAAGGCGTCGAGCCGCGTGCCGGTGCTGAACGGAGGTCGGATCCGGGTGCAGTTCGCCGGCGGCGCGCCAGCCACGGCACGCCTGCGCTTCGAGCCGGACACCGTGCGTGTCACCGGTCCACGTCGGATCGTTCGTCGCCTGCGCGGCGTGTATCCCGTTCCGCTCACCATCGCCGTCGGCGACACGCTGCCTCATGTCGCCGACCTCGACACGGCGGGACTGGGCGTGAGCGTCTCGCCGGCGCAGGTGAAGGTGCGTGCCCGCGACATGCCCGCGGCGCCCGCTCCGCTCGCCACGGTGACGCCGTGACACGCATCCTCGGCATCGAGACGTCGTGTGACGAGACATCGGCCGCCGTGCTCTCGGGCCAGGGCGACGACGTGAAGCTGGAATCGCTGGTGATTCTGTCGCAGGACGTGCACCGCATCTTCGGAGGCGTCGTGCCGGAGATCGCGTCGCGGCAGCACCTCACGGCGATCGTGCCGGTGGTGACGCGCGCGCTCGAGGACGCGAGCGTGGCAATGGATTCCGTGGAGGCCGTGGCGGTGACGTACGCGCCCGGGCTCGTTGGCGCGCTGCTCGTGGGAGTGAGCTTCGCCAAGGCGCTCGCCTTCGGGCGAGGCATCCCGTGCGTCGGCGTGCACCACATGGAGGGGCACCTGTTCGCCACGGCGCTCGAGCATCGCGATGCCGTACCACCCTTCACCGCGCTGCTCGTCTCCGGCGGGCACACCATGCTCGTGGACGTGCCGGCGTGGGGGCGCTACCAGGTGCTCGGCCGCACGCGTGACGACGCCGCCGGCGAGGCGTTCGACAAGGTGGCCAAGCTGCTCGGCCTGCCGTACCCGGGCGGTCCGCCGCTGGAGCGGCTGGCGCGCACCGGTGATTCATCGCGCTACCGCTTCGCCCGACCCATGCTCCGCCGCAACCAGCAGCCGGGCGACGACGATTACTACGACGTCTCGTTCAGCGGCCTCAAGACGGCCGTGCTGCACGCGGTGCACGCCGGCTCGGACGCCGACCATCCGCACATCGCACGTGGCTTCCACGACGCGCTGGTGGAGACACTGGTGGAGAAGACGGCGCGCGCGGTGGAGCAGTTCGGGCGGCAACGCGTCGTGCTCGGTGGCGGCGTAGCGGGGAATCGCACGCTCGTCGAGGCGATGCGCGCCCGCATGTCACCACTCGGCGCCGAGGTGTTCGCGCCCACGTCGCGCCTCGCCACGGACAACGCAGCGATGATCGCGCGGGCCGGCCTTTTCCACTATGAGCGCGGCGAGCGCGCATCGCTCGACCTCAATGCGTTCGCCTCCATGCCCCTCCCCGGACTCGTCGGCGCATGACTCTTCTTCCGCATCCCATCGTCCACCATCCCTTCGCCTACAACTTGGGGCCGCTGCAGATCACCGGCTTCGGCATCGCCGTGCTGATGGCGTTCGTCATCGCGCAGGTGGTGGCGCAGCGCGAGCTCACGCGACGCGGCTTCGACCCCGATCCGGTCGGGGACATGATCTTCGCCGCCGTCGTCGGAGGGCTGCTGGGCGCGAAGCTCTACTACGTCGTGATCCTGGGAAACTGGAACGCCTTGTTCGACCGCGGCGGGTTCGTGTTCTGGGGCGGGTTGATCGGTGGCGCGATCGCGGTGCTCGGCGTGGTGGTGCACAAGAAGTACGGTGTGATGCGCGTGATGGACGTAAGTGCGCCGGCCCTTGCCGCGGCGTACGCGGTGGGACGCACGGGCTGCTGGGCGATCGGCGACGATTACGGGCGTCCATGGAACGGCATCCTGTCGGTAGCGTTCCCCGATGGCGCGCCGCCAAGCACGGCGGGCATCATGGCGCGCGACTTCGGCGTGATGGTACCGGCTGGGGTGGCGCCGGGCGCCGTACTTTCAGTCTATCCGACGCAGCTGCTCGAGGTCCTGCTCGGCCTGGTGATGTTCCTGATCCTCTGGCGCATGCGCGACCACGATCACGCGGAAGGATGGCTGTTCGGCGCGTACTGCGTGCTCGCGGGGCTGGAGCGCTTTGCCGTGGAGTTCTTCCGCGCCAAGGACGACCGCCTGGCGATGGGGCTCACCTACGCCCAGATCATCGCCCTCGCGTTCATCGCTGGCGGGGCGTTGTGGATGGCGTGGCGGTGGCGGATCACGCCCGACAAGCCGGGCATCTACGAGACTCCGCAGAACGCGGCTCGCCACGCAGCCGCGTAATCGCTCGGGGAGTAGGACGAATGAGAGGAAAAGGCGGAAAGAACAGAAACGGCAGGATTCTTCAATGGAATCCTGCCGTTTCTGTCTTTTCAGATTTCCCCTCTTCCGCTGTCGATGACGTGCGCCGTGCCTACCCCTGCGCTGCCTCGCGTGCCACCGCCTCCTCGAGGACGGCGAGGCGGCGCCGGAGGTCGTCGGTTTCCGATCGGATGCGCGCCAGCTCCTCGCTCGTGGCCAGCGGCGGCGGCGCTACCGGAGCGGGCATCACGGTCGGCAGCGTTACGGAGCGCTTGGGCCAGAAGGTCTTCAACACTGCGAAGGCGAAGAGGAGCAGCAGCGCGAGCTGCGCGAGCACCCCCTCCCAGCTGGGGAAGAGCCCGAGCCACTCCACGTGCGGAAAGCCGCGGATGGCGCTGAGCGAGATGATGTTGCCCTCCTGCAGCTCGCGGATTCCCTTCCCCGTGAACACGAACGCCATGTAGTACAGCAGCACGCTCGTCACGGAGAAGAACGGGCGCAGCGGGATGCGCACGCCGAAGCGGTAGAACAGCGTGAAGATCACCGCCAGCGCCCCGAAGCCCACGACGATGCCGAGCGCGATTGGGAGCGCGACGTGCGGCCCCTCTGCGAACAGCGCCTGGTAGAACAGCGCCGTCTCCGCACCTTCACGATACACGGCGAGGAACGCCACGAGTGCGAGGGCGCGGCCACCGCCATGCTCCAGCGCGCTGTTCACCTTGTCCTTGATGAACTGCTGCCACTTGGCGGCCTCCACCTTGGAGATGAGCCAG
>Ga0207664_10001246_pt1 | contig 16850 bp, 16 predicted proteins | sample LARL83metaG_FD_184349 | JGI IMG/M metagenome (GOLD analysis project Ga0207664, IMG submission 184349) | Corn, switchgrass and miscanthus rhizosphere microbial communities from Kellogg Biological Station, Michigan, USA - LAR L8-3 metaG... | ecosystem: Host-associated > Plants > Roots >... | reverse complement strand
GAGCTGTACGACAACGGCCTGATCTACCGCGGCCCGCGCATCGTCAACTGGTGCCCGCGCGACCGCAGCGCCATCAGCGACGAGGAGATCGACTGGCAGGAGCACACCGACGCCATGGTGCAGCTCAGTTATCCGGTGGACGGCGGCGGGAGCATCGTCATCGCCACGGTGCGCCCGGAGACGATGCTCGCCGACACCGGCGTCGCCGTGCACCCCGACGACCCGCGCTACCGCGACCTGGTCGGCAGGGAGGTGATCCTGCCGCTCACCGGGCGGCGCATCCCCATCGTCGCCGACGCCGGCGTGGAGCGCGACTTCGGCACCGGCGCGCTCAAGGTCACCCCGGGCCACGACCCGCTCGACTTCGAGATCGCCCAGCGCCACAACCTCCCGGTCATCACCGCCATCGGCTTCGACGGCCGCATGGCCGTCCCCGACCTGCCCCAGTTCGACGGCCTCACCATCAACGAGGCGCGGCAGGCGGTGCTCCAGGCGCTGCGCGACGCCGGAGTTGTGGTCAAGGAGGAGGAATACGTCCACGACGTCGGCCACTGCGACCGCTGCGGCGAGGTACTGGAACCGCTGATCAGCGAGCAGTGGTGGGTGTCGATGAAGCCGCTGGCGGCGCCCGGCATCGAGGCCCACGAGCAGGGCCGCGTCCGCTTCCACCCGCGCCGCTTCAACGACGTCTACCTGCACTGGATGCGCAACATCCGCGACTGGTGCATCTCCCGGCAGATCTGGCTGGGCCACGCCATCCCGGTGAGCACCTGCGCCAACGGCCACCGCTTCGCCTGGATCGAGCCGCCGCAGCAGTGTGAGGTGTGCGGCAGCGCGCAGCTCACCCACGACCCCGACGTGCTCGACACCTGGTTCAGCAGCGCGCTGTGGCCCTTCGCCATCTTCGGCTGGCCCGACGACACCGAGGACGTGCGCCGCTTTTATCCCACCGACGTGCTCGGCACCGCGCGCGAGATCATCTTCCTCTGGGTGTCGCGGATGATCATGACCGGCCTGCGCTACATGGGCCGCGAGCCCTTCCACGACGTGATCATCAACAGCACCATCATGGCCGGCGACGGCTCGCGGATGAGCAAGTCGAAGGGCAACACCGTCGACCCGCTCGACATGGCGGAGCGCTACGGCGCCGACGCCGTGCGCGCCTGGGCGGGCGCGGCGGGCACCAGCGGCCAGGACGTGCGCTTCGACGAGCAGCGCATCGCCTCCTACCAGCGCTTCGGCAACAAGCTCTGGAACGTCACCCGCCTGCTGGTCACCCGCCTCGGTGAGGGCGGCGACACCATCCGCGCGCCCGGAGAGGTGCCCGAGGCGGACCTCCAGCCCGAGGACCGCTGGATGCTGTCGAAGCTGGCCGAAACCGTCGCCGCCTGCGACGCCGGCGTCGAGCAGTACCGCTTCCACGACGCCATGGACCGCCTCTACGAGACCACCTGGCACGCCTTCTGCGACTGGTACGTTGAGATGACCAAGGCGCGCCTGCGCGACGGCGCCGACCCGCGCTCCCGCGACGCCGCGGCCTGGACGGCGACGACCGCGCTCGACGTCCTGCTCCGCCTGCTCCACCCCTTCATGCCCTTCATCACCGAGGAGTGCGCCCAGCGCCTCCCCGGCGCCGCGCCGACGCTGCAGCAGCGCGACTGGCCGCAGCCGCCGGGGTGGTGGAGCGACGCGCGTGCGCAGCAGGCGCGCGAGAGCGTCGACGGCGTGCTCGACTTGGTGCAGGCGCTGCGCGCGGCGCGCCAGGAGGCCGGCGTGCCCGCGGCCAGCCGCGAGCGGCAGCCGCTCCTGCTCGAACCGCACGACGCCGAGGCCGCCCGACTTGTCCAGGCGCTCGCCCCCTTCGACGTCGTCGACGCCGCGCCTGCAGGGATGACGGCGGTGCGCGTCGTCGCCGGCGGCGCGCACGCCACGCTCTACGTCGGCGCCGGCAGCGCCGACGACACCGCGCGGCTGCGCAAGCAGCTCGGCAGCGTCGCCGCGCGCATCGAGTCGCTGCAGGGCAGGCTGGACAACCCGGGCTTCACCGAGAACGCACCGCGCGAGCTGGTCGAGCAGACGGGCCGGCAGCTCGAGGAGGCGCTCGCCGAGCGCGCCCGGCTGGAGCGCCTGCTCGGCGAGGACGCGGCATGACCGCGCCGCTCGCCGCCTTCATCGACGCCGGCAACGGGCCGCTGCTCATCGGCGTCGTCGCCGCCATCGTCTACCTCACCGTGATGTACGTCGCCGTCGCCTTCTGGGTGGTGCGCGACGCGCGGCGGCGCAGCGAGTCGCTGCTCTTCGCCCTGTTCGCCGGGCTGCTCGGCCTCGGCCTGCCCTTCTTCGGCGTGCTCCTCTACCTGATCATCCGGCCGCCGCGCACCCTCGACGAGGAGCGCGCCCTCCAGCTCGAGGAGCAGGCGCTCGCCGAGGAGGAGATCACCGAGACGCCGACGGCCCGCCCCTGTCCCAAGTGCGGCCGCGAGATCGAGCAGGACTTCGTCATCTGCCCGTACTGCCGCACCCAGTTCGCCCGCCGCTGCACGTCGTGCGGCAAGTGGCTGCGCCTGGGCTGGCACGTCTGTCCCTACTGCGCCGAGGAGGTGGGGTTGTCGAGCTTCGGTCGGTCGGGACGGGCGGCGTCGTCCTGAGCGCCTCGGCATGACGCCGGGGCTGCGACTCTTCGTCGCTCCCGGCGTGCTCTTCGTCGCCGCGCTGGCCTGCTACCTGCTGCCCCGGCGCATGTCGCGCACCGCGCGGCTGCTGGCCATGCTCGCCGTCGCCGCCGCCGCTGCGCTGCTGCTCAGCGACGCGACGCTGATCCTGCCCAGCGCGCGCGTCGAGCGCAACCTCGGCGAGTTCGCTCCGGGCGTGCCGCTGGTGGCGCGCGCCGACCCGGCCGCGCTGGTGATCTGCCTGCTCGCCAGCGGCGTCGCCCTGCTCGCCCTGGCGGAACGCCGGCGCCAGCCTCTGGAGCGCAGCGCGTTGTTGCTGTGCCTGGCAGGAACCTGCGTCGCCGCGCTGGCGGGCAACGCGGTGCTGCTCTTCGGCGGCATCGAGATCGCCGACGTCGGCGCGCTGCTGCTGGCCGCGGGGGCCTCGCCACGATTGCGCCTGCGTGCACGCGTGGCCTTCGCCATCCAGAGCGTCGCCGGTCTCGGCCTGCTGGTCGCCGCGGTGAGTCTGCAGGAGTCGCTGCAGACCTCCGACTTCGGCGCCATCCCGGCGACCGCGGTGGGCTGGGGACTGGCCGGGCCCTGGGCGTTCACCGGGGCGGTGCGGCTGCTCGCCCCGGCGGGGCTGCCGGGCCGGGCGGGCCGGGCGGCGAGCACCGCCGGGCTGCCCGTCGGCGCCGTGCCCTGTGGCCTGCTCGTGCTGCTCCGCCTCGTCGAGGTGACCGGCACCCAGCTCGCCACCGGCGTCGCCGACCTGCTCGTCGCCGGTGGCCTGGCCGCCGCCCTGCTCGGCGCGGCGATGGCCATGCGCGACCGGCGGGTGCCGGCAGCGGCGGGGCGCGGGCTGGCCGTGGCCATGGCCGGGGAGGCGGTGGCCCTGTCGGGCATCGGCACCGCGGCGGCGCTGGCCGGGATGGCGGCGCTGGCCCTGGCCCTGGTCCTCGGCCTGGCCGCCGCTCCCGCCTGGGGCGCGGGCGGCGACGAGGGCTCGGGTCGCGCCGCCGCCTGGGTGCGGGCGCTGGCCCTGGCGGCGATGGGCGGGCTGCCCGTCGGCTACGGCACCACCGCGGTGCTGCTCGGCGCGGGCTCGGTGGCGGCCCAGGGCTTCCCCGGCTCGGTGGCCAGCGTCTTCCTCGGCGCCGCCGGGCTGGTCGCCGCGGGCGCCGGGGCGCGGGCGGCGCGCGCCGCCCTGGCCGCCCCGCCGCCCACCGGACGGGTGCGCGGGCCGCGGCCCGACGCCGTGCTGGTGCTCGCCGTCGGCGCCCTCGCGGCGCTGCTTCCCGGGCTGGTGCAGAGCGCCTTCGTCGAGCGCGTCGCCTCGGTGGCCGGCTCCCTGCAGGGGGCGCCCGACCTGGCCACCACCCGCCTCCCCGGCGCCGGATGGGCGGGCGGCTACCTCACCCTGGCGGCGCTGGTCGCCCTGCTCACCGCCTGGTCGGCCGCGGCGCTCGCCGGCTGGCCCGGCGCCCGCAGCGCCGAGCCGCTGCCGCCGCTCCGCCCCGCCCCGACCATCGCCGCCGCCTCCATGCCCGGCCGCACCCTGGTGGTGCGCAACGCCGAGCGGGCCACCCGCTGGCTGGCCGCCGCCGACGGCTGGCTGGTCGACCAGCCCGGCCTCGCCCTGGTGGTGGCCGGGGCGGTGGCCTGCCTGTTCATCTTCCGATGAGCCGCCGATGAGCCAGGCGCTGATCGCCACCCTCGGCTTCCTCGCCGGCCTGGTCGCGGCCATGGTCGACGGCCCGCGCGCCGTGCGCGTCGCCGCCCTGGCCACCGGCCTCGGCGCCGCCCCCGCCGCCGCGACCATCGGGGGCGGCCCGGCGGCGCTGGTCCCGCTCGTCGCCGGTCTCGCCGCGGTGCTGGCCGGCTTCGTCGCGGTCCGTGCCGCGGGGGCCCTGCGCTGGGTTCCCGGCCTCGACCCGGCCGTCCCCGTGGTCGCCCCGCCCGCCGGCCTGTTCGGGCCGCGCAGCGTGCGGGCGGTCGGCGCAGCCCTGGCCCTGCCCGCCGCCTCCTGGGTCAGCCTCAACGTCCAGGTCGGCGGCGAGGCCACCGCCCACGGCGCCGTCTTCGCCGTGGCCTACCTCTGGTTCGCCGGCTGCCTGCGCCTGCTCCGCGCCCGCTCGGTGGCGGACCTGGCCACCGGCGGCGCCGTGCTCGGCATCGCCGCCGCCACCGGCTGGCTGCTCGAAGCCGGCCCGGGCGCGCTGCCCGAGGCCACCGCCGCCGCCGGGCTGGCCCCGGTCGCCGCCGCCGCCGCGGGATGGCTGACCGGCCGCCACCGCCGCGCCCTGCGCGCCGCCGCCGAGGCCGAGGCCGCATGACCCCGGTCACCTACGCCGCCGTGTGGGCCGCCTGCGGCGTCGTCGCCGCCACGGTCCTCCCGCTGCTGCGCCGCCGCCGCCTGGCCTGTGTGGCGCCGCTGGTCGCCGGCCTGCTGGGCCTGCTGGCCACGGTCAGCGACCGCTGGCCCGGGCCCGGCGCCGCGGCCGGCTACGGGGCCAGCCTCACCCTCGGCCATCCCGGGGTCGGCCTGCTCGTCGCCGCGGGCATCGCCCTCGCCGCCACCTTCGCCCTGGCCCCGCGCCTCGACGGGGGAGAGGTGGTCGCGGCGGCGGTGGCGGGCGCGGCGGTGGTGGTGGTCCTGGCGGCGACCGTGCCGATCATCTGGGCCGTCGCCGTCACCGTGGCGGTGGCCGCCTTCGCGGTGCGCTGGATCGCCGCCACCCCCGGCCGCGCCTCGCTGGCCGCGGGCCGGATCGCCGGGCTCGGCGCCGCCGCGCTGCTCGCCGCCGCCGCCTTCGTCCCCCGCGCCGGCCCGGCCGTCGACACCCGCACCGCCCTGGCCGGCGGCCTGCTCGCCGGCGGCATCTGCGCCACCCTGGCCATCGTCCCCCTGGGCGGCTGGGCGGCCTCGGCGATCTCCACCCTGCGCGGCGCCGACGTCGCCCCCTGGGCGCTGCTCGTCGCCCCGGCGATCCTCTTCACCGCCGGCCTGCTCCTGCCCTCGCAGCCGCTCGGCGCCCGCACGCCGCTGGCCAACACCCTGCTCGGCCTCGGCCTGGTCACCGCCATCTTCAACGCGGTCCAGGCGCTCCGCGACCGCAGCGCCGCCTACGGCCGGGTGCTCATCGCCGACCTGTCCCTGGCCGCCGCCGCCCTGGGCACCCTGCACTCCCCGGCGCAGATCGGCGGCTACCTGATCGTGCTCTCCCACCTCTGCGCCGCGCCGCTGCTGCTCAACCCGGCCCGCGACGGGCTCGGCCGGCAGCGCCGCATGGCCTGGCTCAGCCTGGTCACCGTGCCCCCGCTGCCCGGCTTCTGGGGGCGCTTCCTCTGCCTGCAGGCGTTCAGCGCGGCGGGCAACCGGGTGAGCGTCCCCGCCTACGTCGCCGTGGCCATCCTCACCGCGGTGGCGGTGCGCGGCCTGGCCGGGCGCGGCGCCGCGCCGCCGCACGACACCCCCGCCGCCTCCATGCCCGGGCGCGCCCTCGGCTGGCTGGTCGTGGCCGCCCTCTTCGGCCTCGGCCTGGCCCCGGCGCCGATCGCCGCGCACGTCTTCGGGGTGGGCTTCTGACGCCGTGGACGCGCTGAGCCTCTTCGCCGCCGTCGTCGCCGTCGCCCTCTTCCCGGGCGGGCTCTACGCCTGCGCCGCCGCGGGGGGCGTGGCCTGGACCGCCCGGCTGCAGCGGGCCGCCCAGCCCGGGTGGACGCCCGCCGCGCTCAGCGCCGCCGCCCTGCTGCTCTTCGCCGCCGCGCTGGTGCCGCTGCCCCAGAACCCGGCGGCGCAGCTCCCCACCGGCGGCGGCGCGCCCGCCAACCTGCTCGCCGTGCTCCTCCTCCTCGCCGCGGGCGTCGCCGCCGGGACCGCGCCGCTCTGGCCCCGCGCCCGCCTCGTCGCCGCCGCGGCCGCCGGGGTGCCGCTGCTGGCCCTCGCCGCCCAGGCGGCCACCCTGTCCTTCCCGGTGGTGGTCGGGCTCCCCGGCGGCCGCCTGGCGGCGGGGCGCGCCCTCGCGGCGGCGGCCCTCCTGCTCGCCGCGCCCGTGCTCGCGCGCTGCGAGGACGCGGCCACGCCGCGCGCCATGCGCGCCCTGCTCCTCGCCGTCCCCGCCCTGGTCGCCGCTGTCCTGCTGGCCCCGCCGGGGTGGTCGAACATCCCCGCGGCGGCCGCTGCCGCACTGGCGCTGACGGGCGTGCCGCTCTACGCCGGCGTGGCCATGGCGCTGCGGCGCGTCACCCGCGGCCGCGACACGCCGTTCGCCGTCGCGGCGAGCGCTGCCGCGATTGCTTCGATTGTTGTGACTGTGCTCGCATCACGCTAGGTGAGCCCGGGCGCACACTGACGAATTCGCCAGGACTTGGTAGGATGGGCATGCACCCGGCCGCGTCAAACCTGGCTGCGTCGGGGCCGTTTCCCAGCTTTCGAGCCGGGAGACGCCATTCCGACCCCAGGTACACATGCTGACTTCCCCGCCGATGTCCGTCGCGCGCCCATGACGCGGATCGTCCTGGCCTCGTCGAGCCCCCGCCGCCGCGAGCTGCTGGCCCGCGTCGGCATCCGCTTCACCGTGGTCGAGCCGCCCGAGGACCAGGCGCCCCCGCCGGGGATGTGCGCCGACCTCGCCGTCCAGCTCCTCGCCCGCCAGAAGGCGCTGGCCGTGGCCCAGACCCAGCCCGCGGGCACCTTCGTCATCGGCGCCGACACCATGGTCATCGGCCCCCGCGGCCCGCTCGGCAAGCCGGGCAACCCCGCCCGCGCCCGGGAGATGCTCACCCAGCTCCGCGGCGGGCGGCACACCGTGCTCACCGGCATCTGCGCCATCGCCGCGCCCGAGGGCGCCGAGGCGCTCGGCGTGAGCCGCTCCGCGGTGCGCATGCGCAGCTTCGGCGACGCCGACCTGGAGGCCTACGTCGCCTCCGGCGAGCCCCTCGACAAGGCCGGCGGCTACGCCATCCAGGGCGGGGCCAGCGACTTCGTCGAGGCGGTCGGCGGACGGGTCGACACCGTGGTCGGCCTCGACGTGGCCATGGCCCTGCGCCTGCTCGGCGAGGCCGGCTACTCGGTGCCGCTGCCCGCCGCGCCCGACGTGCCGCTGGCGCCGCCGCGCCCGGTGCGCCGCCCGCTGACCACGGTGCGCACGCCGCAGCGGGTCTGAGCGCGCTGCCCGTGGTCCGGCCGCGCCGGGCCGCCGCGCCGGTTCTGGGGATCCTCGCCGCGCTGCCCCTGGTCGCCCTGCTCAGCGCCTGCGGCTCCTCCAGCGCCGACATCCGCGCCACCGTCACCAGCGACGCCGACCTGACCAAGGTCCGCCCCGGCGACCTCGTCCCCTTCACCGCCACCGTGGGCAACCACGGGCCGGGAGCGGCGAGCAGCGTCACCGTGCGCGTCGACCTGCCCGGCGGCTTCCGCTACCAGTCGACGACGAGCATCTCCGGCACCGGCGGGGCGACCCGCACCCAGCCCTCCGACCCGCCGGTCAACAGCGTCTCGCCGCTCTGGGGCCAGTGGACCATGAACCAGCCGGGCGTCAACGCCGACGGCAGCCAGGCCCGCGCCGTGCTGACCATCGACTTCCTGGCCAAGGCGGGGGGCGCGCCCGGCGACTACACGCTGGTCCCCCACGTCTTCAGCGAGGGCAACGACGAGGTGGTCGGCCAGGCGGCCAAGGTCCACCTGCTCGCCTCCTCCGACCTGACCATGAGCGTCGCCGTCGACGAGTCGAGCGTCAAGCGCGGCGACCTGGTGCACTACCACGTCAGCATCCTCAACCGGGGCAGCGGGCCGGCCCAGGGCGTCGGCGTGCTGGTCACCCTGCCCGGCGGCATCGTCTTCAACAAGACCGAGCACCTCGAAGGCAACTACTCGCGGAGCGGTCCCGTCGACCCCATCAGCGGGGCCCTGATCGTCTACTACGGCGGCTGGACCCTGCCCGCAGCCAACTCCTCGCGCCCCGGGGCGCTGACCATCGTCTTCAGCGCCAAGGTGCTGCCCACCGCGCTCGGCGGCCGCTACGCGGTGACCGCCCAGCTCACCGACTCCACCGGCGCCGTGCTCAGCCTCGGCGACACCGCGGCGCTGTCCGTCGACGCGCCCACGCCGACACCGGTGCCGCCCTCGCCCTCGCCCTCGGGCAAGGCGACGGCGACGCCGCGCCCCACTGCGACCCCGCTGCCGACGCGCAAGCCGTAGCCTGAGGTCTGCTATCCTGCGCGTTCGCGCCCGGGTCTTCGGGAGGCGGATTCACCGCGCCCGCCCGCAGCGCCCCTGATCGATTCACTCCCTCACCTGAAGTCACGCATGTACGCCATCCTGCAGCAGAGCGGCCACCAGTACCGGGTCAGCCCCGGCGACCGCCTGGTCGTCGACCGCCTCGCCGCCGAGGTTGGCAGCGTCGTCGCCCTGGAGCCCGTCGTCCTCGTCGCCGGTGACGACGGCACCCAGATCGGCAGCCCCGTGGTCGACGGCGTCCGCGTCGCCGCCGTGGTGGTGTCGCACCGCAAGGGCGCCAAGATCCGCGTCTTCAAGTACAAGCCCAAGAAGCGCTACCGCCGCACCCACGGCCACCGCAGCCACCTGACCGAGCTGCGCGTCGAGGCCGTCCTCGCCGCCGGCGAGCCGCTGCCCGAGCCCAAGGCGGTCGAGAAGCCCGCCCCCAAGGCCAAGGCCACGGCCGCGGCCAAGGCCGAGGCGCCCGCGGCGGAGAAGCCGGCCCGCTCCCGCACCCGCGCCAAGGCGCCCGCCGCCGAGGCCCCCGCCCCCGCCGCCACCGAGGCGGGCGAGGCCCCCGAGGCCTGGGGCGGCGCTGAAGCCCCCGCTGAGGAGGCCCCGGCGAAGCCGCGGAGCACCCGCTCCCGCGCCGCCAAGCCCCAGGCCGAGCCCGAGGCCAAGTCGGCGGCGGACGAGGCGGAACCCGCAGAGACCACCGAGAGCGCCGGCGCCGACGAGGGCGCCGCCGCGCCGGAAGCCGAAAAGCCGAAGCGCGCGCCCCGCGCCAAGAAGCCCGACACCACCCCGGAGTCCTGACCCATGGCCCACAAGAAAGGCGGCGGCTCCTCCCGCAACGGCCGCGACTCCCGCGGCCAGCGCCTCGGCCTGAAGCGCGGCAGCGGCCAGCTCGTCCTCGCCGGCACCATCCTGGTCCGCCAGCGCGGCACCCGCATCCTCGCCGGCGAGAACGTCGGCGTCGGCCGCGACCACACCCTGTTCGCCCTGCGCAGCGGCACCGTCGCCTTCGACCAGACCGGCCACGACCGCACCCGGGTGAACGTGCTCGCCCTGCCCCAGGCCCGCCTCGCCGACCCGGTCGGCGCCGAGGCCCCCGCCGAGAGCGCGACCGCCTGAGCCTCTTCCTCGACGAGGTCACCCTGAGCGTCGCCGCGGGCAGCGGGGGACGCGGGCACGTCAGCTTCCGCCGCGAGAAGTTCGTCCCCCAGGGCGGCCCCGACGGCGGTGACGGCGGCGCCGGCGCGAGCGTCATCGTCCGCGCCGATCCCAGCGTCGCCACCCTCGGCGGCTATCGCGACCGGCGCAGCTTCCACGCCCCGAGCGGGGTCAACGGCGCCGCCGCGCTGAAGACCGGGCGCAGCGGCGAGGACCTGGTCCTGCCCGTCCCCACCGGCACCGTGGTCGCCGACGCCGACACCGGCGAGGTCCTCGCCGACCTCGACCAGCCCGGCGCCGAGGTGGTCGTCGCCCGCGGCGGCCGCGGCGGACGGGGCAACGCCCGCTTCACCTCCTCGACCCGCCAGGCGCCGCGCATCGGCGAGCTCGGCGAGCCGGGGGAGACCCGCCGCGTCCACCTCGAGCTCAAGCTCATCGCCGACGCCGGCCTGGTCGGCCTGCCCAACGCGGGCAAGTCGACGCTGCTCGCCGCCCTCACCGGGGCCCGGCCGAAGATCGCCGCCTACCCCTTCACCACGCTGCAGCCCAACCTCGGCGTGGCCGAGCTCGACGGCGGCCACACCGTGGTCATCGCCGACGTCCCCGGGCTCATCGAGGGCGCCTCCCAGGGCGCAGGCCTGGGCCTCGACTTCCTCCGCCACCTGGAGCGGACCCGCGTGCTCGTCCACCTCGTCGACGCCACCGCGGGAGCCGAGGCCGCGCTGGAAGCGCTGCGCCAGGTCACCGAGGAGCTGCGCGCCTTCAGCCCCACCCTGGCCGCCAAGCCCACCCTGGTCGCCCTCAACAAGGTCGACGTGGCCGAGGGCGCCGAGGCCGCCGCGGCCCTGCTCGGCGGCGCCCTGCCCGGCGCGTTCCGCATCGCCGCCGCCACCGGCGAGGGCACCCGCGAGCTGCTCCGCGCCGCCGCCGAGCGGGTCGTCGCCGAGCGCGCCCGCGAGGCCGCCGAGCGCGCCGAGGCGGCGGCGCACCAGCAGCCGCCGGAGCGCGTCTACCAGCAGCGCCGCCGCGGCCTGGGCGAGTTCACCGTGGAGCGCGACGGCGAGGTCTACGCCGTCCGCGGCCGCGAGGTCGAGCGCGCCGTGGCCATGACCGACCTCGACAGCGAGGAGGCGGTCGCCCGCCTGCAGCGCCGGCTCCGCCAGGCCGGCGTCGACGCCGCCCTGCGCAGCGCCGGTGCCGGCGAGGGCGACACGGTGCGCATCGGCGCGGTGGAGTTCGAATGGAGCGACGAGGACGTGGAGCGCTGATGTCCGCGCCGCGCTGCGTCGCCGTGCTCGGCGGCACCTTCGACCCCGTCCACGCCGGGCACCTGGCCATCCTCGAGCAGGTCCGCCGCAGCGTCGACGCCGAGGAGGCGTGGCTGCTGCCCACCAACCTGCCCGGCCACCGCCGTCCCGCCGGGGCCTCGGTGGACGACCGCGTGGCCATGGTCCGCGCCGCCGCCGAGGGGCACGCCGGCGTCCGCGTCGTCGACGTCGAGGCGCGCCGTCCCGGTCCGTCGTACACCGTCGACACCCTCGACGAGCTGGAGCGCGCCTTCCCCGGCGTGCAGTTCTGGCTGGTGCTCGGCGCCGACGCCGCCCGCGACATCGCCACCTGGCACCGCGCCGCCGAGGTGCTCGCCCGGGCCCGCTTCGTGCTGGTCAACCGCGCCGGCGTGCCGCCGCTGGGGGAGGAGGAGGCGCAAGCGCTGGGCTTCGACCCGGGCCGCACCCGCCTGGTCGACGTCGACTCGCCGCCGGTGAGCGCCACCGACATCCGCCGCCGCGTCGCCGCCGGGGAGCCGATCGAGGGCATGGTGGCCGCGCCGGTGGCCCGGATCATCGCCGAGCGCGGTCTGTACCGAAACCGCGACCAGCGGTGATAATGCGCTGCGGATGACCCCCTCCGACCTGGCCGACCTGATCGCCGCCGCAGCCGCCGACAAGAAGGCGCGCGACGTGGTCATCCTCGACCTCCGCGGCAAGACGACCATCGCCGACTTCTTCGTCATCTGCGAGGGCGACACCGACCGCCAGGTTCGTGCCATTGTTGACAGTATCGAACAGCGGGCACGGGAGAACGGGGTCCGGCCGCTCAACGTCGCCGGCCTGCGCGACGCGTCGTGGGCCTGCCTCGACTTCGACTCGGTGATCGCCCACGTGTTCCTGCCCGGGGAGCGGACCTTCTACGACCTGGAGGGACTCTGGGGCAAGGCCGGCGCGACGCAGCACGCGGTGGGCTAGGGGGCGCCTTCGCGGCTGGGCGAGATCACACGGCGCGGCCGCGTGCTTGACATATGCCGATATGGGAATGTAATGTCCAGGCCATGCCCAGGGCCGCCACCACCACCGACGCCTTCAACGCCGTCGCCGAGCCGCGCCGGCGGCAGATCCTCGACGCGCTGGCGTCGGGGGAGCTGTCGGTGGGCGAGCTGGTGGAGACGCTGGGGCTGCCCCAACCGCTGGTCTCCAAGCACCTCAAGGTGCTGCGCGAGGTCGACCTGGTGGCCGTGCGCGACGCCGGCCGGCAGCGCCTCTACCGCCTCAACGGACAGCCACTCAAGGCCATCCACGACTGGGTGCGCGCCTACGAGCAGTCGTGGTCGAGGGCCTTCGACCGCATGGACATGGTTTTGGACGAGCTCACAGCCCAGGAGGAACACTGACATGGCGACGACGACCAAGGGCACCGCGAAGGTCACGCTCCCCGGCGACGACCAGATCCTCATCACCCGCGACTTCGCCGCGCCGCGCCACCTCGTCTACCGCGCCTACACCGTGCCGGAGCTGGTGGCGCGCTGGTGGCACGCCGACCGCGGCACCGTCGACAGCATCGACATCGACCTGCGCGTCGGCGGCCGCTGGCGCTACGCGATGACGGCGCACGGCGGCTTCCCCGTGGTCTTCCACGGCGAGTACCTGGAGATCGTGCCCGACGCCAGGCTGGTGACCACCGAGGTGTTCGAGGGCATGCCGGAGGCGGCGGCGACGACCACGGCCACCTTCACCGACGGCGAGGGCGGCGGCACCCGCCTGGCCATCCTGGTGCAGCACAAGAACCAGGCCTACCGCGACGCGCACCTGCAGTCGGGCATGGAGGCCGGCCTGCAGGACGCCCTCGACCACCTCGAGGAGCTGGCCGCCGGCGCCGCCTGAGCGGGCGCGCGCACCCCGCCAAAAGAAAAGAGGGAGGTCCTGGGAAAGGACCTCCCCCGGTTGGAGGGGAAGAGCCGGAAAGGAAGGAAGAAGGCTTGCCGGGGCCGAGTATGACGCTCTGCGACGCGGCGTGTCAAGTCGCGTCATAGCCGACCGTCTAGGTCAGGTCTGGATGCCCGGGAGCTGGAAGGGGGAGGGCGCGGTGAGCACCGAGTAGGCGTGCTGCGCGGCCACCCCGAGGGCCACCGCCCCGGCGGCAACGACCACCCAGAGCACCGCCTGCTCCCAGCGCCGCAGCTCGCGCCCGCCCACGCCCGCCCGCGGCGCCACCACCAGGCCGAGGAGCACGCCGCCGAGCAGGCCGCCGAAGTGGGCGAAGTTGTTGATCGAGTCGCGGAGCAGGAAGCCGATGAAGACGTTGAGGATGATCACGCTCACCGCGTATTGGCGAATGCTGGCCACAACTCCGACGGGCACGTCGCGCCCCTGCACGCGCCCCAGCATGAGCAGCAGGCCGATCAGCCCCATGATGCCGCCGGAGGCGCCGACACCGGAGCCCGGCGAGGCTACCCCGACCGCGGTGGCGGCCACCCAGAGCAGGCCCCCGGTGACGACGCAGACGAGGAAGGCGCCGAGCAGCACCAGCCGCCCGTAGAGCTGCTCGACGAGCCGCCCGATGTAGAGCATGGCGAAGCCGTTGAAGAGGATGTGCACCGGCGTCGAGGGCAGGTGGAGGAACCCCGAGGCCACGTAGCGCCACCAGTCGCGCGACTCCGGGCCCGTGTTGAGCAGCGCGCCCATGGCCTCGTCGGTGGCCACGCCGCGCACCTTGATGGTCGTCTCCAGCAGCCAGATGGCCACGAAGACGGCGATGAGCCCGTAAGTGACGACGGTCTGCGAGGCCAGCGCCCGGCGCGCCGGCTGGGCATAGCCGCCGGCCACCGTCTGCCGCTCGGCGAGGTCGACGGCGGCCAGGGTCGGCACCGGCCGTCCCTGCAGCACGGCGCGGGCGTGGGCGCGCACCTCGCCGGCGCTGGGCAGGTTGCGCGGCATGGGGGCGAGCACCTGCACGTCGCCGGTGGCCTCGTCCACCGACAGCGCGCCCACGGAGACGCCGCCCAGCCCCGAGGCCACCACGGCGGGCCGGTCGACGCGGCCCAGGGCGACCAGCAGCACGTCGCAGCGCTCCGCCCCCTGGGCGCCGAGCCGCTCGTTGCCCCACGCCTCGGCGGCGCGCATGCGCTGCTCCAGGTCACGGGCCGCCTCGGCCGGGTCGGCGGGGGGGCGGTAGAAGCCGGCGAAGGCGGCGCGGCGGCCGGTCCACGCGGCGGCGCCGAGCAGGTAGGCGTCGCCGCCGAGCAGGCCGAGGCGGCCGTCGCGCGAGTCGGTGAGGCGCAGCCGGTAGCGGGTGACCAGGTCGAGCCCGACGGCCAGGGCCACGGGCGGTGGGCCCGGCGGCAACTGGGGCTCGGCGCCGTCTCCGGGAGGGGCGGTCGATGTCATCCGCGGAAGTCTATTCGGGTATACGCTGTGCGCCCACGTGGCGGGCCCGGTGACCCGCCGGTCAGCGCGTCATTGGGGATGCGACATGAGCGTTGCGACCGAACCGGAAGCCCGGACCAAGCTCACGCCACTGGTGGCCGGCATCTACAGCAACTACCCCTGCCGCAAGCAGAGCGGCGGGGGCAAGATGGTGCCCGACGCGGTCGTCGACCTCGGCGACGCCGGGCCGGTGATGCTCTTCTGGCAGTGCTCGGCGCGCACCGGCAGCGCCAACCGCACCCTCAAGGTGGAGCCGGAGGTCAACGGGAAGCCGCAGTCCGCGCTGGGCACGTGGACCCACGTCAACCCCGCCAACGTGCACGCGCCGCTGCTGCGCCGCCGGGCCCTGACCGAGCCGCTGCCCCAGGGCCAGTCGATCTTCGGAGTCAACGCCGGCGACGGCGTGGTCACCGACCAGAACGACACCGTCAACATGCTCGCCCTCGACGTCAGCGACATGTCCAAGCCGCCGCAGGTCCGCCTCGACCGCTGGGGCAACGCCGGCGGCCCTCCCAACTACACGCAGCAGGGCTTCAACTCCAACGGCGGCCCGCTGCTGGTGTCGATCGCGGCGACGGGACGTCCCAAGCAGAAGGGCCAGTTTGTCGAGGCCTTCCTGTTCCTCGACAACATGCCGGTGGCGGCCATCCAGATCTTCGCCAACCAGTCCGACCAGCACATCCACATCGTCGGCGGCGACCGCGTGATCAAGGCCTCCGCCGGCAGCCACACCCTGAAGCTGGTCGCCGGCCAGGACACGATCATCGACCAGAACGACTACTGGAGCCTCACCGTCATGGAGTTCCAGTCGCCGTCGTCGGTCACGCAGGTGCTCGACAACGCCAAGTGCGAGAACCAGCAGGGCGACGGCCTGATCGCCAAGGGCACCTACGAGTCCAAGGGCGGGCAGCACATGATCTGCGTGTGGCTCTCCGGCTATGCGCACCAGGCCGACAGGGCCGTCGAGGCGCGGGTCTTCGTCGACGAGAACCCGGTGGGGCGCCTGCGCATCTTCGCCAACCAGGCGGAGACCCACACCCACCTCTGCGGCGGTGACATCGCCCCCGGGGCGCTGCCGCCCGGCAAGCACACCATCGCGGTGTTCGCCGCCAACAAGGACACCATCACCGACTTCAACGACCGCTGCTCGATGACGGTGCTGGAGGTCTACCGCTAGCCCGCGGACGGACGCCGCCCGGAGGCCGCGCCCCGCGTCAGGGGTGCGGCTTCTGGGTCGGCGGGCCGCCCGGCGCGGGCAGCGGTGCGGGCGTCGGGCTCGCCGGCGCGCCCGGGCTGGGCGAGGGCTTGGGCGTCGGCGGCGTCGTGCCGCTGTACTGGCAGGCGTTGTTGGGGTCCGGCTGCGGCGCGTAGTAGTAGCAGGTGGTCTCGGTGCCGGGGATGTAGAAGTTGGCGTTGTCGCCGGTGCCCTGGGCGACCAGGTCGGCGGGACGCGTGTACCAGTCCTTGGGCTGGCTCGCCGTGGCCTGGGTCATGTAGTCGTGCCAGATCGGCGCGGCGCCGGTGATGCCCGTCGAGCCCTGCAGCGGGCCGCACTCGCTGAGCGGGGTGAAGCCGTAGCCCTTGATGTCCGACGCGGTGTACGGCGCGTTGGGGTCGACGCCGGGGTGCTTGGCCTTGAAGGCGTTGTAGTCGTTGGGGTTGAGGCAGCTCGCCGTCGTGTTTCCGACAACCACGACACCAACCAGGTGGGGCGTCCAGCCGACCGTCCAGTTGAGCACGAAGTTCTCGGTGGTTCCCGTCTTCGCCGAGACGCGCCGGTCCTTGAGGGTGAGCGGGCCGCTGGGGCCGAACTCGGCGTAGCGGTTGCGGTCGTCGCTGGTGATCTGGCTCATGATGTAGGCGACGTTCTCGGGGATCACCCGGTGGCCGTTCTTCACCGGGTCCTGGGCGAAGACCGTCTTGCCGGTGCCGCGCTGGGTGATCTTGCTCACCGGCGTGGGGTCGTGCTGGATGCCGCCGTCGGCGATGGTGGCCACGGCGTCGGCCAGCTCCAGCGGGGTCAGGCCGTCGGTGATGCCGCCCAGGGTCGCCGCGTAGCAGGTGGGGCAGGGGCGGTTGCTCGGCGTCGCCAGCGACTTGAGC
>Ga0207664_10001245_pt1 | contig 16858 bp, 13 predicted proteins | sample LARL83metaG_FD_184349 | JGI IMG/M metagenome (GOLD analysis project Ga0207664, IMG submission 184349) | Corn, switchgrass and miscanthus rhizosphere microbial communities from Kellogg Biological Station, Michigan, USA - LAR L8-3 metaG... | ecosystem: Host-associated > Plants > Roots >... | reverse complement strand
CATCGTGCAGGAGGGCATTGACGGCTTCGGCCCCGCCGCGCCGGTGCTCAAGGTCTCCAGCGGCACCTACAAGGGCCGCTACATCTACTACGGGCACGCCCTGCCTGCGCTCGTCCCGGTGGGCGCAGTCGTGACCGCCGGCGAGCCGATCGCCCAGCTCGGCTGCGGCGACGTCGGCCTCTCCTCCGCGCCCCACATCGAGATCGGGATCAGCGCGCCCGGTGGCCCGCCGTGCTGCCCGGGCTACCAGGAGACCTCGCCGGCCTGGTATCAGGTCGTGCTGAGCCTGTACCGCCAGGCCCAGCACTGATCGCCGCGCTCAGCGAGCGCGTGAGCGACTACGCTCACCCCGCCGATGCGCACCCGCGACGACGCCCTGGCCGCGCTGGGCGAGCACCCCTATGACGTGCTCGTCATCGGCGGCGGCATCACTGGCGCCGGGGTGGCGCTGGACGCGGCCTCGCGCGGCTACAGCGTTGCCCTGGTGGAGCAGGCCGACTTCGCCTCGGGCACGAGCAGCCGCTCGTCCAAGCTCGTGCACGGCGGCCTGCGCTACCTGCAGAACTTCGACCTGGGGCTGGTGCGTGAGGCGCTGCTGGAGCGCCAGCTCATGGTCCGCCTGGCCCCGCACCTGGTGCGCCCGCTGGCGTTCGTGCTGCCGGCGTTTAACGGCTCGCGCCGTCCCGACCGGCTGACCGGGATCGGCCTGAACATGTACGACGTGATGGCGGCGCCGTCGTTGCGCGGGCGGCGCAGCGCGCGCCGGGCCGCGCTGGCCGACGGCGAGTCCGATTGGAGCCCGGCGCGCCATCGGCTCATTGGCGGCGAGGAGGTCGCGCGCCGGCTGCCCGCGATCGCGCACCGCCGGCCCAGCGGGGGCTACCTGTTCTATGACTGTCAGACCGACGATGCCCGCCTCGTGCTGACCGTGCTGGGGGAGGCCGAGCGCTTCGGTGCCGTGTGCGCCAACCGGCTGCGCGTCACCGAGCTGCGTGCCGGGGGCGGCGGTGTGACCGAGGTGATCGTGCAGGACCGCGAGGCGGACGCGTCATTCGCCATCCGCGCCGAGAACGTGGTCAACGCCACCGGCGTGTGGGCGGACCGCATCCGCCCCGAGGAGCTGCACTCCGAGGCCGAGGCGCCTCAGATCGCGCCCAGCCGCGGCAGCCACGTCCTGTTGCGCCGCGAGGATCTGCCCCTCCACGCCGGGGCGATCGTCCCGGCGGGGGAGGGGCGGTCGATCTTCGCCCTGCCCTGGCTGGGCCGCACGCTCATCGGCACCACCGACAACAACTACGAGGGCGACATCGAGCATGTGCAGCCGTCGGGCGCCGACGTCGAGTATCTGCTCGGCGCGGTCAACGAGTTCTTCGGCGTGTCGCTGGGAGCGGGCCACGCCACCGGCGCCTACGCGGGGGTCCGGCCGCTCATCTCCACCGGGGACAGCCGCAAGTCGGTCGACATCTCGCGCAAGGCCGAGCTGTATGAGACCTCGAGCGGGCTGATCACGATCACCGGCGGCAAGCTGACCACCTGGCGGCGGATGGCCCGGCTGGTGGTGGACCGCATCGCCGAGCGCGACGGCCGCGAGGCGCCGTGCCGCACGCATGAGATCCCGCTGGGGGCTCCGGTGGACCCGGCCGCGCTGCCGCGGATCGACGGGGTGCCCGAGGCGGCCTACGCGATGCTGGCCGGGCGATACGGGCACGCCGCCGATCGCGTGCTGGCGCTGGCCGCGGCCGACTCCGAGCTGGCGCGTCCGGTGGTGGCCGACCTGCCCGATCTGCTGGCCGAGGCGCCCTTCGCCGCCGCACACGAACAGGCGCGCACCGTCGGCGACGTGCTCCTGCGCCGCACGCGGCTGGGGCTGCTCGCCGGGCGCGAGCTGACCGCGGCCGAGGCCACCGCGCCGCGCCGCGTCGCCGAGGCGATGGGCGCGGTTCTGGGGTGGGGCCCCACGCGGGTCGATGCCGAGGTGGCGCGCTTTGCCGAGGAGGCTGGGGCCGAGGGGATCGCCCTGGGCCTCACGACTGCGTAAGCTCGGCAGCGATGGACGACGTGGCTCGATTCTGCGCGCGGATGCTGGGGGACACGCCGGCTGCGCGCGATGCCGACGCGACGGCCCGCGCCGAGGGCGGCGACGACCGCTCGGCGATGCTGCGCGCCGCGGTGGCCGCGGTACGCCAGGGGTCAGAGCCCGCGTCCGAGCCCGCGCCCAACGCGCCCGCCGCCATGGATGACGGCCCCGCCCACCCCGCCGATCGTCCCACCGATCCCGGCGGCCTCCAGGACGCGATCGCCCGCGAGCTCACGGCCGCAGCGGGCCAGCTGCCCCTGGCGCAGCGCGAGGCACTGGCATTGCGCGAACTCCTGGGCCTCGGCTATGACGAGCTGGGCGCCGCGGCCGGGATCGCACCGGAGGAGGTGTCGCTGCTGCTGGCGCGGGCGCGCCTTGGCCTGCGCACGCAGCTGCGCGGTGCCGGAGCGCCGCAGCCCGAGTGCGACGAGCGCGAGCGCGCGCTGCGGACGATCGCGCGCCGCCAGGACGGCGAGGCGGTCCCGGCAGCCGACGACGATTGGGTGATCGAGCATCTCGGCCACTGCCGCGGCTGCCGCCAGGCCCACGCGGCGATGCTGGAGGCCTCGGCGTGCTACCGCGCCTGGACGGCGCCCGGCATGCCCGCCGACCCCGTCGCCGCCGCCGCGGGATCGTGACCGCCCCGGAGCGCACGCTGCTCACCAGCGACGGTGAGCTGACCCTCGGTGGGCCAGTTGGGCGGGCTCTGCTCATGGGGATCGTCAACGCCACGCCGGACTCCTTCTCCGATAGTGGCCTGGAGCAGACGCTTGAGGCGCGCGTGGCGCTGGCGCGCTCGCTGCTGGCCGACGGGGCCGACCTCATCGACATCGGCGGTGAGTCGGGCGTGACCAACCGGCCGCCCGTGCCCGCCGAGGAGGAGATCGGGCGGGTGGTGCCCCTCATTCAGGCGGTGGCGGGCGAGCTTGGCGCGCGCGTGTCCGTGGACACCTACAAGCCCGCGGTGGCGCGGGCGGCGATCGCGGCGGGCGCGTCGATCGTCAACGACGTGAGCGGCCTGCGCGATCTCGAGCTGGCCGATGTCTGCGCGCAGACGGGCGCCGCGCTGGTGCTCATGCACACCATCGCCGCGCCCAAGACCAAGCATCACGACCGCGGGCTGGACGGCCAGATCGTCGGCGTGGTGGAGCGCTTTCTGGCCGAGCGCATCGAGCTGGCGATGTCGCGCGGGGTGGCCTTCGAGCAGATCATGGTCGACCCCGGGCCCGACTTCTCCAAGACGCCGGCGCAGACGGTGGCTGTCCTGCGGGCGCTGCCGGCGCTGCACGAGCTGGGCAGGCCCATCCTGTTGGCCGTGAGCCGCAAGGACTTCGTCGGCGCGCTGACCCAGCGGCCCCCGCGGGCCCGGCTGGCCGGAACGCTGGCCGCGATGGCTCACGGGGTGGCCTCGGGCGCCCACGTGCTGCGCATCCACGACGTCGCCGAGGCGGTGGACTTCCTGGCCGTCGCTCAGACGCTCGGGGGCGACGGTGCGGTGGACTCCGAGCTGCGCGTCCCGGACACGCTGCGCTGGGAGCAATCCGTGTCCGACACCGCGTCGCGCTAGATTCAGGTATCTACGAATCGCCGGTCGCTGGCCCAACGCGACCGGAGCCCACCGATCTTCGAGCAAAGGAGTTCCCATGTCAGTTGTCGATCGCAGTGCCCTGGAAGCAAGCCCCCTGGCCGATCTTCACGCGATCGCCTCCGAGCTTTCCATCGACAGCTATCGCCGGCTGCGTCGCGCCGAGCTGATCGACGCCATCCTCAATAAGCAGGAGGGCGGCGGTAACGGCGCCGATGCCGCGGCCGAGGAGCCCGCCGAGGCCGAGGCCGCGCCCAAGCCCCGCCGGGGCCGCGGGCGGCGCAAGGCGTCCGAGGCGGAGGCCGAGGCGGGGGCCGAGGCCGAGACTGAGACCGCGGCCGAGACTGCTGCCGAGACTGAGGACGACGACGAGGACGAGGACTCCTCGGGCCGGCGCCGTCGTCGCGGACGTCGCGGCGGTCGCGGCCGGTCGGCGGCCCGCGAGGAGTCCCCGGCCGACGATGAGGAGGACGAGCAGCCGGAGTCCGACGCCGACGACGGCGAGTCCGGCGGCGGCTCCGACGAGCTGGTGGAGGGCGTGGTGGAGCTGCTCGCCAACGGATCGGGCTTTGTCCGCGTCGATCCGCCCGACCCCTCCGATGACGACGTCTACATCTCCTCGGCGCAGGTCAAGCGCTGCGAACTGGTGTCGGGAGACCGGATCGCCGGGCCCAAGCGCTCGCCGCGCCGCTCCGAGCGGTTCGCCTCGCTCATCCGCATCGAGACGATCAACGGGCGTCCCGCCGCCGAGCTGGCCGACAGCGTGCGGTTCGATGACCTTCCCGCGGGCTTCCCGGACGACCGGCTGAAGATCGGCGCCGATGACCCGACGCTCAAGGCGATCGAGTGGCTGACCCCGTTCGGCAAGGGCTCACGGGTGACGATCGTGGGCGCCTCGCGCTCGGGCAAGACCGAGGCGCTGCGCCGCCTGGTCGCCGCGCTGGGCAGCCGCGAGGATCTGACGGTGACCGTCGTGCTGGCCGGAGTGCGGCCGGAGGAGATCACCGAGTGGAACGGCGCTCCGGTGACGCCGTCTGCGGCGGTGAGCTTCGCCGCCTCCGAGGACGCTCGCAACGGCGCCATCGAGCCGGCCATCGACCAGGCTCGCCGGCTGGCGGCGCGCGGCGCCGACGCCGTCGTGTTCATCGACACCCTCGATGGGTGCAGCCCCGCCGTGGCCCGCAAGGCGCTGGGCGCGGCGCGCAACATCGTCGACGGTGGCTCGGTCACCATCATCGCCACCGCCTCGGAGCCGGTCGGCGGGGAGACGACGGTGATCGCGCTGGACGTGGCGCTGACCGGCGCGGGGCGGTTCCCGGCGTTGGACCTGGCCGCCAGCGGGACGATGCGGCCCGAGCTGCTCGTCGGAGCGGCCGGCGCGGAGGCGATCGCCAAGACCCGCGCCGAGGACAGCTGACGGCGGACCGGGGCGCGGGCGCGCGCTCTTGCTCACATAGCCGCGAAAATCGCGCGGCCGCCGCTACGGTGCGCTGACGAAGAGCCGGCCGCGCATCTGCTCCTCGCTCTGGGGATGCAGGTCCCACAGGCCCTTGAGCCGGGAGCGGAGCTCGGCCGGGAGGCGATCGACGCCGTGATGGTCGATCTCGACCAGGTTGCCGGCGGGGTCGCGCACGTACATCTGCACGACGTCGCCGGGCAGCTCGATCAGGTGGTTTCCGAAGGCGTTGCGGTCAAAGGCGCCGCGCCGCTCGGCCGCCCGGTAGACGGGCTCGAGGTCGGCAACGGTGATGCCGAGGTGGTGGTGGCTGGTGGGGGTGAGATCGCGCTCGAACAGATGCAGCTGCGTATCCCCGAGGGCGAGCCACTGCACGGGCAGCCCGAAGTTCGGCGTGGGGATGACCTCGGCGCCCAGCAGGTCGACGTAGAAGTCCACCGACTCCTGGAGATGGCGCGCGTTGACGCTCACGTGGTTGATCTGCGGGCTCATTCTCCGGCGCTCGAAGTCTGACAGGATCGCGAGGTGCTTCCCCGGCTTGTCGCCACCGATCTCGATGGGACGCTGCTGCGCAGCGACGGCACCCTGGACGCCCGCACCCTGGGGGCGATCGCGCGCGTCGAGGCCGCGGGGATTCCGCTGGTGCTGTGCACCGCGCGGCCGTCGCGCGTGCTGGCGGCACTGTCGCGGGCCACGGGCCATCGCGGCATCGCCGTCTGCTCCAACGGCAGCGTCATCTGGGACCTGCACACCGACATGGTGCTGGACACGTTTCCCTTCGCCGTCGAGGCCGCGCGCGAGGTGGTGGCGCGGCTCCGCGCCGCGCTTCCCGACGCCACCTGGGCGGTGGAACGCCACGACGTCTTCGCCCGCGAGCCCCGCTACGTGCCCCATTGGCCGGTGCCCGCCGACACGATCGTGGCCGAGCTGGACGCACTGCTGGAGGTCGCACCGCTGCAGATGATGGTCCGCCACCCGTGGCTGACCGGCGACGAGCTGGTGGCTCGTTCGCGTGAGCTGCTCGCCGGCCTGGCCGAGCTCAGCCACTCCAGCAGCGCCGACGCTCTGCTGGAGATCGGCGCCGCGGGTGTGAGCAAGGCGTCCGGCCTGGCGGTGCTCTGCGAGCGCCATGGCATCGACCGCGCCGAGGTCATGGCCTTCGGCGACATGCCCAACGATCTGGCGATGCTTCAGTGGGCGGGGCGCAGCGTCGCCGTCGCCAATGCGCATCCCGAGGTGGTGGCGCTCGCCGACGAGGTGACAGCGTCCAACGATGAGGCCGGCGTGGCCCAGGTGCTGGAGCGGCTGCTGGAATAGATGGTCTCGCTCGCGGTCAGTAGGCGGTGCAACGTGAGCGGTGGCGCGGCGAGGCCTTGTAGCGTGGCTGCTGCCCGCGTTGCCAGAGGAACTGGTCGACGGCCGCGGCGCTGACGCCGTCGGCGGGCATGGCGGCCACGAGCAGCTCCACGGCGTGCAGGGCGCAGGCCCGGATCTCGACCTCCTCGGGCGAGCCGTGAGCGATGAGCTCCTCACGGTCGATGCGGGCCACCAGGTCCGGGCTGAAGGCGAGGATGCCGTCGAGGCGCAGGACGTGGGGGACGAGGTTGTCGGCGAACATCGTCAAGCGGTTGAGATCGCTGAAGTCCGCCGCGCCCGCGCGCGCGAGGTCGGCGGGGGCGATCTGGGCACGCTTGAGGAAGGGGATCTCGAGCTCGTCGTAGCGTGAGAGATCGCTGAATGACGGCCATCCGCCGAGGCGTCGCGCCAGCGCGACGGCGGATCCTCCGGCCGAGTCGATGACGTCGGCGAAGCTCCCGCGGTGCTCGGCGCTCACGCGCTGCCCCAGGTCGCGCAGTGAGGCGGCGTAGAGCGCCATCAGCTCGTGTTCCGGATCCTGGCCCAGGAGCGGGCCGAGGGTGGCGGCATCGAGCTCGGTCAGCTGGGCGGCGCTCCAGCCGCCGTGGTGGTCGAACTGGTCCTGCAGGGCGGCGGCGGTCGTGTTGTAGCCCGAGAGGCCGTCGCGCTTGCGCAGCGTCGGAAACCAGCCCGAGCCGAAGTTGATCGCATCCATGGTCAGCCAGTAGGCGGCGCCCGCCTCGCGCTCGGCGGCCGTGGCTGGTCGTGGCTGCGGGTCCGGCCGGGTCGCCGCGACGGCGGTCGAGAGCGTGGCCGCGTAGTCGGGGATAGCGTCCGTGCGGACGGTGACGCTGCGGGCCCGTGCGGCGACGGCGGCGCAGGCCTGTCGGAGCTCGTCCATTGGTGAGAGGATGACGCGGCGCGCCCCCGTTGGGCGATTGTATGCGTGACACCGAGCGGCGCTCCGGGTAGGATGGCGCTGGGCGGTGGCCGCTGCGAGTAGCGGTCGCGTAGGGGCGGAGGTGGCAGATGAGCGAGGATGACGTGGCGATGTCGGGGGGCGTTGAGGGGGCGGGGACGTCGTGGGCCCTGCGCGGTGTGTGGGGGAGAGCAGCGTGGGTGCTTGCCGGAGCCTTGCCGCTCATCGGTCTGGTGTCGTTGCTGCTGCGCTCGCAGCTTGATCCTCACTGGGAGAACCCGAAGGTGCACTTCGTCGTGTTCGCTGCGGTTGGATCGCTGGCGTTTGCCCTGGCCTTCGTGGCCGGGGAGGCCGCAACCCGCCGTGGCGATGCGCGGGTGTTGCTGATCTCGCTGGCCTTTTTGACCACCGGGGGTTTTCTCGGCCTGCATGCCGTCGGGACGCCCGGAGTCCTGTTCACCGGCGAGTTGTCGGGCTTTAAGGTGGCAATTCCGGTCGGGTTGCTGCTTGCGGCGGTATTCGCGTTCGGCTCGGCTTTCGTGGATCGGGCGCCGTGGCTCGCGATGGGGGTCATGCGTCGACGGTCACTGCTGAGGCGCGGGGTGTTGGCAGCGATGCTGGTGTGGTTCGTGTGGACGGTGGCCAAGGTGGCGCCGCTGAATCATGCGACGAGCGAGGGCGCCACGGGCACCCTGCTCAGCGCGATGGCCGTGCTGGGAGTGCTTCTCTACGGTGCTGCGGCCGTGCGGTTTTGGAGCGTCTACCGTTCTGACCTGAGCTTGCTTCCGGCGAGTGTCATCGCTTGCTTTGTTCTGCTCGCAGAAGCGATGATCGGTGTGGCCACCACGGGTGAGCGCAGCTGGCACGCCAGTTGGTGGGAATGGCACGCCTTGATCGTCCTGGCCTACGTGATCATCGGGTTTGCTGCGCACCGCGAATGGCGCGAGGACCGCTTCCGGCACCTATATCTGCCGACGACCCGTCAGCGCAGCCAGGATGTGAGCGTGCTGTTCAGCGACCTTGCCGGTTTCACCAGCTTTTCTGAGCGCGCGTCCGGGGACGAGGTCGCCGCGCTGCTGAGCACCTACTACCAGGCCGCCGCGCCGTTGATCTCGCGGAAGTTTCGAGGTGACATCGAGAAATTCATGGGCGATGGAATGATGGCGACGTTCAACAGTCGTGGCGATCAGCCTGACCACGCGGTTCGTGCTGCCCGGGCCGCGCTTGCCCTCCAGGCGGAAATCGGACAGCTGGCCGAGCGCAATCCAGGGTGGCCGCGTCTGCGTGTCGGGGTCAACAGCGGCAACGCGGTGCTGCGCGAGCTCGGGGGCCACGGGCACGTGGCGTACTCGCTGATCGGCGACACCGTCAACGCCGGCGCGCGCCTGGAGGGCAAGGCGCCGGTGGGGTCGGTCCTCATCGGCGCTGAGACCTACCGGCAGCTGCCCCAAGGAGCCATCGTGGAGCCCATGGGCCGCGTGACCGTCAAAGGCAGGAGCGCGGCTCTGGAGGCGTATGTCCTGCACACGCTTCCGGACTGAGCGCATGTGCGAGCCGCCGGTCGGATGTTCCGGCATACCGGGGAAGGTGATGGCCATTCCGAGCTTCGCGAGCACGGCTGCCGCTGACCGACGCACCTGGGTGCCCCACCAGCACGGCGATCGGCATGGCTGAAGCATCATCTGGTCCAGGGCCTGTCAAGCAGGCGAGTGCTCCCGGGATGGACACGGGATTGCAGATCCCAGAGGAGGAGATGCGCCGGCTGGGGTATTGGGTCGTCGATCAGGTCGTCGACCACTTCGCCCACGGAGCGCAGGGACCGGTGACAAACCGCGGCGACGCGGAGGCACTCTGGAGCTCGCTCGGGGGCCCGGTACCTCAGGAGCCAGGAGATCCGGAGGCCGCGATGCGGCTGCTGACCGAGGTCGCGCTCGGGCACATGCAGCACGGCGACCATCCACGCTTTTTCGCACGCGTACCGAGCCCGTCGTCGTTCGCAGGTGTCCTGGGTGAATGGCTGGGCTCGGGGTTCAACGCCATCGCAGCGTCCTGGGGCGGAAGCTCGGGACCCGCAACGGTCGAGCTGGTCGTCCTGGCCTGGCTTCGCGATGCGCTCGGCATGCCAGCCGAGACGGAGGGTGTGCTCCTCAGCGGCGGCTCACTCGCCAGCGTCACCGCGCTCTCCGCAGCCCGAGCTCACGTGGGACCCGGCGTCGCGTACCTCTCAGACCAGACTCATGCGTCGATCCCGCGGGGTCTACGCTCGATCGGCTTCTCGGCCGACGAGATCCGCATCTTGGAATCCGATGCGCAGAATCGACTCCCCACCTCGAGACTGATGCACGCTCTGGCTGACGATCGAAGCGCCGGACGGACACCGCGCTTCCTCGTTGCGACCGCCGGGACAACCAACACCGGAGCCGTCGACCCCCTCCCTGAATTGGCGGATATCTGCGAGCGAGACGGCATGTGGCTTCACATCGACGGGGCGTACGGGGGGCCCGCGGCGTTGTGCGAACGCGGTCGAGCGGCTCTCGTGGGAATGGCGCGTGCGGATTCTCTGGTGCTTGACCCGCATAAGTGGCTGTTTCAGCCGTACGACATCGGCTGCCTGCTCATCCGGCCAGGGGTCCTGTCTGAGGCGTATCGCATGGACCCTGAGTACCTGGTTGACGTCAGGGCGCGTGCCGGTGAGGTCGACTTCTACAACCGCAGTCTCGAACTCACCCGTCGCGCTCGCGCGCTGAAGTTGTGGCTAACGTTCCGGATTCACGGGTTGCGCCAGATCAGCGCCGCGATCGAGCGTGGGATCGAGCTCGCGGAGGCTGCAGAGGCACTGGTGCGACGAGATTCGCGTTATGAGCTCGTCACGCCAGCGCAGCTCGGAATCGTCACCTTCGCGCTGGCTGATGAGGGGGACACGAGCCACGAACGCCGCGCCGCGCGGCTCGCAGAAAGCGGCTACGCCGCCGTCACGGCGACCACGATCTCTGGTCGCTCGGTGTTACGCCTCTGCACGATCAATCCGCGCACGACACACGAGGATCTGCGCGAGACGCTTGAGCGGCTCGCCAAGTAGCGCGTCGGCGGAGCTTGCAGTCGGGCGCCGGCCTGGCATTCGCGCGCCAGCGGAGCTGTAGGATCACGCGCGTGGTCCGACTCCGCTGTGGGGTGTTCGCGCTCGCGGTCATCAGTGTCGCGACGCTCTCTGTGGCAGTTGCTCAGGCGACGCTGTCAAGCCACCTGCGCGCTGCCACCATCACGGTGCAGAACGGTTCGCTGCCGCCGCCGGCCGGGCGCGCGCACGTGTATCGGTACACAACGGGTGCCGCGGTGGCGAAGGTGAAGCGGGCGCTGAAGGCCAACCACATCGCCGCGCGCCACCCCACGAGCAGCGCCGGATGCGCGGGCGGTCTGAGCGTCAGCCTCAAGCTGGTCGGACGGACGACGCGGAGGCTCAGCGCGTATGAATGCGGCGGCCATAACTACGGCGCGATCGCCGGGAACGTGACCGGCTTTCTGTCCGCGGTCGGCATCTCGACCCCCTAGCCACTGGCCGGAGGGCGCAACCGTTCGACGGCCACCTCCCCGTTGGCATCCCAGGCGCCGGGTAGGTGTATTCCGCTGACGATCCGGCGCAACGCCGGCGGCCTCGGGTGGGGGCGAAGGGAGGACCGTGGGGCGCGAAACGGCCCTCCCTTCGGACCCTGGCTCAGTGTTCGTCGGCGGCCATCGGCGGACCGACCACCTGAGTGCCGAGGCGAATCTGCTCTGCCATGACTCTGGGGACGTCGAAGGGAACAGTGCCCGGTTCGGGAACCGTCCGCTCATCCGCGGGAACGCTCAGGTTGCGAAACAGCTGCTCGAACGCCCCGGGCGTCATGATGCCCAGCATCCGGGCGGCGGGACTCTTGATCCGGAAGGTGTGCGGCACGCCGCGGGGCATGTAGACGCTCGTGCCCGGCCCAGCGAGCTGCCGTTCGCCGTCGACGTCGAACCAGGCCTCGCCTTCGAGCACGAGAAACACCTCGTCCTCGCGCGTGTGGATGTGCCGGGGCGGGCTGAAGCCCTCGGGCATCGTGGCCTGGAACACCGACAACTTGCCGTCGGTGGCGTCGGCGGGGATGAGGTGCTCCCAGAGGCTGTTGCCATACCATCGCGCCTCGCTCTGGAGAGACACGTAAGGGTCCTCGGTTGCTCGGACGGCGAAATCGAGGTCCGCGGGAAAGCTCCGATCAGGCTGGTCGGAATCGACACCGGGCAGATCCATAGTTTGGTTGTGATTGAGATTGCTCATGGAGCGGAGCATCGGGACGCCACGATCCCGCCGCTAATGATTTGATCTAGATCGAATCCATCTCGTGCGACGGTCGGCGAAGCACTCGCGCGGCCCCGACGACCGGCGCGATCGAGACCTCGCGACGATGCAGTCGTGCTCGGGTCGAAGCCCATCATCCAGTGGAGAGCGGCGAATCGTTTCCTCGGTCGGAGCCATGGCGCCGAGCGCAAGATCACCCCAGCCGGGCGAGCATCCGGGTTGGCTACGCTTCGGGCGTGCTGGTAGGGGCGCGCATGCAGCTCTTGGAGCGCGAGTTGGAGCTGGACACGATCGATGATTGGCTCGAACGCCTACGGTCGGGGCGTGGCGGCCGTCTGCTGGTCGAGGGTCCGGCGGGCATCGGCAAGTCAGCGGTGCTCGACACGCTGACCGATCGCGCGCACGCCGGCGGGATGACGGGTCTGGTTGCGCAGGCGTCGGAGGTCGGCTCGCAAGTTGCCTTTGGAGTCGCGCGCGCCGCGTTGGGACCGAGCTGGCCGGAGAGCCGGAAGCAGCCCGACCACGTCGCTATGACTCCGACCACGCTCCGAGATGCCGTACGAGTGGCACTGGAGCTGGCCGAGCGGCAGCCGGTCATAGTGGCGATCGACGATGTGCAATGGGCTGATACGGCGTCGCTGCGATGGTTGCGGTTGCTGGCGACACGGGCGACGGCCCTACCGGTCGGCATCGTGCTGGCGGCGCGGACCGTCACCTATGGCGAGGATGCCGCGGAGTTGGACGATCTGCTCGACGACCGCGGTGCGGTGGTGGTGCGTCCGGCGCCACTCAGCGTGGACGCGGCGGCCGAGCTGATCGGCCTGAGGCTCGGTCGGCGGGTCGACGAGGAGCTGTCGAGGCTGTGTCACTCCGAGACGGGCGGGAACCCGTACCTGCTGTTGGCGCTCGCCGATGGGCTACGTCAAGTGGGGCTCCCGGACAGCCAGGACGCGTACACCCGCGTCCGGGACATCGGCGCCCGAGCCGTGGGCCGCAGCGTCTCGCGCCGTCTCGATCGGCTCGTGTTCGAGACTGTCAGCGGTGCTCGCGGCCGTGCTCAACCTGGGCTACACGGTTTCCGACGGGGGCACGGTCCACTATCAGCCGTCGAGAGCGAGTGGAACGGCGATACCGCTCGCGCTGCGGCTCGCCGGATTCAGCCACCGGACGAGTGCCGGGACGCGCCGCCTGTCGAGGGTCGCGCTCAAGCGGCGCCTGCGACAGCTCGGGCGAAACCGGATCGAGCGCGAGCTGCACGCGCTGCGCATCCGCCGGCGCTGACCCGGAGCGTCGGCAGGCAGGGTCAAGCCGAGGACCCTGGCGCGCGGAGCGCGCAGGTGATCGCGGACGCTCCGCGTCGCCAGAAGCACTCGACCTCATCGAAGCCCGCTTCGCGGAGGGCGCCCAACTCCACCTCGAGCGGGAAGTAGCGGTCCTCGTCTGACCACGCGGCGAAGTGACCGCGCGCCTGCGAGTCGGTGATTCCGTGCTGGCGCATCCGATGCGCCCAGCGATCGAATACCAGGGCGTTCAGCCGCGCGCCCTCGCTCACCGCGGCATCCAGGTTGAGCAACACCCCGCCGGGCGCCAGCGCGTCGTAAATGGCGCGGTAAAGCTCCGTCTTGGCCCGCAGATCGTGGACATGGTGCAGCGCCAACGACGCGACCACCGCATCCGCGCTGGGCAGCGGGTCAAGAAAGCTGGCCTCCGTGAACACCACTCGGTCCCCGTAGCCAGACAGTCGCCGGCGGGCCTCGCTGAGCATGTCCGGATCGACATCGAGCACCGTCACGCGGACTCCGGGAAGCCCGTCGAGGACGGCGGCGGATAACGCGCCGGTCCCGCCACCGAGATCGACCACATGCCCACCGGGCGGGGCGAGCGCCGTCAGCAGTTCGACGCCAGTCGCGAGCATGTCGTCGTAGTACGGGATGAACCGACGGATCTGGACGTCGTAGCCATGCGCATCGACGTCGAGGTGCCGCTTGACCGAGTGCGTCTGACCGCCGGACACCGCCCGATCCTAGCCGCCTGGAGGACGGGCGGCCGCCGGGCGCCTCGAGCGGACGGCGCCAGCCGGGCCTGTCGCTAACGTGAATCCGAGATCCATGCCCGAGCTCACCAGCGACCTGGAGGCCCTGCTCAGCGGCCTGAACGAGCCCCAGCGGGAGGCGGTCACCTACGGTCCCGGGCCGCTGCTGATCCTCGCCGGCGCGGGGTCGGGCAAGACGCGGGTGCTGACCCACCGGATCGCCTACCTGGTCGCAACCGGTGTCGCCAAGGCCAACGAGATCCTGGCCATCACCTTCACCAACAAGGCGGCGGGGGAGATGCGCGACCGCGCCGAGCTGCTGGTCGGCCCCCGCGTGCGCGCCATGTGGGTGATGACCTTCCATGCCGCGTGTGCGCGCATGCTTCGGGCCGAGGCCGCTCGCCTGGGCTACACGCGGCAGTTCACGATCTACGACACGGCAGACTCGCGCCGGCTGATCAAGCGCTGCCTCGACGATCTGGGCATCGATCCCAAGCGCTTCACGCCGGCCTCCGTGCACTCCCAGATCTCCGACGCCAAGAACAAGCTGCGCGATTCCGACGCCTACGCCCAGATGGTCGGCTCCTTCTTCGAGCAGACCGTCGCCGACGTCTACCGCTCCTACGAGCGCGAGCTGCACCGCATGAACGCCATGGACTTCGACGACCTCCTCGTGCGCGCCGTCAACGTCCTGGAGCTCTTCCCCGAGGTCCGCGAGCGCTACGCCAAGGGCTTTCGCCACGTCCTCGTCGACGAGTACCAGGACACCAACCACGCGCAGTACCGCTGGCTCCAGCTCCTCACGCAGGAGCACCGCAACATCATGGTGGTCGGCGACGATGCCCAGTGCCTGGTCGAAGGGACACTGGTGACGATGGCGGACGGGTCGACGCGGCCGATCGAGACGGTCGCGCCGGGCGACGAGGTGCTCTCCGCCTACGGGAGCGGGGAGTTCAAGGCGGCTCAAGTCCAACGTGTCCACCGCTCCGAGCGTTCGGACGGCATCGCCATCACGACCCGCTCAGGCCGGCGCATCGTGAGCACCCCCGAGCACACCCACTTCGCCGGGTACCAGCTCGGCCGCACGCCGCAGCTCTATATGACGTACCTCATGTGGAGGCGCGATCGAGGCTTCCGGATCGGTACATCGCGGACGTATACCAACGGCCAGGTCAAGGCAGTCGTCGGTGTCTCACTACGCCTCCGCGGAGAGCGGGCCGATGCGGCGTGGGTCGTCTCGACCCACGAGACGGAGGCAGCGGCCCGTTACGCCGAGGCGCTGGTGTCAGTCCGGTATGGCATCCCTACGCTTCCGTTTTCTGCTCGCGCATACCCCGGCGCTGACGGCCGCTCGCTCGTTGGAGACCAGGCGCTGCTCGACCGCCTGTTCGCTGAGCACGACACGATGCCAGGCGCCCATCAGCTGCTTGCCGACAGCGGTTTGTACTTTGATCACCCGCACTTTCTGGCGGGCACCTACACCCGGACAGACGTGCGCCGCCGCAGGCTGGCGATCTCGCTTTGCGGCGACCGGCGTGGTCGCACGCCGATGCATCGCCTCGCTCTCTTCGGCTACGACGCCGCGGGGCGCGAAACGCTTGAGCGCATCGGCCTGAGCGTGCGTCCTGCACGACGGGGGTCAGACGGATGGCGAGTCGAGACCTGCAGTAAGGACATGGCGACCATCCAGCGCATGGCGAGTCAGATCTCCGGCGCGCTCGGCAACGTGTCGGTGCGCCCGAGCGCCCGGCTGGGCCACAACCACGACGGGCCTGGATCTAACTCCCTTCCGTTCACGCCCGCCTCATCAGTTCGGCCGGGGATGGTGATGTTCGACGTGGAGGGCGGCTACGACGTGGTCGAGTCCGTCGAGCGGGTCACGCTGAATCGCCCCGTGTATGACCTGGATATCGCTCACACGCACAACTTCGTCGCCGACGGGCTGGTCACCCACAACTCCATTTATGGGTTTAGAGGCGCGGACATCACAAACATTCTTGAGTTTGAGGATGCGTACCCCGACGCCCATACGGTGAAGCTGGAGCAGAACTACCGCTCGACGCAGACGATCCTGGATGCGGCCAATGCGGTGATTCGCAACAACCGGGGGCAGAAGCCCAAGTCGCTGTGGTCGGATCTGGGGCAGGGGGATCCGATCAAGGTGCGCGAGCTCGACGACGAGCACGCGGAGGCCCGCTATGTCACCGGGGAGATCCAGCGGATGGTGGACGAGGGGACCTCGCGCGCGGAGATCGCGGTCTTCTACCGGACCAACTCGCAGTCGCGGGTGCTGGAGGACACGCTGGTGCGGGCCGAGATCGCCTATCAGGTGATAGGGGGCACCAAGTTCTATGACCGGGCCGAGATCAAGGACGCGATCGCCTACCTCACGGTGCTGGTCAACCCGCAGGACGTGGGCGCGTTCACGCGGATCGTCAACTCGCCGCGGCGGGGGATCGGCAACACGACCGTCTCGCGGCTGCTCTCGCACGCCAACACCACCGGCGAGACGGTGTGGGAGCTGGCGGCGGCGCCCGAGGAGGTGCCCGGCCTGGGCGCGGCGGCGGTCAAGTCGCTGCGGCGGTTCATGGGCACCATGGAGGTGCTCGCCGAGCGGGTCTCGGCTCCCACGCACCCCGAGATCTCGGTGCTGCTCAAGGAGATGCTGTCTGAGACCGGCTATCTGGAGGCGCTGGAGAACGAGCGCACGATCGAGGCCCAGGGCCGGATCGAGAATCTGGAGGAGCTCGTCAACGTCGCCGTCGAGTACGACGCCGGGACCGAGCAGCCGTCGCTGGAGGAGTTCCTGCAGGGGGTCGCGCTGGTGGCCGACGCCGATACGCGCGAGGACGACGAGGGCCTGGTCACGCTGATGACGCTGCACAACGCGAAGGGCCTGGAGTACCCGATCGTGTTCATGATCGGCTGCGAGGAGGGCGTCTTCCCCCACAGCCGGGCCTTGGACGAGGGCGGGCTGGAGGAGGAGCGGCGCCTGTGCTACGTCGGCATCACGCGGGCCGAGCGTGACCTGTACCTCACCTCGGCCCGGACCCGCACCGTGTTCGGGGCGCGCAACTTCGGTGCCGCCAGCCGCTTCATCACAGAGATCCCCGCC
>Ga0207664_10001243_pt1 | contig 16865 bp, 18 predicted proteins | sample LARL83metaG_FD_184349 | JGI IMG/M metagenome (GOLD analysis project Ga0207664, IMG submission 184349) | Corn, switchgrass and miscanthus rhizosphere microbial communities from Kellogg Biological Station, Michigan, USA - LAR L8-3 metaG... | ecosystem: Host-associated > Plants > Roots >... | reverse complement strand
GATCGCGCCCGGGTGGCAGGCCTTGCAGTACGCATAGACGTCGCCCTTGCCGTTGCGCGGTTGCGTATATGCGCCGCAGCCGCGGCATACGCCGACATAACGGGCCTTGACCGCCCGCGCCTTCTCGCCGGTCGGGTCATAGAAGCACGCCGTGACCGTCGCCGGCGACCGCCAAGGCGGGCGGCGATCTCCACGATCGACAGGCCCTCGACCCTCGCGGAAGTGCCTCGCCCAGGGCGACGCACGCTGTCGCTCCACGACCCGATCCCAGGCCGCCGACGTACCTGTGGTCACATCGTCCAAGGTATGCGACCAGGTCGTTGTGATCCCGACCGAATCGCGGCTTCCGAATGAGCGTGTAGCTGCCGATGCCCGATCGGCAGCCGCAAGAAGCTGTGGCGTCCGATGATCGTGACTTCTGCGAAGCGCCTCCCGGGTCGTCGCGACCTGACCAGTCCTCCTACGCCGAGATGTGCGCAGACTCGCGATGCACGGCCAAACCATCGAATTGAGCCGCGTTTCATGCCGTGCTGTGCTTGCTATTCAGCAGTTCGTGGCTAACGGTGGAGTGCGGCCGCCAAGTCGGCGCCGCCGGACTGCTGCATCGCCGGGGCGGACGGGCAGCCGTGGACGTGTTGGTCGGCGTGGCTGTTGGTTCCTTTGCGACAGCCTCCGACGTCCACGGAAATCGTCGCCCGTAGGCTTTCGCTTCACGCGGGAGCGGCACTGAATCGACGCGCGTGTCGGGCGCATGGTCCTCGTCCAGGGCAGCAGCGACGTCGAGGCCACCCCAGGCTTCCGGAACCCCTTGGACAGCGGCACTCGAGCGGGCGGGGCTTCGGGTGGGTCGGGGTCGTCGCGTGCTCACAGCCGACAATCAGCGCGTTCCACCGGGCGGGACTCCTGACAGGCTCGGAGATCCGTCCGTTCGTCGCTCACCGCCGACGAGGACCGATCCGGTTGCCTGCGGACAGCGTTGCGCCCCAGTACGTCACCCTCGACGGCCAGCCGCGCCGCGCTCGGCCATAGCGCCAGTGGCAGCAGCCGACACACGTTCTGCGCGCGGTGTCTCAGGATTACGGCATCGACGTCGAATCGGAACCGACCGGCAGCATCGCTATCCGACGGTAGCGCCGCGTGCGACGGCACCATGCCCCGCAGGGTTCCTCGCATCACGCGACCTCCGTCTCTCGCCTTAGCGCCACGTCGCGGGCGGCGGCCCAGGTTCCGAACAGCGTGGTAACGACACTCGCCGCGGGCCACTCTCCACCGGCGAGTCTCGCGAGCGCCTCTCCCCCACGCCGGCGCGCGTGGGTGCACGACCAATCGTAGGACGTCGGCAGCCAGCCGAAACGGGCGTGCCAGTCGAGCATCGCGTCGAGCACCCGCTCGCGCGTCCAGCGACGCTCGATCGCGCCGGGATGGCACCGCTTGCAGTACGCGTATGCGTCGCCCTTGCGATTGCGGCTGGGTGTACGCGCCGCACCCACGGCACACACCCCGGTAGCGCGCCTTCACGGTCCGCGCCTTCTCCCCCGTCTGGTCTAACAACTCTAAAGGGCGTAACCTGCCCGCCGACCGAGAGGAACCCGCAGTGACCAGTAAGCCCCGCGCCGTCGCCGTCGTCCGTGTCAGCGCCCAGGGCGACCGCGCAGAGGAGCACTTCCACTCTCCCGACGTGCAGCTCGACAGCGCCAAGCGCTGGGCGCGCAAGCGCCGCGAGCGGTTCGTCGCGCACTTCCCCGAGATCGACGTCTCGGGCAAGCGCCCGCTCGTCAAGCGCCCCGGCCTGCTCAAGGCCGTCGAGATGGTCGAGGCCGGTCAGGCCGACCACATCGTCGTCGCCTACTTCGACCGGCTGGTGCGGTCGCTGAAGGTGCAGCTGGAGGTGATCGAGCGGGTCGAGAGGGCCGGTGGCGAGATCTTCGCGCTGGACCACGGCAAGCTGACCAACGGGACGGCCGCCACGCGGCTGTCGACGAACATGATGGGCGCGGTGTTCCAGTACTTCGCCGAGGTGACCGGCGAGAAGGTGACGGCCGCGCAGGCGCGCGCCGTGGCGCGCGGGGTGCTGCCGAACTCGCGGATCGTGCCCGGGTACATGCGCGGCGAGGACGGTCTGGTGGTGGTCGTGGCTGAGCTGGCGGCGGTCGTGCGCGAGGTATTCCAGCGCCGCGACCGGGGCGCCACGATCGTCGAGCTGCAGGCGTTCCTGCTCGAGCGCGGGATCGAGCGGTCGGTCGCTGGTGTGGCGTCGATGTTGCGCTCGCGGATGTACCTCGGCGAGATCCATTTCGGCGAGCTGCACAACCCGAGCGCTCACGAGCCGATCATTAAGGATCGCTGCCTGTTCGAGCGCGTGCAGCGGCGGACGGTATTGCGCGGGCGTCAGGCCAAGTCTGAGCGGCTGTTGGCGCGACTCGGTGTGTTGCGCTGCGGGACGTGCGGGTCGCGGATGGTGATCAACAGCTACAGCGGCAACTACCGCTGCGGTGACACGAGCGCGAATCCGTGCCGGCGACGAGCGGCGGTCAAGGCCGACCGCGTCGAGGAGATCGTGCTGGACGCCCTCCGGGCGTATTCGGCTCTGGCCGACGTGCATGGACGCGCGTCGCGCGGGCAGCAGATCCGCGAGGCGGACGAGGCGATCGAACGCGCCAACGCGGATCTCGATGCCACGATCCGGCAGCTCGGCGAGCTTGGCTTGTTGGGCCGGCCCGCGAGCCAGCAGACCCTGGAGAAAATGACCACGGCGCTCGATGACGCGCACAGCGCCCGGGCCCGACTCGGCGATGCGGGCGAAAGCAATGTCATCGGTCCTGACGAGATCGACAAGCTCCGCGACCCGGCGAAGCGGCTAGCGGCTTGGCGCCGGCTGATCAGCGACACCGTCGAGTCAGTCACGGTCGCGCCGGCGATGACGGCGGATGGGCGGCCCAGTCGCCTCTGGGACCCTCGCCGGATCGACATCAGGTTCCGCGGCCAGCATCCATAGGGAACCCGCCAGCAGCGACTTCCCGCGCTTCCGTCGACACCCCCCATCGTACGACTCGCACACTCTGCCGACCGTCGCCGAGTCCGCCGTCGTCGTCGGGCACAACTTCCCCAACCGCGAGAAGCAACGAAGCGAGACCGGCGTCGCCGGTGTTGTGAGATTCGTCCCTTCCCGCAGCGATTGGGGTCGCTGCGGGTGGCTGCTTCGCCGCGCGAGTGACAGTTAGGTGCGCTTGCAAGTCACCGCGAATCGGGCTCCCAGCAAGCACATCCGCGGCTCCCGCGACCGCGGCAAAGCAGGCCTACCGTCTGATCCCGCCAGAGGTCGCGACCATCGACGACGGCGCGGTTCTCGAGATTGGCGAATACGAGGTGCCTTGCTTCGCCCGCGGTCGAGACTCGCTTTCATGTTCGCGCGAGCATGCTGCGACCAGCACGGCTCCGTGACCGCCTGTGTCTGCAAGCAGTCGCCTCGACGGCCGACCTTCGCGTCGGGCGGACTGCTTCTCTTGCCTCACAAGCGACAGCCGGCCAGTCCGTCACTTGCGCCGGACGCCGCTGTCGAGAGCTCGTCTCCCGCGCGCGTGTCGTGGCCCGTTGCGCACTCCGGATCCCGCCCGCACGGTTCGAGTGCGACGTGCGTCAAACTCGCGCTGTGACGACAGGGCCCAGACGGGCAGCCTCCGCAGAATCTCGTGGCCTGGGAGGTCCGATCCGCCGATGGACCCGGGCCCGCCCAGCCGACGTCATCGACCTCTTCGTCTACGTGGTTGTGCTCAACCTCGCCATCGAGTACACCCCATCGGTCATCAGCGAAAGCTTTTCCCTCTCGCTGCTGACTGCGGCGCTCCTCAAGATCGCCCTGGAACTGGTGATCCTCCTCAAGACGCAGATCATCACGAGGCTCCGTGCCGCCGACACGCGGCGCGCCAAGCTTGCGGCCGCGGGCTCGCTATGGGTGGTCGCGGCCGGCAGCAAGCTCGTCGTGCTCGAACTGGTCGACCTCGTCTTCGGCGATGCCGTGAGCCTCGGCGGCTTCATATCAGTGACGTTGCTCGTCGTAGCCCTCCTCGTGTCACGGGCCGCAGTACGGCGCCTCCTCTCTGACACCGCGACCGTGGCCTGACTGCAACGAGATCGGGATGCCAAACGACCAATCGCCAACGCGCGCCTGCGCGTGCAGATCGAAGTCATGCGGCGGATCCCGCAAGCCGCGTCCCGAGGACGAGCGGGTTCCGATGTGGGCGTTCGTGCGCGTCGGGCCGTTGCTTGCCGTTCCCGCGCCTGAGCGACTCCTATTCGTGTTTGGGACCGCATGGCCGCCGGTGGTGTGGATCGCTCAGCTGGCGGTTACTCGGCGGTGTCCTGCCAGTCGGCGGATGAGCCTGCGCAGCAGCCAGCCGGCTAGCAGGATGAGCACGACGAGGACGGCCATCGCGGGAACGGTGCGGGTCAGCCAGGCCTGCGGGACGGATTGGTGAAAGTAGTCGTGCTTGATGGTGGGAAGCGCCATGAGTGCCGAGAGGGCTTCGATCGGGTCCGATTGCTCGGCCTCGCCGATGGCGAGCACGTAGATGCCGCGGTTGCCGGGCCGGCTGACCTGCACGATGTAGTGTCCAGCAGGGACGTGGCGGCGGTACTCGGGGCCGGTGAGGTAGTGATCGCCGCCGAACGGCTCGAAGAATCGCTTCCAGTGCGAGGTCGGAGTGCTCAGCTGCGCGAGCAGCTGTCCGCCCGGTCCGAGGATCGTCAGACGATAGTCGCGCCGGGCGCCGCTTAGGTCCGGGACGGTGATCTGCGCGTACAGCGTGAACGGCCGTCGACTGACGATCTCGTATCGAGCCGGAACGCCCGGGAGGCGGCCGTAGTAAGCCTTGGAGATCTCGGGGTCGCTCACCACGACCCTCGCCGCGTCACCAACGACATGCGGCTGGTGGGCGATCGCCGGAGAGGCGACGACCAGGCACAAGGCACCCGTCACAGCAGCAAGCACTGAGCGACGGCAGGCCTGAGGCAGCCGTGTTCGGGCCATGCCAACCAGTGGAGCTCCGGCACGCGGTCGCTGCGCCCGATGGCCGTCGGCCGGGGCGGACCTCGCGGCCGCTCTCGGCGCTAGTTGCGCGCCCAGATCGCCCAGGTCAGCGCGGTCGCGAACGCGATCCATATCGCGTAGGGCACGAGCAGGAGCGCCGCGAGGCGCGACAGTGGCCACGCCCGGACGACGAGCGCCACAGTGGTGCCCTCCAAAGCCACGATCTCAACGCCTGCGGCGAGCGGGCTGCGGCCTCGGAAGAAGATGAGGGTCCACGCGAGGTTCAGGGCGAGGTTTGTCCCGAAGAGGACGAACAGCGGCCGCTGCCTCTCCCCGCCGCGCGCTCGCGTCACGAGCATCGACGCCGCGATGAGCGCGTAGATGACCGACCACACGGGACCGAACACAGGACCCGGCGGCTGCCACGGCGGCTTGTTGAGCCGGCGATACCAGCGGCTGCTCAGCACAGGCGCGGTAGCGGCCGCGCCAATCCCCGCGGTGCCAGCAACCGCACCGAGGATGAGCGCCGCATCCCGGCGAGTAAGGCCAGACTGGCGCGACTCGGCGGCGGACACGGTGGCCACGTTCCGCACGCTACCACTCTGCCTCAGCGATCCCGAACCGACGCAGCCGTCGTCGTATTCGCAGCGGCGCGGGCGAGACCCGGTGGCTCATGCCACCGCCGGTCGTCGCGCCATCGCTCGGCGAGCGGAGCGGCACGGACCTCGTCGTCCAGTAGCCGGACTGATCATGGCGTCGAGGCCAAGACACCGCTTGCCAGGGGCGAGGGTCACGCCGCCGCACACGAAACGCTCGCGCCGGGTCTCCACGCCTGTGGCCGGCAGACCGGACCCGCCCGCACAGCGTCTCTGACACCGGACGCCTGCACAGGAAGGCCTCGGTGCGAGACGTGAATCAGGCCGTTGTGACAGCCAACTCCAAGCAGATCCGCTCGCCCTGCCGGCGAAACGGCCCCGCCCGGTGAGCGGCCGTCCGCATCGACGACGGCGCTCATGCGGGCCCGACCGCTCCGGCGGCCGCCCGCCGCCGTTCTGGCGTGAGCTGATCCTCAAGCGCCGCCGCTGCGGCGATCGGGTCGCCGGCGACAACGGTGGCTTCGATCTGCTGCGCCAGCCGGTCGTTGACTGCGGGACCGGCGAGCAGCAGGAGCCGGGACGACGCGAGCTCCTTCAGCTCGTCGGTGGTCTCCGACAGCTGGCCCGGCATCGTGATGGAGACGACGACGCAGTCCGCGTCCAGCAGCTCGGCGGCTTGGACGATGCTGGCGACTGGCGTGTTGGCGCCGAGCATCGCGACCCGCCACCCGCGCCGCTCCAACGCAACGGCAAGGATCAGCAGCGCGATGTCGTGCTGCTCCCGGGGCGGGCACGCCAGCACCGCGCGGGCGCCACGAGCGGGCCCGAACCCGTGAGTGAGAGCCAGTAGGCGAGCGCGCAGGACGTGGGTCGCGAGATGTTCCTCGGCGATCGTCGCCTCGCCGTGTTGCCAGCGGGCGCCGACATCCGCGAGATAGGGCAGCAGAACCTCGGAGGCGACCGTCTCGAAGGTAAACGAAACGAGGAGTCGGTCGAGCGCTTGCTCAGCCAGCTCGCGGTCGAGCGCTGCCAACGCGCTCCGGAGCGTCCGGGCGGACGCGTCAAGCTCCGAGGTTGCCGGGCCGTCCGCCGCACCGGCGAGGGACCGGATGCCACGGGGGGCCTCGCCGGCCAACGCTGCCCGCGCCGCCTGCGCAGCAGACAGACCATCGGCCATGTGGGCCTGCATCGTGTGAATCCGCGCCTCGTCGCGCTCGGAATACAGGCGCGTGCCCCCCGGGGAGCGCTGCGGCTCGATGATCCCGTAGCGCTGCTCCCACGCACGCAGGACCGCCGGCGAGGCGCCCGTACGCCTGGCCAGCTCGCCGATCCGCAGCCGTCCCACGGTCGCTGTCATCGCTCCATCGTATCTCAACACAAACTCGACGGTATCTCGGCAAAGTCCCGCCTGCGTAACTGATCTTGACAAGACCTCAACAGCAGGGACGAGCCACGGGAGCCCCGGCTCACGGCGATCCGGGGCTCACGCACCGCGGTCGTTCAACTTGCCGGAATCAACACGCGGTTGATGACATGAATGACGCCGTTCGACGTCACGACGTTCGTCTTTGTCACCTGCGCGTCACCGATGTACACCTTGCCGGAGGTGACATGGATTGGGACCGAGCCGCCCTCCAAGGTCTTCGCGGACTTCAGCTTGGTCACCTGTGCAGCGGTGACATTGCCCTTGACGACGTGATACAGAAGCACGGCCTTGAGCTTCGCAGGGTTCTTGCCGAGGTCGGCCAGCGTCGCCTTCGGAACCGCGGCGAAGGCCGCGTCGGTCGGGGCGAATACCGTCAACGGGCCGGGCCCCGACAGCGCGCCTGCGAGGCCGGCCTGCTTGACGAGCGAGACGAGCGTCTTGAACTCGCCGGCGGCAACGGCCGTCTGGACGATGTTCGACCGAGCCGGCATAGCCGCCGCGCTCGACGTCGATGAGGCTGAGGCGGTGGTACTGGAACTCGAGGATGAGCTGCCGCAGGCGGCCAGCGTTGCGGCGAGCGCGACGCCGGCCAGAGTGGTGGCAAACAACTTCTTCATTGGTATCGGACTCCTTGTAGGTACATCACGCGACCATCAGCGTGTCGCGCTCGGTTTCAGGGATACGAGGCAGCTCCGGCGCTGCTTTCCGTGCCGCGTCCTCGCGGCCGTCCAGGACGGCTGCGTAGATGAGCAGGGCGAGTGCCGCGACGACGATCAGCGTGACGAGCGCACCGACGACGAACAGACCCGGGGTACTCATCGCTCGCCTCGTCGAAGCACGATTCCTCCGAGGGAGAGGATCGACGGCACCCAGATGCCCACGAAGATCCCCTCTTGCCGATGCCCGCCGAACCACAGCACTACGGAGATCACGAACGACGCGAACGCGGCGAACAGGATCAACGCCCGGGCACTCGTCTCGGGACGGGTTTTGACCAGCGTCTGCACTTTCTCCATCGATCCGGACCTCCACAATCTGTTGAATAGATCTCCACCGACTGTACAGGTTCTGTAGATGGCCTGTCAAGATATTGTCGAGCTTATGTTTCTCGACGTTCGCACTCCGGGACGCACCGATTCGCGGAAACCAGCCGCGCAAGAGCTGCGGCCCGGGCGCGAGCACGAGCACGTCCCGGCGGCGCTAAACAGGAGCGTCGGGAGCCGGTCCGCTCGCCGCGATCCGCCGCAGCTCGGCGTCGTCCCGCAGCACGACGAACCGCGCCGCCGTCAGCCGCCACGAGCCAGGTCCCCCGTCCGCAGACCACGCGGCCGCGACAGCCGCGGGCTCGCCGGCGATGAGGTCGGGACCGGTCACGAAGCGGCAGGGACCTCGCGTCGTAAGACCCGCCGCTAATGCATCCCCTAACAGGCGCCGTATACGGACACCTTGGAGCGCGACAAGTCCTGGTCGCTCGGTTTCGGGTTCCATGAACCCGCGAGCATGCCGCGGTCCGACGGCGCGCGTCCTGCTCCGCGCGGTGAGCCCGGCGCTCGCCGCACTGAGCGCCGGAAATGTGACGTTCAGCCGAAAGTCTCTCCCGCCCCAAGGGGCGGGCGTGCCCGGGCCACGTGGGCCGTGCTGACGAGCGACACCCGTTCGGGGATACTGCCCCCCGGCACAGCTCCGTGTAGCGTCGGCCCAACCGTCGACACGAACTCCTGCTACCTGCAGCCTCGCGGAACATCGAGAGCCGAGACGTGACGATCATCCTGGTCATCGTCCCGCCCTAAGCTTGCGGAGCATCTCTCGTAGGCGCAGGTTCAGCCCGCTCGACGACACGCCCAGCGTGCTGGCGATCCGGCCGCGGGGGATCCGGCGAGCATCATCGCGAGCACTGCCTGCTCCTCGGCGTCAAATAGCTCGCGCATCATGGCTGCCCACCGCGGGCGGGATCGTCGGCAGTACCTGTCGGCCGTCGAGCGTGCTGCGGATCGTCTGGCACAGCTCCGCGCCCGTGGCGGGGGTGCTGCTGAGCGCGTCAGCCTCGGCGATGACCGCCGCGGCCGCCAGCAGGCCGCGGGGAGACTGGCAACAGAGCACGACCCGAGGCGGCCTGGGTAGGCGTTTGAGCTCCCGGCTCACCCACAGACCATCGTGATCGCCCAGCGTGTGGTCGACGAGGGCGGCGTCGATCCGCTGGCCTTCGGCGGTGGCGAGCGCCTCCTCGGCGGACGACACCGCGGCGATGACGCGTAACTCCGGCTGCGCGTCGAGCAGCTCTGACAACTCTTGCCATCGCGCGGGATGACATCAGCCACGAGCACGCATGCCGGGTACTCGGGCGCGGCATCGGCGATCTGGATGGGCGCGCCTGAGGCCGGCGCGTGCCAGCCAGGCGGCTGGTGTACCGCGAGCAGACCATCGCCCGCGGCCTCGACGGCGGGCAAGCCGGCGAGATCGGAAACCCGCGTCACGGATTTCGTTCGGGGGACGCGTGACTGTGGGGGCGAGTACGGCATCGCGGGATGGCTCGTTCAGGCGGGCTGGAGGGTTCCGGCGAATACCTGCCAGGCGAGCGCCGACTTGGCGAATAGGCTGAGCAGCATGTAGACGCGCTCGCCGTAGAGGTAGTCGCGCCAGCGGCCGGCGCGGCGGTACTGCAGGGCCATGTTGAGGGCGAAGATGTTGAAGAAGGCGAAGATCGAGGCGTAGATCGCGTAGACGAACGCGGGTGGGTCCTGGGCGCCGATGAGGTAGATCGCCACTGCGATCCAGGGCACGATCCCGGCGAAGCAGCCAAACCAGTAGGCGGTCCAGTTGGTTCGCGTCGTCGTTTGGTTGTGGAGCTCCATGATCCAGCCGAACAGGATCATGGTGGCGTTGAGCGCGAAGATGAGGATCAGGCTGGCGATGTCGTAGATGCCGACGAGCATCGCGATCACGACCATCATCAGCGAGGAGGACAGCGAGTACTCGATCCACCGGGCGGGCTGGATCCCGCGGGTCAGGTTGCGCTCATACCAGGCGTGCAGGCGCGGTGAGGCGAGCGCGGCGTGCGCGATCGCGGAAATGAGCAGCGACGCGGCGACCAGCGGCCCGATCCGCACCCGGAACAGCTCATCCGGAACGGCGACGAGCTTATTCGTGGCACTGTCCATGCGCAGGAACGAACTGGTCACCGGCAGCGAGAACGAGCTAGCGAGCGCCAGGATCGCAAGCGCCTGGGTGAGGTGCAGGACCGAGAGTCCGATGTTCCAGTGTCGCAGGCCGCGGAGTCTCTCGGCGTCGGAGCTCTGGGCGTGGGTCAGAGTGGTCATGCGGGGGTTGCGGCGGACCCACAGGCCGCCGCGTGAAGCGGCGGCCAGCGGGGTGAGCGGGTGAGTGTCAGCGGGGGATCAGCACCGTGTTGATCACGTGGATCACGCCGTTTGACGCGCCGATGTCGGCCGTGACGACGCGCGCGCCGCCGATCGTGACCGTTCCGTGGTTGACGCGGACCTTCAGCGACTGGCCGTTGAGCGTCTTGATCGAGCGCAGCTTGACGACCTTGCCGGCGGTCAGCTTGCCCTTGGCCACGTGGTAGAGCAGGACCGCGCGCAGCTTCGCCTTGTCCTTCGCCAGCGCCGCGAGCGTCGACTTCGGCACCTTCGCGAACGCGGCGTCGGTGGGAGCGAACACGGTGAACGGACCCTTGCCCTGGAGCGTGCCGGCGAGCCCGGCCTGCTTGACGAGCTTGACGAGCGTCTTGAACTGCCCCGCCGCGACGGCGGTCTGCACGATGTTGGGCTTGGCGGCGCGGGTCGCTGACGCCATCGACGCCACGGGGGCAATCGCCGAGAGTGACAGGGCGCCGACTGCCGCGAGCGCCATGAACTTATGCTTGAGCCTCATCTGAAGTCTCCTTAGACAGAAGTTAGACAATGATTGGACGAAGGTAGCTTCTCGGGGCCTGTCTGTCAAGATTCTGTCTAAAGTGTGTATAATGATTTTGTGTCATTTCCCGCAGAGGGTCTTCGGATCGGCGAGTTCGCCCGCCGGGTCGGTGTCAGCGCCGCACTGCTCCGCGCGTGGGAGCGCCGCTACGGGCTGCTTGACCCGGTGCGCTCGTCTGGTGGCTTTCGGCTCTACACCGCGCAGGACGCCGAGCGCGTCGGGCGGATGCAGCAGGGTCTTGATCAGGGACTCTCGGCGGCCGAGGCAGCGCGCGCGGCGCGAGCGAGCGCCCGGCCCTCAGAAGGCTTGCTCGAGGACGCGGCTGAACGCCTGCTGGCGGCGGTCCGCGCCTACGACGAGGCCGCTGTGCACGAGGTCCTGGACGAGAGCTTCGCCGCGTTCGGCCTGGAAGCCGTGCTGCGCGAGCTCATCCTTCCCGCCCTCACGCAGGTCGGGCGCGAGTGGGAGCAGGGGACGCTCGCGGTCAGCCAGGAGCACTTCGCGAGCAACGTGATCCGCGCCCGACTGCTCTCCCTGGCCCGCTTATGGGGTCGCGGCGGGGGACCGGTCGCGGTGCTGGCCTGCGCGCCCGGCGAGCAGCACGACATTAGCCTGCTGGCATTCGGGCTGGTCCTGCGATCGCACGGGTGGCGCATCATCTTCCTGGGCGCCGACACGCCGATCGCCACGCTGGCTCAAGCCGCCGAGGGCACAGGCTCGGCGCTCACCGTCCTGGCGAGCTTCGACGCGTCCCGATTCGAGGCCGAATCCACCCGGATCCGCCGCCTGACCAGAAAACTGTCGCTCGTGCTGAGTGGTCCGGGCGCGACCACCGAGCTCTGCGAGAGGCTCCGCGTGCAGCGGCTCGACGGCGACCTGATCGCCGCCGCCCATGAGATCGCCGACCGCGCAACGGTTTGACGCGTCCTGGGGCACGCGGATCATCGCGCTGATCCTCGAGAATCCCGGCGACGCGATCTACGGCGCGATCGCCGTGGGAGCCCTGCTCGCAGCCGAGACCCCGCGCCGAGAGACTACGCCAAGACCGTCGCGGCAGTGATCATCACGATCTTGCTCTACTGGCTGGCGCACTCCTACGCCGACCTGGCCGGAGAACGGCTGCGATCCGGCGCCAGGCTGACCGCCCGAGGGCTGCTGGCGACGATGCTGCGCGAGCTGCCGATCCTCATCGGCGCGGCGATCCCGCTGGCCACGCTGCTGATCTGCTGGATCGCTGGAACCGGCCTGTCCGCCGCCGTCCTCGCGGCGGTGTGGACCTCGGCCGGGATCGTCCTGGCCATCGAAGCTCGCCGCCGGACTACGCGGCCGCCTCAGGGGCCGGCAGCTGCTCTCCCAGGCATTCGTCGGCGCGTTGCTCGGATCGTTGATCATCCTCCTCAGGGGGGTGCTCCACTGAGCCCGGGTGCCGGAGCTGGGGGCCGGCCACGACCTCGCCCGCCCGGCTCGACGGCGACCTCGTCAGCACCGCACACGGCGCGGTCCCCTGACGGCGCGTCCCCCGGTTACCAGCCGAGCGTGCCGGGCGGTCCTTTGAACGGGCCGATCAGGTCGGAGGTGATCCAGCCTCCGTAGAAGTCGCTCTCCTGCGCGTGGATGCGCTCGTCGTCCAGCCAGGCGGCGTCGACGCGTCCGGGGTAGAAGGCGACGTGATCGCGCAGCGCCTCATACTCGGGCGCCGGGTTCGGGTAGCACCAGCCAACCGCGATGCATCGCCGTCCGTCGACGATCGCGTCGAGATACCGTGCGGTGCCTTTGAATTCGCACCGGGTCGGGCGTGTCTGGCTCTCGTTTAGGAATGTTCGGCGAACGTCTGCCGGTGGGATGTAGATCGTCGGTGGGTGGCTGGTCTCAAGCACCCGCAGAGCATGGGTGGACTCGGCAAGCACTTCGCCGGCCAGCTCGACTCTGACCCGACGCCGGCAGGGCACGACCGCGGGTGGTCGCGGGTACTCCCAGACGCGCTCCATGCTCCGCTCGCCTAGCTCGCGCCCGCCGGCGTGGCGGCGAGGTGCCGGAGCTCGGCGTCCTCTGCGACCGCGCGGCGGAGCGCCTCGTCGAAGCTGACCGGTTGGATCTCGAACAGCTCCATCCCGGAGAGGTCGGTGACGACCGTCGGGACCGCCAGTCCCTCGATCAGGGGCCGTGCCACACCGGCGTCGACGGGGGTGACGAGCCCGATCCACAGGGATGACAGCCACGGGGTGATCAGCGGCACGGGGATCCGCGGGCGGTGCGGGATGCCGAGCACCGCGGCCATCCGATCGAGCATCTCACCGTAGGAGAGCACGTCCGGCCCGCCGATCTGAATCTCGCTGCCGGTCGACTCCTCGACGTCCAGCGCCTGCACCAGGTAGCTCAGTGTGTCCTCGATCGCGATTGGCTGGGTGGGGTTCTGAAGCCAGGCCGGTGCGATCATCGCGGGGAGTCGCTGGACCAGGTAGCGCAGCGTGCGGTAGGACTCGCTCTCCGGGCCGACGACCATGCCCGCGCGGAAGTAGGTCAGTGGCGGGCCATGCTCGCGCAGCAGCAGCGCAGTCTCGTGGCGGCTGCGCAGATGCCGGGAGTGCGGGCGGTCGCCGAGACCGCCGAGGTAGACCACGCGCTCGATTCCCTCCTCGCGCGCGATGCGAGCGAAGGCGATCGCGCCAGCGCGCTCGCGGGACTCAAACTCCTCGCGTCCGCCGCGGCCCATCGAGTGGATCAGGTAATAGGCCGCGTCGATCCCGCGGCCGGCGCCGCGCAGCGTCTCCGGGCGCAGGACATCCCCCTCGTGCAGCTCGAATCCGTCGTCTTCGAGCGCGCGCGCCCGGCTCCCGCCGCGGTCGCGGACGAGGCATCGCACCTCGTGCCCGGACGCGGCGAGAGTGCGCGCGAGACGCCCGCCGATGAACCCCGTCGCGCCGGTGACCAGCACGCGCTGACTCATGCCGCGGCCGCTTCCGCGGGCGGTTCGGGCGTGAGCGCGGTCGCGAGGCGCTCGGCCTTCTCCGGCTCGAAGCCGCCGTGCTCGCAGGCCAGGATCCGGCCGGAGCGCTCCACGACGAGGACGGCGATCGTGTCGGTGCCTGCCAGCCCCAGGTTCTCGAGGACCTTCTGGACGTCGGTGTACACGGTGACGGTGCGGGCGCGCGCCGCGGGATCCGGGATCCCGCGGGTCATGCCGCCGTCGATGAACCACCGCGCCGGGCCGTAGACGGAAGAGAGCACGGGCAGCTCATACACCGCAACGTCCGCACGGTGCTGCTCGAGCTCGATCAGCCACGGCAGCCACCGATCGACGACCGCCTGCTGCTCGCGGCGGAAGGCAACCACGAGGAGGTTGTAGGGCTTGGCGAGATCGCGCGGCAGCTCGTAGCTGCGGCCGTCGAGCGCGCGACCGCTCAGCGGGCTCAGCTCGCCAGCCCGCGCCGGAGCGAGCTTGTGCCTGAGGCCGGCCAGCGCACGGTGGCCGACGCGGTTGAACGCCAGCCCCAGGAGCGGGTCGGCGATCCGCAGCGGTCCCTTCAACACCAGCTCCGCGTCGTATGTGATGCGCGTTCCCTGATCGACCGCTTCGAACGTGATCCTGTCGTTGGAGATGACGGTGGCGTTCTCGCCGCGGAAAGTCACCGCGTGTGGCGGGTCGTACTCGACGATCCGGTAGGTGAGCGCCGTCTTGCGCCCGAGGAACTCGGCGACCAACCGGAACTCGGTCCCCTCCCCGACCGCCGCGTCGTTCAGCCGCTCGGCCTCGACCACCCCTGGGTCCCATTCCTGGGTGGTCGAGAAGTCGCCGACGTATGCGAACACGTCCTCGCGTTCGCCCGGTGTGTCAATCGTTGCTCGATAGCGGGCCATCGGGTTTCTCCTTGTCTTCTGAGATGGTGGTGTGCTGCGCCCAGCCGCTGAGCTGGGCGCACCGCTCCCAGAGCTGCTCGCGCTCCTGGCGGGTCTCCCGTGTCCACGGGAGCAGGTGCGTGGGCCGCGGCCGGCGGTCGTGCCAGAACACGCCCGTGCTGCGACCGGGTTCGTCCGCGGCGCCGAGCCACACGATCGTGTCGGCGCCCTGCTCGGGCGTCCTCAGCAGCCGTCGCGTCAGCCGGTAGAACCGCGGCAGGGACGTCTCAACGCCCGGGGTGTCGGCCCATCCCGGGTGCATTGCGTGAACCACGACGCCGCTACCCTCGAGGCGCCTCGCCCACAGCTCGGTGAGGATGACCTGCGCGCGCTTGGCCCGCGCGTACGCCGTCGCCCCGTCGAACTCTCCGCGCGCGCTCTGCAGATCGTCGCCCCTGATCCTCTGCGTGTACATGCCTCCGGAGGAGACGTTGATGATCCGCGCCGGAGCGCTGCGTTCGAGCAGCGGCAGCAGCAGGTTCGTGAGCAGGAACGGTCCGAGGACGTTGGTCGCGAACGTCATCTCAATCCCGTCCGGCGAGAGCGCGCGGGTCGAGGGCAGGACACCAGCGTTGTTGACAAGCACGTCGAGGCGTGCTGCCTGCGCTGTGAAACGCTCCGCGAACTGCCTCACCGACTGAAGATCGCTCAGATCACAGAGCCCGACGTGCACGTCCTGGTTGCAGGATCGCTCTGCGATCACCGCGCGCGCCCGCTCCCCGCGGTCCTCGCTGCGGACGACCAGCCACACGGTCGCGCCGAGGCGCGCGAAGCCCTCCGCGGCCGCGAGCCCGAGCCCCGAGGTGGCACCCGTGACCATCACAACCCTGCTGTCCAACGATGGCAGCTCCGAGCCGCTCCAGCCACGACTGCGGATCCGGTAGCCCACATTCGTGTAGCCACCGATCACGCTGCGGTCAAGCACGCTGTCGAGCAGGGAACCCGTCATGCGCTCGCCGCAAGGTCGTGCGGCCCGATCCGACCCCGGCTGTCCACACGCCGGGCGGAGGTGAGTTGAGCATGGGGTTTGGTCATCAGCAGCTGGATGTCGCAGATGCGTCGCTCGGCGAATCCCGCCTCGCAGTAGGCGAGGTAGAGCGTCCAGATCCGGCGGAAGCGCTCGTCGTAGCCCAGTTCCTCCAGCGCCGCAGCGTGGGCGGTGAAGTTCACCCGCCAGCGGCGAAGCGTCTCAACGTAGTGCGGGGTGAGATCCTCGAGGTCGGCGACCTGCATGTCCGTCCGCCTCGCGAGCTCGCGCGAGACCACCTCGAGCGAGGGCAGGCACCCGCCGGGGAAGATGTAGGTGTTCATGAACGACTTCGCTGCCTTCTCGACCTCGTAGGCGCGGTCATCGATCGTGATCGCCTGCAGCAGCATCGCCCCGTCGGTGGCCAGCAGCTGCGAGCACTTGGCGAAGAAGGTGCCGAACTGGCGCCAGCCGACGGCCTCGATCATCTCGATCGACACCAGCTTGTCGAACCGACCGCGTAGCTCCCGGTAGTCGTCCATCAGGACGGTGACCTGGCTGTCCAAGCCCGCACGCCGGACCTGCGCGAGCACGTGATCGTGCTGCTCGCGCGAGATCGTCGTCGTGGTGACGTGGCAGCCGCGGGTCCTGGCGGCGTAGAGCGCGAACGCCCCCCAGCCGCTTCCGATCTCGAGCACGCGATCCTGCGCACCCAGCTCGAGCGTCTGGCAGATGCGCTCGAGCTTTGCCACCTGGGCCTGCTCGAGCGTGATGCCGTGGCGCTCGAAGACCGCGCACGAGTAGCTCATCGTCGGATCGAGGATCCGCGAGAACAGCTCGTTGCCCAGGTCGTAGTGCGCGGCGATGTCGAGACGGGCCCGCCGCCTCGTGGCGGGACGCAGCAGAGCGCCGACGCGCTGCAGCGGCCATCGCACCGGCGCCAGGCGCGCACGGAGGCGATCGAGGCCACCGGCGTTCCGCGCCGCGAGCCTGATCAGCGCCACGAGATCCGGCGAGTCC